>Ga0307409_100000132_pt1 | contig 27931 bp, 16 predicted proteins | sample 322Ometagenome_2_FD_203888 | JGI IMG/M metagenome (GOLD analysis project Ga0307409, IMG submission 203888) | Maize rhizosphere microbial communities from greenhouse at UC Davis, California, United States - 322HYB-O-2 | ecosystem: Host-associated > Plants > Roots > Rhizosphere > Soil | place... | reverse complement strand
GTCGCTGCGTCTGCCGTTCCCGGACGACTCCTTCGATGTGGTTACCTGTATCGATGTCATTCACCACTTTTCGGACCGGGCGGCGGTGCTGGCCGAATGGCGCCGGATCCTGCGGCCGGGCGGGCAGGTGATCTGTACCGATCCGGGCGTCGTCACCGGGTTACTGACCAGTCAGGAGATCGCGGTGCGCGGCTCGATCGGGTTCCTCACGTTCACGACCGCCGAGGCGAATGAGCGCGTTCTGGCCGCGACCGGGCTCGACGTCGTCCGCCACGACGACACAACGGACAACGTCGAATTCGTCGCGGAGCGGTGGCGCGCGGCGAGAGCCGAGTACCGCGACGACCTGGTGGCGCTGGAGGGCCGGCCGACCTACGACGGCCGGCAGCGTTTCCTGGCCATGACCGAGGCCCTCGCGGCCCAGCGCCGCCTGTCCCGGTACACGGTGCACGCCGTCGCGTGATGTCAATTGCTGATGATCTCAGGTGTGGCCTGGCAATGCGCATTCGGAGCTTCAGCAGAGCGTCAGGGTGGGCTATGATATGGCCCGTTGATCCCGCATATAGGAATGAGTGCCTGTGTCAGATGTGGTGCTCGGTCGTGGTCCTCTGAACAGCGTGCTCGAGGCCCTTCTCCGGGTTCCGGCGCTCGCCGATTCCGATGTCCGCGACGCGCGAGTCGAAGACCTGCGACGGGCGCTGCGGCGCTCACTTGAGATCAAGCGGTACGTTGACACCAGGCGCGATCTTCTGTCCATTCTCGCGGCGTGCCAGACCTGCTCCGGCGGTCTGCGGACATTCGCCCGGATCGTGCAGTCACATCATCGCGCCGACGCCAGCAACCGGGCCGTTTCCCTGGCCGACGAGCTCACCGGTCCCGTGGTGTTGTCGTCGCACGATCGGGAAGTCCTTCGCCGGCTGCTGGCCAGCGTCCCGATCGGCGAGGTGGCCGACGCGGTGGCCGAGGTCGCCGAGCTCGCGTCGGTGAGCGAACTGCGATCGCTGCAGACGTGGCGGGACACCGCGAAGGCGATCCGGACGATGGAGCGGCTGCCGGCCGCCTCGGATGGCGTGTCGCCCTTGGTGACATTTGTCAACCGGTTGGCGGGCCTGGTTTCCGGCGTGACGGCCGACGACTTGCGGGAATGGATCGACACCGTGGCCGGCGGGCTCGGGGTGGACGAGTCGACCCTGGCCCAGATGCGCGGCGCCACGTTCGTGGGGATCGACGCGTCGATCCCGGAACCGACGATCGCGACGGGCGACGAGCGGCGCCCGCAGCGCCCGCGGCGCACCGACGAGACCGGGTTGATCTGGGGCGGCGTGCCGATCCGCAACCGGAACTTCACCGGACGGGTCGTGCTGCTCGAACGCCTCGAGGAGGCGCTGAGGAGCAGCTCCAAGGCCGCGGTTCTGCCGCAGACCCTGCACGGCATGGGCGGTGTGGGCAAGACCCAGCTCGTCGTCGAGTACGTGTACCGGCACCTCGAGCAGTACGACCTGGTGTGGTGGATCGCGGCGGAGCAGACCGCATCGGTGCTCAGCTCGCTCACGTCGCTGGCGGAGCGCCTGGGCCTGACGGCGACCGAGGACCGGCAACAGACGGCGCGGACGGTCCTGGACGCGCTCGCCGGCGGGGACCTGTCCTGGCTGCTCGTCTACGACAACGCCGACGATCCCGACACGCTCGACCAGTTCCTCCCGTCGTCGGGTGGGGACGTCATCATCACCACGCGCCTGCAGGAGTGGGCCGCGGTCGGCCCGGCCATCGAGGTCGACGTGTTCCGGCGGCCGGAAAGCGTCGAGCTGCTGCTCAAGCGCACCCGCGACAGCGCCGGCAACGCCCGCATCCTCGCCGCCGAGGCCGACCAGCTCGCCGAGAAGCTCGGCGACCTGCCGCTCGCGTTGGAGCAGGCCGCCGCCTGGTACCTGGCCACCGCGATGCCGGTCAAGGAGTACATCGAGCTGCTCGACAACCACATCGAGCTGCTGTCCGAGGGCAAGCCGATCAACTATCCGCTCTCGGTCGCCGCGTTCGTGACCCTGGCGATGGACAGGCTGCGGCGCGAGGCGCTGGCCACGGCCCAGCTCTTCGAGCTGTTCGCTTACCTCGGCGGCGAGCCGGTCGCCGTGTCCCTGTTGGTCAACGGCAAGGACGCCGATGTCAGCGAGCCGCTGCGCGGAATGCTGCGTACGAAGATTCCGCTGAACCGGGCGGTCCGGGATCTCAACCGCTTCGGGCTGGCCAAGGTCGACGCCACGCAAAGGATCCAGGTCCACCGGCTCGTCCAGCGGGTGCTGCGGGACACGATGTCGCCCGACCTGGCGGCCACCACCCTGCGCAACGTCCGCAACATCCTCATCCACGCGAACCCCGGTGACCCCGACGAGTACGGCGAGCTGCCGCGACAGGCCGCGGAGATCGGCCCGCACCTCGAGTCGGCCGACCTGATCCACGCCGACAATATCGACGCGCGCCAGGTCGTCCTCGACCACGCCCGCTACCTGTACATCACCGGCGACTACGAGAACAGCCGGCGTCTCGCCGAACAGGCCGCCGCGGCGTGGGAGCAGGAGACCACCGACATCAAGTTCGGCATCAACGGCGAGCTCACGCTGCTGGCCCGGGCCCAGGTCGCCAACGCCGTACGGACGCTGGGCGACAGCTCGCGCGCGGCGCCGCTGGCCCTCGACGCCTACAACCGGTTCCGCGACAGTCCCCACCTCGGCGAGCGCCACGAATTCACGCTGATCACGGGCAACCAGGTCGGTGCGGATCTGCGCATCGCCGGTCGTTACCTGGAGGCGCTGGACTTCGACCTGCGGTCGGTCTCGTTGCACCGCGAGGTGTTCCAGGCCGAGGACGACACGTACACGCTGCGCGCGAAGACGAACCTCGCCGTGGACTATCGCATGATCGGCAAGTTCCCCGAGGCGTTCGCCCTCGACAAGGAGGTCGCCGAGTTCTGGGAGGACGCGGGCCGGACCGACCGGCGGGCTCTCGAGGCGTACATGAACATGGCCCGCAGCTACTACGGAATGGGTGCGTACGACGCCGGCCTCGAGGTGGTCGAGCGGTGGCGGGACCCGCTTCAGGAAAGCGTGGGATCGGGCCACCGGCTCATCCTGCTGGCCGACCGCACATACGCCATCCTGCTGCGAAAGGCGGGTCGGCTCGCCGAGGCGGTGGAACTGATCCGGGACACCCACGAGCGGACGCACAACCGCTTCGGCCCGAATCACGAGTATTCGGTGACCGCCTCCGTGAGCCTGTCCAACGCGCTGCGGGAGTTCGGCGACATCGAGGAGGCGGAGCGGTTGATCGCCGACGCGCTCGGCCGCTACAAGTCCGACTTCGGGGAGAGCCACCCGCTGACGTTGGTCGCCCTCGTCAACGAGGCCATCATCCAGCGGGCCCGTGGCAACTTCACCGCGGCGAAGTCCCTCGACGAGCGCTGCTACCGCGAGCTGGGCAAGGTGTTGTCGGCCGAGCACCCCTACACCCTCTGCGCGGGCACGTCGCTCGCCACGGACTACGCCCTGATCGGCGAGCTTGAGGCCGCCCTGGAACTGTCCACCGAGATGGTCCGGGTCACCCGGGAGTCGGCCGGTGGTGGACACGAGGCACGCGACGGTTTCGAGCATCCGTACCTGCTGATGCGCAGCATCAATCAGGCGACCGACCTGCGGGCCACGGGGGCGGTGGAGGATGGTGACGCGCTGTTCGAGGAGTCGATGTCGGCGCTGCGCCGGCTGCTCGGCCCCGACCACCCGGAGGTGCTCGGCATCGAGCGGGGGCAGCGGCCCGAGGGTGACATCGAGGCCCCGCCGACCTGACCGGGCGGGGCTCGACCCGACATCCTCAGTTCATCACGGCGTTGTGTTGCTGCCACCGTTGGTGGATCCGTCGCAGGCTCTCCTCCGCGGCCGCCGCCGCCGAGGACGGCACCGGCTCGGCCAGGAGCGCGTCGGTCGTGCGGCGCAGGTGGATGGCCAGCGCGCGCCCGGCGCTGGTCAGGGCGTCGCACTGCTCCACGGAATTGAGTCCATTGTGAACTTGTAGGCGGGCGTACGCGAATTGCTGTTCCGCGGTGGAGTCAATGCCGTCGGCGGCCCGCAGCGCGCGCCATGCGTCGGCGACGCCGACGAATGCGTAGACACCCTGCAGCAGTCCGGCCAGGGGCCGGGGATCGGTGCGCCACGGCGCGAAGTACTTGCGGTCGTCGTTCGGATCGCTCAGCGGCACCAGGTCGAGGATGGCGCTGAGCTTCGAGTGTTGGAACTCGTGGATCATCGTGACCACGAACTCGGCGGCCGACGGTGGACGGGTCAGGCCGAAGACGCCGAACGCGTGACGCAGGGTCGCGCTGCGCGCCGAGCCGTCGTCGGTCTGGACCAGCGGCACCAGCGTCCGCAGGCCGGCCGCCAGTTCTCCGGCCCGTTCCGGCAGGTGGTTGGCGAGCAGTACCCACGCGTCCGCGTACAGTGCCCGCCACCGGTCGACATCCTCGGCCGACAGGCGGAGGGCCGGCGGGGCGTGGTGGCCGTGGCGGTACGGATCGAGATCGTCGAGGTCCAGGGTCAGCCGCATTCCGGCGGATTCGCCGGCGAGTCGCCACGCCGGCAGCCAGCCCGCGACGTCGCCGCCATCCTCCGGTACCTGGACCGTGACACCACCCGCGTGAACCGCGAGCCGACCATCGCGGACCGTGATGCGCGCGCTGTCGGCCGGGCCGACCATGGCGGCTCCGCGGCCGGGCACCGCCACGAGACCATTGTGGACACCCACCTCGGCCTCCCCGTCGACCCCGGCGGCCGCGCAGGCGACCGCGCCGATGGCCGCGAGGTGCCGGAAGTCGGCCGGCGTGCCGCCGCCCTGCTCCAGTCCGCGCGCCACGATCGCCGTCCACCCGCCGACCAGCGGTGCCCCGACCACGTCGCGGAACCGCTCGGGCGACCGGCTGGCGGCCCGGTCCAGCGCGGCCGCCACGGCGTCGCGCTCATCGATGGAGCCCGGCCAGTGCGCCAGGAGATGCTGGATCAGCAGAAGATGCTTGCTGAACTGGGCCCGGCGCAGCGCCCCGATCGCTTCCTCGCCACCCGTACCGGAGGCGAGTTGGGCGAAGAGTGTCTGATCCAGCTCGTGGACCGCCGCGGTCATGCGGGTACTCCTTCTTTCAACTTCTCGATGTCGCGGGCCACGCGGTCGCGGACGTGCCCGATGATGCGTTTCATGTCTTCGCAGTACACCGACGGGTTGCGGAACCCGACACCGGCCCGGTACCGGTGCGCGTAGTGCCCGCCGCCGCAGACGTCGCGGATCGGGCAGTCGAAGCACTGCGCGCTCAGGGCCGCTACGCCGAGCTGACGCGCGACCACGCCCGGATCGGTGAAGATCTCGTCGATTTCGTTCTCGTGGATGCTCAGACCGGTGACCGGAGCCCCGGCGTATGCCGTCTTGAGCGAGTCGGCCTGCTCGATCATGCCGTCGGACTCGATCACCACCAGCGCGGCCGGACTCAGCCCGATCTGCTCCGAGCTGCCCCGGCCGCCCAGGAGCAGGGTGATGACATCCTCGAACAGATGGACGCCGGGCGGTTTGTGTTCGGAGTACCAGATGTCAAAGACCTGGACCAACCAGTCGCCGTAGGCCGTGGGCGCGCCGCCGGGTCGATACGGCGGATGCGCCCAGTTCGCATGGGGCAGCAGGAAGTTGATCAGCGGCGGGTCGAACGACCGCAGCGTCGCGTAGGTCTCGGCCGGATCGGCGTCCGGCGCCACCGTACACAGCAAGCCGGCGAAGCACGGACGGTTCTCGGGCCGGCGCAGCAACTCGAGCGCGGCACTGACCTTGTCGAACGAGCCCTTGCCGTTGCGGAACACGCGGTGCCGATCGTGGTCGGCCCGCGTGCCGTCGATGCTGATGCCGACCTTGATCCGATGCCGGCGTAGATGGGTCAGGGCCCGCTCGTTGAGCAGCACCCCGTTGGTCTGCATTCCGACCTCGACATCGCACCCCGGCTCGAGGGCGGCGCGAAGGTCGGCGGCGAGCTCCCCGATGCGCGCGGCACCGAGGAGCATCGGCTCACCGCCGTGGAGGATGACTCGGATTCTGGTCGTCCCGTGCCGGCGGACGTGCCGGTGGATCTTCTCGACCGTGGTCCGCCACGTTTCGGGTGACATGATGGCCGGCCGGTCGCGCCAGCTGAGATCTTCACTCTCATAGACGTAGCAGTAGTCGCAGGCCAGGTTGCAACGCTCGTGGACTTTTACGATGAAGTCGCGGACGGGAGTCGGCCTCCAGCCGTTAAGCCGGAGGCTCTCGACATCCAACTCCCCGTAGGGCCACGACGCGTGCTGCTTTTGTAAGGCCCTAACAGTGGCGGCAGCGGTGGCGCTCACTCGACGAAGGACTCACTCAACGAAAGAGCTAAAGGCTGAGATGACCCCGTTCGGGTCGTCCAGGCTGCGGATGAGCCGCTGCGTGGACCGAGCTAGAGCTGTATCGCTACCGCCGCCGGCGAGAAGGTCGGCGAGTCGTTCCGACGACACGTCGACCAGTGGGGCCCACTGTGGGTCGCTCTCCGCAGACAGCGATGAAGTCATTTTCGTCTCCACTGGAAAAAGGTGCCCTCTTGGCACCAACCCCGCCGACCGTACTGGTTGGGAGCGCGCCCAGGCTGTAACCTGGTGCAGGATTCGCCGGCTTTTGACAACACGTTACAGAGGGGTCCGCCGTGTCGCCGACCTCTCTGTAACCCCCTCCGGGCCGCTCGGTCGTGTCGGACGCAGCTCATCGGCGGTGCTTATTGGGTGTGCCCTATTGGCGCTCGTCACTACTGTAGCCCGAGTGACTCTCGAGCGCGAGTGGAGCAGATCTCTGCGCATCCAACCTGCGGAGGAACACGGAACGCTTCCGGCTATGGCGCCTGGTCGCGCTGATCGGGTTATGGGTTCGACAAGATCAAAGGTCGGAAATCGTGACCCCTGGCCGGCTTTCCGTATCTACTTTCGACCTTTGATCAAGCGACCCACGAGGAACCGATAGTGGTTCACCCTGCTGGAATCTCGCGGGGCGGCTTTACCGGGCGTGGCCCGATCTGACAACATTTGGCGATTTCGCCACGGTGGTGACTCTCCAACATGGACGCCTGCCACTACAGTAGTGACGCGCGCCGATGGGCGCAGACCTACACGCGTACCGATGAGCCGACATCCGGCACGACCGGTGCGGCCGTCACCAGAGGTCAGCGGGAGCACGCAGACCTCTGGCAAGTGTTGTCAAAATGCCCGCGAATCCCTAACGAAACCCGGCGTGGGCGCACTTCCGTCAGCTACCGTCACCCGGAGTCCCCTACCGTCTCTCCCTAGCGAGCGGTACCCCCCGGGAGGTGGCGCTGTGTGTGCTTTTGGCAATCAGATCCGGCCTACCGGCAGGGTGGGCCATCAAAGGGATGGTCCGGCGCCTCCTTCAGCGTGTTGCCTGCGGTTGCCGCCGCAACAGCATGGACGTGCTACCACCTGTTGACCACGTGGCGCCAAGTCTCGCCAGCGCTTGCTGCGCGATCCCGGAGAACTGGTGCGCCCGCACAACCTCGCATATGACTGCCGGTACGTCTGCTCCGGCGAAGGTCTCGAGCCTGGTGAAGCAGCCGTATCGGAGCCTGTCGAGGATCGTCACGGGTCTATTAACTACCAACCGAGTCCGAGCAACCCCTCGCGGGTTGAGATCGGAGGAGCCCCGCCGTGACAAGATCAGCAGACCCCAAAGATCCGTACCTCCGCTTGATCGCATGTGTTCGCCGCTCAGCCGTCCTTCGCGCGTTGGTCCCCGTTGTTGTACTGGTAGGCGCGAATGTCGCCGTCGGCACCGTTGTATTCCTCCTAGCCCGTGACGATCTCTTCGCCGTCATGGGTCTGGCCGTGCCGATCACGACCGCTGCGTGCATCCTGTTCTTCACGCGGCCTCGTGCCGACAAGGACACCATTCGTGATCGACATGACGATGCGCCGACAGATATACCTCGGGGCCGAGTGGCCGAGCAGCCGCTTGGAACGGAGGACGCACGGCGCGACACGCCCGACACGAACGGCGAATTACGGCAGCTGTGAAGATCTTGGATGATTTGTGGGGCCCCGTCCCTACAGATCATCCAAGATTCAGTGCAAGGCTGTTTTCTGACCGTCACCTGGCCTAATCTTTGTAGCTGCACTACTTGGTCAACAGGTGGTAGCACGTCCACGCTGTTGCGGCGGCAACCGCCAGCTGGACACAAGGGCGGACGGCTCCGGACTACGCGATGCGTGGACCTGGGCCGTCCGCTCGGCATTGGGCGCCCAGTCAGGCGGGCTTTACAGGATTTGACAGGGTCTCAGGCTGAGGGGGGTTCGAGGTCGCATTCGACGCGACGGCCGTGGGTGATCTCGGCGGCGACGGGGTGGGCCGGGCCCGGCTGGCGGCGCAGGAGTACCAGCAGCTCATCGCGCAGAGCCGTCGAGCCTCCCGGGTCGCCGGCGGCGGCACGGTCCAGGACGAGGTTGGCGCCGATCGCCAGGGTGTCGGGATGTTCGGCGCCCCGCACCGCGCGGGCCAGGGCCAGCGCGTGTTCCGACAACTCACGCGCGGTGTCGGCGTGTTGATCTTCGAGCGAGTAGTCGGTGGCGAGGTTGGCCGTGGCCACGACGGTGAACGGGTGGCCTTCGCCGAGGGTGTTGCGTAGGGCCTCGCGAGCCGCCGCGTCGGTCTGCCGGGCGCGGATGCGATCTCCCCGGGCACGCAGGGTGGCGGCCAGGTTGACCTCGGCGGCCAGGGTCAGCGGGTTTCGGCGGCCGAATGTGCGGGTGTAGGCGAGCACCGCGTCGGATCCGTGGATGAACGCCTGGTTCGCGTCGCCGTTGCGGCGCAGCGCGTTGGCATAGCTGACCATGGCCGCCAGCGTGTACTCGTGATCGGCGCCGAAGGCGGTCGTGCACTCGCGGTAGTGCTCACCGAGTTCGGCCAGCGCCTCGGCCAGCTCGCCGCGACCACGGCGGGAGAGGGCGAGTGTCCGCCGGAACAGGAGGGCGCCCAGCACCATCTGGCCGGGCAACCGGACGCTGCCGGGGGCGTGGTCGAGCTGCAGCTCCAGCACCGCCGCGTACTGGCCCAGTCCGTAAAGATCCTCGGCCAGGCCGTTGACCGAGAGCTGCGTCCGGTAGTCGTCGGGTCCGTGGGCCTTGCGCTGGTACTCCAGTGTCGTCCGGTCCTCGGCCTCGGCCGCGCCGAAGTCGCCGACGTGGCGCAGGCTGACGGCCAGGTTGTGCCGGCTGTCCGCGGTGCGCGGGTCCTCCGGGCCGTACTGGTCCACGCACCGGGCCAGCGTGTCCTGGTCGACGTCGAGGGCCCTCTGGTACTCGCCGGCGATCCGAAGGTCCGACGCGTGGCTGGAGGACATCGACAACGTCAGCGGATGATCGTGTCCGTACCGCTGGTCGGATCGCAGCAGGTCCATCGCCTCGGCCGTCAGCTCGCGGGCGCGGGGGTACTGACCGAGCGCCCGCAGCGCGTTGGCCCACTCCTTCGTCGTACGCAGGACGAGGCTGTCGGCCGGCCCGAGCGCGGGATCGGCCTTCCACGCGATGACCGCCGACTCGGCCAGGCCGCCGGCGCCGGCGTAGTCGCCGACCAGGTAGCGGTAGCGCACCTGGCGGTAGACGGTCTCGAGGACCGCCTCGGACCGGGACCCGATAAGGGCGGCCGGGAGGACGTGCGGGGCGATCTCCCGGTGCATGCCGGTGGAAACCACATCGTGCGGCGTCGATCGGTCTGCGGCCGCCAGGATCTCGTGGGTATTGCGCAGGGCGCGTTCCAGCTCCTGTTGCGTCAGCAGGTCCCGCAACGCGCGGCGCGTCATGGGGTGCACCTCGATGCGCTGGTCGGTGTGCATCCGGGCCAGGCCGAACTGCTGGATCGCCTGCAGCGCCTTCGGCAGGTCGACCGGATTGCGCAGCGCGCGCAGCAGCGCCGGCGACACCTCGCCCGCTCGACCCTGCCGGAGCAGCGCGACCGACACGGGTTCTGAGCCGAACCAGGCGAACAGCTCCAGCACCAGCAGGGCGACGTGGTTGGTGTCGCCGAACGTCCGCAGCGCGAACTCGACCGAGGCCAGCACATGGGGCGGGTACGGCATCGGCTGGCCGCTGGCCGTCCGCTGCTCGGTCGACGCGTCGAGGTGCCGCAGCACCTCCTCCCACGACAGTCCGGGTGCCTGACGCAGCGCCGCGACGTGCGCGAGGGCAAGGGGAAGCAGACCGATGCGGCGCACGAGATCCTCGGCCTGTTCGTCGGACAGGGAGGGATCGCGTCGACGCAGGAAGCCGACGGCCTCGTCCTCCGAGAAGTCGGGAACCTCGACGCCGATGCTCGAGCTGTCGTATCCCCAGGCGGGATCACGGGTCGTCACGATGACATGGCCGCCGAACGTCGGCATCAGCCGGCGTACGCCCTCCTCACCGGCCGCGTCGAACACGATCAGGTACGGCGCCAGCTGGGACTCGAGCCGGCCGATCACCGCGTCAATGGTCTGATCGGTACTGTGACCGGTCCCGACACCGAGCCGATCGGCGAGATCGGCCAGGGACCGGCGGGCGGCCGCCACCTCCTCGGCCTGCACCCACCACCTGATCTGGTAATGGTGGCCATGCCGCTCGAGGTACTCGCGGGCGAGCTGCGACTTGCCGACGCCACTGACTCCGTGCAGGACCAACGGGAGGTGCTGGTTGTTCAGCAGCTCCGTCCGCATCTGGTCCAGCAGCGTCTCGCGTCCCGTGAAATCGCTGTCCCGATCGGGCAGGCCACCCACGATCGGACTGAGAGGCATCGACGTAGGTAACTCGATCGACGGACCAAGAACCTCCGCGCGGATCGCCCGCGGCGATGTCTCGGGGTGGATCTCCGGCGCCGATGGTCGGTCCTCGACAACCGGGATGTCCGGTGGGCCCTGCTCACCCCGGATCCGGGCCGCCTCCCGCGCGGCGATCCACAGCGGCTTGAACCGCGCGTCGAGTTCGCGCTCGTCGGTCTCCAGATCGGCCCGCTCCGCCAACGCGACCACGATGGACTTGACCTTGCCCCAGGCCGGCAGCGCGGCGCCATGAAGCGTCGCGCTGATGGTCTGGTGCGAGACCTGTTCCAGACGACTGGGCAGGCGGAACGTGTCCTTGCTGATGACGCGGGCCGCCGGCTGGCCGGCCTGGTCATAGAGGTCGTGCAGGGCCACGACGAAATCGCGCGGCGGACCGGCTGGCAAACGGTCCGGACCCGGCAACGGGATCGCCACGCACCACACTCCGCCCGCGTCAACTCTTGGCAAATTTTGTTGGACAAGCTTTACATGTCGGCATGGGCCGGTACAACGACCTCCACTCGTCACATGTGATCTTGTCTGAAATGGTCAACTGCTGCGCCCGACATATGCCGGGGCCGCGACCAACTTGTGCCACTCCGCCCCTTTGATCGCTAGCCAATATACATCAGCATCTTTACGCGTATGCCCGCAAAACGCTCGCCGAGCCGGTAAGGCACCTGTCAATGCCGCCGCCGTTTGCTTCACTGGAATCCGGACGGCGGCCGCGTCCGCCCACGAGAAGAGCGTTGATGATCGAAGACCGCAACGGCACCGTGGTCACCTTCTACTCGTTCAACGGTGGCACCGGTCGCACGACGGCGTTGGCCAACATCGCCTGGATCTTGGCGGCGAATGGCCGGAGGGTACTTGTCGCCGACTGGAACTTCGACTCGCCGAGTGTGCATCGGCACTTCCGGCCATTCATGGCACCGGAGGCTCTGCAACGCGCCTCCAGCGTCACCGATCTCATTCGTCGCTACGAATGGGCCGTCGTGCGGGGCGACGGACAGAATGACGAGTACACCCGCATCCCACCCCACACGCTGGCGCTGCAGTGGGACTTCCCGGACGGCGGTTGCCTGCACCTGCTGCCGGCGGGTCGACACGATCGCAACTACGCCGCCAGCCTCAGCGGACTCAATTGGGATCAGTTCTATGCCCTGGGTGGGGGACGGTTTCTCGATGCCCTGCGAGCCGAGATGCGCGGCAGCTACGACTACACGTTGATCGACAGTCGCCCGGGTCTCAACGACGTGGCCGATATCTGCACCATCCAGCTCCCGGACGTCCTGGTGCTGTGTTTCACGTTCAGCGACCACGGCATCGACGGCGCGGCCGAGGCGGCCGCGGCCGTGCGGTACCAGGACTCCAGCCGCGAGGTCGCGATCCTCCCCGTGCCGATGCTCGTCGCCACGACCGAGCACGAGAAGGCCGACGCCGGCCGCATGGTCGCCCGGGACCGGCTCGGCGGGCTGCCCAACGTGATGCCGGAGGCCGAGCGGGACATCTACTGGAACTCGGTCGAGGTGCCGTATCGGCCCTTCTACGCCTTCGAGGAGATCCTCGCGGCGTTCGGCGACCGGGCCGGAGCGGCGATGTCGCTGCTGAGCGCGTACGAGATCGTGACCCGGTACCTCACCGACGGCGCCGTCACCGCGCTGCCGCCGATGGACGACGCGCTCCGGTTGCGGATCCTGGCCCGCTTCACCCGACAGGTCGTGGTGCCCGAGGAGGAGGTGGCACTGCGGTACGCGCCGGAGGACCAGCTCTGGGCCGAATGGATCGAACGGGTCCTCGTGCTGGTCGGCGTGCGGGTGCACGGCCTGGATGCCCTGCCGGAGGCGGCGGGCGGCGTCGAAGGTCCGAAGCCGCCCGACCACGCCCGGCTCCTCGTCATCCTGTCCGCGGCGAGCGCCCCGAGAGAGGCGGGCGTCACCCCGCGGGACCGGCGGGAGACCCGCGGTGCGCTCGCGGTGTACGTCGACGACGTGCCGCCGCTGCCGATGTTCGCGATGTCGGACTGCGCGTTCGTCGCCGGCGCCGAGGCCGACGTGGCGATCGAGCGGATTCTCAGGCTGGTCGGCCGATCACCGGCGCGCGCGGACATCGACGCGGCCAAACTCGGCGTCCGCTTCCCCGCCGAGGAACCCGAGGTGTTCCGGGCCCCGGCCCGCAACCGGCGCTTCTCCGGCCGGGAGGGGGAGCTGCGACAGCTGCGCGGGTACCTGCGCGCCCACGGCGGCGCGCCCTCCGGCCCGGTGCCGGTCGTGCTCTGCGGCATGGGTGGCGTCGGCAAGACCGAGATCGCGCTGGAGTACGCGCACCGGTACGGAAACGCCTATGACGCGGTCTGGTGGATCGCCGCCGGGCCGGCCCAGACGATGGACGCCGTGACGTTCGGGCCTACCATGGCGAAGTCCCGCTGGCTGGTCATTGTGGACAACGCCGACGATGTCGAGCATGTCAGCCGCGTCCTCCCACATGGCTCCGCCCACGTCGTCGTCACGTCCCGGAGCACCGCCTGGCAGGACCTGGTGCAGACGATCCCGATCCCGGTATTCTCCCGCCGGGAGAGCATCCGGTGCCTGCGCGGTCGCCTTCCATCGATGCGTATCGATGAGGCCGGCCGGCTGGCCGCCCTCCTCGGTGATCTGCCCGCCGCGGTCACCGCCGCCGGCACCTGGCTCGCCGAGACCGGCACGCCGGTCGCCGACTACATGCGTGACGCCGAACGGCACGGGCTGGCCGACGTCGAACGGATCTTCCAGGCATCGTTGTCCCGCCTCCGGCGCAGCCATCCCACCGGCCACCGGTTGCTGCAGCTGTGTTCGATGCTGGCCCCGGAGATCGCGGTCGACCTCGTCTACAGCGACGCGCTGGCCGAGGTCCTCGCCCCCTTGGACCCGGCGGTGGTGGAGCGGCCGTACCGGGGCCTGCTCGTCCAGGCGATCAATCGCGCGTCGCTGTTCAAGGTTGACGTCGGGCGGCGGGTGATCCAGGTACACCGCCTGCTGCAGAGGCTCGTGCGCAGCCAACTGACGCCGGCCGAACTGGTGCGGGCGCGCCATCTCGTGCACCGCGTGCTGGTGGCCCTGCGCCCCACGGTCGACGTGGAGGACCCACGGTCGTGGCCCGACTTCCACCTGCTGTGGCCGCATCTGGACGACAGTGGCGCGATGCGCTGCCGCGACGAGGGGGTACGCGAGCTGGCGCTCGACCGGCTGCGGTACGTCGCGCTCCATGGCCGGCCCGACGACGGGTACGACCTGGCTCGGCGGGTCGAACGCGCCTGGACCGGACTCGCGGAGTCGGCGACCGCGGACCAGGCCGCGCTGGGCCGGCAGATCCGTGACGCGCGGTCCGTGCTGGCCGGCTGCCTGCGCGGGATGGGCCGGTTCGACGAGTCGTACGCCATGGGTGAGGCCGACCGGCCCCCCACCGTCATCGCCGCCACCGGCCTGGCCGCGGACCTGCGGGCGCTCGGGCGCTACGACTGCGCGCTGCGACTGGACCGGCGGACGTACGCGGCCTGCCGGGCGTCGTTGGGGTCCGACCATCCGGATACGTTGATGGCGCAGGACAGCCTGGCGACGTCGCACCGCCTGCGCGGCGACGCCGGCACGGCCCGCGGTCACGGCGAGCACGCGTTTCTGGCCCGACACGCCGCGCTGGGGGAGTGCCATCCGCGCACGCTGGAGTCGGCGGCTAACCTGGGCCGCGACCTGCGCGACGCGGGCGACCACGAGGGCTCGATCGCGTTGCTGCGCATGGTCCGCCGTCGATTGGACGAGACCCTCGGCCCCGAGGCGATCCGGACGCTCAACGCGTCGGCCAACCTGGCCGTGTCGCTGCGCCAGTCCGGGCGGGCCGACGTCGCCGCCCCCCTCTTCGAGGACGCGTACGAGCGGCTCAACGACGCGCTCGGCCCGGCCAACCCCGACACGCTGGCCTGCCGGTTGAGCCGGGCCATCAACCTGCTCGACCTGGGCCGCGCCGAGACCGCCGCCCTCGAGCTGACCCAGGTGCAACTGGCCTACGACCGCTGCTTCGGCCCGCGCCATCCGTACGCGCTCGTGTGCGTCAACAACCGTGCCGCCGCCAGCCGGGCCTGCGGCGACATCGGGTATGCCCGTTCGCTGGCGGTGGAGGCCGGGCGTGGCATGCGGGCCGTGCTCGGCCTCGACCATCCGCACGCGCTCGCCGCCCACATGAACCTGGCCGTGCTGAGCGCCGAGGTTGGCGACGCCGGCGCGGCGCTGCGGACGCTGCAGGGGCTCGCCGGGCGGGCGTCGCGGGTCTTCGGCCCGGACCACCCCGACACCGCCCAGTGGTCGGCCAACCTCGCGACGGCGCTGGGGTCACGGGGCCGCTACGAGCTTCGTACCGTCGACCCCCATCCGTTCTGAAATATCGGCGCTGCCTCCGCTCGCGCGGGCCTCGGGCGGTGCGTTCAGGCGGCCCACTGGCGGGACCCGGGATCGTCACCGACGAGCCAGGCCAGCATCTCGGGCAGCACCTGGACGGCTCCGAAGTGGGCCATCCGAGCCTGCACCTGTGCCTCGGCGCCGGGGATGCGCGACGCTAGCCACCGAGTGTGGCTGGCCGGTGAGAAGTTGTCGTCGGCGCCGTGCCAGAGCAGCACCGGAGGCTTGACGTTCTCCGGTTGGAAACCCCAGTGCGACCGCAGGGCCAGCACGTCGTCGATCCAGCCGTACGGGCCGCTGAGCAACGCCTCGGCGTACGTCTCGGCCAGCAGCCGGCGGATCACGATATCGTCGACCACCCGGAGGTCGGGATCGGTCATCTGGCTGCGCAGCACATCGACGAGGCTCTCCGGGTCCCGGCGGGCGCGCTCGGCGTGCAATCGCAGGCGCTCGATGAGGCGCAACCCGTCAACGTCCGCCGTCGCGTAGTTGTCGACGTTGGTGGGCGTCATGCCGTGAAACCAGTCGAGGTCGTGCGCGTCGGCCGGTGCCACGCCGACGAGGACGACGACCCGCGTGACCCGCTCCGGCAGCAGAGCCGCGGCGGCCAGGGCGTGCGGTCCACCGCCGGAGCGCCCGATGACCGCGAACCGATCGAGGCGGAGATGGTCGGCGATCGCCTCGACGTCACTGGCCGCGTCGGCCACGCTGCGGCCCGGGTGCCGGTCCGAGCCGCCGTAACCCGGACGGTCGTAGCAGATGAGCAGGACCCCGAGCCGGTACAGGACGCTGGGACGTGGCTTCGGCCCGATCCGGCTGCCCGGCGTGCCGTGCAGGAGGAAGACCGCGCGACCGGACGGATGACCGGAGATGTGGGCCCGCAGGGTGCGACCGTCCCGAGCCATGGTGAGGTCCTGCATGGCTCGGCCATCCTTCCCCGCGTGGCGCGTCATTCCCCGTGCGCTCAGGCCCCGGTCCACGGTACCGACTCGGGCCGCATCGAGGAAAGGTGTTGTTGGCGTCAGGTCGCGGCGTGTTCGGCGAAGAACCGCCAGATGGTGGCCGTCGTGTCGCCCGGCCACTCGTGGCCCGCTCCGGCGACCGTGACCAGCGCCACGCCGCGTCCGTCCGGACAGGTCGCCTCGGACCGGGTGATCGCGCCGTCCGTCACCGCCGTGGGCGGGTCGCAGCGGTCGACGCCGCGCCAGTTCGCGTTCAGGTCGGGCACGGCGACGCCGTCGATCCTGCCGACACCCTCGCCCGGTGCGCCGTCGTAGCGGACCCGGCGGTCGGCGGAACCGTGAACGTGTATCACCGACACCGGGTCGGGCGCCGGACATGAGCCGAGCAGCGTCGCGGCGACCGGCCCGATGGCCGCGAACAGATCCGTGTCGCAGGCGAGACGGTAGGCCAGCATGCCGCCGTTGGACATCCCGGTGGCGTAGACCCGACCCGGGTCGACCGCCAGCTCCGGCCGCACGGCGGCGACCAGGGCCCGGATGAACTCGACGTCGTCGACTCCGGTGGCCGCGGACCGGCCGCAGCAACCGCCGCCGACATTCCAGACGCGGTCGAGCCCGTCCGGGTACACGACCGCGAACCCCTCCCTATCGGCGAGCTCGTTCCAGCCGTACTGGGCCTCGGCCTGACGGGCGCTGCCGAGCCCGCCGTGGAGCATGACCACCAGCGCGGCTGGCCGGACCGCCGGGCGGTAGAGGCGGAACGCGCGCTCGCGCCCGTCGACGACGATCGTCCGCGTGGACGGGCCGGCGGCGACCGACCCCGCGCTCGGGCCACCGCCGGGCTCGGACCGGCCGGCGGCGCGGCAACCGGCCGCCAGGGCCAGGACGGCCAGGGCCACCGCGAGGAATCGGCCGCGTGGCATCCTCGGATTGTCGCGCACCCGTGTTCGAGTTCTGTACGGGTGGGGGCAGCGCCGCGTCAGGCCATGTATGCAGGGACCCCCTGCAAACCTTTTTTGTTCTATAGGGTCACCCTGCAGAACGGGCGTGACTGCTACGGTCCAGCGTCATGACGAACCCTGTGTGGACCGGGCTGACGATCAATACGAAGTCAATCCCCCTCGGCGTGTGGGTGAGCCCGCGGGCCGAGATCAACGGGTATCCGGTGCCGCTGTCCTGGGGCGTCAACCACATCCCGGCCCATCCGGGGGTCCACCGCATCCACATCTACATGCCGTGGCTGTGGCGCTACGGCAAGGCCGACATCACCGTCGACAACACGGCGGCACCGGCGCCCCCGGTCTACTACGCCGTGCCGTACACGACGTTCACCAAGGGCGCGATCGGCCTGCAGCCGGTCAAGAACCCCGGCCTCGTCCCGTTCATCCTGATCTTCCTGGTGCCCCTCGTGGTGCTCCTGCTGTGCTGCGTCGGCTTCGGCGTGCTGGGTAACTGACTTCAGTCCACTGTGTTCTGATCCGCCGGCCCTTGCGCCCCATCGCCGACTGTGTACTATCGCACTAGTACAAGTGGACGTGGGGTGATGCGGTGTTCGCGTTCCGGCTCGACACGCGGTCCGGGGTACCGACGTACCTGCAATTGGTCGACCAGGTCCGGCGGGCCATGCTCCTGGGGTACCTGCGCGAGGGCGACCAGTTGCCGACCGTGCGCGAGGTGGCCGCCGCACTCGTGGTCAACCCGAACACGGTGGCCAAGGCCTACCGTGACCTCGAACGGGCCGGACTGGTCACGCCGCGGGCCGGGCAGGGCACGTTCGTCACCGGCAGCGTCGACCGGGTGCCCGCGGCCACCTATGTCCGGCTGTCCCGGGGCCTGCGGTCCTGGCTGGCCGGGGCGCGGCAGGCCGGACTCGACCGGGAACAGGTGCGCGCGCTGGTGGCAGCGACCCTTGACGACGACGTCGCCGGGGCGGGCGCGGCGTGAGCCCGAGTCCGGGCTCCGCGCTGCACACCAGTGGCCTGAGCCGGCGCTACGGCCGTCGCACCTGGGCCCTGCGCGACTGCTCCCTCGAGCTGCCGGCCGGGCGGATCATCGGCCTGGTCGGCGTCAACGGCGCCGGCAAGACGACCCTGCTGCATCTGGCCGTCGGCCTGCTCAGACCGACCGAGGGCACGGTGTCGGTGTTCGGCCGCCCGCCGGGGCCGGCCGCCGCGGTGGGCTTCGTCGCACAGGATCACCCGCTCTACCGATGGTTCACGGTGGCCGACATGCTCCACTTCGGTCGTAGCCTCAACCCCACCTTCGACCGGGCCGGCGCCGAGCAGCGCCTGCGCGAGCTCGGCATCCCGCTCGACCGTCGCACCGGGAAGCTCTCCGGTGGCCAGCAGTCCCAGGTCGCCCTCACTCTCGCGCTGGCCAAGCGGCCCCGCCTGCTCGTGCTGGACGAGCCGGTGGCGACCCTCGATCCGCTGGCCCGTCGCGCATTCATGAGGTCTCTCGTCGACGCCGTGGCCGAGCGCGACCTGACCGTGCTGATCTCCTCACATGTGGTGGCCGAGCTCGAGCGGGTCTGCGACCACCTCGTGCTGCTCCACCGGGGTCGCGTGCGGCTGGCCGGTGACGTCGACGACCTTCTGGCCGAGCACCGCCTCCTGACCGGACCTCGAAGCGACGGTGCCCTGGAACTGGAGGGAGTGATCGCCGCGGTCCACGGCGGCCGGCACAGCAACGTCCTGGTGCGGCAGCCGGCCGACGCGCTACCGCACCCCCTCTGGGAGTCGCGGCCGGTCAGCCTCGAGGACCTCGTGCTCGCCTATCTGGAACACCTCGACGAGGGCAGGGCGGCCTGATGTTGTGGGTCACCTGGCGACAACACCGGGCCGAACTCGCGGCCGCCGTGCTGCTGATCGCCGTCGTCGCCGTACCGATCGTCGTCAACGGCCTGGCCATGCGCGAGGCGTACCACGCCGACGGTGTCGCCGCCTGCGTCTCCGACCCGGCCCGGGCCGGCTGCGAACGGATCGTCGAGCGGTTCGTCGACCGCCACGCCGAATGGGGGCAGCGGCTGTTGTGGTTCGCGTTCCTGCCCGCGGTGATCGGTGTCTTCGTCGGCGCGCCCATGCTGGCCCGGGAGTTCGAGCACGGAACGTGGAAGATCGCCTTCAGCCAGAGCGTCGGCCGGAACCGATGGCTGGCCGTGAAGCTGGCGATCGTCGGGGCCGGCGCCGTCGCGTTGGCCGCGATCCTCGGCACGCTGTTCACCTGGTGGCGCGGGCCGCTGGATGCCATCGGCGGCCGCCTGCGCAGCTCCGCGTTCATGATCGCGGCACCGAGCCTGTGCGCCGTCACCCTGTGCGCGCTGGCGGCCGGTGTGCTCGCCGGCACGCTGCTGCGGCGCACCGTTCCCGCCATGGTGGTCACGCTCGTCGCGTTCGTCGCCGTACGCCTGCCGGTGGAGGAGTACGTCCGGCCGCATTACCTCACGCCCCGGCTACGCATCAGCGACGCGGTGACCGGCTCGCCCGACGTCGGGTGGCGGCCGGCCGCCGAATGGGTCGTGGACAGCGGGTGGATGGATCGCGCCGGCCGCCGGCTCTCCGAGGCCGAGGAGTGGGCCATCGTCCGGGACGTGTACGGCAATGGCGACGCCGTCTACGGCGCCGGGACACCGGTCGAACGCTATCTGGCCGACCACGGCCTGCGGCACTACACCGAGTACCACCCGGACGACGCGTTCTGGACGTTCCAGCTCATCGAGTCCGCGCTCTTCCTCGGCCTGGCCGCCGTGCTGCTGGCCGCCGCGGTCCTCGTGGTGCGCCGCCGCACCACCTGACGGCGTGCCTGCCCGGGCCGCCGGGCAGGCACACCGTCGTGGGCAGGTCAGATGCGTCCGGCGCCGGAACCCGCCGTCACCGTGGCCTTGACGCTGTTCACGTCGTCGAGGCGGTACGAGTACGGTATGGCGGCGACGGTGCCGTTGACCTCGCACGGCCCTGAGTTGGTCAGCAGGTTGTTGCGGGCGACCAGACGTCCGGGGTCGGAGTCCGCGTACCCGCTGGCCGACCAGCACGCCTGCTGGACGTTCTCGAACACGTTGCTCTCGACCAGTACGCCGGCATTCATTGTGGACGCGATGGCGTAGTGCTCGGGATCGCCGTTGACGTTGAGGTAGTAGTTGTTGTACACGTGCACCGGGTCACCGAACCGCAGACGCGGGCTGCGCTGCTTGGTGTTGTCGAACCAGTTGTGGTGGTACGTGATCCGCAGGTGTCCGGTGTCCTCGCCGGAGTTGCCGTCGGAGTGGCCGACCAGCGAGTTCTTGAAGTGGTTGGCGAAATGGTTCCACGAGACGGTCACGTAGTCACCGGCGTGCGTGATGTCCAGCAGACCGTCGTAGAAGTCGAAATCGTGGTCCAGGTCGCTGGACAGGGTGTTGTGGTCGACCCAGATGTGATCGGCGTTCTCGATCTGGATCGCGTCGCCACCGGGTACGCCGCGGATGTTGAGATTGCGGATGATGACGTTGGCCGGATGCATGTCCTCGATGTTGAGCGTGACGCCGGAGACACCCGAGTTGGCGCCGACGCCCTGGATCGTCTTGTTGGCCGCGATCTCGATCGTGCCCGAGCCGCTGAGCATGCCGTTGACCAGGATGGTCCGCGCGCTGGCGCTCTCCGCCTCGGCCTCCAGTTGGGACAGGCTGGTCACCGTGACGGTCGATCCGCAGGCGCCACCGGTGGTGGGTCCGCCGCCGGCGGTCGCCGCGGCCCAGCCCTCGAGGCCGGCCGGCACGCTGCCGCAGCCGACCGGTGGCGTGGTGACCGGTGGTGTCGTGGGCGGGCGCGTCGTGGTGGTCGGCGGCCGGGTCGTCGTGCCGGTCGGCGGCCTCGACGTGGTACTGGATGTCGGGCCGGGCCCGGCGGCATCGGAGACGAGCACGTCATCCAGCGCGCCGGAGGCGTAGCTGGTCGCGAACCCCGTCTGGCCCGAGGCGTACTGGCCGTCGCTGGCCGACAGGGTCGGGCCGCCGCCGACGGAGCCGGTCAGGGACGCGCCCGACACGGTCAGGCTCAGCGTGTACCAGGTGCCGGGCGAGACGGCGAACGACGCCTGCGCCAGTGGCGTGAGCGTGCCCGAGACCCGCTTGCCGAGCACGGCCGTACCCGAGCCGGTCAGCGCCAGGTAGTAGTAGCTGGTGTTGGCGCGCACCCGGGCGAGCAGCGCCACGAAGCGGCTCGAGTTGCCGAAGGCCAGCGGCTTGACCCGGGCGGTCACCGTGTAGTTGGTCCACCCGCTGGATCCGGCGCGCGCGACCGCGTCCGCGCTGGTGCCCGCCTGGCGGAACACGCGCGATCCGTCGGTGACGACGGACCAGGTACCCCCCGAGGTGCTCCACCCCGATGAGTTACCGTCCTCGAAGTCGTCGGTGAGCAGCGTCGCCGCCTGCGCGGGCGAGCCGACGGCGACGACCAGCACCACCACCAGTACCGCGGATGCGGCGGCCGACCACGCCGCGACAAGACGCTGCCGCGGCACGCGCCGTCCGGCCGGATGCGAGTCGTGGTTGAGCATGTGCTTCCTCCTCTCCCGCCCGCCGGGCCGGCCGGCGGGCGGAACCGGCAAGTGTTCGTCGGCGAGGACGCACCGCGCCGAGCCCGGACAGGTTAGGAAAGCGCATTCCTAACCTCAATCTTGCAGGCGTGTCGGCGGCAGTCAAGGGAGTCGATGTGCAGGTTAGTTGCAGTCGCCGCCGCCCGGCCACCCAAGGCCCCCTGATCGGCGCGAGCAGGGGTGGCTAGGGGACCGATCGGATCTTGAAGACGAAGACGCTGCCGAGCAGGATGATGACGGCGGTCACGGCGTACAGCACGGGATAGCCACCGAGGTACACGACGATGGGTGCCGAGATGGCCGGACCGAGCACCTGGGGAGCCGAGTTGGCGATGTTGATGACGCCCAGATCCTTGGCCCGGGCGGCGGCACCGGGAAGCACCTGCGTAATGAGAGCGGAGTCGACGGACAGGTACACCCCGTACCCCGCGCCCAGGACGGCGGCCGCGGCGACGGCCGCCGGCCAGGTGGGCGAGACGGCGAGGAGCAGCGCGGCGACCGTCATGATCAGGCCGGACACGACCACGAAGATCTTGCGTCGGCCGGTGTGGTCGGAGATCTTCCCGGCGACCACGGTCGTGGCCATCAGCGTCGCGGCGTACACCAGGATCAGCACGAGAAGGCCGTCCTCCGGCCGCTGCACCTTGACCGCGTCGGTGAGGAAGTACAGCAGGTAGAGCGTGCCCATCGCGTTGCCGAGCTGCACCGCGAACCGGGTGCCGAAGGCCCAGGCGAAGTCCGGGTGCCGCCGCGGGCTGACCCACAGGCCGGTCAGGAGGGTACGCAACGGCGGCCGGTGCTCGCGGGGTAGGTGGTCATCCTGTGTGGACAGTGCGAACGGGACGGCCAGGAGGATCATCAGCGCGGCCATCGCGATGTACCCGGCCTTCACGCCGCTGACGATTCCGGTGACCAGGACGACGCCCAGCACCAGCCCCGCCACCTGGGGTATGCCGACCCAGCCCGAGACGGCGCCGCGCTGGTCAACCGGGACGCGGTCCGGGATCGCGGCGGTGAGCGTGGCGAGGACCGCGTTCAGGCAGACCTGGGCGAGGATCCAGCCGACGGCCACGCCGACGATCGTGTGCCGACCGGCCAGGAACACCAGCGCGACGGCGCCGACCAGCGTCCCCCCGAGTGTCCAGGGGTGCCGCCGGCCGAGGGCCCGTCCGAGCAGCCGGGGCCCGCTCCGGTCGGAGAGCGCCCCGGCCAGCGGGTTGGCGATCACCGCGGCGAGGGCACCGATCGCGGTCACCCAGCCGAGCATCGCCTCCTTGTCGGCCGGCGCGATCTGCTCGATCTGCTGGGGCAGCAGGACCTGGATCGGGGTGAAGAAGCTCATCCAGAGCCCGAGGTTGGCCAGGAACAGCAGTGCCACCCAGCCCCGGCCGACCCGGACCGATGGCTCGGCCAGCGCTGGCGGCAGCGGCGACGCGTCGGATCTGGGTGGCACGTCCGTGGTCATCGGCCACACTCCGGTTCGGCGAACGTGAAACTTGCTCGCACTCTAGCCGGTCGCGGGGCGGGTCGAAAGAGAGCGGGCGCCACTACAGCGGGTAGGGTGCCTCGATGCCGAGCAGGTCCAGGCCGGTGGCGAGGGTTCGCGCGGTCAGATCGCACAGCGCCACCCGGTTGGCCCGCCGGCCGTCCGACTCCGCCCGCAGCACCGGGCACGATTCGAAGAAGTCCGAGAAGCTGCGGGCCAGGCCGAAGAGGTACCCGCACAAGCGATGCGGCTCGAGGGTGGCGGCGACGGCGCCGATCGTGTCACCGAACTCGTCGAGCGCCAGCGCGAGTGCCCTCTCGGCCGGATGCGGAGCCAGGCCGGGGTCGGGCGGCACCGCCGCCGCGCCTTCCGGGAGCTTCAGCAGGATGGACCGGGCCCGGGCGTGGGCGTACTGCAGGTACACGCCGGTGTCGCCGTTGAGGGAGACCATCCGGTCGACGTCGAACCGGTAGTCCTTCGTCCGGGACGCGGACAGGTCCGCGTACTTCACGGCCCCGATGCCGACGGCGTGGGCAACCCGTTCGAGCGCCTCGGAGTCCAGGTGGGCCGACTTCTCGGCGACGACGGCGCGGGCACCGTCGACGGCCTCGTCGAGGAGGTCACGCAGCCGGACCGTGTCCCCGGCCCGGGTCCGGAACGGCCGGCCGTCGGCGCCCAGCACCGTCCCGAACGGCACCTGGACCGCGATGACCGTCGCAGGAAGCCAGCCGGCCCGCCGCGCCGTCTCGAACACCATCCGGAAGTGCATGGCCTGACGGGCGTCCACGACGTACAGCATGCGGTCGGCCTTCAACTCGCGGGCCCGGTACCGGATCGTGGCCAGGTCGGTCGCGGCGTACCCGAAACCGCCGTCGGACTTCCGGACGATCAGCGGCACCGGTTCGCCGTCGGATCCCGTGATGTCGTCGAAGAAGACGCACAGCGCACCGTGGCTGTCAACGGCTATTCCGGCGGTGGCGAGCTCGTCCACGACGTCGGCGAGGAACCGGTTGTAGGTCGACTCACCGGCCACATCGGACGGAGTGAGCAATACGCCCATGCGGTCGTAGACAGCCTGGAAGGCGCGCACGGATTCGTCGACCAGGTCGCGCCAGACGGCCAGCGTGGCCGGGTCACCCGACTGCAGCGCGACGACCCGCGAGCGCGCTCGGTCAGCGAATTCGGCGTCGGACTCGAACCGGGCCCGGGCGGCCCGGTAGGTGTCCTCCAGAGCCGACATCTCGCGATGACCGGCGGGCTCGGAGCGCTCGCCCAGGTACTGGATGAGCATGCCGAACTGGGTGCCCCAGTCACCGAGGTGGTTCTGCCGGATCACCTCGGCACCGAGGAACCCGAGGACACGGGCCAGCGCGTCGCCGATGACCGTGCTGCGCAGGTGGCCGACGTGCATCTCCTTGGCGATGTTGGGCGCCGAGTAGTCGACCACGACGCGCTCGCCGGCCAGGGACGGGCCGACGCCGAGGCGGTCGGCGCCGCGGCGCAAGCGGATCTGGTCCCAGATGGTCGCGTCCGGCATGGTCAGGTTGACAAATCCCGGCCCGGACACGGTCACCGGCAGGCCCTCGATTACCCCGGCCAGGTCATGGGCCAGGTCCAGTGCGGGGCGGCCGGACCGCGCCGCGACGGCGAGGGCCACCGTGGACTGGTAGTCGGCCCGATCGGAGCGGCGCACCAGTGGATCGGCGGCGGCCAGCTCGGATGGGAGGACCCGGGCCATGGCCGCGGACACCGCCGCCTCCACCTGTTGTCTGGTCGCGACGACCGGCACCACCGTCCACCCTCCGGTTACGCGGGCGATCGGTCGGCCGCCCGCCCCGTAAGCCTAATCGCGCGGGATGGTGACCGCGCCCGGGTTTCCGCGGCGCCGGGGCCGCGCGGCACCAGGGGGCGGCCGCTGCGATTTACACTCCGGGCCTCGCCGTTACAGGGAACAATGTGGACGCGATCATCGCTCGGCCGGCGTCCGTCGATGCCAGGAAGGCGTACGTCACACCGGTGGTGGCCACGAGTCTCGGCGATCCGTCCTGTCACCGACCGCCCGACCAGGCTCGCTGATCCCACCGGTCACATTGCTCGTCGTTCGGTGCTCGCGCGATTGGCCTATGTGGAGTGATCTTCGGGAGAGGCGAGCACGATGCTGAGAATCCGCCAATGGGCTCGTGACCGGTCGATCCGGACCAAGCTCGGCTTGATTACTCTCATCGGCCTGCTGGCCGTCGCGCTGGTGGGCCTGGCCGGCCTGCGGGAGCTGGACGGCGCGGGCGCGCGGACGCACGAGATGGAGAGGCTCAGCGGGCTCATCCGCGTCACCCTCGAGGCCGACATGGCGCACGACGCCGTGCGGGGGGACGTGCAGAGGGCACTGCTGGACGCCGGCGGACCGGACGCCACGGCGGCGCGAACCGACCTGGCCGAGCATCGGGACATCCTGACCGACGGCGTGGCGACCTTCGCCTCCGCGGACATGCCCACCGACGTGCGCGAGGCGACCGCGGTCGTCGAGCCGAAGGTGCGGCGGTACGTCGAGCTGGCCGACCGGACGGTCGCGCTGGCCATCTCGGGGGCGGCGACGGCCACCGTGTACGCCGAGTTCCTGACCGCCTTCAAGGAGGTCGAGGATGGCCTGCCGGAGATCGGGGACGCGCTGGCCGCGCACGTCACCGCGGCGTCCGCGAGTGTGGACAAGCAGCAAAGGTCGGCCACCCGCGTGCTGCTGATCGTGGGGTTCCTCGGTGTGCTGCTCCTCGCGTCGGTGTGCCTGCTCGTCGGCCGGGACATCGTCGGCCCGCTGCGCGTGGTGTCCGATGTGCTTGACAGCCTGGCCACCGGTGACCTGTCGCGGACCGCGGCGGTGACGTCGGCCGACGAGACCGGCCGGATGTCGCGTGCGTTGAACACGGCGATCTCCAGCGTCCGCACGACCATCGCCGCGCTGGCCCAGTCGGCCGGCTCGATGACCGCCTCGGCCGAGCGGCTGAGCATGGTGTCCGACGACTTGGCCGCGAACGCGCACGAGGTCAACCAGCAGGTCGCGGCCGTCACGGTGGGGGCCGACCGGGTCTCCCAGAACGTGGCGACGGTGGCCACCGGCGGCGAGGAGCTCAGTTCCTCCATCCGCGAGATCGCCAGCAATGCCAGCGAGGCCGCCCGGGTCGGCGACGAGGCGGTCGCGGTCGCCGAGCGGACGAACGCCACCATGTCGTTGCTGACCGACTCCTCGGCCGAGATCGGCAACGTGGTCCGGGTCATCACGGCGATCGCGCAGCAGACGAATCTGTTGGCGCTCAACGCCACCATCGAGGCGGCCCGCGCCGGCGAGGCCGGCAAGGGGTTCGCGGTCGTGGCGAGCGAGGTCAAGGACCTCGCCCAGGAGACCGCCATGGCCACCAAGAACATCTCCGAACGCGTCGAGGTGATCCAGGCCAACACGGCCGGTGCGGTCGAGACCATCGCCCAGATCGGCACGATCATCGCCAAGATCAATGAGTTGCAGACGATGATCGCGGCGGCCGTGGAGGAGCAGACGGCCACCACGAACGAGTCCAACCGCAGCGTGTCCGAGGCGGCGGCCGTCGCGGCCGACATCGCGGCGAATATCGCCACCGTGGCGAACGCCGTCGCCGCCACCACCGAGGGCGTGCAGAGCTGCAAGCAGGCCGCCGGCGACCTCGCCGGGACGGCCGAGGAACTGCAGGGGCTGGTCGCCCAGTTCCGGACCTGATCGCGCCGCTGCCGGTACGGTGTCGACGGATCGACGGGTCGACCGGATCGGGTGAGCCGATGGCGTACCAGGTGGCGGTGTGCGGGCCGCGCGAGTGCACGGCCGAGGAGTCCGACCGGGCACGGCGGGTCGGTGAGCTGCTCGCCGACGCGGGCGTGGTCGTCATCTGCGGCGGAGGCGCCGGCGTGATGGGTGCCGTGGCCGAGGGGGTGCGCTCGCGCGGCGGGTGTGTGGTCGGTATCCGGCCCGGCGACACCCGCGAAGGGGCCTCGCCCGACCTCTCGGTCACCGTGGTCACCAACATGGGCGAGGCCCGCAACGCGGTCGTGGTGTGGAGCGCCGATGCCGTGATCGCCATCGGCTGGTCCTGGGGCACGCTCAGCGAGGTCGCGCTGGCCAAGCGGCGCGGCGGCGTGCCGGTGATCGTGCTCGGCGGCTGGCGCATCGTCGACGAGACCGGTGAGGCGATGCCCGGCCTCGAGTACGTCGACACGGTCGAGGCCGCCGTGCGCCGCGCCCTGGGCGGAGCCGGTGCCTAGCAGACGACCGAGCGACGGTTCCGGCCGTACCTCGAGCGGGCCCGACACGCCTTGGCCGGCGTGTCGCGCCGTGCCGGGCTCACTGTTCGGGCTCGGCCCGCACGGCCGGTTCCACCAGGCCGGTCTCGTAGGCGAGGACGACCGCGTGGATCCGGTCGCGCAGGTCCAGCTTGGTGAGGATGTGGGTCACGTGGGTCTTCACGGTGGCCTCGGACAGCCGAAGCCGATCGGCCAGCTCGCGGTTGTTGTGACCGCGGGCCATCAGCCGCAGTACCTCCAGCTCGCGGGGCGTCAGGCCGGCGAGCCTCGCGTGGGTGTCGGC
>Ga0307409_100000131_pt1 | contig 28085 bp, 24 predicted proteins | sample 322Ometagenome_2_FD_203888 | JGI IMG/M metagenome (GOLD analysis project Ga0307409, IMG submission 203888) | Maize rhizosphere microbial communities from greenhouse at UC Davis, California, United States - 322HYB-O-2 | ecosystem: Host-associated > Plants > Roots > Rhizosphere > Soil | place... | reverse complement strand
CGCCGTCACCCGCCAGGGAGATCGCCTTGCCATTGCCGCTGCCGGCGTCGCCGGCGACCTGCGACTGTCCAACATCTACTTCTCCCAGAAGGGCAAGAACCTCACGCACTACCAAGCCAAGCTCGGCCGCACCGAAACCGCCGCCAAGTTCGCGCTCGAACTCGTGCCCGTCTCCGCCGACAGCAACAGCTTCACCCTGCTCCTGAACGGCGCGCCTCTGCCCGAGGCCGAGGTCGTGCTTTTCACCTCCTCCGGCTGGAACCGCACGTTCAAGACCGACGCCGCCGGCAAGGTCACGATCGAGACGCCCTGGCCCGGCCAGGCCGTGATTGAGGTCGGTCACGTCGAGAAAAAACCCGGCGAACACGAGGGCCGCGCTTATGAGGCCATCCGCCACGTCTTCACGTTGTCCTTCATCGTCCCCGCCAAGGCCGGATAAGAAACATGTCTGCCACCGCACCCGTCCATCGCCACGGTTCTCACCGTTCGTCGAGACGCCACCGGCTCGCCGTCGCCTCGCGCGCCTTCGCCGCGCTGTTCATGCTGGTCGCGCTCGTGAGCGGCATCGTCACGCATCGCCGGTTTTCCAAAGACTTGCTCCTGCTTCGCCTCGGTCCTGACGGACGCCGCCCGTGGCTCGATTTCCACAACGTCACCGCAATGGTGTGCGCAAAATCGCTACGAAAGGAGCGAAGGCATGATCTGGCTGTCGCTCGCGTTGAACTACACCGGCATCGCCTTGCTTGCCGCCACGATGGAGACCCATCGGAGACACTTACCGGCCCCGCTCGTTCACTCCACACCCGCGGATGGTTCTGGCCGATCATCGTGCTAATGCTCCCAACGATCACGACCTAGGTCGTTGCAGTCCAGCGAGTGCCAACCGCGCCGCCACTTCGCTCTCGTAACGCAAGAGATACTGCCGAACTTTTCGGGGATTCATCGTTCTGAATACCCTATGGTTCGTTCCGGTTTAATCCCCCTCGCCTGCGTTTCCCTTATTGCCGCCGCGGTGACACGCGCGGAGACCCCGGCTGCAGGCACAACGGAGGAAGCCGACTTGTTTTCCCTCGGACAAACGTTGTTCGAGACCTACGCCCCGCCGGAGATAAAAAAGGAATTCGCCTTTCCGACGCGCGCGGAATGGGACGCGTTTGCAGCACGCCTGGAGAAAACCCGCGCGACCGGCTCGCTGGCCGAACTGGCCGCCTACGAACCCGAGGTGCGCGCCGCGTTGGTCGCGTTGAGCGCCTTGCCCGAATACAAGGACTACTCCGACTGGCTCGCCGAGCGCCTCGATGAAATCGTGGTCGCGAAAGAAGCCACCACGCCGCCGCCGAAGCCGCCTGCACCTCCAGCGGTTCCGAAACCGCCAACGGCCGATGCCGGCTCCGCCCCGCCACCGCTGCCGATCCCTCCCAGCGCCGACATTCCGATGTATGATTTGTGGGTGAGCCGACTGCGGGATCGTCCGCGTCCCGCGCGTGCCGATGAGTTTCTGACGGAGATCAAAGCCGTGTTCACCGGTGAAGGATTGCCCGCCGAACTTGCCTGGCTGGCGGAAACCGAATCGACCTTCAACCCCAGCGCCGTGAGCCCGGCCGGTGCGCGCGGATTGTTTCAACTCATGCCCGTGACCGCGAAAGCTCAGGGGCTGAGCTTGCTGCCGTTCGACGAACGCACGAATCCGGAAAAAAGCGCGCGGGCCGCCGCCACGTTGCTCCGCCGCTTGCACCGGATGTTCGACTCATGGCCGCTGGCGCTCGCCGCCTACAACGCCGGTGAAGGTCGCGTGCGGCGCACATTGAAGGCGCAGGACGCCACGACCTTTGCGCAGATCGCCGACGCACTTCCGTCCGAGACGCGACTCTATGTGCCGAAAGTGCTAGCGACCCTCGCCGTGCGCGAGGGGTTCGATCCTTTCAAACTTGCCGCGCCGCGTTGACGAATCGTCACGGAATCACCGTTGCAGGCGAGCCCTCGGGAACGGCGCGTTTCGCACCCGGTTTCAACACCACTTTGATGCATTCCCGTTCCTTGTTTTTGAACATGTCGTAGGCTTTCGGCGCCTCTTCCAAGCCCATCTCGTGGGTAATGACGAAGCCGGGATTGATCTCACCTTTTTGCACGCGCTCCAGCAGCGGCTTCATATAACGCTGCACGTGTGTCTGCCCTGACTTTATCGTGAGGCCTTTGTTCACGATCGCACCGAGCGGGATCTTGTCGCCCATGCTGCCATAGACGCCGGGGATGGAAACGGTGCCGCCCTTCCGGCAGGCACGGATCGCCTCGCGCAACGCGATGGGACGATCCGGCTCCAGCATCAGGGCCTGCTTGGTGCGGTCGTAAGCGTATTCGAGCGTGGCACCATGCGCCTCCATGCCCACCGCGTCGATGCAACTGTCGGGCCCGCGTCCGCCCGTCATTTCCATCAACGCATCGTAGGTGTTCACTTCCTCGTAATTGATGATCTCGGCGCCGCCCTCTTCGTGCGCCATGCGCAGCCGCTCCGGGAAACGATCGATGCCGATGACGCGTTCCGCACCGAGCAAGTAGGCGCTCTTGATCGCAAACTGACCGACTGGTCCGCAGCCCCACACGGCAACGGTGTCGCCCGGCTGAATGTTGCAACTTTCCGCAGCCATGTAGCCCGTCGGAAAGATATCAGAAAGAAAGAGCACCTGTTCGTCGGTGAGTTCTTCCGGGATCTTGAGGTGATCCACGTCGGCGTAAGGCACGCGTGCATACTCGGCCTGCCCGCCCGCGTAACCGCCCATCATGTGGGAATAACCGTAGATGCCCGCCGGCGATTGCCCATAAACCTTCTTGGCCATGGGCGCGTTGGGGTTGGAATTTTCGCAGAGCGAAAACAACGACTGGCTGCAGAAATGACAGTTGCCGCACGAAATCGGAAACGGGACGACAATGCGGTCGCCGACCTCCAGGTTTTTTATGCCCGGGCCCACCTCGACCACTTCGCCCATGAACTCATGGCCGATGATGTCGCCCTTTTCCATCGTGGGGATGAAGCCGTCATAGAGATGCAAGTCGGAGCCGCAGATGGCGGTGGACGTGATGCGAATGATCGCATCGCGCGGGTTAAGGATTTTCGGATCAGGCACGTCCACCACGCGCATGTCGTGCTTACCATACCAACAGTTCGCTTTCATGGGAGAGGGTTTGGTCGAAGGTTTTCAAGTGCGGAGCCAATCATCGTATTTCCTCGATGTGCTGCGTGTGCGCCCGGCGGGCTGGCCGGCCGTGCTGGCAATCTCACCCGTTTCCAAAAGCTGTTTCACACGCATGAGGTCGACCGGGATCTGCTTTTCCGGAGCCTCGCCAAAAAGTTTGGCAACAGTCGCGCCCACCACGCCTCCGGGCGGGCGATAGTGAAGCTCCACATGCAACACCGTGCCACGTCCACCGGTCGCGGGCTCGAAGCGCACCGTGCCTGAGTTCTGCACTTTGGCGCCGGGCAATGACCGCCAGGAGATCAGCTCGTTGGGCCGCTCTTCGGTGATCTCGGCGTCCCACTCGACTTCCGTGCCGGCCGGCCCTTTCGCCATCCAATGCGAGTGACCATCGCCCGTATCCGTCACCGCGAGCAAGTGGCTCATAAAGCGAGGGAGGTTTTCAAAATTGCGCCAGAAGCGATAGATCTCCTCGGCGGGTTTGTTGATCGTGATGGTCGCGACCACCGGGCGCTTGGCCGGTGGATTCAACCCCTCGCCCGTGAACAGACTGCGACTCGTGCTGCGTCGGTCGCCCGTGCTGTGTTGCACGCTCGCGATGATATCGACGAGAGCGATCCCGCCCACGACCGCCATCGCGACGCCCGCGCGCGTGCGGCCATCGAGCTTGGGCGCGCTGGCGAGCAACGCGATATCCATGGCATCGCCCGCCACGCGTCCCCACAACCAGCGGGCGGGCCGGTCCTCGCCGAGAATGCCGATGCCGGTGATAATCTCACGCACGCCCACCAGCTGCAGGATGTCGTGATTGTTTTCCACACCGACCGCCTGAGCAACCCGGCGGGGGGCGATAAGAATCGCCGCGCCCAAACCGATGCTGAACCAACCCAAGCCATGTGCTAATGTTTGTTCATTCATGAAAAGCTCCTCGCGCACAGTCGCACGCGATGAAGCGATCCGAAATGGGGCGAACACGGACACACCGCGTGGAACAACCATGCCGTTTTCGATCGGCAAAAAACCCCATTCCGGCGACGCTCCCCCCGACCGTCAGCGATCACGACTCCGCTCGCTGGGCCGACCGGCTGCTCGCCTGATATTCCTCCATGCTCTTTACGGGCGGCCCCACGTTAGACGATCACTCACCGTCTCTGTAGTCTACGAGCGATGAAGGCGGTGATTTTTGACATCGACGGGACACTCGTAGACTCGGTCGATCTGCATGCGAAGGCGTGGCAGAAAGCCCTGGACCACTTCGGCCATCAGGTGCCGTTTGAGCACGTGCGTGCGCAAATCGGAAAAGGCGGCGACCAGTTGATGCCCGTGTTCCTCTCCGGGGCCGAACTCGCCTCGCAAGGCGAAGCCCTCGATCGTTATCGGAGCGAGCTCTTCAAAGCCCGTTATTTGGGAAAGGTAAGAGGTTTCCCCCAAGTCAGGGAGCTCTTTCAACGCCTGCTCAATGATGGCTGGAAAATCGCCCTGGCCTCCTCGGCCAAGGGCGACGAACTGCAGACCTACAAGGACGTCGCCGGCATCGGCGATTTGATTGACGCGGAAACATCATCTGACGATGCCGAAAAATCCAAACCTCATCCGGACATTTTCCAGGCCGCGCTGCACCGCTTGCAACTCCCGCCCGAAGACGCCGTGGTGGTCGGAGATTCTCCTTACGATGCCGAGGCCGCCGGCAAAGCAGGCCTTCGTTCAATCGGATTCCTGTGCGGCGGCTTTAAAAAAGATGACCTCATCGGCGCCGGATTCCTCGAACTCTACGAAGACCCCGCCGACCTGCTCGCACATTTCGATCACTCGCTCCTCGGGTTAAGCGCCGACTTAAAAACGCACAGACGCTAGGCAAACAACAGAGCGCCTAACCGCGCCAATCCTCGTGCCGTTTCCATTCATCCGCCTCGGCCTCGATTTTCTCCTCCAGAATTTCCACGAACTCCTGGACATGAACGGGGCTCGGCAAGGTTTGCCGGAGATGAATCAACGCGTTCCCGGTTCTCACCGAATGAAACACGAGTTCTGAAAATGTCTCCTTCCGTCCCTCCGCCAGGCAGCGCAGGCCGGTGATCGCGGACAAGAAGGCGCCAAACAACAGACCCTTGAGACTGTCGGGGGTGACGTCGGCGTTGGTCGCTCCCACCAAGAGAAATCCCAACACCACCAAGACACCGCCGATGACATACCAACCCATCCCGATGTTTTCGTGTTCGCACGGCCGCGGATCGATATCGGCAAAAGGAATTTCAAAACTGGCCGAGGCGGTCAGCGTGCTTCGTTTCACACGCAGGGAGTGATCACCGAGGGTGAACTCGAACGTCGGTAGTAAAAAAGCCTTTTGGATGAGTTTCATGCGCGTCGTTCCTGCCCGGCCTTAATCAAGCAGGTCCACGCCCGGACCCGAGTAGGCACTCGGATCAAGGCGATCCTTGGCGCGCACCCGGGCAGGCGTCATCGGGACCAGCCCGACGGCTTGCATCAAGATAGTCAGAATTTCCCGAGCGACAGGGTGCAATTTCATCTCCCCATCATACCCGACAAAACGGCATCAATTTATCCGCCCCCGTCTGATTGCCGCGTCGGCTGATGTCCTACACTCGCTGACGCTACCGACCGCCGGTGATCATGCTCGTAAACTGCGGGAGCACTTGACGGGAGAGGCGATACACGCCGACCAAGACGATGATGAGCATGGTGGGAATCAGGAAATACATGACCAACATCGAGCCGGAGCCTTCCGGCCGCACCACTCGGTAAGCCAACCGATTTAACACCGACAACAAAGGCTCGTGTGCCGCGTAAACGAAGAAACTCGCGGCCCCCAGCGAAGCGAGCACCTGCCGCGATATGCGAAAGCCGGCCATCAGCTTCGTCAGATAAAGGCAGGAAATCATGCCCAACATGATGTCCACCTTGTGCACATACGGATAGAGCGGTGACTGGGCCCAAATAACGCCCGCAAGCAGCAGCATGACATACGTCGTCACGATGGCCGGCCCATGCCGATCGAGACCAAAGAGCGACGTGCGAGTGTATCCCAAATAACATCCCAACGAATAAAACAGGAGCCCCGGGGGCGCCGGCATTTCAAAATCCACCCACACAAAAAACCAAATGGAAAACAGACATAACAAAAACGGCAGCGGTATTCTTTTGTTCAGCTGATGGATAATCGGGGTCAGCAAGACCAGGAGCATCAAGTCGCGTATGAACCAGAACTGATACGAGATCGGTCTGCGATCGATGCCCAGGATCGCATCCAAATAATCCATGCCACCGTATTCGGCCACGGCCACTCGTTGACCGGAAAAGTATCCGCTCGTCACCGACCAGGTCTGTGCGAACCAAAAGAACAGCAACGTCGCGACATTCCAGAACAAGAACGGCACCAACAGGGAACGGGTTCTAGATTTTATCTTCTTCCAGTAGCACTCCAGGGACGACTCGAAGCCATTGAAAAAAAGATAGCCCGACATCAGGAACAGCAAGGGAACGGCCGTGTGCGCAACTCCCTCGGAGATGAGATGCTGGACGAAGTCGGATACGTAATAATCAAAGCCATCCTTGGCGTTGATAAAATCGGCCGCCATGAGCCGGGCATGGATAAACACCACGCCCACAATGAGCGGAAACCGCAGCATCCCTAGCCGTAATGACTGCTCCTCGTTCAACGTATTCATATGTGAATTTCACCGCTGGCACGGTCGCATTTCTTGCCTCGTGGTTCCCCATCCCCAACCAACACCCGCGGCCCTATTTTGCGGAAAGAGCGTGAAGAATTAATGGAGGCCGCAGGTAGGGGACCGCCCCGCTCAACCTCGAAGCAGCGCCGACGCGATCAGCCCGTCGATGTAAGCCTCAAAGTCCGCACGCAACTGCGCCAGATTCCGCACGACGTCCGCCGCCTCTCGACTGAGCGCATCGGCAACCTGCGGCACACCGTTGATCAACGTCTTCACCGGAAGGCCGAGAAGGATGCTTGCCACCTGCTTCTTATCGAGCCGCCCGCTTCCCACTCCCCGAAAAGCGTCCATGACGGAATCGGGGACGACGTCGAAAATGACCCCTGAAACGCTCGGTGAAGGGCGAACCGCGTAAGGCATGAACCTGACGTCCATGCCCGGAAACGAATAGGCGGCATGAGAGCCATCTTCATCCGCCACGATAACGCAGGAGCAAGACTCGCGACGGTTTTTCCCCAGTGCGGCAGCGACCACCTTCATGCATTCTTCGAACGCCCGCCCGTTGCCAATCTCGTCGTCAATGAACAGGAGCGAGCGCACAGGACGTTGAAAACTCGCCAAGGTTTTCCGGACTCTTGGTATGAGCGCCGCATTATCGTAGGGCATCGACTGACTGCTCGTGAGGTCCGCAAATCGATAGGGCGTAAAAACGGGCATCAGCAGCGCCGGCCAAAACGGCACGCCCTGACTGCGCGCCACGCGTTCAGCCAGTCGGACCATCACCGCCCCCGAGTTGTAGGGCGCCACCACCAGATCGTATTGCACGGCACCCGCCCTCAGCATCGCGGCGATGGCTTGGGCAAATGAGCAGACATGCCCCTCAGCCTCTGTCATGTTCCCACCTTAGTCCAACCGATGGATTGTCACAAACGATCCGGGGCGTCCGCGGATGCTCGATCGGCGGCGGCCATGCTTCGTAACAACTGCGTCTCCCACCCAAACCAAGATGGGCGGGAGAACGATAAAGGAGAGTCCTCTCGAGAACGCGGTCGGCAAGGGTTTCCGCCCCGCCAGAGGACCTTTAGTCTACAACCGTGGCGTAAAGGGCGCCTTTGCGGACCTCGAGAATGTAGTGCTTGTTCAAGTCGAAATCGAACTCGTCCTTGAGCTTCGTCTTGGTGGCTTCCAATTCATCCGCCTTGGCGGGGTCAGCCGCCAGCTCGACCGCCTTGTTCCGCAGGGACTGCAGTTCGTCGTAGGCCTCCGAGGTGCGGAGCTCCGCCACCAAAGTCGCCTTGGACGAGTCCTCGATCGGCTGGCCTTTGTCATCCGTGCCCTTAAGCAAAAGCGCGGAATTCAACGGGGTCAGCACGTAGTTACGGTTTACGGAATACCCGTAATGCTTGGTCATGAACTGGAGGTTCGCGGTCACCAGAGCATTGAGCTGATTCTGCTCGGTCTCGAGCGCGGTCCGCTGCTCAGGCGTGGCCATGGGGGGCAACGCGGCGATTTTTTGCGAGATCTCCGCAAGCAGACGGCGTTGATTGCCGAGCACCTGAAGGTGGTTGATGAATTGGGCGTTGGCGGCGGCGCCTTCGATCATGGCAACCAATTGAAATGACTGGGTGTCGCGGACGATATAATGCGGAATGCCGCTGCTGATGATTTTGGTCATGGGTAATTATTGGGGGATTAACGGCTGATGGAAAACCCGGGAGACGGGAAGGCTGTTTTAAGGAGAACTGCTAAATGAGGTGTCCGCTCCTTCCAAAGCGACCCCACAGCCCCGCTCCCCGTTTGGCGGCGGAGAGCCCAGACACACGTCAAATAGAACCGCCTGAGGACGACGCGTCTTTCCCCCTGTGCGCCTCAGACTGGTGGCTGCGCATGCTCACGGGCTGTTGCTCAGCCGGATGCGCATGAAGCCTCTCGCGGGAGCGTTCGTGCCATCGAGCGCATGTCCGCCTTTTACCGTAACTGTCTCCATCTCCGCATCGCGAATGACGGGGTTGCCGACGAGGCGGGTATTCAACTCAACTTGAGTCCAGTTCATCAGGTCGGTGCTTTCTTCCAAAATATAACGGAGCGACCCCGGCTGGCGTCGGCGGTCAAAGGAGAGGGTGAGATAACGGTGATCTTCGACATCGACCAGCTCACTGCGCGGAGCTTTCTGGGATTGGTCACGGACCTTGGGGTTTCCACCAAACGCGTATTCCATTAAATCAGGCATGCCATCGTTGTCGGTGTCATCCGTCGCACGGGCAGTGAAGGGATCGAGGCCATGCTGCGCCTCCCATGCGTCGGGCAGACCGTTTACGGCGTTGTCGATAACCACGGAGGCACTGACCGACACGGATCCATTAACTGCGACAAGTCCGCTCCCTGAACCATTCGTCAAATCTCGAACTCCGGTTTCGTCACCCACCTCAAAGACTGCAAAGGCGAGATCAGAATAGAGATTGGTGGTCGCGGTAGCATTAACGGTGAATTCAACGAAGGCGAGGCGACCGTTGCCACTGGCCACCGGTGTAGCGCGCACGAAATCCAGCGTGAGTGTTCCCGGCGTAACCTCCTTGGTGAAATCAAACAGCTGGCCTAGCGGTCCGGAGGAGACGGTCGTGAGCGTAAGGACTTGGGCGTCGTAGTTGAGCTGCACACGCACGGAGGCGAGCCCCGCCGCCCGGTCGAGTTCGATCGGCACCCGCAAGGTCGCGCCAGGGTTGGCGAGGTAGTGGGGGGCGCTCACCGTGTAGTTGGCCGCGTGAACAGGTGCCGTGAACACCACGCCACCAACGAACAGGGCGAAGCTCAGCATGGCACGGAATAGGCAACGGGTGGAACGGGTGGGAAGAGATGCGAGTGCCGGCATGGGAATTAGTCTTCTTCGTCGATTGGCAAACCCTCGAGCAGGCGCTTCAGAAGCACGGCGTCGGGCTGGCCGAGTTTACCGTCGGCATTGAGATCGCCGGCCTTCAATTCATCCGCGGTGGCGGCGCGCGACTTGGGCTTCACCAATTGCTGCAGCAACGTGGAGTCGGCCTCAGTGAGTGAGCCATCGCCATTTACATCACCGGGGAAGTAGGTGCTTTCCAGCTGTAGTTCGACCGCTGCCCCGAGGTCTACGATCACGAGAAGACCGTCCGTGGTGTAGAGCGTAGCACTCGCCACCGAGAGCGTGCTGCTCTGGTGCAGGAGGGCGCTGTTTTTCACGCGAAAGCGAAGGGTAAGAAGCTTACCTGCGCCAGCGGCGATATCGCCGGAGACGCCGTCGATCACGAGCTCGCCGCTCGCGGTGTTGGCGTTGTCGGTAAGCACGAGATCGCGCGTGAGCCCGGTCAGCAGCACGGTGGCGCGACCTGGGGTGATTTGCGTAGTGGGCGTAAGCACGGCGGGATCATAGTTGATCCGTATTTGTAGACCGGCGGCGCGCAACCCCATGGCGTTGTCGATGGAAAGCGGCACACGCACTTCTTGGTTCGGATAGCCATGAACGGAGCGAAGGCTCAGTCCCACGCGGCCCGCAGACACCACGCTGGTGGGATCCGAGGGCGCGCTCTCCACGATACGAGCGGTGGAGTTGCCAGGCAGGAAATAGTAACTCACGCCGGTGACTCGATAGGTGTAGTCCAGTCCCGAAGTCACATCGGTATCGAGATACGTGGGCAGCGGCACAATGTCCGCGGTGAGGCTCGGCCAGGTGCCGGCCGCGTCGGTATCGCGATAAACGTAGTAACCCTTGATGCGCGACTGCCAACCCGGCTGCCAGTTGAGACGCACCGAGCTGGCCCCGGCGACTGCGATCAGACCGGCAGGACGGCCCATGCGGGGATCGCGCAAGGCAATGATACCGCCGTTGGACAAACCGCCGAAGAAGTCTACGTCGCCATCATCCTCCAAGTCATATAGAGCAACGGTGAGGCCGGTGGCGAAGCCCGCCTCGGTGCCGCCCCAGACTTTGCTACGCAGGTCGAATCCTCCGCCTGCGGTGCCGTGAAATTCCCATAGCCGGCCGTTCGCGTCGGCTACGACTACATCGGCGAGGCCGTCTTGCTCGAGATCGGCGATGCCTACGCCGGTCGGATTAGGCACGAGTTGCCCGAGCGGATTTCCCGTCTCAGGCGTGACAAACCACGGGGCGGTCCCGGTGTTGAGATAGACTCGTGCCGAGCCGTCGGCGAGGAGCACGAGCAGGTCGGGACGACTGTCGCCATTGAGATCTCCGAGCGCCGGCAAGCTGAGTGAGGAACCCGTGGAGAGTTCGAGTCCGGCAGCGCCGCTCGAAAAATCGCCGGACGAAACGATCAACCGCAGAGTTGAGGTGCTGCCACCGACCACAAGGTCGGCACGGCCATCGCCATTAAAATCTCCGCCAGCCAGCACCGGCCGCCCCAGCGAAGCGAGGTAGGCCGCGAGGTCGTCGAAGCCGGAGGTAATGTCAGAAAAGTCCGGGTTGGTTCGCGAGCCCGTGTTACGGAATACGCGCAAGCCGCCGGCGTGCGCGATGAAGAGGTCTCCGGTGCCGTCGCCATTCCAATCCAACACCGCCATCGCGCTGTTCGTGCTGGTGCTCAGACCCGTGACCACGTTCGTGTTCGGGGAGAAAAAATCGGCAAGGAGACCATCAACCGGGACTCGATCAAGATGCTCGTAAGGCTGAAGATTGGCGGCAAGAAGTGTCGAATCAGTCCACGCAACGCCTCCGAGACTGGAGGTATAGGTGAAGACGGGTGATCTACCGGCTTGATAATCGGCGAGTAAAGTGGAGCCGTTGCTATCCGGATCGGACGAGGCCGTGTAGCTGAGTGTGCCAAGGTGCTTATATTCCCACGCGTCGGGCAAACCGTCGCCATCAGTATCGCCCGTGAAAAAGTGAGCAACCGCCTCGCGATCCATGTTGGTGATGGTGAGCGAGACTTGGCTCAAGGCCACGCCCCAGGCATCACGTTGGCTTTGGCCATCAATGGTCCAGTAGCCAAAAGTCGGGGAGATGAAGCTCGGAGAGGTGACCGTGGTGCCGACGGCCACCGCGGCACTTTGATTTACCGAGCCTGCAGGTTCGCTGCGGAACGTGTAGTGGGAAAACCCGGCGAGGTTGACCGTCACGCTGGCGGAGTCGGCCCATGCGACGCCGCCGAGGCTGGAAGTATAGACGAAGGTGGGAGCGCGGCCGGCCTGATAATCCTGCAGCAGCGTGAAACCATCGGCGTTCAGATCGGCCGAACCGGCATAGGCCAGCGTGCCGAGATAATGCTGCTCCCACGCGTCGGGCAGACCGTCGTGATCGGTATCGCCGGAGAAAAGATAGGCCACGGCTTCACGATTGGTGTTGGCCATCGTAAACGACACCACCGTCAACGCGGAGCCCCACGTGTCTTGCTGACGCACTCCATCGAGCGTCCAGTAACCAAAGGCGGTGTTCGCCGCGAGATCGGCGGTGGCAATGACCGTGCCCGGAGGTGCATACCCGGATTGGGCCACGGTGCCAGCGGGCACACTGCGCAAGGTGTAGGTGGCGTAACCAGCGAGGTTAGCGGTCACAAGCGACGAGTCCGCATAGGCAATACCCCCGGCTGTAGCGGTGTTGGCAAAAAGCGGATGGGTGCCGTTTTGGTATTCTTGCAGGAGCGTAAATCCGTCGCCATCGGTGTCGCTGGCTACGGAGTAGCTCAAGGAACCATAGTATTCGAGTTCATACCAATCCGGCACGCCATCGGCATCGGTATCACGCGACGCCGGCTGGTAATGAGCCGTGGCCGTGGTCGTTTCGAGTAGAACAAACGAGATGGGATTAAGAGAACGCCCCCACGCATCGCGATAGGTGATGGCGTCCACCGAGTTGGTCCAATGAGTGAAGCGATAGGTCGAATAAGTAGCCGGAGCGGTGACGGTGGAATAGGTCACGCCGGTTCCCTTCCATTGATTAGAGGAAACCGCAGCGAGAGACGTGGCGGTGGCGTCGTTTGTCGCCGTCTGGACAAAATTCACCTCAGCCGCGCGGACCGTGCAGCCAAAGACGCAGCAGGTGAAAAATGCCAAGAAGGCCTTCATGCCAGGGTTTTGTTGAAGATGGAAAAGTGGACCGGAGACGGCGATCACTCGGCCTTGGTCTTGAGCGCGAGGCTACCGTCGCCCCCCGCACCTGCCGCTATGGCACTGACCCCGGTGAGCGTGGCGGGAGGGGTGGCCTGGCCGGTAAAGATGCCACTCGAGTCTACGTTTCTCCCCCAACCCACAACGGTGCCGTCGGATTTAAGTGCTAAGCAGTGATTTTCCCCTGCGGAGATCGCGACAACTCCCGTGAGACCACTCGGTGGAAAAGCTTCGCCGTAACTGCTGAACCCCCAACCAACGACTGTCCCGTCGGATTTCAGCGCCAAGCAATACCAGGTTCCACCGGCAATCGCAGTGACTCCGGTCAAACCGACTGGCGGTGAGAAGGCGGAAGTCCCCCACTTGACCACCGTGCCGTCGGACTTGAGCGCGAGGCTGTAAGCATAACCGCCAGTAACGGCAACGACACCAGTCAGCCCTGCCGGCGGGGTAGCTTGGCCATCGCTATTCAACCCCCAGCAGACCACCGAGCCATCGGACTTGACGGCTAGGCTATGGTATGCGCCCGCACCAACGGCAATAACACCAGTTAAGCTGCTCGGAATCGAGGTGCCGCCGTAGGGGTTTTCGCCCCAACCTACGACCGTGCCATCTGATTTTAGCGCAAGAGTGTGCTTATAACCCGCCGCGATCGCAGTAACGCCACTTAGCCCACTCGGAGGCGTTCCATTCGAAGATCCCCAACCCACAACCGTGCCGTCCGACTTGAGTGCGACCCCGTGAGTCGCTCCTGCTGCGATGGCGGTGGCGCCACTCAATCCACTCGGCGGCGTAGTTTCACCATACAAATTTCGTCCCCAACCCACGACGACCTGCGTGCCATCGTAAGCCCGGTTTCCGGCATGCCAGCTCGTCGGATCAGTGAGTCCCGCCCGCGCTAGGTTGGCCACATAACCATCATCAACGGCCAAGTTCATGCGCTTAAAAACAAAGGGCGTCGCATAGGTGCCGACCGTCGCCCCATTCACCAACGACTGATCGTAAAACACGCCACTTGCGGGCGTGCCTTTAAGCACGCCGTTCGTCACGGCCAATCCGGTATCACCATCAGCGAACCGCCAGAACAGGGCATTCAATACTTCGGTGGCCGATGGGGAGTTTTTACTGACAGTCGTCTGCGCGGTATTTGCCGTCGCGGGGATCGTGATCCAATCGAACGGGAGCAGACCCCGACCATCCATCGCCAGCACCTCGAACTTAATCTGGCCGAGTGAGATATTCCAATCCGCGCCCACGTCCCAAGTCAGCGTCTGGTTTTGGTTAGTGGGAATAGCGTCTCCCAGCTTGGCTGCGGTGCCTTCAACAAAGGTCACGGGGCGGAGAACGTTGGCGAAGGATCGCACACCATCCACGAACGCGAGCGCGCGGACCTTCACGGTCGCGTCGTCCGCATCGTTTACGCGGTAAACCACGTCCATGAACGTCGTGCCCGGCCTCATGGCCGCCGATTGGATGACGACGGTCGGGGCGACATTGCCCCACGCCGACATCATTCCTGCCCCAAATGCCAGCACGCCGCCAAACCGCTTGAGGTAACTCATAAGTTGTTGGACGCAATCAATGAAAACTATCACTTGCAAGACCCTTACCCACTAACCGCAGTAAAAGGGATTTACTGCCTCGGTATTATCCCCGAGGCACCCCGATAGGCCGCATATTTACGTTCGGAGATTCCAGACGGTTAGTCCCTGCACGCCAGACCCGTCTCGCGAATGGCGTCAGGTAACCTCTGAGACCCCTTCTGTTTGACCAACGTTTTAGCCCAAGCGAATGATAATTAACTACCAACCCTCGGGCGAACCGGTAAGGGAAAAAGCGGTCTGTGCCTAGTATGAAAACCCCGCTCTATCATGGTATTTTTTCCCATGCGCGGCTCACTGCGCTTCTCGTTATGGCCGCCGCCACACTGGTTTGCGTAGATACTGCACTGGCCGATCCGGGAAAAGGAAAAGGCAAAGGTAAAGGAAACGGCAATGGGGTGGGCCAATCCCCCAATTTCGTTCCTCCCGGTCACCGTCGTGCACCGGTTGAAGTCGTTGTGCATGGAGCACCGCCTGCTCTTCGCGTCGAGGTGATCGGCGGACGTCCTTCTGCGGCCCATGTCTGGGTGTCTGGCTACTGGGTTTGGGGCGGCACTGACTATGTATGGACGCCGGGGGGCTGGATGCTACCACCGGAGCCCGCCTGCGTCTGGGTAGCGCCTCGCTACGAAGTGCGCAGCGGCGTCCACGTCTACGTCAGCGGCTTTTGGAAACTGTGATCGCTACGCCCGCACTCTTATGGGCTCCCGAAAGAGGCCGGGCTTTACTGTTTACTGTGTTGCCCGAGCTTCGTCCCGCCACTGCTCGTGGCTGATTGAGGGTAAAAACATGACCTTTTTTCTGGTCCGCTTCGCCATATTAATGGCCCAGCCATCACTTCATCCAAGTATTTAGGAATGTAAGTCGCGTTTTCAGCTGTTTCGGCGGCTCAAGGTTGCGACTTATGTGTCTGCCGGGGGGCCGGGGGCGTCCGGTCTTGGTCGAGCTACACGCACGATCAGCCAACGCCCACGATGCTAAATACATGATCAAATCATTCACCGCTCTGACGGTCTCATTGCTGCTGTCCTCAACGGCTTTCGCCGATACTTATTTTACCGAATTTCTTGGCTCTGCCGCAGGGGATTTTTCGGTAAGCCGTATTGAAATCACCTGGTCCACTGCGGTTGCCTTCGGAAACAACGTCACCCAAAACGACCTGTCGGACCTGCGCTTTTCCGCCTATGATGACAATGCGGTGCTCATCTTTACCGACAATGCCATCGTCGAGGGCGCGGCCCAACCTATCGGAGGCGTTCCCCGCGATTTCGACGATATTGCTTTCGACGCCGTAAGCGGCATGAGCATCGGTGGCTTCGACAATGACGTGCTTGCTGCACAACAGGGCGCCCTCGGCTCGACTTATAACATCTATCGATGGGTTAACGGCAGCTTTCGTATAGACAAATTCATGGACGGTGTGCTCGTTGCCAACTCCACCTTCACACTCGATTACCAAAACACGAGTGCCATACCCGAGCCTTCCACCTACGCCAGCCTTACGGGCCTGATTTTCCTCGGTTTGGCCGTCGCCCGCCGCACGCGCGACCTGATCAAAGGGACCTGACCCCATTTCGCTTTGCCCGCCGCACGCCGTCGCGCTGTCGCCTCGTCAAACGGCATGGGCGATGATCACCGAAAGACATGCCGCGAGATCGGTGGTATTCTCGGGCCGCATCAAACTACCACCCAACCGCGGGTTGATCTCGAATACCATCAACCCGCCGTCGTCATCCCATGTGCAATCCACGCTGCAGGGCCCGCTATAGGCCAAAGGCATGACGAACGCTTCCAATTTTCTCAGCATGGACGCGGAGATGGTCGCTCGACGAAGCGCGTAGAGGTAGTTCGCGCGCATGACCTCCTGACGGTTGAAATCATAGGCATAAACGACGTGCCAGACGATCCGCCCCTCAACACACACGCAATGCACCACATATTGGATCGTGCAAGGGACCAACGCCTGAATCAGATAGGCATGACCGGCAAAGAGCTCCTGTGAGCTGAAATGCCGCGCCTCATCCGGCGACGTGGCGATTTCGACCCCGCGACCCGCATTCAAGTTGGTTCGTTTCAGCACGCAGGGAAACGTCGCCTTCTCAAAAGAAGCGTAGTTCCCCGGACACCACGCGGCGAGACCATGACGCCTGACGTAATCGGCAAACCGCGCTTTGTTTCCAAGGATCTCAATCGCGTTTAAAGACGGCAGGAGGCCCGAGTAACCCGTCGGACACTCCGCATAGTGATTTTCCATCAAGGGAATCACCACGACACGTCGCCCCCACCTGAGGCCAAGTGGAACGGAGATGCCGGGCCTGGTCCTGTTTAGCACCGCTTTGACCTGAGGTATTCCCGTCCAAACCGGAGCGTTGGCCGCCAATGCATTCATCCAATCCGGGCTATGCATTCCCCAGATCACCACGACGACCTCCCGCCTCGACGTTCGCCAGCCAAACACATCAACGCAACGCCGCAGCCAGCCGAACACACCGATCATCATTGCAGGCCTCCGGCCACGGACAGGATCGATGGAAACAAGATAGGTAAAGTCATACGCAACTTTTCCAAAGGGGGTCAGTTTTTCCAAAGGGAGTCAGGCCTCCATTTCTTGAATTTTCCCGCCCTGACTCGGCTCAGATATTCTCCGACAGAGCTTGCCGCGCCCATATTCAGCGCCGCCGCGACCATCCATTGGTCGCTCCTTGTGCGGCAGACCGCGAGCGATTGCCAGGTGCGCGTGCTCTTCGGCCAGCGCCCCTTTGGTTTGTGCCGCCCGGATCTCGAACCACGGGCCTCACTCGATCCTCATGTCCTTGCGCAGCGCCGCCACCATCTTCACGAAGCGAAGATCTTTTTCGGGCGAGGACTCGTTGTCGAAGTTCAGCCCATAGGGCCAAAAGTGCATGCGGTCCGCATGCAGAACCGCGTCGGGGCCGTCGAACTCGCGCAACTGACTCAGCGCGTATTGCCCGGTCCACTTGCCGTCTTTGATGTTCTCCATCCAGCGCGCATGCGTGCCCACGCCCAGCGTGTGAGCGATCTCATGCAAGGCCACGCGACGGCTGATCGATCCTCCCCAGTTGATCCAGCCGTCCCAGTTCGCGTCCGCCGTCGGCGTGCCCGGGCTGTTGTTCGCGGTCACCGATTTCTTGAACTGCGCGTGCTCATTGAAGAACGCCACCGCCGCGTCCATCGCCTCCACGATGGCTCGTCGCCGCTCCTCCGGCCACTTCTCGTAGCCCTTGGAAAGCTGGTAGGTCAGCGGTCCTTTCAAAAAAGACGCCCGCCGTTTCGCCTCCTCCGCGGCCTTCTTCTCCGCGTCGCTCCGAGCCTTGGGCAAGCTGGTTGTCGGAACCGCCGCGACGGCCCGCGCCGCCTTCGCCTTGCCCTGCTCCACCGCCCATGCGCGGTCCGCCTCCACCAGGCTCTCCAACGGAATATCGAAAACGAAGCCGTCCTCGCGCCTCACCCGCACCGCGTTCTCCTCCGTCGCCAGCCACTCGCCGCGCAGCGTCCGCCCATCCGACGCCGTCCACACCCTCGCCTCGGCACGCAGGTCCGCGCCCCCCAAAAACAAAATCGCGCCAAATCCAAAAACGATCCGGGAAACCCTGATGCACCACATGGGGAAACCACAGCAGAACCGCGCTCCCGGTGAAATCGCTTTCGATGCGGTTCAAAAGAGTGCGGTCCAAAAGAGGTCAGACCGATGTTTGGTGATTTGCCCCGAAGGCTTCGACCCTTGATCGATCAACAAACAGCGGCCTCCCCCATTTGGCTCGCCCGCCGTTCCCTCAGGATTGCCCGTCGGTTTGCCTAGAAATACAACAATACTCGGCCTGACTCCATCGGCTCGTCCCGTCCCAATTTTTATCAATCGACTCCCCGGATTCGTTCTCGGTCATTGCCCGGCGCTACAAACCGGGTTGCTAAACTAATCAACTCATTGCGCCGGACACCGTTGGCTCGTTGTTCGGCTGTTCTTCGGCTCGTTGTTGCTGACCCTTTTGGCTCGCTCACATAAAGGCAAGATCGATACGCATCGATTCATCTGAACCCCTGTTACGCTGTATCTCGCCAACCTTACGAATCTCCTTACTCGACTGCGGAAACCAAGTGTCTTGATTTAGCCCAACATACTTTGGACTCAATGCCATGAGTATATTATGGATAAAATATCCATAGGCCATATTCTCAAGGTCGTAAGAATGCCATTTTTCGTAAACAACCTCTGCCGAAACCCTCGGATTTCCAGCCCAATACCTTACGAAGGATGAGTCTCCCAGGCAGATAAAATCCACGATCTGCGATTTAGCGGCTGTGCCTCGCTGTAAAAACTCCAGACATACTCTAGGATCAGAAAAATCGACTGCGTAGGAAAATATAGACAGAAAAGCTCTATTCTCTGGTGGCAACATCTCACCTATCTTTTTTATTTTATTTATGGCGGCCCTGAGTCCGCCCTTATTCAACCTGGTTTTCACTTCGATGACACCTCTAACTGCGGCAGGCTGAACGAAAACCAGATCGCCATCTCGAAATAATACTGGCGCATCGGCAGAGTAGAGCAAAATATCAATCTGAGTCGATGTTGCGATTGGTGTAACTATGAACCCCCGACCAACTAATATGTCACAGGGAAGACTTCGCTTGAGAACAGTCCGAAGGACGGTCTCCTTCCACTCACCATCGGTAAGCCAGTGGCTATCAGCGATGAAATCGCGAACTCTGTTTTTCAGGGAAGCAAGCTCCATTGAAAGCGACCTGAAGTAATTTTCCATATTCATATTTTATAATGCTAATACTAGATACGTAGGTCGAAACATCTATGGTTTTGAGGGCAGCCTCACTTCGGCTACTCATCCACATCTCAAAAATAGACCGGCCCGTCGCAGGACGTGAAAAAAGGAGACTGGCCGCTGTTTGTCATCTTTCAGTGGACAGTCCCCTTCGGTCTCGCCCCTTCTAAATCAAATCACTCAGTCGGACATCCCTAGCTTGGACCAATATTAGGCGCAAGGCCGTCCAAACCTTTACGACCGGCAGATGACAGCCACTTAGCTATTCCATGCATAAATTCCCATACGTCATTATCACTTGCGCTAACATAATCCGGGGCGGCGGGGTCTTCACCGAGCCGCTCTAACATTGGAATCAGCCAAGTTGGACCGTGACCTGTAACTCCCAAGTTTGATAACCACGACTCGAGCTCACCACCTCGCACAACAAATAAGCCATGTGATTCAAGAGCGTCACACAGCTCACGCATTGCACGGAGAGCGTCCCCCGAAAGTATTGAAATGCCCCCGTCCCTCTTCATGTCTTTCCCTGTTTTATCCAGTTCCGCTTTAACTGAAGCCCGGAGTGCACCCAGCGGCTGAATAAACGACTCAGGAATCCCACCTGCTTTAAGAAAGCTGCTCCAGACAACACCGCCCTCCTTAATGATATCAATATCCACAATGCCAGCTGCGGGAATACCAAGCTCTCTTAATGGCTTAATTATTTGGTGGATAGTCTGCTTATTCTGAGCATTTACGAATAGGCAGTTCCGCGCCCCTTTAGCAGGGATTTTCTGTAAAATACGTTCATTTACCTCAGTGTAAAAAGCCCTATCCGGATCCGCCTCGGTCACCACAACACCTTCATAGAATACGCCATTGAGGATGCCAGCCGACCTCAGCAATGGATTTCTCATAAGAGTTGTGAGTTTAGCACTGGGAAGCAATCTTGCCGTAGCAACTTTCTCGGAATAAGTAAGCCGAACGACATTGGTTTTTGCACCAGACTGAATGCAACCCATCAAAAAACTAGCACTGTGAGTGGATATAAAAAGCTGCTTCCCTGAAGACCGCGCCTTCGCAGCAACAGCCTTCCCCAACAAAAAGGCCAAAGAAGGATGCAGAAAAGCCTCCGGTTCATCAATTAATAATATCCTGAAATCACCAGCATACAGCTCTGCCAATATACCACAGAATGCCTTAATCCCATCACTAGCGTCCGCTATATGCAGAGCCGATCGATGAAATGCGACTGATTCCGCATGTATTCCCTTCTCTTCGATCATTGACACCGGCGCTCTGTCCGAAAGCCGTATACGAACATGTCCAACTCTTGTTGGATCTAACACGAAATAGGTCTTCAGAGCGTCGTATATAACGCCACGCAACTCATTCCTTGCTTCGTCCTTAGCGAAAAGCTGAGCTAAGCGATTCTTAGGCTCCGATTGCAGATCACCCAATTCCTTGTCGGCAACTAATCCAATTCGATTTGGCCCATCGAGTTTGATGGTATTCAGCTTTAAAAAAGCCCTGAAAAAACCATATGGATCGTTTACTGCTGGAGCCTTGATCCACTCATTTAAAGGTTTTTCTGCCAGCTGAACGTGCTCCCCGTTTTTTGCCACAAAGATGTGATCAGGCTGAGCCTTCTGCTCAATAGTTGCATATCTCAGATGCATGCGGAGATCAGTAGCCGCTTGTTCAAAAACGCCTTCCTCAAATGAAATCTCCTTCAGGATTTTGCATCTATCGAAAGGTTTACGCTCCCGAAGGAAATCATTTAATTCCCGCAGCAAGAGGCTCTTCCCGGAATTATTCGGCCCCACTATGATATTTACTGGTCCGGCCTCAAATGAGAGAGGCGGATGCTCCGACGTTGCCCCAGAGTTTAGGGTTACGGTTTTAATTAAAGATATATCCATGCGGTCTGATGTGGTATTAGACGACGGGGTCAGGCCGCTGATTGTTGATTTTTATCCACCAGCTTGCTGGCCGGTTGGATTTTGGCCGTTAGTTGCTTCGTCTGCTTAGTAAGTGCCCGGAAGTCGCACTCGACCTGAAGCCCGTGCCAGAACTCGGGAGTTTGGCCAAAGAAGACACCGAAGCGGATCGACATGGCAGGTGTGATCGCGCGATGGCCAAGGACGATCTCATTCAGAGCACGGGGCGGCACGCCGATGGCACGGGCCATGGCGTTTTGGGAAATACCCATCGGCAGCAGGTATTCTTCGAGGAGGATTTCGCCGGGAGTGATTGGCGGGTTCATAAGTAACGTGATTCTGGCGGACAACCACCTTACGCAATCAGTAGCTCTGCGCCGACACTGAACCGTTCGCACAGAATACGAATGTGCTCGGTGGTCAGATTTCGGGTGCCTTTGAGGATTTTGTATGCGGTTGAGCGATCCACGGACAGCAGCTTAGCCAAGTCATCGCCAGTGAGCTGGTTTTCGGACAAGAGGAACTTGAGCGCGTCGATGCCTTTGACCTTCGGGTAAGACTTTAGGTGGGCGGCTTCGTAGGTTTCGACCAGTTGGCTGAGGAGTTCGAGGTAGTCTTCTTGGTCGGCGTTGAGTGTGTGGCCGGCCAAGGCGTCAATCACCTCAACCGTGTTGTCGTAGGCCACGCGGTCGTGGATCGGGCGCGGCATGTGCAAGGCGACCAGGTCGGCGTAGCGGGTGGGCAGTTTGGCCGGGATCGAGAGAGACGTGGATTTGGCGGTTTTCATAGCGTCGCTTTCCATCCGCCGCGGTCATACTCGGCGTGCGTGAGCACGTGGAGGATGTAAACGCATTGGCGGTTATAGTGGATGGCGGTGATCAGGCGGTAGGCGTTGGTGAGATTAAAAACGGTGACGGTGCGTCCGCTGGCTACTTTGACTTGGTCGGCGTGAGGAAAGGTTTTTCGGGCGTCCACCAGACTGCGCCAAACGGCTTTGCTGGCGATGGCGTGCCAGTGGTGAATCGTCGGTGCGGCTTTGGCGTGTTTCTGGGCGGCGGCATCCAGTCGCTTGCGGGTGATGATACGCATGACTGGGTGATTGGATTTCGTGAATGTGGCCAAATTGGCCACTGGCGCAAGTTGGATTTCAGGAAGACGGCAAAAAAAAGCCCCGACCGGGTGGTCGGGGCTCCAGTTGCTTTATTGGCAGGCTTCGCATTCGCCGCCGTTGCGCATGGCTTCGATGGAACACACGCGTTTTTCTTCGGCGGTGTAGGTTTTCTTCGGAGTCGGCTCGCTCACGCTCGCCGCTACCGGAGTCGCTTCGCCGGCGGCGCCGCGGACTTCCTTCTTCACCGCGACCGTGGCTTTCTCGATGTTCGAGGCGCCCAAGGTGCGCAGGTAATACGTCGTCTTGAGGCCCGTGTGCCAGGCTTGGCGATACATGTGCGACAGCGTCTTGAGATCCGGGGTCTTGAGCCAGAGGTTCACCGACTGGGACTGGTCGATCCACTTCTGGCGGCGGGCGGCGGCTTCGATCACCCACTTGAAGTCGATGTCGAAGGCGGTCAGGTATTTCGCCTTCAGGTCGGCGGGGACGGCATCGATGTCCTTCAGGTCGCCGTCGAAATACTTGAGGTTGTCGATCATCTCTTGGTTCCAGAGTCCGCGGGCCTTGAGGTCCTTCACGAGGAAGTAGTTCAAGACGATGAACTCGCCGGAGAGATTGCTCTTCACGAAGAGGTTCTTGTAGGTGGGCTCGATGCAGGGCGAGGTGGCCGTGATGTTGGAGATCGTGGCGGTGGGCGCGATGGCGAGGACGTTGCTGTTGCGCATGCCGTGCTTGGCGATCTTGGCGCGGAGGGGCGTCCAGTCCATGCGGCCGCCACGGGGAACTTCGACTTCGACGCCGCGTTCCTGTTCGAGGAGGTCGATGGTGTCCTGCGGGAGGAGGCCGCGGTCCCACTTGGAGCCTTTGTAGCTGCTGTAGGTGCCGCGTTCCGCGGCGAGGTCGGAGCTGGCTTCGTAGGCGTAGTAGGCGATGGCTTCCATGGCCTCGTCGTTGAACTCGACGGCGTCCTTGGAGGCGAAGGCGATGCCTTTGATGTAGAGGGCATGGGCGAGGCCCATGACGCCGAGGCCGATGGGGCGGTGGCGGCGGTTGGAGGTCTCGGCGGCCTTGGTCGGGTAGAAGTTGATGTCGATGACGTTGTCCAGGGCGCGGACGGCGGTCTGGATGGTCTCGCGGAGCTTCTTGTGGTCGAGCGAGCCGTCGGGGAGGAGGTGGTTTTCCAGGATGACGGAGCCGAGGTTGCAGACGGCGGTCTCGTCGTTGGAGGTGTTGAGCGTGATCTCGGTGCAGAGGTTCGACGAGTGGATGACGCCGACGTGATCCTGCGGGGAGCGGAGGTTGCAGGCGTCTTTGAAGGTGATCCAAGGGTGGCCGGTCTCGAAGAGCATCGAGAGCATTTTCTTCCAGAGTTCGAGGGCTTCGATCTTCTGGCCGTAGATCTTGCCGGCCTCGGCGAGCTTCTCGTAGCGGACGTAGGCTTCCTCGAACTTCTTGCCGTAGAGTTCGTGGAGGTCGGGGGTCTCGTTGGCGCGGAAGAGGGTCCAGTGCTGGCGGGCCTCCATGCGCTTCATGAACAGGTCGGGAATCCAGTTGGCCGTGTTCATGTCGTGGGTGCGACGGCGGTCGTCACCGGTGTTCTTGCGGAGCTCGAGGAACTCGAAGATGTCGTTGTGCCAGGATTCCAAATACGCGCAGCCGGAGCCCTTGCGTTTGCCGCCTTGGTTGACGGCGACGAGCTGGTCGTTGTGGAGCTTCAGGAACGGGATGACGCCTTGGGATTCGCCGTTGGTGCCGCCGATGTGGGCGCCGGTGCCGCGGACTGCGGTCCAGGAGCCGCCGAGGCCGCCGGCCCACTTGGAGAGCTGGGCGTTTTCGGCGATGCCGCGATACATGATGCCTTCGAGGCTGTCGTCCACGTAGTAGAGGTAGCAGGACGAGAGCTGCGAGTGGAGCGTGCCGGAGTTGAAGAGGGTCGGCGTGCTGGAGCAGAAGCGGCGGCTCTTGTAGAGTTCGTAGAGGCCGGTGACGCGGGCCTCGCGGTCGCCGGGTTCATCGATGAAGAGACCCATGGCGACGCGAATCCAGAAGAACTGGGGCGTCTCGAGGCGGCGGGAGGGTTTTACGGTTTTGTCGATGATCAGGTAGCGATCGTAGAGCGTCTGGACGCCGAGGAAGTCGAGTTCGAGGTCGGCGGTGGGGTCGAGGACGGCGGCGAGCTTGTCGAGGTTGAAGTCGAGGAGCTTGGGGTTGAGGCGTTTGATGGCCGCGCCGTGGGTGAGGTATTTCTTGAAGGCGGCGACGTGGAAGGCCTTCAGCTTGGTGATGCCGTCGCGCACGATGTCCCAGCCGAGGACTTCTTCGTAGATGTAGGAGAGCTGGATGCGGCCGGCGAACTTGGCGAAGTCGGCGTCTTTCTCGATGAGGGTTTTCGAGTTGAGGACGATGGTCTGGTCGAGGTCTTTCTTGGAGATCTCGTCGAAGACGGAGCGGAGGAGCTCGGCTTCGATTTCGTCGGGGGTGAGGCAGAGGTCGAGGCCGATGGAGGCGAAGGCGATGCGGGCCTTCAGGTCGGCGCGGTCCCAGAGCGTGGTGGAGCCGTCGGCGAGTTTCACGACGCTCATGGTCGGCTGGGCGGGCGCGGTCGGCTCGCTGGCGCTCGCCGCTACGTTCTCGGAGGTGCCGGAGCGCTCTTCGTTGCGATGGGCGCGGTAGAGGATGTAGGCCTCGGCGACTTTGAAGTGGCCGGCTTTCATGAGCTCTTCCTGGACGATGTCCTGGATCTCTTCGATGTGGACGAAGGATTGCTTGGAGGCATTCACGCGGGCGGCGGTGGCCGCGGTGATGGCGACGGCGGGCGTGGAGTCGCGGTGGAGCGAGAGGAAGGCCTTGCGGATGGCGATCTCGACTTTTTGCGGGATGAAGGGGACGACCTGCTTGTTGCGGCGGATGACGCGGACGGAGCCGGTGGCGTGGGGCGCGGGCGTGAGGAGCTTGCGGCTGCGGTTGAGGAGGAGGCTCTTGGCGACGTCGTAGGCGTTGTTATCAACGAGGGTCTTCTCGATGAGCTCGTAGAGGTCGTTGAGCGAGATGCGCAGGGGGGAGGTGCGGAGGGCTTCGGTCGCGAGGTTGGCAGCGACTTCCTTCACGATGCGGCCCACGAAGGCGCGAGTCTCGGCGGTAAAGATGTTGGCGGTCTCACCGCGGGCGAGGTGGACGTTGGTGATGGCCTTGCCGAGGGTGTCCGCGATCTCGCCGAGGTCGAAGCGCGTCTCGCCCTGCGGAGCGAGGAGAACGATCGAGGGGAGCAGCGGGGTGTCGGAGAGGACGGCGTCGCGCCAGGCGAAGGCGGGCTTGTTGTCGGCAGAGTGGGTGGCGCGTTTGAGCGCGAGGTCGTGGGAGAGAGAAGGATTCATCTACGGAAAAAGGAAACGAAAGCGTGTGTGAAACGGGAGGAGGTCGAAGCGAAGCGAGGATGGCCGGAGAACGCGGAAGCGAACTTGGCGGAAACCATATCAACGACACGCGCGCGAAAACACGGTGTCGTGGATGAACTGACGAGGGGTGGAATGAAAAAACGGCGGGACGGAGCCGGGCGGTGAACGAAAGGCAAAAGACCGATCGCTCAGAGGTCGTCGTCGGAGGTGTTGGTGAGCGCGGAGGACTTCTGGTATTCGGTGACGCGGCCCTCGAAGAAGTTCTGCTCCTTCTTGATGTCCATCATCTCGGCGAGCCAGGGGAGCGGGTTCTTCACGCCAGCGTTGAGCGGAGCGAGGCCCACGCCCTCGAGGCGACGGTCGGCGATGTAGTCGATGTAGGTGAGGAATTCGTCGATCGCGAGGCCCACGGCGTTCACCGGGAGGCAGTCGCGGATGAAGTCTTTTTCGAGCTGCACGGCCTCGGCCATGGTGGCGCGAAGCTCTTCCTTGAACTCGGGAGTCCAGATCTCGCGGTTCTCCTCGATGAGATCCATGAGGAGATTCCGGAAGACCTCGATGTGGTTGGACTCGTCGCGAAGGGTGTAGCGGAACATCTGACCGATGCCGGGGAATTTGTTCTGGCGGTAGAGCGACAGGATCATGCCGAACAGGCCGTAGAACTGCGTGCCTTCCATGCACTGGCCGAAGAGGAAAATGTTTTTGGCGAGGAGCTGTTTGTTGGCCGGCTGGGTGAGGTCGAGGTCGCGACGGAGGTTGCGGGAGTTGTTAACGACAAAGGCGTTTTTCTTAGCGATGGTCGGGACGTCCTCGAACATGGCCTCGCACTCGTGCGGGTTAATGCCCAGCGAGCTGATCATGTAGAGAAGCGAATCCGCATGGATGTTTTCCTCGTGGGCGTGGCGGCCGAGCACGAGCTTGAGCTCGGGGGCGGTGACGAGTTCGCGGACGACGTGCTGGATGTTGTCACCGACGATGCCTTCGGCGGCGGAGAAGTAGCCGATGCCCATGCGAATGATCCAGCGCTCGACGTCGGAAACGAGCTTGGTGTCGCGCCATTGCTCGATGTCCTTGCCCATGGGAACGTCCTCGGGTTCCCAGTGGTTCGCCTTCATCGTGCGGTAGAGATCGTAAGCCCACTGGTATTTGAGCGGGAGGAGATTGAAGGTCATGGTCTCGCGACCGTTGATGACCTTCTTGGCGGCAAAAGCGGCTTCGGCTTTTTCCTGATCGAGGACGAACGTCTTGGCACCGACTTGAAACGATTTCTGCATGGCTACGAGAGAGGAGGCTTTGGAGAGGGAGGCGTGAGGCGCAGGATAGGAAGAAATTGAGGGAGGGCGAAGACACGAAGGTTGTGTTTTCAACGCAAAAAAGCCCCAAGCGAACCAAAGTTGCTGGAACTTACTTACGCGTTACTAACCACAACCTGTAGTGGTCACCACCCTTAACCGACACAACCTATGGGAATCTAAGAAATCTCCGTCAATGGGTTTATGGCAAAAAGGGTGTTAAATTTACCGCGATTAGGCTTGCGAGACTTCCTTCAAATCCACCCCGAGGGGAAAAAGCAAAAAACGCCAAAGCCAACTTCAGCATAATAAATGTAAAAACGGACTTGTTCGTTCCACTGGCTGAAGAATCGCCCAAGAGACGAGCGCATAACCGGCGAAGAGCGCGCTCAAGCATTGCCCAAATAAAACGCGATCAATGAGTATTCAAATTACAAATACAAAAAACCAAATACACGACGATGCCCTCGAATTGACTAGGTGAATTCGACGAATTCGACAGGAATACTCGGCTCCTCATCGGGATATTCATTTTAAAATACAGAATCCATGCCGTAAAACTCACGGGATTAACACTGACTCTCCATCCGCGTTAACAATGAATGGCACCCAGCTGGAAGTCGCTTTGCGGAAAAATCGTGTGCGTAATCCGGCCTCCCCTTGGTCCCTTGGTAAGACAGCAAATCTCGATCCTGTTAAGCTCGCACCATTCCGCGCCAAGTAAATACTTGGGGAAAGTCCTATCGGCCGGCCAAAATTCAGCTGCTTAGAGCCCGCCAACACTGGATCTTATTGGGCTAAAAACTTTACGCCCATTTACACGCAATTACCGGACCAACTGGTCGCTCCGATCTCAAACCTGTAAAATAAGAAGACCCGGATACTGCTTTCGCAGAATCCGGGTCATAAACCTGGCAATAACCTACTCTCGCGGGGCCTAACGCCCTACTACCATTGGCTGCTCGGGGCTTAACGGCCGTGTTCGGGATGGGAAC
>Ga0307409_100000128_pt1 | contig 28522 bp, 25 predicted proteins | sample 322Ometagenome_2_FD_203888 | JGI IMG/M metagenome (GOLD analysis project Ga0307409, IMG submission 203888) | Maize rhizosphere microbial communities from greenhouse at UC Davis, California, United States - 322HYB-O-2 | ecosystem: Host-associated > Plants > Roots > Rhizosphere > Soil | place... | reverse complement strand
AGTGAGTCCCAGCACCGGAATTTTTCCGGCGACGTCATGCAGCCCGCTGACCATATCGCGCTCGCAGGCCACTGCCACCACAGCCCGAGGCCGCCGCTCGCGGATTACCCGTCTCGCCAGCTGACCGCGCGTCGCCACGAACACAGGTACGCCGTATTTGCCGGCGATGCCGAGCACGCCATCCAGGGTGACCTTGGAGAGGCATCGCGGGATCAGCAGCAGCAGCTCTCCCTGTCCCACCTTGCGCCCCCGGGCCGCCGCGAGCGCGTTGTAGACCTTCACCGCGGCGTTCTCGACCCAGTCTCTCCGGCCAAAGCGGTCGGCCAGACGAGACGTCCAGCGCATCAGCCGAAGGAACGGGCCCCGTTCGGCCAGCCGCTCGGGCAGGAGCGATCGCCCTGACAAAAAGGAAAGCAGGAGCACTAGCCACCAGGCCCACAGGAGGGAGGCCACCAGCAGCAAACCGGTCCAAAGCACGCGGGGCGTGCTTGGATGGATCGATCCGAGTCTGGGGCCGAGCAGGAACAGCAGGAGGCCCGCGGCCCCGACTATCAGGACCAGCGTCAGCACCGACCAGGCGAAGTACAGGGCCGGCGGCGAGTCGTAGTTGCCCTGATTGGGCAGCGGCCGGCCATCCCACTCGTCCCACTCGTGGCCCAGCCGGCGATCCACGTCTATATGGATGAGTTGAGCGCGAGGTAGCTCAGCCATGGTGGAGAAGATAGTTAGCTTAGGGCGATGCTGCCTCCGCCTCCCCTCAAAGGTCTGTATCGCGACGACTCGCGTGCCCGGGCAGCCTATGCTGAGGCCGCCGGGATCTATCGCATTCTGCCCCGGGCGGTAGCCCTGCCGCTCGACCAGGACGACTTGCTCCACCTGGTCTGTTGGGCCGCGGACTACGGCGTTGCTCTCATTCCCCGCGGTGCCGGCAGCGCCATGGGAGGTGGAAACGTCGGCGACGGGGTTGTTGTCGACCTGACTCGCATGGCCGGCCAGCGAATCGACATTGACCGGAACGCAGCGCATGCGGTGACCGGCGCCGGGATCACCCTCGCCCAACTCAACGCTGCCGCGGCCTCCCACGGGCTCCGGCTTCCGCCTGATCCCAGCAGCGGGCGCTGGGCCACGCTCGGCGGCATGGTCGCCACGAACGCGGCGGGAGCCAGATCCGTGCGCTACGGCAGCGTGCGAGGGTGGGTGGAGTCGCTGACCCTGGTGACCGCCGATGGCGAATCGGTGGCGCTTCAGCGCGGCGCCACTCCCCCGAGCTCGGCGGCACTCAGCCGATTTACCCAAGACGCCGCGCCGGTCATCCGAGCGGAGGCCGCTCTCATCCGGACTCGCTTCCCCCACACCCGAAAGAACTCTTCGGGTTATGCGCTGGATGCCTTCGTGAAATCCGGAGACGTCCTCGATCTGCTGGTCGGGGCGGAAGGAACCCTGGGCATCGTCACTGAGATCGGCTGGCGCCTCGACCCGGTTCCCGCAGTTCGGGCCGGGGTGCGGGCATCGCTTCGTTCGACCGAGCTACTCGGTGAGGCAGTCGAGGCCCTGATGGTGTGCGGCCCGTCGGCTATCGAGCTCTTGGACCGCACCTTTCTGGATCTGGTCGCCCAGGACGCCCTGGTGGGAACCGGCCTCCGCTTTAGCGGAGCGGAGGCGGTGCTGCTGGTGGAGTTGGAGCGGGACGATCCCGCTTCCCTCCGCGACGCGCTGGAGAAGACAACGGCCCGGCTCCGGCCCATCGCGCACTCGGTGGACACCGCATTCACCGCCGAGGCAGCCGAACGGCTCTGGGACGTTCGGCACGCGGCCAGTCCCATTCTGGCCCGCCTTCCGGAAGAACGCCGGTCACTTCAGGTGATCGAGGACGCCTGCGTACCGCTGGCCTCGATGAGCCGATACATCCAGTTCGTGCGGCGCGCGGCGTCTTCGCACCAAATTCCCGTCGTGATGTTCGGCCATGCGGGGGACGGGCACATCCATGTCAATCTCCTGCCGGAAGTCGGGCGAGCCGGCTGGGAGCAGGAGGTGGCGGCTCTGCTGGAGGAGGTGACCACCGAGGTCATCGCCCTGGGCGGCACTCCTTCAGGAGAGCATGGAGATGGTCGACTCCGGGCGCATACGCTGGAACGGGTCTTCGGCTCCGAGATCGTCGGGCTCTTCCGCCGGGTCAAGGACAGCTTCGATCCGCAGGGCCTGTTCAATCCCGGTGTCATCCTGCCCGCCGGCGAGCCGCCCATCAGCCGGCTCAAAGTAGGAGAGACGGCGGTGACCTTGCCGCTCGACATTCAGGAATCGCTTCGGGAGATCGAGCGGACGGCCGGCTATGGCCGGAGTAGATTGGAGCTGGCCGGCGAGCCCGAAGCCAGGAGGTAGGCGCTGCAACCCAACACTTAGAATTTCGATCCGAGGTTATAACTTTGCACCCAACGACCCAGCTCCCGACTCCCAGCTCCCGACTCCCAGCTCCCATGGAAATTCTCCGCCAGCCCCGCGTCACCCTCATTGCCCGGCCCCAGTTCCTCGAGCCGACCCACCTGCCGGTCCAGTGGAAGGGCGAGTCGAGCGATGGAGAGCGGATCGCGGAGTTTGCCGGCCGGCTCTGCTACATGAGTCAGCATAACCCCGCTGGGCGCAGCACGGCCGAGTACCTGCGGAACATCCTGCGGCAGGGCCATGGGTCGGTGTTCGAACACTCCACCTACGTCGTGCTGATCGAGGGAATCTCCCGGTCCTGCAGCCACGAGCTGGTCCGCCATCGGGCAGGCTTCGGGTTCTCCCAGCTCTCCCAGCGCTATGTGGATGAGTCCCACGCTGCCTTTGTCATGCCTCCGGCGATCATGGGCGATGCCCAGCTGGAGACGGAATGGACGGCTCAGATCGAGGCGGCGCAGGCGGCCTACGTCCGCGCGGTCGAGCGGCTGATGGCGCGCTACGAGTGGGTGGAAGACAAGGTGCATCGCCGGAAGATGGCCCGGGAGGCGGCCCGCAGCGTTCTCCCGAACGCCACCGAGGTGAAGATCGTGGTCAGCGCCAACGTCCGAGCCTGGCGAACCATGCTCGAGCTTCGGCTGGGCGAAGGCGCCGAGCTGGAGATTCGCCGGATGGCCGTCGCCTGCCTCCGCGTGCTCCAGTCCGAGGCGCCGGCGCTCTTCGCCGACTTCGAGATCTATCAGTCGGCCGAAGGAGGAGAAGCGGGACGAGTTGGCTTCCATAAGGTCTAGTCGCCAGTCACGAGTCTCGAGTCAGCGAGCCGCGAGTGACGGTAGGACAAGTCCTCATCCCGAGCAGAGCGAGAGATCTCCTGCAACCCTCTCGAGCGAGCGCCCAGCTCTCCAGATCCTCGAAGTAGATCCCTCACTTCGTTCGGGATCAGGAGCCCGGCCTGAGACCCGAACTCGCGACTCGCGACTTCCTCAAAACTCATCGGCACTTTTTTCCAAAAAAGTATTGTGCCACCAAAACGTTTTTCTTACTTTAGTTGCGTCGATAGCATGACTCGTCCTGGCTCGTCTCTCGCGGACGGCCTTTTTTTGTAGAAGGAGATCATTTGGCAGTTCGGATCGGACTCGCCTTTAATCTCAAACCCGAGGCGCCGGCTAACCCAGCCGGGGCGAACTCCGAATCCCCTTCGTCCGACGAGCCTCCCAGTCGGGCCCTCCGACCCGACCTCTCTCAACCAGATCTGTACGCCGAGTGGGACGAGCCCGCCACCATCAACGCGGTGGAGCGGGCGCTCAGAACTGTGGGCCAGGTCTATCGGCTCGAGGCCAACAGCAGCTTCCCGGCCCGGCTCGCGCTGCTCCGTCCCGACTTCGTCTTCAATATTGCCGAGGGCCTCTACGGCCCGAGCCGCGAGGCTCACGTCCCTGCAATCTGCGAGTTTCTCGGGGTTCCCTACCACGCATCGGATCCGCTCACGCTGGGTCTCGCGCTTCACAAAGGGCGCGCCAAGGAGATTCTCTCCTACCATGGCGTGCCCACGCCGCCGTTCGTGGTGGCGCGCTCACCGGCCGATGCCCGTGGGGTCACGCTGCCCTTTCCCCTCTTCGTGAAGCCTGCGTTCGAAGGCTCGGGGAAGGGCATCACCACCCGGAGCCTCTGTAAGAACCGCTCCCAGCTGGTGCGTCAGGTCTCGCATCTGCTCGCCACCTACTCCGAGCCGGTGATCATCGAGACCTATCTGCCGGGCCAGGAATTCACGGTGGCTATCCTCGGCAACGGCGCCGAAGCCTATTGTCTGCCGATCATCGGCATGCGTTTTGATATGCTCCCCAAGGGAGCGCCACCGATTTACGGCTATGAGGCAAAGTGGATCTGGGACACACCGAGCAATCCGCTCGAGATCTACGAATGCCCGGCCGATATCTCCGAGACTCTCGCCCAGGAAATTCGGGCGGCTGCCCTCGGAGCGTACCACGCCCTGGAATGTCGCGACTGGTGCCGCGTCGATGTGCGTTGCGATGCCGCCGGTCGCCCCATGGTCGTCGAGCTCAACCCGTTGCCGGGCGTTTTGCCCGACCCGCGGGACCATTCCTGCTTTCCCAAAGCCGCGGCAGCGGCCGGAATGAGCTACGACGATCTGATCCGCGCCGTCGCCGATATCGCCTGGCGGCGGATCAGCGGTCGTTCACTCCTGGCGGAGGTGGCCTGATGAAAGTCGCGATCCTCTTCGATGCCGGCAGCGAAGAGTGGAGTCCCCAGGACGTGGCCGCCGTCGTGGCCAACGTCCACGAGGTGCGCGATGTGCTCCGCCGTCGAGGGCACGAAGTGGAGCTGCTGCCGGTGCGCTACGGCGACTTCCGCTGGCTTTCGCGGGTCCGTCGAGCCGATCTGGTCTTCAATCTGTGCGAGGGGATCAACGGCCACGCCCGCTTCGAAGATCTGGTCGTCGGCACCCTGGAGCTGACCGGGGTCCCCTTCACCGGATGTCGGGCCTGGCCGACCACCGTCTGTCACCGCAAGCACGTAGCCAATACCCTGCTCTCCTCCGCCGGTGTTCCGGTACCGGCCTTCACCCTGGCTCAGGCCAACAAGGGTCCAGCCGATTTTCCCCTCCCCGCCATCGTGAAGCCGGCCGCCGAGGACGCCAGCGTGGGCATCGACAACAGCGCCGTGTGCACCAGCAAGCGTGCGCTGAAGCGTCGGGTCGCCCAGATGCTGGAGCAGTTTGAGGAGGTCGTGATCCAGGAGTACGTGGCCGGACGGGAGTTCAACGTCGGCTTCGTCGGTAAGCGGATGCTGCCCATCGCCGAGATCCGCTTCGATGCCCTCCCGGAGGGAACCTGGCCCATCGTGAGCTACGCGGCCAAATGGATTCCGGGCAGCCCGGAAGATGAAGGCACCATTCCCGTCTGCCCGGCTGAGCTGGATACCGAGCTGCACCAGCGCATCGGACAGGTAGCCCGCAAAGCCTGGGAGCAGATGGCCGACGGCGAAGGCTACGGCCGCATCGACATGCGGCTGGGCGAGGACGGCCAACCCTTCGTCCTCGAGGTCAATCCCACACCGGACCTCTCCAGCAATGCCGGTCTGGCCCGAATGGGCCGGGCCTTCGGCTGGAGCTACGACGACCTGGTCATGCAGATCGTCGATGAAGCTCTCACTCGCGCGCAGAGCCACCGTGCAGCCGCGGCTCTGGTCAGCGGGGTGTCCGCCGCGTGAGCGGCACCATCGTCTCCCCCCATCTTCGTGGGCTGACTGGAGCCGACCGGGACCGCATCGAGGCGATCACCCGGTCGGTGGGCCGGTTCCGCGAGGACGAGATCCCAGTCGCGCTCGAGGTCTTCGACGAGGCGGTGCGTGGCGACTCCACCAACACCTACTCCGTTCTGGGAGCCGAGCTGGAGGGCCGCCTGGTTGGGTGGATCTGCTGGGGTCCTACCCCGTGCACCCTGGCCACCTACGATCTCTACTGGATGGCGGTGGATCCCGAGCTTCAGGGCACCGGCATCGGCACCGCGCTCCTGACGGAGATGGAACGGCGGCTGGAGGGAACCGCGCGTCTCATCGTAATCGAGACCGCCGGCCGCCCTGACTATGCGGATACCCGAGCATTCTACCAGGCCCGGGGATATCGCCCAGCAGCGACGATCGCCGACTTTTATGGCCCCGGCGACGACCAAATGATTTTGGTGAAGTACCTGAGCGGTGATTGGCCGGCGAGTCATTCCGAGCGCAGCGAGGAATCGGCCCGCTTGCCGATGGACATCGGAGCCCGAACGTAAGGCCACCCGATCCCTCGCTTCACTCGGGATGACGCCGTCATCCGGCATCGCTGGGAGGTTATGATGGAAACCTGGCAAGAGGTTCTGAGGAAGAATTCAATCGCTTCCCTGGAAGCGTTAGCCCAGAAGTTCGGCCCGGAGAACTTCCCCGAGCTCGACCGGCTCCGGCAGGCTGCCGATAACTTCGAGTTCCGCATCTCGCCGGCCATGGTCGATCTGATCAAGTCGCCGGACGATCCGATCTGGCGGCAGTATGTGCCCTCGGTAGAAGAGCTGGACGTGGTCGACGGCATGATCGACTCGCTCAACGAAGACGCCGACAGCCCCGTGCCCAACATCACCCACCGCTATCCTGATCGCGCGCTCTTCTTGGTGTCACCGGTCTGCGCCACCTATTGCCGCTTCTGCACTCGGCGGCGGAAGGTGGGAGATCCCGAGAAGATCCCTATGTCGCAGTTCGAGAGCGCCTTTCAATACCTGGAGGCGCACACGGAGATCCGCGACGTGATCATGTCCGGCGGCGACCCGCTTCTCCTCAACGACCGCCGGCTGGAGGCGATCCTCACCCGGCTCCGGGCCATCCCCCACCTCCAGATCATCCGAATCGGGAGCCGAATCCCATGCCACTTGCCGGAGCGGATCACCCCCGAGCTGTGCAGCATGCTGAAGCGGTTCCACCCGCTGTTCATCAATACCCACTTCAACCATCCGGACGAGCTGACGCCCGCCGCGGTCGCCGCCCTGGGCCGCCTCGCCGACGCGGGAATACCCTTGGGCTGCCAGACGGTGTTGCTCAAGGGCGTGAACGACACGCCCGCCGTGATGATCGATTTGATGCACCGCCTGCTGATGGCCCGGGTCCGGCCCTACTACATCTATATGGCCGATCAGGTGGCCGGGGCCGAGCACTTCCGGACGACGGTGCAGACGGGGATCGAGATCATGCGGGCGTTGCGAGGTTGGACCAGTGGACTGGCCATCCCGGCCTTCGTGATCGATGCCCCCGGTGGCGGCGGGAAGATTCCCATCCTGCCGGAATACGTGGAGAGCATGAATGAGGACGAGGTGGTGCTGAGGAACTTCCGGGGCGAGCGGTACGTCTACCGGCAGCCGAGGGAGGAGGCCGGGGTGATCGAGCTCAAGAAGCCCCGCAAACGCTCAGGGAGACCGCCTAAGCGCCGCACCGCGTAGCTTGTTCAGCTCCCAGCTCCCGCTACCGGCTGGCCACGGCAGGCTCCGCTTCGATCTTCCACTCGGACAGCCCACTGATCCAGGAGTAGGGATCCAGACTCACGTTCCCCAACCGCCGGTGGACCACCGCGCTGTTGGCCGGTGCGTAGAGGAAAATTGCCGGCGCATCCGCGTTCAGCGTATCCATTGCCTCGCGCCAACGGCTTCGCGCTCGCCCGGGATCTGATTCACGGGAGGCCCGGGCCAGCAGGGAATCGAAGACCGGATTGGCGTAGTGCCCATAGTTGAGCCCGTCCCATCCCGCCCGGGTCCACTGATCCGCCAGACCCCTTGGGCTCGGCTCATCCAGGTAGGCGCCGATGTAGCTGTCGAAGCGACCCTGGGCCAGCCGCTCCTGGAACACCGGAAAGTCGACCACGGTCACGGTGGCCGGCACGCCGAGCTTCCGCCACGCCTCCTGAATTGCGAGCGCGAGCTGACGGCGGGTCGAGCTGCTCGCGGGCACCAGGATATCGACGGGCCGGCCAGCCGGAGTGGCCCTCAGCCGGTGCAGCCGCTTGCGGGCGCCGGCTGAGTCGAACGCAATCACGCTGGTATGGTCGTCCCAGATCCAGAGCAGCTGGGACATGGGTCCGGGTGGCACCTTGGTACCGGGGCCGAAGATAGCCCGGGACAGGGTGGAGCGGTCGATCCCCTGAGTCAGAGCGCGGCGAAGCTCCCGGTTGGCAAGAGCCGGATGGGGGCGGCCCGCTGCGTCGGCCAGTCTGAACGCGAGAAACCCGTAAGCCGCGGCGGGGTAGTTCACGATGTGAAAGCTGGAGTCGCCCCGCGCCCGCTGCACCCGATCCGGAGAGCCTGCAGTTTCCAGTACGTCTGCCTCGTGGCTCAGCACCAGGTTGAGCGCAGCGTCGGGATCGGCGGCAAACCGCCAGACCGCCCGTCGCACGGCCGGTGCCCGGCCCCGTGCCGCGGGCGTGGTATCGAGGCTGAGGGAAAGGAACTGGCCCTTCCGCCATTCCTGCACCCGGTAGGGCCCGCTCCCGACCAGATGGGCCAGCGCAGTGTCGCCTTCCCAGACAGCAACCGGAATGGCTCCCCAGATATGACGAGGGAAGATCCGGACGTGGTAGGTGGCGTCGTACAGCTGCTCCGGCGAGAGCTCCGTGAATTTCACCAGTACCGTCCCCGAGTCTTCCGCAATCGCCCGGACCCGCCCGGCAAGATAGGAGCGCGCGGCCGAGTCCAGGGTCGAATCGCTGAATGCCTCGAAGGAGAACACCACGTCACCGGCAGTGACAGGACGCCCGTCGTGCCAGCGCGCGCCGGGCCTCAGGGTGAAGCGCCAAGTCAGCGAGTCGACCTGCTCCCAGCGCTGCGCCAGTCCCGGCCGATATGCCTTGAGGTCGATGGGCGAAGCTCCCGGTGCCAGATAGGCCAACCGCTCGAATACCTGGTCCCCAATGTCCCGGCCCACGGTCTCGAACACCAGCGGCGGCACCAGGGTTGAGGGCTCCCTCACGGCGGCGATCACCACCGTCCCGCAGGTGGCGCAGGAGCCTTCCGCTTGCCGACACCCCAGATTCAGAACCAGGCTCGGGACCAGCATCAGTATTCCCGCGGGCAGCTTCATCGTGATCTCCACCTTCTCGTGGGTTACGCCGCCTCGGAGACCTTTGCCACCGAGCGCATGAACGCGTGGTATACCTCAGGCCTCCACCAGCCACGGGATTCCTGGATCTTGAGCATCGCCGCGGCGTGGCTCAAAGCCGGCCGGTAGCTGCGGGTGGTCGTGAGTGCATCGTAGACGTCCACAATGCAGATGATCTGCGCGCTGACCGGGATCTCGTCTCCCTTGAGCCGGTCCGGGTAGCCCGTGCCGTCGTACCGCTCGTGGTGCCAGCGGATGATCGGCTTGATGTCCCAGGGGAACTCGACCGTGGCCAGCATCTCGATGCCCCACACCGGATGCATCTGGATCACCCGGAACTCTTCGGCCGTGAGTGCGCCGGGCTTGTTGAGGATCTCGTGCGGCACCCGCACCTTGCCCAGGTCGTGGAGGTAGGCACCGATCCGAATGGTGGTCTGCTGTTCCTCATCCAGGCCCAGCTCCCGGGCCAGAGCGAGGGCATAGCTCGCCACTCGCTCGCAGTGTCCGAAGGTGTAGCTGTCCGACGACTCGATCGACTGACCCCAGTTTCGCACCACGGCGAAGTAGGTCTCCTCCAGCCGTACGACTTTGGTGGATACGTCAACCAGGTCGACTCGCGCGTCCAATCGGCCGAACAGCCGGTGGGCCGCGTTCAGTAGCCGCAGGGCTTCCTGATTCCGACCCATGTTCTGGTAGAGGATCGCGAGCTCCCGGGACGCTTCGGCCTCGCTCAGGATCGAGCCGGTGCTTACAGCCAGCTCCACCGCGGACCGAAGCCGGGCCTCCGCGAGCGCATACCGGCCGGTCTCCCGGTAGACCCGTCCGATTACTCGATACGCATCGGTTTTGTCAAGCCGGGCCCCCAGCCGGTCGAAGATCGCCAGGGCCGTTTCAGCGTTCTGCCGGGCCTGCTCGTAGCGCTGGCGCGCCAGGTGTACATCGGCGTGATTGAGCAGGCCGAGTCCCTGGAGGTGGACGTCCCCGATAGCCTCTGCCATCTGCAGGCTACGGGTGAAGTATCGGTCGGCATCGTCCCACAGCTCACGGTCGGAGCTCACCATGCCCAGGTTATGGTAGGCAATGGCACACCCGCGGCTGTCATCGATGCTTTCGAACGCGAGAAGGGACTGCTGATAGTGCGTCAGGGCCTCGGCCAGATTGCCCTGGACATTCGCCACGATGCCGAGATTCTGCTCGATCCGGCCCCGCAGCTCGGCGTTGGCCCCTCCCAGCGCCAGCGCCTGGTAGAACTTCTCCCGCGCCTGCTCCAGGGCTCCGCCCTCGAACTCCAGGAGAGCCAGCGCATTGAGCGCTTCTGCGGCGAGCACGGTTTTGCCCGCTTTTGACGCGATGGCGTAACTGCGCTGGCACAGCTCGCGCGCCAGGGCGGACTCGGTGCGGTAATGATGGACCACCCCCAGCCGGCGCAGTGACTCGGCCAGGATGTCCTGCTGGCCGCTATGCTCGGCCGCCTCGATCGCTGCCGTGTAGCACCGCATTGCTTCCGCCACACTGCCGGTCCGCTCGTGTGCTCGTGCCTGCCGTAAAAAATCCTCCGCGGGACCGGTCCCGGTTTCCGGGGCCGACCGCGCGGAGGCAGTACCCTGTGGGTCTTTGCTCACGTCAGAACGCGAGAGCGTACCGGGAGAAGTGATCGATCGGGGCTTCGACCTGCTTCTTCCTGAACAAATCCAGCGAGGCCTCCAGGACCTCCAGGATTTTGAGCTTCTCGTCGGTGTAGACGATCTTCTTCTGCAGGAGCACGAGCGCGCAGTTGCTGTAACTCATCGTGAGCGTGGCCGGCTTCAGGAACCGGAGCCCTTCAGGGCTGAATCGAATCGAGTTGGTGCTGCCGGAAATCTGCTCCGCCGTGATCTCGACGGTGCCCTGGACAGCATTGCCCGGAATGGTCAGGGTATGAGTTCCGACCCTCAGCACTCCGCCATTCGGCCCGATAGAGGCCGTGGTCTTGTCATAGGGCTGCGGGGAGCACAAAAGAAGGTCGGTGACCGACCCCAGCGTTCCCACTACCGTGGTGGTCAGCCCATTCACCGTGCTGGTCAACCCACCCGTCAGATCACCGATCAAGCCGAACTGCGGTTCGGGCTGCTCGCTGGACGCGACTACCGGATCGGTCAGTGCGCTGTCCGCCGACGTACAACTCACCCCAACCAGGAGCAGCAGGCCGAATCCAACTGCGGAGAATCTGCGCATCAAACTCATAGAGCCACTCCGGGAGAGGGTGAGAAGCGTGCGACGATACCGCGACCGATAGGACGGCCGCCGAACAGTCTTCGCGCATGGGCCCTTGCTCGTGATTGCGGCGAGGGTTGACATGCGCTGGACCGTTCGGTACGCGGAACATGAAGCCCGGCGGGTACTTAGCAGGCAAGGAATATGCCCTTACCGGAAGCGGCCGTCACAAACTTTGACGGCCAAATACCGTGCGATTGGCAGAGTTCAGGCAGATCAAAACTTGACGGGGCGGATCGGCGAAAATCGTCTGCTTTCCTGACGATCTGCAAACCCTTGTCGTGCGAATTCTCGCGCGGTGGGATGTGGCATCCTGCTGCGATCTGCCGGCAAGGTTGTGGTGCAGCGGGTTGCGGGAGGGGATATCGGCTATATGGACTACAGGCTAAAACGTCGTTCCTTGGCAGGCGGCACAGCCGGAGCAATCCGGCCCCTGCGGAGCACGATTCCATAGACGGCCAGGTTCACCCCTATCACCAGGGCACCCAGCAGCAGCTGAACTCCCCGGGTGAGTCCCGACGGATACAGTACCGGCAGGATGTAGTGCTCCACGAAGCCGCCCTCGTAACCCTGGAGCCCGGCGCTCTCCCGCAGACGCTTCTCCAGTGGCGTGAGCGGACAGACCCAGCCCACCAGCTCGATCAGCGCGCCGTAGAACGCCACCGGCAGGTGCACGTAAGCCAAGCGACGCCACCGAAGAACCAGCAGCCCACCGAACACCACAAACAGAACGAAGGCGAAGTGAAGGACGACGACGAGATCGGCGAGCATGCTCAGGCAGAAGCGTGAAGGTGAACAGGGTACGGTACGGTGAACGGTGAACGGAGAACGCTCACCGTTCACCGCACCACTACGCTGTCTGCAGTTCCTTCTCCTTTGAATTTTCCGCTGCCACTTTCGCCGACACCTCGGGTGGAGCCTCGGCATGGCCATGGAACTTCTGCCGGTGGGTGCCGCGGCCGTGGGTGATCGAGTGTAGCGTGGTGGAGTACTTGTACAGCTCCGCCTCCGGCACGATGGCCTTCACCTTGGTCAACCGTCCGTCCTGCTCGGTGCCCAGGATCTGTCCCCGCCGCGAGCTCAGGTCGCCCATTACATCGCCTAATACATCTTCCGGCGCCCAGACCTCGACGTCCATCAGCGGCTCCAGCAATACCGGCCTCGCATTCGGGGTCACGTTCCGGAACGCCATGATGCCAGCCATCTTGAACGACATCTCGTTGGAATCCACGTCGTGATAGGACCCGTCGTAGCACTCCACTTTGAAGTCGACCAGCGGATATCCGGCCACCACGCCCCGCACGGCGGCTTCCTGGATGCCCCGGTCGACCGCCGGGATGTATTTCCCCGGAATCACGCCCCCGACGATCTTGTTTACGAACTCGTAGCCGCTTCCCCGCGGCAGCGGAGCAACCCGGATCCAGCAGTCGCCGTACTGGCCCCGTCCTCCCGATTGCTTCTTGTGCTTCCCCTGGCCCTCGGCCCTTCCTTTGATGGTCTCCCGATAGGCCACCCGCGGGCGCGCCAGCTCGGCGTGAACCCCGAATTTCCGCTCCAGCCGGTTGAGGATCGTATCAAAGTGGCGCTCGCCCATCCCGTGGATCAGCGTCTGCCCCAACTCGGAGCTGTACTCGAAATGAAAGGTCGGGTCCTCCTCGTGCAGCTTGTGGAGTCCGGCAGCCAGCTTGTCCTCTTCGCCCCGCTGCTTCACCACGACGGCTGAGGTCGCCACCGGATCGGGGAACGGAATCGGCGGCAGCCGCACCGGCGCTTCCCGCCAGCAGAAGGTGTCGCCGGTGTGGGTGTCCTTGAGCTTGGCCACGGAGCCGATGTCGCCGGCAGCCACCCGCTCCACTTCCATCCGCTCCTTGCCCTGCTGTACCGACAGATGGTTGAGCTTCTCGACTGTCTCGTGCTCGGCGTTGAAAACTTCACCGCCGTTCCGGATCTCGCCGGTGTAGAGCCGGAAGAGGGTGACGTCGCCCACGTGCGACTCGGAGAGGGTCTTGAACACCCGCCCCACCAGAGGCGCATCGATCGGCGGCTTGACCTCGGCCGGTGAGGGGAACAGCTCGACCATCTTCTTGAGTAGCGTGCGGGTGCCGTAGGTCAGCTCGCCACTGCCGCAGAAGATCGGCACGATGGCGCCCTCGATGACCGCTCGCTTGATCGCCCGGATGAAGGACTCCCGGGAGATCTCCTGCCCTCCCAGGTAGCGCTCGATCAGCTCGTCGTCGGTGGAGGCGACCGCTTCCGTCAGCTGTTCGGAGTACTGCTGGAAGAGAGCCTGGTATTCGTCGGGGATCGGCACCACCTCGTACTCGCCCGTCTTGGTCCCCTTCTTATAGAAGTGGCAGTGGCCGGAGAACAGATTAATGATGCCGTGAAAATCGTGCCCATCGCCGATCGGAATCTCGACCGGCACGACCTTGGGCGTGAGGTGGGCCTTCACGTCGTTGAAGACCCGTTCGAAGTCGGCGTGCTCCTTGTCCATCAGCGATACGAACAGGACGCGGGGCAGGTGCAGCTGATCGCAGACTTCCCAGACCTTTTCGGTGCCCACCTCCACCCCACCCGTCCCGCTGAGGACGACGACGGCGGCATCGGCAGCGTGCAGGCCGGTGACGACTTCGCCGAAGTAGTCGAGGTAACCCGGGGTGTCGATGAGATTGATCTTGGTGTCGAGCCACTCGGCGTAGCCGAGGCCCAGATTGATGGAGTGCTTGCGTTCGATTTCGTCGGGAGAGTAATCGGTGAGCGTCGTACCGTCTTTGATGGAACCGTGGCGGCGGCTGGCGCCGCTTACGAAGGCCAGGGCATCAACCAGGGACGTCTTCCCGCTGGCCCCGTGCCCGACAAACGCCACGTTTCTTATGGCGCTGGAGCCATAGACCTTCATGGCCTCCACCTCCTCGGAATAGTTGGATTTTGAAGGTGGTGGCGAGGGAGGCCGATGTCAAATGTTCAGTGGACCGCCTGGTCCGATTCCGTCTGTTTCAGGGCCAGCGATGCGCGGACTGCATCCCGAGAGGAATCGATCGGCGCCATCCGGAGCACCGCATAAATCGATCGGGTTGTCGATCCCGGCTCCTGGGCCGACCAGGCGTAGCACATCGTGGCCTCCGGGTGACCGGACACGCCGAAGAGGCTCACGGCGCCATCCCACACCACCGTTCCCTCGAAGCTCTCCCGCACGTGCTCGCTGGAGATGTAATTCGCTTCACACCGATGAAGCTGCTCCACCACCCGCTTCAGAACTATGAAATCGGCTCGGGACATTCGGGGCTCGACCCTCGGGGTCTCGGTGATTGCTCGTCCCCAAGTTACCGGTACCCCCCACGCCCGACTAGTCGGTCTCAGGCCACCTTTCGCCTGGCCTGTTTGCTCCGGGCGCGAGCAGCGATGGATTCCTTGACGCTCTTCCAGTTGAAGGCCGCGGCGCAGCAGGCGCCTACCACGCCGAAGAAGAGAGCGCCCTCGAGACCACCGGCCAGCAGTCCGCCCGCCAGCCCGGCGCCCGCTCCGCAGAGTACCTGAGGGCCCAGTTGTGCCAGGAGCCCGGGAGTGTCCGCCAGCGAGTCGCGCCAATCATTGGTCACTACCATCAAGCCGGTATACAGGATACCGACGCCAAGCCCCGCTGCGGCCGCTCCCAAACCGAGCCCGAAAATCCAGGAGACCTGGCCGGTTCTCAGCAGCTGTAGGACGCCGAGCACCAGCCCAACCGCGGCCCACGTCACTGGCCACAGGAGCACCATGTCCTGGAGTTGCCGCTGCACTGACTTCCGCATAAATCCCTCGAGCGTGAACGGTTCGCCGTAAGGATCGGTCGGTGGAGGCCGGTTCTCCACTCGGAGTCGGCCCCGCCTCCTATTTCAGCCAGTTGACAAAGAGCGTGATGATGATCGCGTTGGTGAAATCGATGAAGAAGGCGCCCACCAGCGGCACCACCAGGAAGGCACGCGGCGCCGGACCGAACCGGGCCACCAGCGCCCGCATGTTGGCCACCGCGTTGGCCGTGGTCCCCAGCACGAAGCCCACGAAGCCGCTGGCCATCACCGCCGAGTCGTAGTCCTTCCCCATCAACCAGAAGGAGACCGTGAGGGCAAAGGCCAGCACGATGATCACCTGCGCCACCAGGATCACCGAGAGCGGCAGGGCGAGCTGGGCCAGCTCCCAGAGCTTCAGGTTCATCAGCGCCACCACCAGGAAGATGTTGAGCGCCAGGTTGCCCACGAACTCCATGGTGCGCTGATCGATCCGGAGCCGGCCGGTGGCGTCGTCCAGGTTCCGCAGCAGCGAAGCCACGAGCATCGCCCCGATGTACGCCGGAAGCGTGATGCCGAGCGACTGGATGTAGCCGCTCACGATGCTGCCCAGCCCCATGGCCAGCGCCAGCACCACCAGGTTCAGGATCAGCGACGAGTCCTCCCGGTCGACCTCGACCACCAGCGTGTCGGGTGTCGCATCCAGCTCTGCCCTGAGCTCCGCCCGCGAACCGGCGCCAGGCGCCAGGCCGTACCGCTGGATCAGGCGGGTGCCGACCGGCCCGCCGACCAGGCCGCCGCAGACGATTCCAGCCGTTGCGGCGGTCAGCGCGAGCGCTCCGGCACCCCGGAGTCCCGCGTCCTCGAACACCGGGGCAAACGCCATTCCGGTGGCCGGTCCGCCTACCAGGGTCACCGATCCGGCCATGACGCCGAGCAGCGGGTTCTCTCCGAAGGCGCCGGCGATCCCCATCCCAACCAGGTTCTGCACCAGACAAAACCCGGTCGCGAAGAGCAGAAAGACCGCCACCTGGAGCCCGCCCGCCCGGAGCAGCGCCAGGCTGGCGCCCATTCCAATCGAGGTGAAGAATGCCACACTGAGGAGAGGCTGCAGCGCGGTATCGAGCTCGAGAGTGAGCAGCCGATCGTGCAGCAGGAGAACCAGGGTGGTGAAGAGGAGTCCGCCGATCACGGCCGATGGGATGTTCAGCCGGTCGAGCCAGGCGATCCGCATGCGGAGTTGAACGCCCGCGAAGTACACCAGCGCCGCAAGCGTGAGTGTCTGGAGAAGATCGAGCTTCAGATCGATCATGGGCGCAGACGGACTCAGCCGCGGGTGGGCTGACGAATGAGATTAGGGACTGACTGTGAACGTGTTGCTGACCTGGTCATCGGTGACGTTGAAGTCACCGCCCTCGCGCCCAAAACTATAATGGAAGCGGTACTGACCTGGGGGCAGGCCTGCGGGAATGTCCGTCCGTGCTTCGGCCCGATCGCCGGGATCCAGGACCCAGCCCTCCAGGGTGCACCAGCGATCGGGATCGCCTGGCATCCGCACCCATCGGTCGTCCACCAGACGTTCCAGGCTGCGAACGCACGGATTCCAGGTGTACTTGAAATGACCTTGGTTCTGAACCGACAGCGGCACCAGTATCCCGGACCGATGCGGCCCCGCCGGAACGGTGATTCGCACTGCGGCGCCGCTCGCCAGCTCGTACGGCTGCGGGTTGAACGATTCACTAGCGCAGGCCACCAGCAAGACGACGGAGATGACGGGAGTGATCCGGCTCATGTTATACCTCGGCGAACGATGCTCGGCCCTGGCACCAGGCCGGACCGCTACCTAGATCTACATCCCGCCGGACTATCTCGGGAGCCTGTAGGCTGAAAGCCGGGCAGGCATATGCCTGCCCGGACTCGGTTCAGCGCTCAGGGCTCGTCGCGGGTCTTCCCTCCTCTGATGATGAGCCCACAAGCCACCGCGATGAGAGCGGCCGAGACGAGGTAGGCTGCCCCGCGAATTCCTGCGGGAAGTCCGGTCCACAGCTCCCGGTCGAACGCCACCACCAGACCCGGAAGCAGGCTGAGAACCATGAGCAGCCAGATGGTGTGAGTCTGGGTCCAGCGGCTGCGCCTCTGGGCAGAAACGGATTCGTTCGAGCCGGTACTTTCCGGCTCCACTCGTGGCAGTGTCTCTTCCATGGTCAATCGCTCCTTCAATAACGGCGTGAGTCGGTGCGCCTGGAGCGTTGGCGGGGGCCTCCAGGCAATCGATGTCAGAAAACGAGGCGCGAGTGCGCAGCGTCAGCCGTGCGAAGGAGGACCGGTGGGAAAGAGGGGGAAGTGTCGGGCGGACTTGGCAACCGGCGCTCCGAGGAGGTCTGCCGGTAAGCCGATGACCCGCCGGAGAGCGCATCGCTCGGGCTCCCGCGGTGGAAGCGCCTGATCCGCCGGGCCACTCTGGCGGTCGCTGGGAGACCGGAAGTGCGGTGCCGGGTTGAGCCGGGCAAACGGGAGAACGGCTTTGTCGGAGTTAACCGCATCGGCCCGGCCGAGCCTCGCCTCCGGGGTCCAAGCCGGAGCTGAGCGCTGGACGAATGAGCCGGCCAGTAGCGCGGCAAGCAGCGAAATCCAGAGAGCGGAGCATCGGCGAGGCATCGGTCTGATTCTATGCCGCTGGACCGGGGATCGGTACCCCGGTTTTGCTCGGTCTGCCGCTGATTCTGTTCCAAACGAGAAACGTTGCGTAACACCGGGACAACTCAGTGGAGCGTCTTGCCATCCCGCAGCATCCGCACGAACTCCTCCAGCCGCCGAGCCCGGGTCTCTGGCCGCTTGGCGTCGTGTAACCGGTAGAGGATGGCGTAACGGTTCTGACTGTTCAGTCCCTCGAAGAACCGGCGAGCCTCGGGATACTGCTCCAGCGCGGCCTCGAGATCCTCTGGCGGGCGCATCTTGCTGGGCGGGGGGTACGCCGCGGCCCAGCGTCCGTCCCGCTGCGCCGCCTCCATCTCCCGCAGCGCCGCCGGTGCCAGCCTCCCCTCGGCGTGAAGCCGCTCGACTGAGGCCACATTGATCTGGGACCACTTGCTGCGCGGGCGGCGGGGCGTGAACCGCTGCCGGTACACCTTGGCATCAACCGGAGCAACCAGGCCATCGATCCACCCATAGCACAGCGCCACCTCGAGCGCCTCTCGATAGGACACTGTGATCAATCCGCTCCCCTTTTTGGCGAACTCCAGCCAGACGCCGGGGGACGACTGGTGATGAGTCTTGAGCCAGATCTCCCAGGCCGCCTGCGACCGGAAGCGCTTGGCCGCCAGGTCTGGTCTTCTGGACTTTGTCTTTTTAGTCGATTTCTTAGGACGGGTCGGGTTCAATCGAGGCCGGAGATGCTGGGATCAGTCGTGGTACTGAGCATGGTGATGTCGTACCGAAGAATATCGCCGCCGGCCGGCTGAACGTCCACGTACGTCACAGCCTGGATCCGCACCGGCGGCAGTAGACGGCATCGGGCTCATGCGCCTCAGCCCCGCAGGCGGGACACGCCTGGGTCGATGCCGCGCGGTGCTCGCCCTGGCCAGCTCGGCAGTCACGATCCCGGTGGGCACCGCGATGATGCCGTAGCCCGTCAGCATAAGAACCACCGCCAGAACCCGCCCCGCCGTCGTTACCGGAGCCAGGTCGCCATAGCCTACTGTTGTGAGAGTCACCACTGCCCAGTAGATGCTGATGGGAATGCTGGTGAAGCCGTGCCGCTCGCCTTCGATGACGTACATCAACGTGCCCACCACGACGACAATGGTCGTTACCGCCAGCAGGAACACGGCGATCTTTCGCCAGCTGGCCCGGAGCGCCTGGACCAGAGTCCTCGATTCCCGCAGGTACTCGGCCAGCTTGAGCACCCGGAAGACTCTGAGCAACCGCAGCAACCGGATAACCAGCAGGCTCTGGGCCCCGGGGAGGAGCACACTGACATAGCTGGGCAGGATGGCCAGCAGATCGATTAAACCAAATGCGCTCCGGGCGTATCGCAGCGGCTGTTCCACGCTGGCGAGCCGGAGGATGTATTCGATGGTGACGCTCTCGAGCAACACGATCAGACGCTGCCCAGGATGGCGAGGAACAGCAGCAGGTCGAACATCCGCCCTTCGGGCGTGTCGGCCTCGAAGATGATCTGGTGCAGTCGAGCAAGACGAGGGTGCCGGGCTCCGTAGGTTGCCATGCTAAGCCTTGTACGAGGTGGGATTCTCCTGCGATGATAGTCTCGTGACCACCGGACCTCGGAGATCAAGCCTCTGGTTCAGAGTGTACGGTTCACTGGGCGCCCTGCTCCTCAGCTGGCTGCTGCCCGGTTGCGCCGAGAAGCTCCCCGGCTCGGCACGGCACCAGGCAGCCGGACCGGCCGTGGTGCTCGTCGGTATCGATGGGTTCCACCCCAGTTATCTGGACCGGACACCGAGCCGGCATCTTCGAGAGCTGGCTCAGGGCGGTGTCCGGGCGCGCTGGATGGTGCCGGTCTTTCCCACCCTCACCTTTCCCAACTTCTACAGCATCGCTACCGGCCTCTACCCCGAGCACCACGGCATCGTGTCGAACACTATAAAGGATACGCTGCTCGGCAGGTTCGCCCTGCGCGATACCGGCCAGGTGCGGAATCCGCGCTGGTGGGGCGGCGAGCCGATCTGGGTGACCGCGGTCAGGCAGGGGAAGCGAGCGGCGACGTTCTTCTGGCCTGGCTCCGAGGCCCCGATCGGCGGGATTCGGCCGAGCTACTACGAGCAGTACGACCCCAAGGTCTCGAATGGCAAGCGAGTACGGCAGGTGTTGAACTGGCTCTCGCTTCCGTCCGGCCAAGCACCGAGTCTGGTGACGCTTTACCTGGGCGACGTGGACCAGGCCGGCCACGAGTTCGGGCCGGACGCACCGGAGACCGATTCCGCCATCGCGCGGGTGGACCGGGCGGTGGGCGAGCTGATGGGCGGACTGGAGCGCCGCGGGCTGAGCGAGAAGGTGAATCTGGTCTTGGTGTCGGATCACGGCATGGCCGAGGTCAGGCCGGACCAGGTCATCTATCTGGATGATTTCGTGAACCGCGCGTCGGTCGAGGTGATCGAGCTGGGCGCGGTGGCGTCGCTCTCACCCCTGGGCGACGCGGAGGAAGAGGTCTACCGGAGGCTCAGCCGGGCGCCGCACCTGAAGGTCTATCGGAAGTCCGAGATCCCTGCCGCCTTCCATTATAGAGCAAGCCCCCGGATCCAGCCGATCGTCGCCCTGGCCGACGAGGGTTGGATCGTGGCGACGCGCGCGTCGCGCCCACCTCCCCGGGGCATGCACGGATACCCGCCCGATCTTCCCTCGATGCGGGCCCTCTTCCTGGCCCGCGGCCCCGCCTTTGGCCGGAGCCTTCAGGTCGAGCCGTTTCAGAACATCCACATTTACAGCCTGCTGGCCCACATCCTCGGCCTCACGCCGGCGCCGAACGACGGCTCCCTGGATTCGGTGCGAGCGGTGCTCGCGCCATGAGGGATGGCCGTGAGACCGGGAAAACAGTTCTCGCCTTCGCGATCATCTACTTCGTGTGGGGTGCCAGCTTCCTGGCCATCCGGATAGGTGTCGCGGAGGTCCCACCGCTGCTCTTCGCGTCCTTCCGGTTCCTGGCGGCCGGACTGATTCTCTCCGCCTGGACGGTCCTGCGAGGTCAGCCGGCCCCGACCCGCAGCGAGTGGATCTCTATCACCGTGCTGGCGACTCTGATCTTCCTGGTGGACTACGGTCTCTTGTTCTGGGCGGAGCAGCGGGTGCCGTCGGGAATTGCGGCGGTGATGCTGGCGATGATTCCGGTGTTCACCGCGCTGTCCGAGATCATTCTGCTCGGCACCCAGCGTCTCACCTTCCGCCTGGTGCTCGCGCTGCTGATCGGGACGTCCGGAGTGGTAGTACTGATGAGTCGCTCGCTCGATCTCGGGGGCGCTCCGGTGGACCGGATCGGCGCACTGGCACTGATCGTGGCGGCGACCTCTTGGTCGGTGGCGTCGGCGCTGGCCCGGAAACTCCCGCTGCCCTCGTCGCGGGTGATGAGCTCGGCCACGCAGATGCTGGTGGGCGGCGGGATCCTGGCGCTGGTATCTCTGGGACTGGGCGACTTTCGCCGGTTCGATCCCGGTGCGGTGTCGCTCCGGGCGTGGACGGCGCTGCTCTATCTGGTCGTGCCTGGGTCGATCATCGCCTTCACCGCCTATGTCTGGCTGATCCAGCGGGAATCGCCGACCAAGGTCGGGACCTACGCGTACGTAAATCCGGTCGTGGCGGTGCTGCTGGGGTACTTCGCCGCCGGCGAAGCGCTGGACCAGAGAACGGTACTGGGAACGATGTGTGTGCTGGTGAGTGTGGTGGTTATTACGACGATGCCGGTTCCGGGGAAACCGGCTTCCCACCGTCCCCGCGATCGTTCGGCCTCGGGCTGATCGATATCAGAAGGAGCAGCGGAGCCGTCGCCAGCGCAGCCAGGAGTGTCAGCCGGGGATAGCCCCACGCGCTCACCACCACACCGGACACCGCGCCCGCTGAGGCACCCGCCAGCCCCATCAGCAGATCCGAGAGCCCCTGAGCGGAGGCCCGGAGCTCCACCGAAATCGAGTCGCTCAGGAGCGTCGACCCGGCGACCATTGTGGCCGACCAGCCCAGGCCGAGGGTCATGAGCCCGAGAGCAAGACGCATCGGGTCGTGCCCCGCGGTTCCGGCCACGGCGCAGGCCAGCAGCAGCAGCGCGATCCCGCCGAAGATCACCTGCCGGCGCCCCAGCCGGTCGGTCAGCCAGCCCACCACCGGCGCAAAGGCGAACATTCCGGCGATGTGGGAGCTGAGCACCAGTCCTACGATCCGGAGGGTGTGCGCCGGCTCATGGCCCGCACCCCTGATATGCACCGGCGTCATCGCCATCACTCCGACCATCACCAGATTCCCCACCGCCACCGCGGTCACGCCCAGCCGGGCCGGAGGGTTCGCCCCGATCACACCCAGCGCCGCGCGCACGCCGACTCGGCGGGCCTGGGCTGCTGTGGCGTTCGGGTCCTTCAGCGTCTCGCGAGCGACGACCGCCGGATCCGGCCTCAGTAGCAGGAGCAGGAGCAGCGTCGCCAGCAGGAACAGCAAAGCCGAGAAAACGAACGGTCCCGCCAAGGCAGGGACGCCGTAGCGGCCCATGGTTACGCCGGCAAGGGGGGCCAGGCTCGGTCCGACCACCGCACCCAGCGTAGTCGCCCAGACGATCAGCGAGAGATGACGCCCCCGAAGCGCGGCAGGCGCAAGGTCTACCGCCGCATAGCGGGCCTGAAGGCCTGCGGCACTGGCGCCGCCAAAGAGGAAGAAGCCGGTGAACAACAGCGGAATGGAGCCACGCATCGCCGCGCTGACCACGACGAACGCTCCTACGCCGGCCACGAAGTAGGCCAGCGCAAGACTGGGCCGCCGACCGTGGCGGTAGACGATGGCGGTAGCGGGCAGCGCGAACAGGGCGGCTCCGATCACGATGGCGCTTTGGGCCAGACCGGATACGCCCACGCCGGCAATGTCCGCGGCCAGCAGCGCGCCGACCGAAGACCCGATCGTGACGCCGGTGCCACTGACGATCTGGGTCGCAAAAAGGAGGCGCAGGGTACGGCGCTGGACGGCAGCCGGTTCCATGTATCAAACAGTACTTCGGTCGGATCGAATTGTCCCGCATTCCAGAGCCGAGGACCGACAATCGTCTGGACAACGGAGAGATTCCGGTTCGTCAGCAGTCGGTTCCTGCCGTGCAGACGCGATATCGGATCGCCCAGGGCCAGCATTGCAGCGGTTTGTCTCGAATTTCACTGCGTGAGTCTCACCATCCTTCGTGCACCGGCGCATACCGGTCCGGCAGACCTCGAATCCAGTCCGCGGGTCCCCGCTTCATCGGGTGCCAATGTCGCTTATAGGTCGGTATCCGGCACGATCACCCCCGCAATACGAGCTCGCGTCGTGGCAGACGACACACCGGCTTCGTCGATCGTCGAGGTGACTCTGCAGATCCCGCGTCGCTCGCTTGAGTGTCGCCATCGTACCCGCGGGAGGACACTCGCGTTGATGCCAGGATCGATTTCATGTCCCCCATCATCGTGTCGACGGGGTACAGGCCCGAGCTCTCGCGGAATAGTTCGCATCGCGCTGAGCAATGTAGGTGCTGCACTTGACTGGAATCGCCGCGAGCTCGATGACGTCCGCGTTGTCCCTGAAAATCCTCGCGAAGGGGACGTGAAACACCTGGCACGATCTACGCATCTACCCGCCCCGCCGAGCGAATGCCGGCGTCGCCCGGTCCCACGTCGTTCAATCAACTTCACGCGCCGCTGCGGCCACCGGCTGCCGCATCGACACACGTTTCCAGAGGAGAGCCGTATGAACCGCCGTACGCAAAGTCGACTGGAGATGGGTGCGCGAGCGCTGGAGTTCAGTCTCGCCCACCCGGACGACAGCCCAGGGTACGCCACTGCAGTGAAGGAGCTGGAAGCGCAACTGATTCGCGCCAATCAGCTCGCTCGGGAACAGGAAGCAGGCACCGTCCAGGTCCGCGTCGCATCAGCCCAAAAGCGTGTGCTCCGGCGAGCGATCCGGCGAGTCCAGCTGGTACACCTGGCGCGAGTAGCCGAACGGGGCTCGAAGGAAATCCCCGAGCTGGCCCAGAAGTTTGACCTCCCCCGAGTGCCGACCAGGTACCTGCCGTTCAAGAATGTCGCGCGGACCATGTTGGCCGAAGCCCAGCTGCAGAAGGAGCTGTTGGTCCGGCACGGGTTGGCCGAACGCGTACTCGAGGGTCTCAGCCGATCGCTGGACGAGTTCGATCAGGCAGTCGAGCTCGGGGCCGAGGGCCGCCGGATCCACATCGGTGCGGCGGCGAACCTCGAGGTCGCGTCGGACGAGGTGGTTCAGCTCGTCCGGGTGATCGACGGCCTCAACCGATTCCGTTTTGCGGCGGAGGCCGACCTGATGGCCGCGTGGGGCTCTGCCAGCAATGTCATCGGACCGCCGCATCCGGCGGACCGGACCATTCCACCATTCACCGACGAGGTCAAACCTGCGGCATGAAGGAACGGGCGACGGGACGCTCTCCAGAACGTTCCGTCGCCCACCTGAAGCCGAAGGAGATCGTCCCCATGAAACCACTTCACTCTGCCCTGCTGCTCGTCGTCGCCTGCTCCTCGGAGCGGGCCCCGCGGCTGAGCCCTGCCGCGGGCGCGCTGACTCAGCAATCACTGGCGGCAAGCCTCGCTGCCGGACGCTCCGCGGCCGAAGCCGCGAGCTACACCACTCCGTGGGCCGACTCGAGCCGGCTGGGTGACACGGTCTTCTATAGTAGAGGCCGGGTGGTCACCACGGTTGCGGTCCACACCGATTCGCAGTGGGCGGTGCTGCCGGTCACCCGCGTCGCCATCGGCATTCCCTACGGCCCGACCCAGCTTCCGGCCGACAGCCTCTGCACCCTGGGCTACACCGGCACCACGCTCGCGGTGGTGGCCAGCACCGTACTGGGCGAGCTCGCGCGCACCAGGGAGTGCGGCGGCAAGACGTTCGCCCAGATCCGGCGAGCCAGGCTCAAGGATGGAACGGGGAACCTGAGCGTGCAGGCGGCACGGACCGAGCTGAATGGCTGGCCCTGGTCCGGCATCTGCGCCCGGGTGAAGGACTCGACCATCGTGGCTTTTCATATCGGCGACGACGTCACCGCCGACGAATGGGGGCCCGCACCTCTGGCCACTCGGCTGGCGCAGTGGGATTCGATCGCCAGCAGCATCACTACCAGGTGTCCGGGCGCTGCCGTTGTCATCCGGGCCCGCCCGACGCAGCTGGAAGCCCGGAGCCGGTGGCAGTGGCTGACCACGGCATGGGCCCAGTATCCCGGTCCTCGGCCGCGCTCGGGCACGCCGGAACAGTTCTTCAGCACCGAGGTGGCCTCAGCCCGGCGGCAGCACCTGGGCCTGGTTGCGGGAGTGAATCTCCTGAGCGGAGGCTGCGGTCCCACGACCTTGGGGCGATGTCTGCCTGGTGTTCCCGGAATGCCGGAGCCCAACGTCGGGGACGACATGTATCAGCTGAGCGCGGCGGAGCTCATCTACTACAAGACCGTCGCGATGAGCGATCCATACGTGTGCGCGTCGGTGGACTGGGCCTGGGGACCGACTTTCAAGAGCGACTTCCACGCTCGGCCGGAGATCCGGAGTGCAATGAAGGCCCTGGGTGTCGTTGCCGGCCAGCGGCCGAGGACGAGTTGCGTTCTCTAGGCCTATCGCGACCAGGCCATCGGCCCGGTGCCTTGGGAGGAGATCGCCACCACCCGCACCGGAGTGCCTCCACTCGAGGGCATCACGTAAATACCCGGCGCGTTGCCCCCATAGCGGGAGAATGCCAGGTAGGTCCCGTTGGGCGTCCAGGCAGGGAAGCCATCGCCAAAACCCGCCGTCAACTGTTGCGGATTGGCGCCGGCGGAGTCGATGGTCCAGATCTCCTGCAGGTTCCGATTCCCTCCCAATCGGAGCATCGCGATCCGGGATCCGTCGGGCGATACCGCCGGCTCCTGGATCGTCTCGTCACCCTCGCGGGCAAAGAGTTCACGCACGGCTCCCCCGTCCAGCTTCAGCTCCTGCAATCCAATGCCAAGACCCGAATAGATGATGGCGTTTACGTCCGGCCTCCAGGAGAGATAGCTGGAGCTAGAAAACGGAACCGGATGGATTGGGCTGCCGTCGACAAAGATGCCGGCGGTCGGATCGTCGCTGAAACCACCGAAGTACGCGAGTCGACTATTCGGACTGTAGGCCGGATGGAACAGTGGTCCGGAGCGGCCGTAGCCGAAGGGAGTGTCAGCCCCGGCAGTGGTCACCGAATGGAATTGCCAGATGCTGGTGTTGTGGCCATCCGGGTCCACCTGAAAGAGCGTGGTCTGGACCACGACATTTTGGGCGCTGGGGGCCCAGGTGAGACCTTGGATAGAAAAGTTCGGAGGGGCAGTATAGATGACCCGGTCTGCGGGGCTGGCCATGTCGATCATGTGGACCTTGCTCTCGACATGAGATCCACCCGACGAGGTGACCACACCGCTGATCACGAAGGCGACCTTACCAGTGAGGCCATCCGGAATAGGGCCGATAGTCCCCACCGTGGGTATGCTCGGCCCGGTGCCGCCGTCGCCACAAGCGAGCGCCAGGCTCAAGACCGCGGGCCAAAATGCCTTCGTTCTCATGCGTGCTAGGGCGTCCCGTGGAGGATCGTTCCGTTCTCCCCCACCACAAAGACATCGCTCGCTGAGCTCCCCCAGATATCGGATAGCCCCAGCTTGCCGGTATACACCTTTTTCCAGGTGCGGCCGTCGAAGTGCCAAATCTGTCCGCCAGTAAGTAGGTAAACATCATCCGCCGCGCTGCCCCAGATCTTCCAGACTCCGGGAAGTGGAGCATTTACTATGGACCACTTTGTGCCATCGAAGTGCCAAAGCCTCTGGTTCGTTTCCTCAATGACGTAAATGTCGGAGGCCGAGCTGGCCCAAACCTGACTGAACTGCTGGTCGAACCCAGTCTGCTCGAAAATCGTCGACCAGCTGACTCCATCGTAGTGGCTGACGAATGAACCATCGGCTTCAGAGTCGCCGGAGGGAAAGTTGTATCCGACCAGATAGACATCGTTGCTAGAGATACCCCACACGTCGGTTAAAAAATCTCCGCAGCACCGACTCGAGGACCAGGAGGTGCCGTCATAGTGGGCCACATAACCGGCGACGTCGTAGTCGAAGTTTTCCGGATCGAACACGTAGAATCGGTCTCCCACTGCCCACACATCTGTCGCTGAGCTGCCCCAAATCGCCGCGAGACCGAAATCGTAGAGCTCGAACTCCGGTGGTGCTGGAGGGGGAGCATCCGCCAGCCACTGTTGTCCGTTGTAGTGCAGGAAAGTTCCCAAGCCGCCGCCCCTAATCGCCACAGCGTCGGCCGAGCTGTTCGCCCACACGGCCGCAGCTTTGACCGGTGCCGGCTGAGATGACCACGCTGTTCCATCGTAATGCCAGATCCCCCCGTTTTCGTGCACCGCAAACACGTCGGTACCCGAGCTGCCAGAGACGTTGGTGAAGTAGCCGGTCGTACCGGTCACCATGGATCTCCAACGCGTGACCGCGGGGACGGAGCACTCGATACTGAACGCAGCCCTGGCGATGGAGCCTCCGGGAACGTCGACGCTCAGGGGATTGGTGCCCTGCACTTTGCAGTTTCCCGCTACACCAGCAAGCGTGACCCGGTGAGTGCCGGCACCCAGGCTGAGCACTGAGACTGTTCCATTGACCTCGATCGGCTGTGCCGCACCACCATCGACACTCACGGTATACCCATCGGGATCCGGAGTGGATCCGGTCGTACCCGTCGTGATGGTCAGGCCGCCACTCGTGGGCCTGCACGTGACCGCAAAGCTCACCGGTTCAGTGGTCCCAGCGATGACCGTGATGGAACGTGAGTTTCCCGCCTCGATCGCGCAGTTCGCCGCCACGCCGGAAAGCCGCAGAGCATGCGCTCCCGGGCCTACGTTGGCGACTGCGACCGTCGCGTTGGCGGCAATGACCTGCTTGGCGCCACCATCCAGCGCATAGGCGTAGCCATTAACATCAGGATCCGCTCCGGTGGTCGTGGTGGTGATCTGGATGCTGCCGGTTCCCGGTTCCGGCGCAACGCAGGTGATGGCAAACGCCACCGGAGTGCTCGCACCCGGCGTCACCGCTGCAATCCGGGGGTTGTCGCCCGCGAGCTGACAGGTGGCGGCCAGACCTCCGAGACCAACGGTGTGGTTGCCCGGCATGAGCCCGTCGACCGTCAGCGAGCCGTTCACTGCCAGGGTTCCCCGATCGGCCCCGTCGATCGAGACCGCATACCCGTCCGGGTCCGACGCCGCACCACTGGTGGCAACGGAGATCTGCAGGCTGCCTGACGTCGCGCTGCAGGTCACCTCAAAAGTGACAGTTCCCGTTGCTCCCGCGGAGATATTGACCGAACGCGGATTGTCTCCAGCGACCGTGCAGTTGGACGCCATCGCGGCAAGCTGCACGCTGTGGCTCCCACTCTCGAGCCCTTCCTGCTCCATAGTCGCACTGACGCCGATTGCGGATTCTGCTCCGCCATCGATGCTCACGGTATAGCCGTCCGTGTCGAGCTCGGGCCCGGTGGTCGCCGTGGTGATGTCGAGTTGACCGGTGGTGGGTGACTGCACGTCGCCGCCGCCGCAGCCGACAAACGGAAGCGCTGTGCCGAGCGCGAGAAGCTTCAGGCCGACGTTGCGGATGACGGCTCTGCGGAGCTTACCCATCCAGCCTCCTGTGTTGTCCCTGAGGTCACACCAGAGTTCTCGGGTCTACCGCGTCGCATTGTGCCTAACGG
>Ga0307409_100000126_pt1 | contig 28589 bp, 23 predicted proteins | sample 322Ometagenome_2_FD_203888 | JGI IMG/M metagenome (GOLD analysis project Ga0307409, IMG submission 203888) | Maize rhizosphere microbial communities from greenhouse at UC Davis, California, United States - 322HYB-O-2 | ecosystem: Host-associated > Plants > Roots > Rhizosphere > Soil | place... | reverse complement strand
GATTCGATCGCCTTCGATCCGGTCGACCTTTCCAAGCGGCGTTCCCTCGGCATCGATGACCTGCATGTGCTCGCGGACCTGTTCCAGGCTGCTCATCCTCGTCTCCTTCTTGGGGTGGGACTCAAACGCACGCGCGGGACCATACGCCCGCCGGCATCTCCTGTCGCGGTGGCTTATTGTGACGGTACGGAATCGCCTCCGGTGCCGCTTCCCCGGTCGCTCTTCGGGCCAGCCGGTTCATCAGGCATGCTGTCGCCGAGGTTCGCCTCCGCTGCCGTCGTTCCGGGGGCGGTGGAGATCTGCTCGGGGGCCTCGCCGCGCTCTGACAGATTCTGCTCGGCTTCGGTCGGTCCGCCGCCGCATGCAGCAAGCAACAAGGCTGGAATGAAGATGGCATTTCGCATGAGATTCTCCCCTTTGTGCCGATGAAGGCGCTGCAGGGGCAAAGGTTCCAAACTCGGAACCGCCGTTCGCAAGCTTCGTTCGTTACGCCAAGACAACAGCTCGTACAGGGAGGTGTGTGATGGCGGATGATCGTGACCAAGTGGAGCGCACGACCGTAATTGAAACGGATGGCGGCGGTGGCGGAGGCGGAGTTCTGGCGGTCGTTCTGCTGATCATCGTCGTTCTGGTGCTTCTATTCCTGTTTCGGGATCAGCTCGGCTTCGGCAGCAAGACCGAGGTGAAGGTCCCCGACCAAATCAACGTCAACGTAAACTAGGAACTACAACGGAACGCGCGGTAGGCGAGTCCCGCGCGCCGCGGGCGCAGTCTCAACAGGGGCTGCGCCCGTTTGAATCTGAGCGCCGCAGGCTCTAACGCGGGCGGCATGCACGGTACCGATCTCCGCTACATGAGCGGCTTTGGCGGCCATTTCGAAAGCGAGGCTGTCGAGGGCGCGCTCCCCAAGGGGCGGAACAGCCCGCAACGGCCAGCCTTCGGTCTTTACGCGGAACAGCTCTCCGGAAGCTCCTTCACAGCAGCGCGCCACGAGAACAGGCGAAGCTGGCTGTACCGACTGCGGCCGACCGCCGACCATCGGCCGTTCACAGCTTATGGCGGGGCGAAGCTGCTGTCCTCGGCTCCGGGAGAAGCGCCGCTCGCTCCGAATCGCCTGCGCTGGAGCCCGCCTTCCGACCTTCCGCAAGGAGCGGATTTCGTCGACGGACTCGCAACGATGCTCGTGGCCCGCCACCCGGAAGACCTCGAAGGCTGTGCGGTTCATCTCTACCATGCGCAGCGCAGCATGGAATCGCGCGTGTTCGTCGACGCGGACGGCGAATTGCTGATCATCTCGCAGGACGGCGCGATCGAGCTGCACACGGAACTCGGCCGGATTGAAGCGGGTCCGGGCGACATCGCCCTGATTCCACGCGGTGTGAAGTTCCGGGTGCGCCTGCTCGAGGGTGAAGCGCGGGGCTATGTCGCCGAGAATTACGGGCTTCCGTTCCGTCTGCCCGATTTGGGCCCAATCGGCTCGAACGGGCTGGCCAATCCGCGTGACTTCGAAGTGCCGGTCGCGGCGTTCGAGGACCTCGATGAGCCAACCGAGGTCGTCCAGAAGTATCTTGGCCGGCTTTGGACGACGACGCTCGATCATTCTCCGCTCGATGTCGTCGCCTGGCACGGAAATTACGCGCCGTTCCGCTACGACCTGAGCCGGTTCAACACGATCGGGAGTGTGAGCTTCGATCACCCCGATCCGTCGATCTTCACGGTGCTGACGAGTCCGAGCAACGTTCTGGGTCGCGCGAATGCGGATTTCGTCATCTTTCCGCCTCGCTGGATGGTTGCCGAGGACACGTTCCGCCCCCCCTGGTTCCACCGCAACGTCATGAGCGAGGCGATGGGCCTGGTATACGGAGCCTATGACGCGAAGGCCGAGGGCTTCGGTCCCGGCGGCCTCAGCCTCCACAACCTGATGAGCGGGCACGGGCCCGATCTCGAAAGCTGGCAGAAAGCGAGCGAGGCAGAGCTGAAGCCCACGAAGATCGAAAACGCTCTAGCATTCATGGTTGAGACCTGCTGGCCGTACCGACCGACGCAATTCGCGCTTGACCGTGCCCAGTCGGACTATGACCTGGCGTGGGCGGGCTTTCCGAAGGCGAAGCTTCCGTAACGATGATTGACGAAACGCATGATCCGAAGCTCGTGAGCTGGGTCGATGGCTCCCAGCCTGGAAGCGACTTTCCGGTGCAGAACCTGCCGCTCGGCATATTTTCCGAGGCCAAGGGACTGAGGCGCCCGGGCGTCGCGATCGGGGACTACATCCTCGACCTTCCAGCCGTCGCCGATCTTCTGGACGAGGAGTGGCGCGACGATCTGTCGCAGCCGATCCTCAATGCATGGCTCTCGCGAGGACCGGAAGCGCATCGCGCGATGCGAGCCCGTTTGTCGGAGATCCTGACGGACGATCGCTATCGCGACGACGTAGAAATGCATCTGATCGGGCAGAGCGAGGTGCGGATGCACGTCCCCTGCCTGATCGGCGACTACACCGATTTTTACGTCGGCATTCATCATGCGACGAATGTCGGCAGGCAGTTCCGCCCCGACAATCCGCTGCTACCAAACTATAAATATGTGCCGATCGGCTATCACGGTCGAGCGAGCTCGGTGCGGCCTTCGGGCGAGCCGGTGATCCGCCCGGCCGGGCAGCGCAAGCCACCCGACGCAGTCGCTCCCGATTACGGCCCGAGCCGCCGCCTGGATTATGAGCTCGAGCTCGGGATGTGGATCGGCCGCGGCAACGATCTCGGCCAGCCAATTCCGATCGGCGAGGCGGACGGTCACATCGCCGGATATTGCCTGCTCAACGATTGGTCCGCGCGAGACCTGCAGGCTTGGGAATATCAGCCGCTAGGTCCTTTCCTCGCGAAGAGTTTCCTGACGAGCGTCTCGCCCTGGGTCGTGAGCTCGGATGCGCTGGAGCCCTTCCGTTCGCCGATGCCGCCGCGGCCGGACGGGGATCCGCAGCCGCTGCCTTACCTGGAAGATCCCGCGGATCGCGAACGTGGAGCGCTCAGCATCGAGCTGGAAGTGACGCTGTCGACCGCTGGGATGCGTGAGCAACGGCAGGCGCCGCACGTGCTGTCACGAGGGCGAGCTGATGCCGCCATGTACTGGAGCGCTGCACAGATCGTTACTCACCACGCCTCGAACGGATGCAATCTCCAGGCAGGCGACCTGATCGGGACCGGCACCCTCTCGACGGACAGCAAGGATGGCCTCGGTTCGCTGATGGAGATCAGCCGCGGCGGAAAGCAGCCGATCGATCTTCCGAGCGGCGAGACGCGGAGCTTCCTGGAGGACGGCGACGAGGTCACGCTGCGCGCCTGGTGCGAACGCGACGGCGCGGTGCGGATCGGCCTCGGCGAATGTGTCGGGCGCGTCGTTCCTGCGGCAGGCTGAGACTTCCCGCCGGGTTGCAGCCATTGTTCAGCTGTATCTGCTATGAGCCCACCCATAGGAGACTCCCGTGGCTTGGGAATTCGATCGCAGGGCTCTGCTGGGGACCGTCGGCGTCGGCGCTGTGGCCTGGTTGGCCATGGGCCCATCGCCCGGCGAAGCGAGCGCCAGCTTTGCGGTTGCGCATACTCCGGCGGAGTGGCGGAAGAAGCTGGGTCCGCAGCGCTATCGCGTGCTGCGCGAGGCCGGAACCGAGCCGCCGTTCTCAAGCCCGCTGAACAAGGAGCATCGTCGCGGCCTCTTCGGTTGCGCGGGTTGCGAATTGCCGCTGTTCAGCTCGGCGACCAAGTTTGACAGCGGCACAGGCTGGCCGAGCTTCTTCCGGCCCATGCCGAAGTCGGTCGTCACGCGGACCGACCACAGCCTGCTGATGGAACGGACCGAAGTGCTTTGCCGGCGATGCGGCGGGCACCTCGGCCATGTTTTCGAAGACGGTCCGAAACCAACGGGCCTTCGCTATTGCATGAATGGGCTTGCACTAAGGTTCCAGCCGGCTTGAACGCCGCATGCTGATCGCGCTTCTCGCCTTTTTCGGTGGGATGCTGACCATCGTCAGTCCCTGCATCCTGCCCGTGCTGCCGTTCGTCTTCGCGCGCGCCGACCGCAGCTTCACGCGTGGCGCGCTCCCGCTGCTTGCAGGCATGGCCCTGACCTTTGCGGTCGTCGCAACGCTTGCCGCGGTGGGCGGAGCATGGGCGGTTCGCGCCAACGAGGTTGGCCGCTGGGCTGCTCTGCTGCTGCTTGCGCTGTTCGGGCTGGCGCTCGTTTTTCCGGCGCTTTCGGATCGGGCGACGCGTCCGCTCGTGGCGCTTGGATCAAGGCTGTCGGAGCGCGGCGATCAGGAATCGATCTGGTCCTCGCTCGTGCTCGGCGTCGCGACGGGATTGCTGTGGGCGCCATGTGCCGGGCCGATCCTGGGGATTATCTTCACGGCCGCTGCGATTCAGGGCGCAACTCTCGGCACGACGCTGCTGCTGCTCGCCTACGCACTTGGCGCGGCGACATCGCTCGCACTCGCCTTGCTTGTGGGCGGAAGGGTCTATCAGCGGATGAAGGGTTCGCTCCATGCGACCGAGTGGGTTCGCCGCGCGCTCGGCGCGCTGGTCATCGCAGGCGTGCTGGCGATCGCTCTCGGCCTCGATACTAGGGTGCTGGCAAAGCTGTCGAGCACGCAGACCAACGCTTTGGAATCCGGCATCGCGCAGAAGCTGGGGTTGGGTGGCTCGCAGCAGACGGAGGCGAAGGTCGGCGCTGGCGGACGGCTCGAGCTGCCCGTCGAAGGCCGGCTGCCCTCGCTCGACCAGCTCGGCCCCTGGATCAACAGCGCGGGGCTCAAGCCTGAGCAGCTCAAGGGCAAGATCGTGCTGATCGACTTCTGGACCTACAGCTGCATCAATTGCATCCGCTCGATCCCCTATGTTCGCGCGTGGCACGAGGCCTATGCCGACGAGGGGCTGGTCGTGATTGGGATCCACGCGCCGGAATTCGCCTTCGAGCGAAACCCGGACAACGTCCGTAAAGCCGTGGCCGATCTGGGCATCCGTTACCCCGTGGCGCTTGACAATGATTTGATCGTCTGGACGGCCCTGAAGAACAACTACTGGCCGGCGCACTACTTCTTCGACGCGCAGGGCCGGCAGCGTTACCACCACTTCGGCGAGGGCAATTATGCGCGGTCGGAGATGGTGATCCGGCAGCTGCTCGCAGAGGCCGGGCGTGCTCCGAAGTCGGCAAGCATGGCGCAAGGGGTCACCCGGGGGGCCGAGATTCCTGCAGCGATCGCCAGCATCCGTTCTCCGGAAACCTACATCGGCTATGGGCGCGCTGACCGGTTCGTCTCGCCGGGCGGGCAGGTGCGGGACGCGGCCAAGACTTACGCTGCGGCGCCGCTTGAGCTCAACGACTGGTCGCTTGAGGGCAATTGGACAATCAAGCGCCAGAGCGGAGTGCTGAACTCGGCGCCCGGAGTGATCGCCTATCGCTTCCATTCGCGCGATCTGCACCTCGTTTTGTCGGCGACAAAGCCGGTGCGTTTTCGCGTGACCATCGATGGCAAGGCGCCGGGGACCGATTCCGGCGTGGACGTAAAGGCCGACGGAACGGGCGTCGTGACGAACGAGCGCCTTTACCAGCTCGTCCGGCAGAAGGGAGAGGTGCGCGACCGCACGTTCCGCATCGAATTCCTCGATCCTGGCGCGGAGGCGTTCGCCTTTACCTTCGGCTGATCAACGCTCGTTGTCCCAGATCATCGAGATGATCTTCCAGCCTTCGTCCGGATGGCGGAACAGCTGGATCGAGTTGATGCCGCGACGCTCCACGCTGGAAGCATCTGGCGCCGTCCGCGCTTCGTAATTGCTCCACACGTGCGCCATATTGCCGAACACGTCGATGCGCCGCCCGGTCTCCACCTCGTAGAACGGATTGGCGGTGAAGAAGGGCGTCGTGTTCTCGGCATATTCAGCGAGGCCCATCATCTTCATTGCCGGCCGATCCTGCTCGTCGACCCAGGTTCGCACCTGGCGCGCTTCCGGCAAGAAGCTGTTACGCTGCCGCGACCAATCGCGTGGTCCCGCGGGGCCGGAGACCATCGCGTACATTTCGTCGATGACTCTGCCGATTTGCTCTTCGTCACTCATGCCTTCGCCTCGTTCACCCTGAGCATCGCAAGCGCTGCAAGCGCCATCACCACCGCCGCGACCAGCATCGTCCAGATTGGCTCATCGGGAAAGGCGGTCTTCATGATCGAACCCATGACCGTCGCAACGAGAAGCTGCGGCACGACGATGAACACGTTGAACAGGCCCATGTAGATTCCGAGCTTTCGCTGCGGCAGGCTCGACGCGAGGATGGCATACGGCATGGCGAGGATCGAGGCCCAGGCGATGCCGACGCCGATCTCCGAAAGCACGAGCCACTGCGGGTCGCGGATGAACAGGAAGCTGGCGTAGGCGGCGGATCCAATGAACAGGCAAACCATGTGCGTTCGCGCTTTGCCGATCCTGCTGCTGAGCCACGGCAAAAGGGTCAGCGCGGCCACTGCGGCGACACCGTTGTATATCGCGAACAGCGTTCCCACGCGGTTGCCGGCATCCTGATAGCCGGAGCTTTCAGGGTCGGCCGATCCGAAGAAATATTGGGCGACGACCGGCGTCGTGTAGATCCACATGATGAACAGGGCGGACCAGCTGAAGAACTGGACCAGCGCCAGCTTTTTCATGATCGCCGGCATTCCGGAGAAATCGCCGACAATGTGCGCAAGCACGTTGGTCGTGCTTCCGCGCCGCGCGAGCGAGATGCCGGCGATGCTGGCCAGCCCGTATGCAATAAGCAGGCCGCCAAGCAGGTACATCTCCTTTTCGAGCGACCATTGCTCGACGCCGATGGCCACCAGGACGCCCGCCGCAATCCAGACCAGGCTCGACACAAAGCTTCGAGACCCGAGCGCACGAAGCGTCGTTTCGCCGTCCGGATGATCGGCGGTTTCGCCGAACTCCGCCATCTCCTCGGGCGAGTATTCCTTGGTCGTGAGGACAGTCCAGAGAACCGCGAGAAAGAGGGCGCCGCCGCCGATCCAGAAGGCGTAGCGGACGGTGTCGGGAATGCCGCCGTCGGGAGCAAAGTTCGACACACCCCACATCTCGAGCGCTGGCGGAATGAGCGATCCAAGGACAGCGCCCGCACCGATGAAGGCCGTCTGCACCGCATAGCCGGCCGTGTGCTGATCCTTGCGCAGCATGTCGCCGACGAACGCGCGGAACGGCTCCATCGAAATGTTGAGGCTGGCGTCCAGCATCCACAGCAGCAGCGCTGCGAACAGCAAGGCCGGCGCTAGCGGCATCAGGAACAGCGACAAGGCGGCGAGTACCGCACCCAGGACGAAATAGGGACGACGCCGGCCGAGACGGCCGAGCCAGGTTTTGTCCGACATGTGCCCGATGATCGGCTGGACGAGCAGTCCGGTCAGCGGCGCGGCTACCCACAGTGCGGGCAGGTCGTCGAGGCTGGAGCCGAGCGACTGAAAAATGCGCGACATGTTCGCGTTCTGAAGCGCGAAGCCGATCTGGATGCCGAAGAAGCCGAAGGAGATATTCCACAGGCCGGCGAGGCTCTGCCGGGGTTTGTCACTGCCGCGCATCGTCTCTCCCTCCCGCGCTCACGCGCAAGCTGGCAGAACAATTGCTGTTGGACAACGCAGTCCGGGTCAGGCCGAACGGCTGGACTCGCGGACAACCAGCTTTACTGGCAGAAGCTCAGATCGGGCCGTCCCATACTCCGCGGCTTCGACAGCCGCCCCCACCAATGCCTCGCCGGCCTTGCGGCTGTCCTGCCGGACGGTGCTCAACGGGGGACTCGAAAGGCTCGCTGCGGGAATGTCGTCGAAGCCCACGATCGCGACGTCCGTGGGGATGGAGCGGCCGAGGTTTTGAAGCACGTGCATCGCGCCGATTGCTGTGACGTCGCACGCGGCGAAGACGGCGTCGAACTGTGCGCCGCGCCGGAGAAGCTCCTCCACCGCCTCTCGGCCTGCCTGCTCGCTTGGCTCCGCATCGACCTGGAGGCGCTCGTCGGGTTCGATGCTCGCGGCGCGCAATGCGCGGCAATAGCCCCGCCAGCGATCATGGAACTCCTGGAAGCCCGGGTCGTCGGTTCCGATGAAAGCAATCGAGCGCCGTCCGCTCTGAAGCAGATGCTCGGTGGCATCGAAGCCGCCCTGCTCATTGTCCGAACCGACCGTCGCGCCGAACGACGATCCCCCGGTCGATCCCCAACGCACGAAATGTGTGCCGCGCTCGACCAGGCGCCTCAGCACGGGCTCGGACTGGAAATAGTCCCCATAGCCCATGAGGATGATGCCGTCGGCCTTGTGCGTGTCCGCATAATCGACGTGCCAGTCCGACGAGAGCTGCTGGAACGAGATGAGAAGATCGTAGCCGAGGTCGGCGCACTTGCGGACCATCGCGCCCAGCATCGACAGATAGAACGGGTTGATCAGATTGCCGTCGGCCGTGGTCTCCTCGAACAGCAAGGCGAGCGTTCGGGATTTGCTGCGCCGCAGGCCGGAGGCATTCTTGTCCACCTTGTAGTTGAGCTGCTCGGCCGCGGCGAGGACGCGCGCCCGCGTTTCGGGGCTTACGGACGGACTGTTGTTAAGCGCGCGCGAGACCGTCGGCTGCGAAACGCCCGCAAGCGCAGCAATGTCGAACGAGGTCGGCCGCCTCTGCATCATCTCCCCTCGCTGAAGGGTAAGCGTCCTGAATACGTATGTATAGCCGCTGGACCCATTCCGCCCGCCGAAACCTCTGATATCCCTCAGCATCGGGAGAGGGCCTCGCGCCCAACAGGAAGTCGTCGCGGCCGCAAGGCCGTGAATCAGGGGGTACATCAATGAGCAATTTTTCTTCGCGTTGGCGTCTGGCTGCCGCAGCGAGCCCGCTCGCGCTTGCATTGAGCTTAGCCAGCGCGCCGGCCGCCGCGCAGACGACGGAGCCTGTCGATCCCGCCGCCACCGCGGCGACGCAGGAGGCGTCTGCTGACGAGCAGGACGACGAAGCCACGCCTTCCGAGGGTACGATCGTCGTCACCGGTTATCGCGCGGCCCTTCAGAATTCCATCAACACGAAAAAGCGGTCGGAGTTGATCGTCGAATCTATCTCGGCGGAGGACATCGGCAAGTTGCCTGACGCGTCCATCGCGGAGTCGATCTCGCGCCTTCCGGGTCTGACCTCGCAGCGTCTGTCCGGCCGCAGCAACGTCATCTCGATCCGCGGCTTCTCGCCCGACTTCTCGTCGACCTTGCTGAACGGGCGCGAGCAGACGTCGACGGGCGACAATCGCGCAGTCGAATATGATCAGTACCCGGCGGAAATCATCAATCAGGTCAACGTCTACAAGACGCCGATGGCCAGCCTCATCGGACAGGGCCTTTCCGGTACGGTCGACCTGCGCACCATCCGCCCCCTCGACATCAGCCAAACCATCATATCGGTCGGAGCTCGCGGCGTTTACACGGACGGGAAGCGCCTGAACCCTGACGTGGATCGCACGGGCTGGCGCGTGAATGCGATGTTCGTCGACAAGTTCGCCAACGACACTTTGGGTATCGCTCTAGCGGCGAGCTACCTAAACGAGCCATTCCAAACCGAAGAGTTCAACTCCTGGGGGTACGGCACGATCAGCGAGTGCAATCCGAACTATAGCGCAGTCGTTGCTACTGGCGGATCGGACTGCGGTGGCGGCATCCGCCGCGCCTTTACTCCGGCATACCAGGCCGCAGCCGGCAAGTTCGTGATCGGCGGCGAGAAATCGTACAATACTTCGACGAACCTGAAGCGTCTCGGGCTCATGGGAACGCTGCAGTTCCGGCCGATGCCGAACTTCACCTCGACGTTCGACGCCTTCTACTCGAACTTTAAGGACGATTCGATCAAGCGCGGCATCGAAGCGCCTTTGGTCTTCGGCGATAGCTCGGAATTCCTGCTGCCGAACTACACCGTCGAAGGCGACATGATCACGCAGGGCCAGTTTGCCAACATCGACCCCGTCGTTCGTAACGACGTCTTCCAGCGTCACGCGAAACTTTACGCGTTTGGCTGGAACAGCGAGTGGCATAACGACGACGGCTGGCGGGTTGCTGCGGACGTTGCGTTCTCCAAGACCGATCGCAACGAGCTTAATGTTGAAAGCAATTCGGGAACGGGGCGCGGCCTCGGCGTAGGTGCGACCGATACGATCGGTTTCAACAGCGGGAACGACGGTTCCAGATTTACGCACACTCTCGATTATTCGAATTACGACCTGATCCTGCTCACCTCGCCCCGCGGCTGGGGCGGCACGCAGATTGCCGTCGACGGAACGAGCATTCTCAACGGCCAGGACGGCTATTACAACAATCGCATCATCGACGATAAGCTGTGGCAGCTGCGCGCCGATGTCGGAAAAGATTTCGATACCGGCTGGCTGAGCGGTGTTCAGGCGGGCGTCAATTACACGCATCGGTCGAAGGATCTTGTCCCCGACGAGTTCTTCCTTGGCATCGCAGCGAATACCGACGGGACGGTGAGCATCCCCGTTCCGGACGAATTCCGGTTGGGCACGGCCGATACATTCTTCGGTTTCGGGCCGATGATTGCTTATGACCCGCTCGATCTGATCGATGACGGGGTCTACAAACTGGTGCCGAACCCCTTCGGCGACGTGGTCGTGAAAAGTTACTCGATCGACGAGAAGCTGCTGACCCCATACATCCAGGCAAATATCAGGGCCGACCTTGGATCAACGCAGCTGACCGGCAACCTCGGCGTGCAGGCGATCTTCACGGAGCAGCGCTCTGTCGGTGCAAGTGCTGTGTTCCTCGGAACGAACCCGAACGGATCGCCGAACGTCGGAGCACAGGTCAACGACGACAAGGTCGACTACGTCGACGTGCTGCCGAGCCTTAACCTGTCGTTCCGCATGCCAAGCGATTTCGTGATCCGTTTCGCCGCCGCGCGCGAGATCATCCGCTCGAGGCTCGACGATCTTCGTAATTCGATGAACAACACCTACACTTTCACGACGGATCCTGTGACGGGCAACTCGGTTGCCTTCGTGACGGGCACCGCTGGGAACCCCGACCTGCGGCCGTGGCGTGCAAACGCACTGGATCTCACGTTCGAGAAATATTGGGGCATCAAGGGATATGTTGCCGCGCAGTTCTTCTGGAAGAAGCTGAAGACCTACATCTACAATCAGGACGTACTCATTCCGATCGAAGACCTCGCGCTTTCCCCGGCGCAGGTTGGACCTAACGTCGTGCCGTTCGCGCCATTCGCGCAGATCAACGTGCCCATCAACGGGACGGGCGGGAAGCTCTACGGTGTCGAATTGGCCGGCACGCTGCCGTTCGAGACCTTCGTGCCGGCGCTGGAAGGATTCGGCCTTACGGGCGGCGTTAGTTACACCAAGTCGAAGATCCGGCCGACTCCAAACGCGCCGACTTCCTCGCTTCCGGGCTATTCGAAGTGGGTGGTGAACGCGACGGCCTATTACGAGCGCTATGGCTTCAACGTCCGCGGCAGCATCAGGCATCGGTCGAGTTTCATCGGCGAGGTGTCCGGCTTCGCCGCGAACCGCGTGCGCCGCAATGCCAAGGGCGAGACCATCATCGACGGGCAGGTCGGCTACGATTTCCAGCCCCAGAGCTGGCTGGCGGGCCTTTCCATCTATCTGCAGGGCCAGAACCTGACGGACGAGCCGTTCATCACGACCAACCCCGGCTTCTCCGACCAGATCATCGATCACCAACAATACGGCCGACGGTTCCTGCTTGGGGCGACGTACAAGTTCGGCGCGCGGGCTGCTCCAATGGCGCCACCGCCACCGCCGCCTCCGCCAGCGCCTCCGCCTCCCGCGACGCAGACTTGCGCGGACGGATCGGTGGTCCTAGCGACCGAGGCTTGCCCGGTCCCTCCGCCTCCGCCTCCGCCGCCTCCGCCGGCGCCGGAACGCGGCTGATCTCAAGCGGCTCCGGCGGCGGTTGCGCGCGGCCGGAGCTCGCACGATGAAAGATCGGAATGACTGAACGGGCTCAGCTTCGGATCGTCATCGTCGGCGGCGGGACGGCCGGCTGGATGACCGCTGCTGCCCTTGGCCGGTTTTGCGAGGGTGCATCAATCACGCTGGTCGAGTCCGACGAGATCGGAATCGTCGGCGTCGGCGAAGCGACCATTCCCCACATCGTCACCTTCAATCAGGCGTTGGGGATCAACGAAGCGGAGTTCGTTGCCGCAACTGGCGCGACCTACAAGCTCGGCATCGCATTCGAGGGGTGGGGCGCTCCGGACGAATCCTATGTCCACGCGTTCGGACAGGTGGGCCGCGGGATCGGCCTTCTGCCGTTCCACCAATATTGGTTGCGCGCACGGTCGCTCGGCTTTGCCAAGCCATTCGGCCACTATCTCCTCAACACGATCATTCTTGCCGGCGACCGCTTCGCGCACGTCGAACGCGAGCCGGAAAACCCGCTGCCGCCGGTCCCTTACGCCTTCCACTTCGACGCATCGCTGTATGCGCGTTTCTTGCGCGGGTTCGCGGAGAAGCGCGGGGTCGTCCGCCAGGAGGGCCGGATCGTCGCCGTGAACCGGCATCCGACGAGCGGGGATGTCGCGTCGGTCACGCTCGCGAGCGGAGCGCAGGTCGAAGGAGAGCTATTCATCGATTGCTCGGGCTTTAGCGGCCTGCTGATCGAGCAGGAGCTGGAGGCAGGCTTCGAAGACTGGTCTCACTGGCTACCCTGCGATCGTGCGACCGCGGTCCCATGCGCAAGCGTCACACCGGTTACGCCCTACACACGCGCAATCGCCCACAGGGCCGGTTGGCAATGGCGCATTCCGCTTCAGCACCGGATCGGCAACGGCCATGTCTATTGCTCGCGCCACATCAGCGAAGACGAAGCGACGTCGATCCTGCTCGCCAATATTGGCGGTGAGCAAATGGCCGAGCCGCGCACGCTGCGGTTCACGACCGGGCGGCGGCGCAAGGCCTGGGTTCGCAACGTCGTCGCGATCGGTCTTTCATCCGGGTTCATCGAGCCGCTGGAATCGACCAGCATCCACCTCATTCAGACCGGAGTGAATCGGCTGCTGGAGCTGCTTCCCCGCGGCGAGATCAGAGAGTTTGCGCGCGAGAGCTATAACGATCGCGCCGTCTTCGAGATGGAGCGGCTGCGCGACTTCATCGTCCTCCACTACCATGCGAATGGACGTATCGGCGAAGCCTTCTGGGACGAACTCCGCACCATGGAGATCCCTGACTCGCTGCATCAACGGATCGAGCTGTTCCGTCAGACGGGAGGCGTCTTCCCCAGCCTGGACGAACTGTTCGATCTTCGAGGCTGGGTGCAGGTGATGATCGGCCAGGGCGTCATTCCGCAGCGCTGGCACCCGCTTGCGGACACGCTTGAGGAGAGCCGCTTGCGTCATTTCCTCGAGATGACCGAACAGGCCTATGTGCAGGAGGCCGCCCGGCTTCCCGACCATGGCGCCTACGTGTCGCGGTTCGCGCCGATGCCTCGACAGGATGTTGCTGCAGGAGCGAGTGCGTGAAGACAAGTTTGCGGCTTTTGGTGACGAGTATCGCGTGCGTGATGGGTTCGGCGGCTGCGGCGCAGGACTATCGCGCCCGGTTGCCCGAAGACGAGATCATCTACTTCCTGCTACCCGATCGCTTCGCGAATGGCGACACGTCGAACGACAAAGGGGGATTTCGCGGAGATCGGCTCGCGACGGGCTTCGACCCGGCGCACAAGGGATTCTTCCACGGCGGCGACCTCAAGGGACTGGCAAGGCGGCTCGACTATATCCAGGGCCTCGGCGCAACGGCGGTCTGGCTTTCGCCCATCTTCAAGAACAAGCCGGTGCAGGGACCGCCGGGTCAGGAAAGCGCGGGGTATCACGGTTACTGGGTGACCGACTTCACCCGCGTCGACCCACACCTCGGGACCGACGCAGACTTCAAGGCCTTGGTCGACGCGGCTCATGCAGGAGGCATGAAAGTCTACATGGACATCATCGCCAATCACACCGCGGACGTTCTCTATCCGAAGGAGTGCGAAGGGCAGCCGCAATGCCTCTATCGCAGCATCGCCGATTATCCCTACCAGCGGCGGGGAGGCACGGGCGGGACGGCGATCAACGCGGGGTTCGACGGCAGAAACTTCGAGAAGCTGACCGATCCGAACTACGCCTACACAACGACGGTGAAGCCGGCCGAGCGGAACGTGAAGGTCCCCGCCTGGCTGAACGATCCAATCTACTATCACAACCGCGGGGACACGACGTTCCGCGGCGAGTCCAGCACAATGGGCGACTTCGTTGGGCTCGACGACCTCTTCACCGAGCATCCTCGCGTCGTCGACGGGATGATCGAGATTTATGGATCCTGGATCGACCGCTTCGGAGTCGACGGATTCCGCATCGACACGGCGCGTCACGTGAACCCGGAGTTCTGGGTGAAATTCGTGCCCGCCATCCTCGAGCGTGCGCGGGCGAAAGGTATCCGCAACTTCCACATCTTCGGTGAAGTCGCGGATGACACAGGCCAGCCCGGCAAGCTCGCGAAGCACACGCGGCGCGACAAGCTGCCGAGCGTGCTCGACTTTGCGTTCGGCGTGACCGCGATCAAGACCATCACCGGCGAATGGGGCACCGAGTCATGGCGCGAGTTCTTCGCGCAGGACATCCTCTATGACGGCGGAGATGCCGCCGCGCTGCAGCTCCCAACGTTCCTCGGTAATCACGATGCAGGCCGCTTCTCGACCTTCATGCGCAAGGCGCTTCCGAACGCGACCGACGAGGAGATGTTGAAACGCGTCTCGCTCGGGCATGTGCTGATGATGACCGCGCGCGGTGTGCCGACGATCTATTATGGCGACGAGCAGGGATTTGTCGGCGACGGCAACGACCAGGACGCGCGCGAGGACATGTTTGTGTCGCGCGTGGAGGTCTACAACGACAACGATCTGATTGCGTCGAACGCGACGACTGCGAAGCCGAACTTCGGCACCGATCACCCGCTCTACAAACTGATCGGCGAGCTTTCCGCTATGCGCCAGGAAAGCGCCGCGCTTCGCAAGGGGAGCACCGTCTTCAGGGCGGGTGCAGACGGCCCGGGAATCCTCGCATTCTCGCGAATCCTTGGCGATCGTGAGGTGCTGGTTGTCGCCAACACGTCGATGAAACCGCTCGAACAGAATGTCGTCGTCGAGACGCACTCGCAGCGCTTCACAGCGCTCCTGGGTAATTGTCCCGCGACGGCGTCGGCACCGGGCAGCGTGCGCATCAGCCTGCCCGCTCTAGGTTATGCGGTGTGCGATGCTCGTTGATCAGGCGAGTTCGGACATCACCACCGCGTCGAAGCTACCTTGGTGGCGCGGCGCGGCGATCTACCAGATCTATCCGCGCAGCTTCGCGGACTCGAATGGCGACGGCATCGGCGACCTACCCGGAATTACGCAGAAGCTCGATTACGTCCGTAGCCTGGGCGTAGACTGCATCTGGCTCTCGCCCTTCTTCACCTCGCCGATGCGCGACTTCGGCTACGACGTTGCGGACTATTGCGGCGTCGATCCGGTCTTCGGCACCGCAGCTGATTTCGATGCGCTCGTCGCGCGGGCACATTCGCTGGGGCTTAAGGTCATCATCGACCAGGTCTACTCGCACAGCTCCGATCAGCATCCCTGGTTTCAGGAGAGCCGTTCTGATCGTGATAATCCGAAGGCCGACTGGTACGTCTGGGCGGATGCGAAACGCGACGGCTCGCCGCCCAACAATTGGCAATCCGTATTCGGAGGCCCCGCGTGGACCTGGGACGCGCGGCGCGGCCAATATTACCTCCACAATTTCCTAAAGGAGCAGCCCGACCTCAACCTGCACAATCAGGACGTACAGGACGCCCTGCTGGACGTTGCGCGGTTCTGGCTGGACAGGGCCGTGGACGGATTCCGCATCGACGCGATCAACTTCGCGATGCACGACCCGGAGCTGCGCGATAATCCGCCGGCGCCGAACGAGGGCAAGCGCACGCGGCCGTTCGACTTCCAGCAGCATCTGTACAACCAATCTCACCCGGACATCGTGAACTTCCTCGAACGGCTTCGCGAGGTCACCGACGGCTACCGGGAGCGCTTCACTTTGGCCGAGGTCGGGGGCGAGCACGCACTGAAGGAGATGAAGGAGTTCACGCAAGGCGGCAGGCGGCTCAACAGTGCGTACGGCTTCGACTTCCTCTACGCCGAGCAGCTGACGCCGAAGCTAGTTGCGAGCGCCGCCGAGGCATGGTCCGAAGATGCGGGATGGCCGACGTGGGCATTCGAGAATCACGACGCGCCGCGCGCGATCTCGCGCTGGGCGGGTGAGGAACATCGCGAGAGGTTCGGCCGAACGAAGATGCTGCTTCTCTGCAGCCTTCGAGGCTCGATCACGCTTTGGCAGGGCGAGGAACTGGGGCTGCCGCAGGTCGACGTGCCCTTCGACCGCCTGCAGGATCCGGAGGCCATTGCGAACTGGCCGCAGACGCTGAGCCGTGATGGAGCGCGTACGCCTATGCCGTGGAACTCGGATGCCCCACACCTTGGTTTCTCGACAGCCGACCCCTGGCTCCCGGCCGGCAAAAGTCACATCGATCTCGCCGTCGATCGGCAGGATGCCAGCGCCGACTCTTTCCTGCAGTTCACGCGCGATTGCTTGCGCCTGCGACGCGCGCATCCGGCCCTGCACCACGGGTCGATCAAGGTGACGCGCGCGGATGACCAGGTGCTGGTGTTCGAGCGTGCAGCGGATGGCGAGCGCCTGCGCTGCACCTTCAACCTTTCGGATCGTCCTGCGGCGTTCGACCTGTCCGGCAAGAGGATTGTCGCGACGGGCGATCTCGACGACCGCATGCTCGGCGCTTACTCGGCAGTGATCGAGGAGATCGCATGACCCTGTTTCGCTTGTTCGCCGCTTTCGTCCTTTCCTTCATCGCCATTCCCGCCGCTGCACAGACTATCGCGCAGGCCGCGCCGACGGCCCAATTCGTCGCCAGCGCGGCTTCGCCGTCGGGGACACTCAAGGTCGACGTGACGCTCAATCCGGAAGGGCGCGTAGCTTATGCCGTAAGCCGCGAGGGCCAACCGGTAATCTCCGAAAGCCGGCTGGGCTTTCTCTTCACCGACGCGCCCGAAATGCTGCGCAACTTCGCGCTGGCAGGGCAGTCCACGCGCAGCTTCGACGAGACGTGGCAGCAGCCTTGGGGCGAGTATCGCTCCATCCGCAATCGCTACAATGAGCTGACGGTCAGCTTCGACGAGAAGAACTGGGACAAGAGGCGGATGACCGTCGTGTTCCGGATCTACGACGACGGCGTCGGCTTCCGTTATGAAATCCCGCGCCAGGAGAAGCTGGCGCATGCGAACATTGCCGACGAGCTGACCGAGTTCAACGTCGCCGAGGGGGGCGAGGCCTGGTCGAACTCCGCGTTCGAATGGAACCGCGAGGAGTACGTCTACAACCGGACGCCGATTGAGCAGATCGGGACGGCGCAAACTCCGTTGACCATCCGCACGAACAGCGGGCTGCACCTGTCATTCCACGAAGCGGCGCTCGTCGACTATTCGGCGATGAACCTCCGCCGTGTCAGCGGACGGACGCTGAAGTCGGTGCTGACGCCGTCTGCCACGGGCCCGAAGGTCAGCCGGGCCACACCGGTTGCGACGCCGTGGCGCGTGATCATGATCGCGCCCGACGCGCCGTCTCTCTATCGATCCGCACAGATCATCCTCAACCTCAACGAGCCGAACAGATTGGGTGACGTGGGCTGGGTGAAGCCGATGAAATATGTCGGCATCTGGTGGGACATGCACCTGGACCGTAAGACCTGGAACTCAGGCCCGAAGCATGGCGCGACGACGGCCTACACCAAGCAGATGATCGACTTCGCCGCGAAGAACGGTTTCGGCGGCGTGCTGGTCGAAGGCTGGAACAAGGGCTGGGACGGCGATTGGTTCGGGCGCGGGTTCGATTTCAGCTTCACCGAAGCCTATCCCGATTTCGATATTGCCGAGGTTTCTCGTTACGCGCGCTCGAAGGGTGTCGTGATCATCGGTCACCACGAGACCGCCGGCAACATCGCCAATTACGAGAAGCAGCTCGGGCCGGCGCTCGACCTCTATCAGCGGCTCGGCATTCCCGCGGTGAAAACCGGTTATGTCGCCGACGCCGGTGGAATCCAGGCCGAGGGTTCCGACGGGAAGATGCGGTTCGAGTGGCACGAGGGCCAGACGATGGTGAACCATCATCTCAAGGTCGTCACCGAAGCCGCGAAACGCCGCATCGCGGTCAATCCGCACGAGCCGGTAAAGGACACCGGGCTTCGCCGAACCTATCCGAACTGGGTGGCGCGCGAGGGTCAGCGGGGCATGGAATACAATGCATGGGGCGAGCCCAAGAATCCGCCTGAGCATGAAGCGAACCTCGTCTTCACGCGCATGATGTCCGGGCCGATGGATTTCACTCCGGGTGTTCTCAGCCTCATCGGCAAGAACAACACGCAGATCCTGTCGACGGTCGCCAAGCAGCTGGCGCTCTACGTCGTCATCTACTCGCCGATCCAGATGGCGCCTGACCTCATCGAAAATTATCAGGCCCAACCGCGCACGTTCAAGTTCATCAAGGACGTGGCCGTCGACTGGGACGACACGCGCATGCTTGCCGGGGAAGTCGGCGACCTTGCCGTCTTCGCCCGCAAGGCGCGCGGCACGGACCAGTGGTTCGTAGGCGCGGTCGGGGACGAGCAAGAGCGCCGTTTCGACGTCGCTCTCGACTTCCTGCAGCCAGGCCGCCGCTACCGCGCGGAAATCTACCGCGATGGCGAGGATGCCGATTACCGGACCAACCCGCGCTCGATCGTCATCGAACAGAGGGTCGTGACGTCCTCGGATCGGCTGGCGATGCGGCTCGCGCCCGGCGGCGGCGGCGCGGTTCGCTTCGTTCCGGTGCGCTGATGCATCGGATCGCCGCCGCTCTGATTGCTCTGGCGACGATCCTTCCAGGGCCTGCAGCGCAGGCGGAGGCGCAAAAGCAGACGCGCAACTTGCCTCGCGTGGCGTCAGGCCGGATCGTCGACCTCGGCGAGATGCAATCCAAGCACGCGGATCCGAGGCGCGTCGTCGTCTGGCTCCCGTCGACCTATCGCACCGGAGGGCCGCGCCATGCGGTTCTCTACATGCACGACGGGCAAAACCTCTTCAACAAGAAGACGGCCGGCTACGGCATGGAATGGGAGATCGACGAGACTCTCGACCGCCTGATCCGCGAGAAGAAGGTTCGGCCGACAATCGTGGTCGGCATCTGGAACACGCCCAAGCGCCTGCGCGAATATGTCCCGTCGAAGGCGTTCGCTCATTTGCCGCGCAAATATATGGAACGGGTGCGCGGCCTCTACGGCGGCGATCCGTTATCCGACGGTTACCTGGAGTTCCTGGTCGATGAGCTAAAGCCCGCAATCGATAAGCGCTTCCGCGTGAAGACGGACCGGGCCAACACGGCGATCATGGGCTCGTCGATGGGTGCCCTGATCTCGCTCTATGCGATCGACGAATATCCGCAGGTGTTCGGCAGCGCCGGGATGGTTTCGACCCACTGGCCGCTGCTCCTTCCCGCGAACGGCAGCAAGTCGGTCAGCGATGAGGATTATGCGGCCGTGTCCTCCGCGTTCGAGCGCTATCTCACGCCGGCGCTACCCGATCCGCGTACCCACCGGCTCTATTTCGACCATGGCACCGAGACGCTCGACGCCGTCTATGCGCGCTACCAGCAGCGCATGGACGCATTGGTCGCAAAGCGCGGCTATCGCCAGGGCACCAACTGGATCAGCCGTAACTTTCCTGGACAGGCGCATAATGAAAAGAGTTGGGCGTCCCGGGTCGAGGTCCCGCTGCGTTTCCTGCTTCCACCGGAAAGAAGCCCGTGTCGCCGCTAACGCTTCAGGGGCTCGCAGCCATCGATTTCGAAAGCAGGGGTGGTGCGGCTTGCAATCGGTCTTCGGCGAGCGCCGTCGCGCTCCTTGACGGCGATGACGTGCGCAGAGAGCACTGACCACTCTTCTCAACCGCGCGAGCGAGGCGAACGCCGTCAATCCATATGTCAAAGGCCAGCAATCATGTTCTCCCCGAACCGGCACAAAATGGCGGAGAGGTTGGAAACTGGGATGGGCTATGATCGCAGCGTCTCGGTGGAGGATTTGTCATGCGACTGTGGGACGCCGTCAAGGCCGCCGGCACAAGCAGACCATTCAGCACATTCCGGCATCGACGCACCCGGCGGCGAATCTCGATCGCGCCAGGATCGTTGTTTGGATTTCCTGGTACTCTCGCGCACGCCGCTGGCTGTCCTCTGCGGCATAATCAGCCATCCGATCGCGCTCTAACCATTGCGTCTCGGTCAGACAGATGTTCCGCCGGACTCGCGTTCCTGCGACCTCCTGCAGCTTGCACTGAACACGTCTGGACGGATCGCGGGTGCCGGTAACAACGACTTCTTCATCGAGGCTCTGCGAAAGCGCCAGCCGGTAGGCGCCCTCTGCCAACGCACTTCGGAGATCGGCGCGCGAGAACATGAAGCGCTCGCCCGCCGGAAGGCAGGCCGCGAAATGCGGAACCATCTCGCTGAGGATCTTCTTCTCGTCACTGCTCTCCGCCGGAACGCCCAATAACTGCGAGGATCTGCTCGGATCGGAGGCTGCGACGCAGGTTCCGAAGGCGACATAGTCGATACGCTTCCTGGCCGCATCGTCGAGTTCTGAGAGCTCTCTCGTGTCGACGGTGAACACCTCGATGACGTTACGGCGCGGCTGCGAACCGATCGTGCCAAAGTCGGCTTTGAAGAGCTGCTCGGCTACGGCTCCCCTAAGCACGCCGATTGGAACCGGAGGCGTCGGGCAGGACCGACGGCCGTATTCCGCAATCACTTCCTGCTCCTCAGGAGAGCCCGGCTGCGTGGCCAAGAGTTCTGCGCCTTCATACTTTTCGGCTGCGCATGTGGCGAACTGCTGCACGGACGCTGCGGTCGCCGGAGCGGCCTGGATCGCGTCAACTGGAGCAAGCATTGCACACGCAGCTGTTGCGGTGCTTAGCATCGAACTCCTCACTGCCTCCTCCTTCGCGAACGGTCCTCTGAATCAAAGGTCCGTCAGAACCCGCAGAGATTAATCATAAGAACCTCCTGCGAGCGAACGATCCGCTCTCACGCGGAACGCTGGGATGTCTGCTTTCCGCCCCCTGCTTACATCAGAGTAGTGTCTGCTTTCGACCCATTCCGGACATTAGCGCTTCGCCAGATGTAGCGCGGTCAAAGTAGGGTGACTTTGTCCGCTAGGGTCAAACCCGATTTGATTGCGCCCGTACCGCGATTATGCCCATGTCCAGGGCACTCTGTCGCGCCTTGGGAAGCTCTGCCTAGGAGAGGCCGATGCCTTTTGCCGCTGCACTTCGTAAATCGCTCCAGGACCGCGGCAGCGAAGTTCCTGCCGAGTTCAAGCGTGGGGACAGCCTGGAAGACGTGCTTAATAGGCATCTCAGGACCGTCGAGGAGATGGGTGGCGATGATGTGTTTACATGCATCCTCCTGCTGAGCCCTGATGGGAAGCGGCTGTCGGTTGGTGCCGCTCCGAGCATTCCAGCGTCTTATTGCCGTACCGGTGACAGCTTTGAGATTGGCCTATCCCATGGGTCTTGCGCAGCAGCGGCTTACCTCGGTCGCCCCGTCTACTCGGTGGACATCGAGACAGACCCAATATGGGCAGACTTCCGCGATGTCGCACTACAGCACGGCTATAGGTCGTGCTGGTCGACGCCGATCCGAGACTCGAACGACGCAATCACCGGGACGTTCGCGATCCTCCATCGGACGGTGGGTATGCCGACGCATGAAGAGATTGAAGCCATCGAGCTGATTACCGCGCACGTCGCAGACGCCATAATGTGGTTTCGCGGTCCGCAGCCCTTCGCTCGACCCGATCGGCATCAGTCGGGGGCGCCCAATCTGAAGCTCGTCGCCAACAATCAGGAGGCTTGCGATCCCTCCACTCGACTGGTGGCGATCGTCGACAAGCTCCGCTCGAAGGCAAGCGACCTTGATCGTTACGCGGATCGCGCGGAGTCGGAAGCCGATGCGCAGGTTCTAAGACAGGCTGCCGAACTCAGCCGAGAGCTGACCGCCAATATCCTGTTGCAAGTTGAGCTTTTCCGTTCCGAAAAGCCACCGCGATGAGCACGATCCCAGATCAAGAACCGACAGGTGACTTTCGGGAGAAGGCATCCGAGATGGACGCCGTTGCCGAACAGTTTCTTGCTTTGGTCGAGGAGTTCGAAGCAGCACTCAGCGACGGGCACGTTTCGCCTGCCTTCACGAAGCGTCTCTCCCAGCTTCGTCAAACTGCCGAACGGCAAATTTGACCCTGGAACGAGGCAACCTGGCCGAATAGGCAGGCAGTGCTGCCCGGCGGTGCGCCTTTCCGCAAAGCGTTTCCCGCTTTCCTCACATTGTCCAGAAGAGAGAGCCGTAGCGCGAACGCTTAACAAATGTTAATTAGAGCCTTCAGGTCATTCATGGAGGGTCCCTCGTGGACGCTGCTAGAACTAGCGGACCCTGCCGGCATTTCGACTACGAACCCAATCAGGGTGTCGATCTCCAGGAAATTCAGGAAGTCATCGACGGCTTGGTCGAGCAGGTCGCGCTGGTCAGCTGCGAAGGCACCATTCTTGCCGTCAACGCCTGTTGGCGTCAGCAAGTTGAACGCCAGGCGCGCACCGGACTTCATATAAGCCGTGACTATATCGCCTTTCTGCAAGGCTTGATCGAAGACGGCGACAAGGGCGTCGAGCCGATTCTACAGGCCTTTCGAGATATCAGCACAGGGTCGCAGCGGACTTACCGACGCCTCTACAAGGGCAGCGGGGCCTTCGACGGCTACGATTTCAATATCATCGTTGCCCCGCTTACGATCCATGGAACGCGGCACGTTCTGGTCAGCGTTCATGACGTAACCGAACTCGTTGGCCTCAAGCGTCAACGGCGTCGCGTCGGGGGCCAACTCCTTCGAGCACAGGAGGACGAGCGGCGGCGCATGGCCCGCGAACTGCATGATTCAACTTCGCAGACGCTGGTAGCCCTCCGGTATGACCTGTCGCGCTTGGGCCGCGGGAATGTCGGACCGGAAACCGTCGCGATTATCGACGAGTGCAAGGAAATGTTGCAGGAAATCCAGCGAGAAATCCGCACTTTTTCCTTTGTGGCGCACCCACCGTCATTGACCGGAATTAGCCTCGCCAATGCCCTGCAGAATCTCGTCAGTGGCTTCGCCGACCGCACTGGGCTTGATATTGAGGTCGAAGTCTCGGACCCCGGCGAAGCTTCCGCGTCTGTCGAAGCGGCGATCTATCGCCTGTCGCAGGAGGCACTGGCAAATATTTACCGGCACGCAGCTGCGACGCATGCGAAGGTTCGCCTGGTGGGCAAGAAGAGTTGCTTACATCTGATTATTGGCGACGACGGCGTTGGCTTCCATGTCGTTGACGTGGCAAGCCGCAAGTCATTGGGCGTCGGCGTCATGGGGATGCAAGAGCGTGTCCGTCAGCTCGGTGGCCGAATGTCGATCCAACGCGCCGCTCAGGGAACCGTCCTGACCGTCAGTCTTCCTCGTCACAAACGAACCACGCTTCTGCCCTTTATCGGCGGGTCATAGACTGTCGAGAAAATGGCGACGGAACGCGAGGGCAGCCCGGATGTCCGCTTTCCACCCATTGCGGACATTAGCCCACTCGGCCACGTTGCCGTGGATGCGCTGCTACTATGTTCTGGTGCAAGGCAAGCTGGAGTGGCTGGCGGGTCGCTCAGCCTGCGACGAGTTGGGGTCAACGAATGTATGGGGGCTATGCATTTGCGATCAGCTTCACAGACCTGCGAAACAACTGTGAGCAGCTGCGTCGGTGTCGCGAAGCAGAAGGGGAGCGATGCAATGCTGGCCTTTGAGATCTCGATTGATGGCGAGCGCTTCGCCCGAGCGGGGTTTGCCGACTGGTCCGTGCTTTCGGCCCATGTGACTGCGGTTCAGGAGGGTGCCGGCCGGCCCGACAGGAAGGGCGAACTGGAGTTCTCCGTAGGTGGTTTGTCGAAGTCGAATGCCGACGATGCACAATATCATGTTCGCTGGTCCAAGCGGCAGCTGACCGTCGGCTCGAAGATCACCATCGAGATCGTGGAAACTGAGGACCCGGATGAGCCGGAGCGCCGCTACAGTTCTGATCGGGAAGTCCAGGAATCCCCGTACAGCGACGAAGAGATTGAGCAGTTCGAACGGGAGGAGTGGGAGCGGCTCAAGGCCAAGTTTCATCCAGTCTCTGAGAGCGAATAGTCAGTCGCGGGTTTCGTCAGCTTTTTGCGTTAAGACGCGGCTACCGCGCAACTATAAGTGCATCCAAAAGGGCAGAGGAGCCTCGGAATTGTTCCCAGGATCAGGGAAGCGGCGAGCCCGCTACGTTCTCCCCGGTTTGTACGTGGCTTTTGCCGTCTACGCGTGGATCGACTTCACGCACACGAACCCTGACGGTCTGGCAAATCTCGGTCTTTTCCTGGTCACGCTGCCAGTTACACTAATCGACCTGGCCCTCAGTGCGACACTGAACAGGCCGAGCGTGCTGATGCCTCACGGGCACGGTTACATCGGTGACCACGCTTTGTATTATGCGCCAGCGGCAGCCGTCACTGCGGCGTTGTTCTGGTGGATCGGCAGAGCGATAGATCGGCGATCCACCTAAGTGTCCGGACTCTTCGCCAATCCGGTGAGCATCTATCTTACCGTTGCAAGCACGGTCTTGTTTATAGGCGGTGCGTTGCTGTTGGTCTCCCGGATCCGTCTCGCTGCCGGCGAACAGGTCAGAGGCCAGGTCATTGGATATGCTGAGAGGATCAGACAACGTCGGGCTTCGAAACGGCAGTACATGCCCATCGTTCGATTCCAACCGCGCGGCGGTCGACCGGTCAATTTTCAATCGCGAATGGGCTCGACCTCTAAGCCGTTCGATATAGGGCAGGACGTCCCCGTCATTTACCGGTCAGACAAGCCAGCCGTTGCCGAGATTCGATCGGCAGCTCGGCTGTGGCTTGCTCCGGCGGTGCTACTCGGGATGTCTGCTGTCTCGTTTTACGGGGCGTGGAAAGCAGGTTTGCCGCACTAGGTCTATCGCAGACCAGCTCGTCGTCGGTTCCGGTCGGCATTTGCAAACCAACCCTCGGCGACTCCGTCGAAAGCGTCCAAGCACTGCGGCCGCGATGTAGCAGTGGACGCCGAAGGCTGCTTGGGTCTGCTTTCCACCCATTTCCGGACAGTGGGCTAGCGTCTGCTGCTTGCCGGACGTTCCATTAGTTTGTTGGTGTAACCGAGCGGTCCAGCATGATCGGTGCCGTGAACGCCAGCCCCACCAAACCATCGTCAGTCCACTTCACGACAGCCGGAACCAGGATTCCACCCTCAAATCGAACATGAACGTGAGATCCCGGAGCAAGCGTCGGCGCGCCCTCGCCCATAGCACCGCCTTCTGAAATGTTGTGCAGCGCGAATTTCATCGGGGAACCATCGATCAGCAGCTGAAGCTTGCGTCCCTTCGCCGTGATGCGCGCAAACCGTCTTTGGTCAGCTGTGCCAGCTGCGGCCCTGGAACGCGGTTTCGAGGAGCCGCGGGCCCGTTGATCGTCGAACTTCGCCTCGGCGAGGGGCACTGCCGTACCACAAAATCCGCATTCGGCGCTTATGCGGCCGATAAACCACTGCGAGCGCCCGCAGCCGGGACAATGATTTTGCGCATTGGCCCGATACACGATGTGGTGCCCGCGCTGGGCAAGGCTCGCTGGAAGGGAAGCAGTTGCTCGTTCGTAGACGAGAACATCCGACATTCGCTGTGCTCCACCATTCCGAGGACGTTCAAACTTCGTGAACATGGTGGACGGGAGAGTTTGAGAAGTGATTACCGGCAATGCCCACTTTCGACCCAAAGCGGACATTACGCGAACTGTTGCGGTCAGCGGTCGGGAAAGAGTCGCTTGGAACGCCAGCTAGCGCGCCGCCACATTCCAGTCCACGTGGCCGTTCACTCCATGGAGCCGGCGGACGTTGGATACCTGCCAGATAGCCCATGGCCGTGCCCCAAAGCTGGGCTCGGAGTGCAGGCTGCGGAGCCACAAGCGACGTTCGAAGGCTGCGCTAATTCGATAGTCTCTGTCGAATCGACGCGTGAGATAAAGAACGGCACGCTTCCCGTAGCTCGCTTCCACGATCCGCAGAAACTCGCCGAGTTCTTTGTGGACTTTCGCCAGCGACGGGCGGCGGCTGCAGTTACCGGGAAATTCTAGGTCTATGGCTGGCGGCAGTGCTGCCGCGTCGAACGGCACATTACGCACGAAATTCACTGCCTGTGCTCGCCCGGTCCCGCAGAGCCTGAAGAAATGGTAGGCGCCTCTGTGGATGCCCGCCCGATGGGCGGCATTCCAGTTGATCCAGAACCGCCGGTCGACGTGATCTGCGCCTTCAGTCGCCTTGATATAGGCAAAGTCGACGCCCTGGCCTCGCAATTTCGCCCACGCGATGTGCCCCTGATGGTGCGATACATCGACGCCTTGATAGGGGTATCGTCGCTCTGAAGGACGCCAACCGCCGTCTCCCGCAACGGCGGCGCTCGAAACCGCGATAAGCGCCAGTGAGGTGAGCACGATCCAGTTGCGGCGAACGGCCATGGATCAAGGCATAACGCCGTCGTTTTGACCCTCAATCGGGACAATCATCTAACCGTGCATGGTTCTGCACGAGCACACGCGGGAGCGAACAAATGCTTGGCCCCGGCAACGCTTCGTCGTTCCTGCCCGGCTGACGTTGATCTGCTGTTAGGTCCCTTTTGTGCGCAGCGTCCACTTTTCCGCCCTTCGCGACGTTGGGGTTTGGCCGGGCGAGCTCGGAATAGCGTCTAGGGGTATATGCCGATCAGATGACCGAACAGACCTGCCTGGAATGACACCGAGCCAACTTCGAGCAATCTGGCGCGAGTGCTGGCGCAAGCCCGCGCCGGTGCAGACGTGACTGGCACGCGTCAGCCTGGTTTGAAGCCCGGCACCAGGCTCGTGCGGCAGTGGAAAGGAAAGGTGCACCGCGTGCTCGCTGCGACTGCGCACATGCCGCGGATATCCGGCGACAATTTGCCCGCATATAATCCGGCTCAGCCACCGTTCTCTAGGGCGAATTTTGGAGTGGTGCGGCTTGCAGTCGTCCGAGTACCCCTCTCTCCCTGTACTTTGCGGAATAACAGGGAATTCGGCGTGATTCAGCGTGGTAAACAGGCCTGAGGCAGCAAATTTCAGACCTGGGCGCTTCCGTGAACGGCAGAAATCAGCGATTTCCCGACCCGACGCGGTATCTCAATCGTGAATCCCAGATCTCGCGCATGGCAACGCGGTTAAGGGACTGCAGCAGAGTCGTTCGGACTTTATCAAGAATGTGCACGATACGTTCGGTTCGGTGGGAATGGTGGACGCGCTACTGGGAAGGCACGTCCGATGAGTTTCATAAAAAGAACGCCCAAAATCGTTTGCGCTGAAGACATCGCAATGGCTGAGCGCCTGCAGGCGATTAGTTGCCGCGGCAGGCTCGAAGCGACGGTCTACGAGTCCTGGCAACTCAGCGAACCACTGAGTTCAATGCGGCGCGGGCGCAGCACGGTACGAGCTTGATGCCTACCTATACCGTCTATGCCGCTTACGGCGAAGACCGCCGCATGGTTCGGATCTACAGCTTCCAGAAAGCCGACGACCTCACGGCGGAAACGTTCGTCCTTGCGCGACTGACTGACGAGCCTGTCGAGCTTTGGTCTCGATCTCGCAAGGTTGCTCGTTTTGAGGGTAAGAAGGCGTGCTAGCCCGACGCAGATACCGTGGGTCTGCCGTTAATCGCGTCTTTTGCCTCCTCGTAGCAGCTGCGGCGGCTTTGACAGCGTGCGATGGGGCGCCCTCAGCTCCGGCCAATTCGTCGGTGCGGATGAAGCTTCCGCCCGCACAGCCGACGCAAGCCCAACCAGGATTTTCCCCGGGGACGATTGCTCGCAAATAATCGCAGACGGCGGCGCCGGATTAGCGGCATGGTAACGGCCGCGCCAACCGACGCACCAACCTGGCGCCAGCAGAAGCGGACGTTAGTTGCTATGCGGTGCTAACAGCGACACGGCTCAGCTGTCGCTCGTCGACTTGCTCAGCAAGAGCGTCATACTTCTGGGCGATTTCCAAAAGATGCCGTCGCGTCTCGCCGTCAGGCAGCCGCACCGCTAGTTCGCGGCTGCCTTGCGCGTGTTCCCGGTAGAAATTCGACGTGACGAAGGCGCTGCCATCAGCGGCCACAGCCGACCACCCAATTGTCGAACGCGGCCCTCATGTCGGCCGGAAGTCCGAGCGCCGCGGCAACGGTCTCCCGCAAGGTTTGCTCTTCGCCTGGATGAAGGGGAGCATCGAAAACAACTCCGCATTCGCCGTGCTCAGACCATACGACCGTTCCGAAGGCCTGAATGCGATCGA
>Ga0307409_100000124_pt1 | contig 28905 bp, 19 predicted proteins | sample 322Ometagenome_2_FD_203888 | JGI IMG/M metagenome (GOLD analysis project Ga0307409, IMG submission 203888) | Maize rhizosphere microbial communities from greenhouse at UC Davis, California, United States - 322HYB-O-2 | ecosystem: Host-associated > Plants > Roots > Rhizosphere > Soil | place... | reverse complement strand
GGAGACGCCAACTGCACGGCGGCGGTCTCGCTCACGGAGGCCGAGTACGAGCAGGTCCGCGCCGACCCGGTGCACTTCGCGGTGCTGCCGGGTCACGTACTTCCCGAGGTCGAGGACGTCGTGTTCGAGAGCGATCGCTTCCAGGTCGTGCGCAAGCACGCTGAGGAGCAGGAGATCGCTCGGGCGACCGACCCGCGGGGTTGAGGCGGTCGAGTCGGGCCAGCACCGCTGGGGTGGCCAGCAGCGAGCGGTCAGCTCACAGAAACGCGCTTGGCGAACTCCGAGGTGTTCCCCTGGCCGTCGGTTGCGGTCGCCGTAACCGTCTGGCCAGCAGACACCCCGCTGATCGCCACAGTGAAGTTGCCACTCGCATCGGCAACCGCTGCCGCCAGGAACGTGCGCCCTTCCCCGAAGCCGCTCGGATCGGAGTCCGCGACGAAGACTTCGACTCTGCACCCGGAACAGGCAGTCCCCCTCACTGACGTCCTGGTCGCGCTGCTCAGCACGGGGAAGTTGAGCTGCTGGTTCGGGCCGCTGTCGCCGTCCCCCGCGTCGTTGGGGTTCACGCCGGTCGGATCGAGGTCGATCCCGAGCCCTCCGTTCGCGAAGATCGAGTTTCGCGTGATCGTGTTCCCATCGGTGCCCGGGTCGCTGATGCGGACGCCCACCGGGTTGTGCGCGACGATGTTTCCGGGCCCGATGCGGTTGTTCGTCGCGCCCTCCGTCACCATGATCCCGGGTGCGCGGTTCGGAAGGGATCGGCCATCGGGGCCGACTCCGACGAGATTGTTCGACACGATGCTGCCCGTCGTGTTCCGTTCCTCGAGCTTGATCGCGGCGCTCCGACTGGAGACGACCACGTTGTGGTCGACGAGCAGATTCGAAGCGGTGTCCTCGATGTGGATGCCCCAGAACGCATTGAAGGTCCAGGAGGGCGCGCTCGTGCAGGTGATGTCAGTGCCGAAGCAGTTGCCGACGATCTGCTGACCCGTATTTCCCGGGCCGTGCGAGACCTCGATGCCGGCCGACCCGTCGTTTGCGTTCGGGACGCCGTTTCCGGAGAAGATGTTCCGCTGCAAGCCGCCCGTGCCCCCGATCACGTTGTTCGCGCAGACCGAGTTCCAGTCCGATCCGTGCTTGACGTTCATGAGCCGCCGGTCTCCAAGCGGAGAGAGACCGACGATGTTGTTGTAGACGGTGTTGCTCGCGGCGGAATAGCACGCGATTCCGTGTCGCGCGTTTCCGGAGATGACATTGCGCGCCGAGAGCGAGGCCTCGCCGACCGTGTTGTGGTTGGCCCCCGCGCTGAGCTCGACGCCGATTCCGTCGAGATCGAGAGCGGACCCGGCGAATCCGAACGTCCCGCTCGGATCCGTTCCGACGAAGTTGCCGACGATCCGATTGCCCTTCGCATTTCCCCCCGCGAGCCAGATTGACCTGCGCAGGTTGTAGAAGGACATGCCTCTGACGACGTTGTTCGGGCTGGTGATCCGAAGTGCGTCGACTCCATGCGACCCGGTGCCTCGGACAGCGATCCTGAGCTGCGCGTTCGACGCGAATTGATTGCTGTTGGGGCTCGCCCCCGGTTGCGTGTAGCCGTCGATCGTCGTGGGACCGCTCGTGTCGGTCACGGTCGGCAGCTGGCTCCCCAACTGGATCGTCTGCACGCCGCTGCCCGGAATCGCAAAATCGATCTCGTTGGCGCCCGACTGCGCGTTCGCCTCGGCGATGGCGGCACGGAGCGTGCAGGTCGATGCCGCCGTGCGACAGACGCCATTTCCCGGGGCCGCGTCGGCCCCGTCGCCAAGGGAGTTCACGACAAGCGCAGGATTCGCCGTCACGGCAAGCTCCGTGGAAGAGCGAGTTGGGACCGCCGCAGCGTAGGCCTGCACGTCGAAGACGTCGAGGCACCCGTCGCCGTTGGCGTCGTAAGGGGTTACGACGGTCGTCGTGCTGCATACAACGCCGTCGTTACGGGCCACGATCCACTGCAGCGCCACCTCAGTCACGTCTTGCTCGTCGACCCGCGAATCGCCGGTCACGTCGCGGATGTGCGCCTGCGACGGCCTGGAGAGACGCGCGGGTGTGCGAGTGTCGGGAGCGGCATGCACTCGTCGGGCGGACCCGACCCCAACTGTGCTCGAGATCGCACCTCGGGCCGCGAGCCGGGTTCCGTCGGGAGCGACGAGCTCGACGGCGCCGAGGCGGAGCTCCAGGCGTCCAGCGACGCGTGGCGTCAACCGCACGCGCGCGAGCACAAAGCTGCCCTTCGCTCCCTTGATGGTGGCCTTCAGGCCACGAGGCGCGCAATCGGCCGTCAAGCACGAATAGGAACCCAGCGCCACGCCGTCACGTAGCTCGACGGGCCCCAGCTGGTTAAGAGAGCCAAGAAGCTTGTGCAGCTCGCTCCGACGGTAGTCGGACGACGCAAACTCCGCCGCGCCGGTGTCGAAATGGAGCTCAGCCTCGAAGCCGCTGATTCGCGCTCCTCCGACGACACGGAGGGTGACGTCGAAGGGGCGACCGACCTTCGCGTGCGCGGGTGCCATCAGCTGGATCCTGGATCCAGCGGATGCCGTGGCCGGTAGCACGGCAAACAGAACCGCAGCCGCAAGGAAGAGCAGCGCCAACGCCGCGACCCTCCCTCTGTCCACGCGAGCCTCGATCTTCCCTTACTCCCCTTGCTGTCCCCGTTGCCGATGCTCGTCGACTCATAATCCCGACTCGCCGAGCATGGACAGCCTATTACTTCGCTGACGCGAATGCCTCAGTGACCTCGATTAGCGCGCCTCGAACGCGGTCCATCCGAGCAGCCCCCCGTAACGGGCCGACGCCTTACTTCCAAATCCTGGCCAGGCGTAGACCACGTAGTGACCCGAGGTGAACGAGAAATTCCGCCCGTCGAGCATCCATTGAGAACGCATCCGAAGGGACGAGCGCAGCGGCCACCGGCTCAAGACCTTGTGTCCGTTGCGCCACACCTGGACGTTGTAGTACGTCGCATTCCTCACTGGAGCCCAGTCGATCAGCGGCGGCGATCTACGGATCGCGCCAAAGACGGGCGAGTAGATCTTGCTCGGACGGCCGTTCACCTCGGCGCCGGTCGACGCGTTCCGCGCGTGGTCGACGCTCTGGATCCGATAGCGGTAGCGCACGTCGTTCTGGACGGCGGTGTCCTTGAAGGCCGTCGCCGAGCGTCGTGTTGCGATCGTCTTCCAGAGCTCGGCCCCGGCCCGCTTCCGGAGGATCCGCACGTGGTCGTAGTCCGCGTCGATCGGATGCTTCCATTCGAGTCGCACGATCTTGTCTCTCGCGTGGGCTCGGAACCTCGCGACCGGCGCCGGCTTCGTGCGATCGATCGTCCACGAGTATGACTTCTGGCTGACGTTCCCGATCCCGTTCGTTGCCTGGACCGTGAACCCGTATGCCCCCTCCTGGAGGCCGGTGTAGCTCTGCGAGGTGTCGCTCGCACAGGGGACAAACGTGTCCGTCGCGCCTGGCCCCGTAAGCCGACAGTCCAGGCCCACTCCGCTGTCCGCCGAGAACTCGAAATGGGCGCTCGTCTTGTTCGTCAGGTGGGGGACGTGGGGTGTCAGCGTCGGCGGGTCCGGAGTCGGGCCCTTCTGCACCACGACCGAGAACTGCGTTTGGCTGTGGTTTCCGTCGTTGTCGCTCGCCTCACAGGTAACGCGCGTCGAGTCGATCGGGAACGTCGATCCGGAATCCGGGGAGCAGTTCACATTCGGGCTGGGATCGACAGCGTCGGTGGCGCCCGGGAGCGCGTAGTTCACAACCGCCCCCTGGGGCGAGTCCTGGTCGGCGAGGACGTCGCCCTTCTGCTCCAGCAATGGCGGTGTTGTATCGACCACGGTGACGTCGAACTCGCCCGTTTTCTGGTTCAGGGCGGCATCCGTTGCGACGCAGTTCGTCACGGTCGTGACTCCGAGCGGGAACGTCGCGCCCGACGGAAAATCACAGGTGAGAGCCGGGAGCGGGTCGAGGTTGTCCGTGGCCGAGAAGGTCACGATCCTTCCGGCCGACGAAACCGCTTCGCCCTCGGCGTCAGGAGGCAACCCCGGAGGCGTCAGGTCGATCGTCCAGTCATGCGGGGTGAACGCGCTCTCCTCGATGCCATCGAATGCTTTGACCTTGAAGCTGTGCTCCCCCTCGGCTAGGCCGACATACGGCAACGGGCTCGTGCAGGACTCGTAATCGGGGCCCTCGAGCCGACAGAGGAAGGAGACACCTCCGGCCCCTGAAAACTCGAAGGTCGCGTCCGTTTCCTGCGTCCAGAGTGAGGGACCGCTCGAAATCGTGGGTGGAGCCACGTCGGCTCGGCTTAGCCCGGCGAACGCAAGTGCGGCACACGCGAGCGCAAGGAGAACGGAAAAACCGCGCAGCACGCTAGCGCCCCAACAATGAAAGCCTGGTTTTCGTGCGGGCTGCCAGGCCGTGGAAGACGGAACGCGGCAACAGCGCCATGGCCGCGAACAGGAGGGCCAGAGCGGCGAGGCCGATCATGAGGGCGGCCCTGCCAGACACACGGGCGACGTCCAAGGTCTCCTGCGAGAGAACCGGCGTCTGAAACCCACTACGCATATCGGCGCCCGGAGCCGTGACGGCGAAGGACGGGTGGATTCTGTGGAAAGACGGCCGGGTCGGCTCGCGATGGCGCCTCTTCGACGGCTTCTTCGCCTTCGTGCTTTGCGCCGGATCGACAGACGTTTGGGCGCTTGAGCTCGTTTGTGTTGAGCTCGTCTGTACAGGCTCCGACGGAGGCGGGACGTACGGCGGGGGTACGGGAGCCGGATCGGGAGTGGGCGCCTGTGCGCGCGCGGTGCCGGCGCTCAACGCGAGCACGAGCGCCGAAACGAGCACGACCCTCAAACGCAGATCCCCTAACGTACGCCGCAGACCGTGGACCCTAACCCTTAGGGGGTCCGACCGCAATTCACTCCTCCCGGTAGTAATAGGTGTGGTTCATGAAGTTGGCCGCCACGACCACAAGCCCCAGCGACGGGCTCACCGGTTGCTTCGTCGACGTCGCCACCTCGAGCCCCGGCTTTTGATCGTCGGAGATGAACGGCGTTGGAAGCCCTCGGACATCGAACGACGGCACGTCCAGGGGCGATGTCTTCTCGAAGATCGTGCCGGGCCTGAAGTTCGGCCCGTTTGCGAACACGTGCAGCTCGTTCGCGCCAGGGTCGATGAGAAGAACGGGACGCGTGAGCTGATTGCCGTTCGAAGCGATTCCCGCGTTATGCCAGTGTCCATTCGGCTCACGGACGAGGAGGATGAGGATGGGGCCGTCAACGTTGATGCCCCGGCTCGCATCCTTCACCGCCGCATACACACGCCCGTCCCAGCTCTTCAGGCTGATGTGGTCGTCGACCATCCGGCGCCCGGTGAGATAGGGGCGCTCGAGCGACCAGTTCGACGAGCGTGCTCGATCTCGGTGGGTGGCGAAGCGGAATCGATTCCCGTCGCCGTTGTTCGAATCCGACCAAAGGACTCCGACCTTCGTTCCGAAGGCGACGATCGACGAGATGTCGTCGTACCCGACGGTCCTGCTGCCGGGAACCCGGAAGGGAGCTTCCCACTTCTTCCCGCCCTTCAGGCCTTTGGCGATGAGGACCTCCCGGCGGCCGGGAACGACAGGCTCCACCCAGCTCGCCCAGAGGACGTTGTGACCAATCTCCTTCGTGATCACGAGGGTCTTCGAGATAGCCGAGTTGATCCGTACCGGAAAACCGCGGTCACGCGTGTAAGTCTGCGACGCCGAGTGATAGCTGTAGCGAAAGAGCCGGGCTTTCCCGCCGCCGCCGTCGACACCGTAGACGTGCGTTGCGACCCAGAGCTTCGGCCCGGCGGAGAGCGCGTCGACCCGTACGGTGTTCCGGCCGTCAACGAGGACGCCGGTGTCGACCCATTCGTGGTCGGGCGTGGACTGGTTCAGCCAGAAGATGTGATGGGAGCCGCTCGTCGTGTCCCAGAGGACGCCCCACCAGCGGCCGTCCTTATACCAGAGCTTGCTCTCTGGACCCGTCAGCGTCGGGTTTTTGATGGTCTGGGTCGCCGACCCGGAAACCGAGTATGTCGGGCCCTGGTCGCCGACGACGGTCGCGTGAGCAACCTGTGCGAAGAGGAGCGCGAGCAGCAGGCACGCGCCCGCGGACGACAGTCGCAGAGCTAAACGGATATTCCGGGGCAAGCCGGCAGACCTTCGAAAAACCCCCACCCCTAGCCGCATTTTCCCCCGTATCCCCGTTACGCCGAGACGTGTCCCGGTCAGCTTCCCCGCGTTCTCAGATCGTACACGCGTGAAGGGCAGAACGAAAGCGTCAGGGCACCGCTGGCGGCGCTGAGCCGAGACGGTGCGCGTACTGGCGAGCGTAGTAGTCCCTGTACTCCCCGGACTTGAGCGGGCGCCACCAGTCGGCGTTCTCGCCGTACCACCTCACGGTGGCGGCGAGTCTCTCCTCGAAAGAGGCGGTCTGCTCCCAGCCGAGCGCACGCACCCGGTCGGACGCGATGCTGTAACGCCGGTCGTGCCCCGGTCGGTCCTCGACATGTCGAATGAGGTCCGGGCTCGCGCCGGTCAGCTCGACGATGAGATTCGCAACCTCGTGATTCTCGCGCTCCTCGCCGCCCACGTTGTAGACGCCGCCGGATTCACCTCGCCGAACGACGAGCTCGATCGCAGCGCACTGGTCCTCGACGTAAACCCAGGCGCGTCGTTGCCGCCCGTCTCCGTACAAGGGGAGTGGCTCGCTCTCGAGCGCGTTGGTCACGAAGAGCGGGATCAGCTTCTCGGGGTACTGGAAGGGCCCGAACGCGTTGGAGCCGCGCGTGATGGAGGCATCCACTCCGAAGGTTCGCACGTACGCCAGCACCTGGAGGTCCGCACCGGCCTTCGACGCGGCGTACGGGCTCGAGGGCTGGAGCGGGTCGTCCTCATGGGCGACCCGCCCTTCGGGCACATCGCCGTAGACCTCGTCCGTCGAGACATGGACGAGTCGAACGCCGTTTTCGCGAACCCACTCGAGCAGGACGTGCACGCCCAGGACGTCCGTACGAACGAAGTCGCCGGGATCGAGAATCGAGCGGTCGACGTGGGTTTCGGCGGCGAAGTTGACGATCGCTTCGCATCCCTCGGCCGCATCGGCCACGGCGGAGCCGTCCGCGATGTCGCCCTTGACGAAAGCGTGCCGAACTCCCTCCAGGTTGGCTCGGTTGCCGGAGTAGGTGAGCTTGTCGAGGACGACGACGTCGTCGCCCGAGGCGACGAGCCGCTTGACGAAGTGGCTTCCGATGAAGCCGCAGCCGCCGGTGACAAGAACTCGCATCCACCGATCCTAGGGCATGCCTTCAAACACCTACGAAGGCTCGGTGAGCTGCCCTGCAAGGCGCTCGATGCACGCGCGGAGGCCCGAGCGCCAATGGGGCAGGCGGGGAGCGCGAGGACGCTCGCTGACCAGAGCCGAGCGGGCCGGCCGCGAAGCGGGGCGACCTAGCTCGGCGCTCGTGACTGGCACGACCCGGCAGCGAATACCTGCCTCGTCGAAGATCGCCTGGGCGAACGCCGCCCAGCTGCACTCGCCGCCCCCGGCGACATGGTAGGTGCCGTATGGGAGCTCGACAACGTCGCGGACGGCTGCCGCCAGGTGCTCGACGTACGTGGGACTCCCGCACTGGTCGGCGACCACGCGCACCTCGTTCCGCTGCTTCCCGAGCGAGAGCATCGTCCGAACGAAGTTCTTTCCCGTCGGGCCGAAAAGCCAGGAGCTCCGGACGATCCAGCCTTTCTCGATCTCCCCCTCTCCCTGGAGCTTCGTCTCGCCGTAGACCGACAGGGGATTGGGCTGGTCGGACTCGACGTACGGCTCGCGCTTCGCACCGTCGAAGACGTAATCGGTGGAGAAGTAGACGACCCGCGCGCCCGTGGCGACGACGTTCCTCGTGCCAAGTACGTTGACGCGCTCGACCGCTCCGCGCTCGCTCTCCGCCGCATCGACGTCCGTCCATGCGGCTGTGTGGAGAACGAGATCGGGTCGTACGTGAAGTGGCCGCGTGACGTCGTACCACGTCCGATCCGCCGCCGGAAACACCTCGGCCAACGCGGTGCCGAGTTGGCCGCGCGGGCCCGTGATCAGGAAGCCGCGTCCCGCTCGGAGAGGATCGGTGAACCTGTCGCCCATAGGTGCCTGACCCGCTTGTCGTCCCACGGAATGCCGTGCTCGTCCGGATCGGTCGGGTCGTATTCCTCGGTCACGTGGTAACAGACAAGTGCGTCCGTCAGTGCCTCGAATCCGTGCGCGTGGTGTCCCGGGATATAGATCGCCGCAGGGTTGTCCTCACCGACATCGACGGCGAAGACTTCGTCGGTTGTGCGGTCGAGGACGACGACGCGTGCCGCGCCGATGACGCAGGCGAAGAGGTCGTCCTGCCCCCGCTCGTGGTAGTGCAACCCGCGAATGACTCCGCGCTGCGAGAACGACACGTTCGTCTGTCTCATCTCCTTCGGGAGCCGGGTCTTCCGCTGGAGCTCGAGGAGCCAGCCTCGGTCGTCCCGGTGAATCTCGAGCGGAATCACCTCGACGCCGGAGATCATCGATTCGCCCCGTGCTTTCGGACGAATTCGCTGACGTCGTGGTACGCGTCGATCGACTCACCGGCGTCGCCCCAGAATCCGTCGATGATCTCGAACTCCATCTCGTCCCGCTCGACGTACCAGTTGTTCACGTCAGTGATCTCGAGCTCGCCCCGCTCGGACGGCTCCAGCCCCGCGATCACGTCGAATACAGATGGCTCGTAAAGATAGACACCGGTCACGGCGTAGGGACTTGGCGGCGAGTCGGGCTTCTCGACAATCCTTGCAACTCTGTTCCCGTCGAGCTCCGCGACGCCGAGGTGTCGCAGATGGCTCTGGTCGTCGACGCGGGCCAGAAGGATGCGGGCGCCGCGAGCCTGAGCGTCGAAGCTTTCCACCGCTGGGTGAATCGAGCGCTCGAAGAGGTTGTCGGCGAGCGCGACCGCGACCCGGTCGTCGCCGACGAAGCGAGCGGCAATGCTCAGGGCCTCTGCGATCCCGCCTTCCTGCTCCTGGTAGCCGTACAACAATCGTTCCACGCCATACTCGTGGCCGTCTCCAAGAAGGCGGAAAAACTCACCTGCATGCGTCCCGCCGGTGACGAGCATCATCTCTTGGATTCCCGCCTTGACGAGAGCTTCGACCGCATACGCGACCATCGGCCGGTCGTAGATCGGCAGCAGGTGCTTGTTCGTGATCCGCGTGAGCGGATGAAGGCGCGTTCCCCTCCCGCCTGCGAGCACTACGCCCTTCATCCCAGACCCCGCCCGCCCTGTCCGATGATCATGCGCTGCTCCGCCTCAGCGAGCGGCGAGCGGCGAGGGCCGATGGGCGATGAACCAGGCGACCGTTCTTTCCAACCCGTCGCGGAGCGGTGTCCGAGCCCGGAAGTCGAACCGCTCTGCCGCGCGATCGACATCGAGGCGACGTCGAGGCTGTCCTCCAGGCTGCTTGGAATCCCAGACGAACTCGCCCGCGAAACCGGTTGTCTCGCCGATCAACGCAGCGAGTTCTCGGATAGAGATCTCCTCGCCGGTCCCGAGATTCACTGGTTCCGGCTGGTCGTACTGGGACGCTGCGCGGACAAGTGCGTCCGCGCAATCTTCGACGTACAGGAACTCTCGCGTCGGCGAGCCGTCGCCCCAGAGGACAACGCGCGGCGCTCCCTTCTCGACAGCTTCCACGGTCTTCCGGACGATGGCGGGAATGACATGCGACGTCTCGGGGTCGAAGTTGTCGCGTGGTCCGTACAGGTTCGCCGGAACAAGGTAGATCGCGTTGAGCCCGTACTGCTCGCGGTAGGCGCACGCGCCTGTGAGAAGCGTGCGCTTCGCGATCCCGTAGGGGGCGTTCGTCTCGTCCGGGTAGCCGAACCAAAGATCCGTCTCTCGGAAGGGGAGGCGCGTCATCTTCGGATAGGCACACACCGTCCCGACGAGCACCACCTTCTTCACCCCCACCCGTCGACTTTCTTCGAGCACGTTCATGCCCATTGCAAGATTCGCGTACCAGAAGCGGCCGGGCTGGACCCGGTTCGCCCCGATGCCGCCCACCTCTGCCGCGAGATGGAAGACGACCTCGGGACGAGTCGCCTCGAACAGACGGCGGGCCGCGGAAGGGTCGACAAGGTCGTGCTCGTGCCGTGATGAGACGGACGGATCTTCGCCGTCCGCGCGCAGGCGATCGACGAGGTGCGAGCCGAGAAATCCCTCGCCGCCGGTGACGAGAACCGTCATGGCGACTCGACGGCGCCGAGCGGGCGCCAGTCCACTCGGCCGCGCCAGCGCTCTCGATTCTCGGCGTACCACGCGATCGTGCGCAGCGCGCCGTCCTCCCAACTGATCCGAGGGTTCCAACCGGTTTCCCGGTTCAACTTCTCGTAACCCACCCGCAGCGCCATGACGTCGCTCGCGCCGGGACGGAAACGCTGCGGCATGGTCACCAGCCGACGGGCCGACCAGTAGCCTGCTCCCTCGCCGACCTCGAGAATCAAGCGGGCCCATTCACCAATCGAGATGTTGCGGCCTTGTCCATAGCAATAGACATCCCCGGGGATCCCGTTGACCGTCACGGCCAAGTGGCCACGGACTCCATCCGTGCAATAACAGAAGTCGCGCATGGGCTCGAGATTTCCGAGCTCGACCTCGTCTCGCTCGAGCGCCTGCGTGATGATCGTCCCCGTCACATAACGCGGGTTCTGGCGTGGTCCGAAGTTGTTGAACATTCGGGTGACGACAGCGGGGACGCCGTACGCATCGTGGTAGTTCATCGTCAGGAAGTCTGCGGCAACCTTGGCGGTCGCATAGATGGATTTCGGGTTCAGAGGACTCCGCTCATGGAGGATGACGCCGCCGTCGGCGTCGAAGTCATGGTGGTGGACGACCGTGTCCCGGACGTTCCCGTACTCCTCCGACGTGCCCGCGGTGTTGAGCTTCTCGATCTCGAGGCTTGCGTCCACGATTGCCTGGAGCAAGTTGAGCGTCCCCACCGTGTTGACCATCACGGTCTCGTAGGGCCGGTCCCAGGATTCCCCAACGTGCGCCTGGGCTGCGAGGTGGAACACGTAAGGCCGGTCCGGCGCAGCGTGCAGAGCGCGCACCACTCGGTCCACTGAGTGCCGGTCGGTGAGGTCGCCCCAATGGACGGTCAGCCGGTCCTTCAGATGGGCGATGTTGTTGAGCGATCCGCTCGAGGTGGCTCGGACGAACGCGTGGACGTCCGCTCCGAGCTCGACGAGCGCATCGGTGACGTGGGAGCCCATGAAGCCGTCCGCTCCGGTGACGAGCGCGGTGCGTCCCGCGAGCTCTCCGAAATCACGGTGAAGCGCTTCGAGATCTTCCTCGCTCCAGAAGCTGTCTCGATTGCCCACCCTCATCTCCTTGCTCGCTGTCGGCCGGCCACTCGTCGTGCGGACACGGTCGAATGGTGCCTGGTAAGCACGCGGCTCGCACTCGACTTTGGCCCATGCGGGCTAACCGAGACCGCCAGGCCCGGTCACGAGGTCGAAGTCCTCCTCTGGTCGCTCCTGCTCGTCCACCCGAGCACGACGGGCCCGCTCGCGCAGGATCGCCTTGAGGACACGCCATCCGTCGGACCAGGCACGGAGTTTCGACAGCCCGTGGATCCGATCGTGCTCGAAGCTCGCGACCTCCACGACCTTCAGGCGAGCCCGTAGCGCCCGGATGTTCATGAAGGTTTCGATCTCGAAACCGTCGCATGTCAGGTCGAGTGCCGGCAGGACATCCCTCCAGAAAGCGTTGTAGCCGTAGCAGAGGTCCGAATACCGGCCCCCGAAAAGCAGACGCACGGTTACGACGAACACCCAGTTCCCGAACCTGCGGTGCATGGTCATGTCGGCAGTTCCCGCCCCCTGGATGAAGCGGGACCCCTTGGCGAAGTCAGCTCCGCCCTGAAGCGCACCGACGAATGCCGGGATCTCCCCCGGGTCCGTCGAGCCGTCAGCGTCGAGCATCACGATGATGTCACCGCTGGCAACGGCAAAGCCGGTGCGAAGAGCATCGCCCTTTCCCCTACCTGCCTGCGTGATCGCCCGTACTCCTGGATAAAGACGCCGCGCAACCTCGAGCGTGCCGTCGTCCGATCCTCCATCCACGACGATGACCTCGTGGATATCCGGGCCGAGTTGCGGAAGAACGAGTGGCAGGTTCTCCGCCTCGTTGAGTGTCGGGATGACCACGCTCACGGTCGGACGGCTCGGCCGGCGACCCTTGGAGCTTTCTGACTGCTCCGGGAGCTCGCCCAGATCGGCCTCGTCCAGCGAAACGTCGTTTTCCCACTCGACTGTGTCCGGCACGTCGAGTGGCGCGACGAGATTCGAGCTGGCGAGCCCGATGGTCGTGAGTGACGGGAAGCGCTCGCGAGCAGCTCGGAGGCACGCCCTGCTCGCGTCTTCTGCGACCCCTTCGTTCACGCCCACGATCAGGACGTCCGGCTCACGTTCGACGACGAGGTCGAGCGCATTGTCGGGCGACTCGGTTGCGCCCACCATAGCGATCCCCAGCCGGTCGAGCAGTTGTTCGACCGCTTCGATCCAGCTCGCATCCTCGTCCACTACGACCGCCGTCCGCGGCCTCTCGCCGTTTCGAATTTCGAGATTTTCCTCGCCCGCCCAGTCGGCCAGGCTAAGACTCATTGCTTCTAGTGTCTTTCTTCCTTCTCGAGCCATTTTTTCCCCTTTCCCGGTTACCGATCCCTTCGAGGGACCTCCACGGGTCCCCCGTTGCTGGAGTCGGGACCGGCTAGTCGGGGCGCTCGAGATCCGCGATCAGCACCAGCTGACGCGAAGGCAATGAGAAGAGTCGAACGGCACGCGCGAACACGGCCGCGAACAGCACGATGAAGCCGGCGAGTAGGGCGGTCGCTCCCCCACCACTTCCTGAAGCAGAGGCTCCCGAGGCGGCGCCACCACCGGACGCGAACGTTTCGGCGAGCCCGCCGACGATCGCTGCAGAGTTACGCGGCTCACGCACCGTTTTGCCGTTTCCTCCACCTTTAGTTGAGCTTGAGGGTTGAGATTGGGAACCGTCTGTGGAGCTCAATGGGCCCGTGGAGTTCAATGGAGAGGCTCCGCCCCACGAAGGAGTGGTTTGAATCGCCACGGGGCCCGGAGGAGAAACCATGTCAGGGAACGCGCCGGAACCACTCGCGGTCCCGACACCGTGCGGCAGAGGGTCGCCCGTGGTCGGCTCGGACGGCGTCTCCTGTGAGTCGCCGGGGACCCCAACAGGCTCCGTTTCGGGCGGGATGCCGGATGTCGTGTCATCGGGTGCAGTAGCAGGGTCTGATCCGGAAGACTCGCCACTCCCATCGGTCGGCGCCGAGTCCGGAGGAGTCGCCTCGGGATCGGGCGGAGGAGGAGTCGCCTCGGGATCGGACGGAGGCGTGGTCGTCTCGGGATCGGACGGAGGCGTGGTCGTCTCGGGATCGGACGGAGGCGTGGTCGTCTCGGAGTCCGAGGGCGGAGTCGTTGCCGGCGACTCGATCGGGGTGGTGGTCCCGGAGCTTTCCGAAGTCTCGGTGTCCACGGCGACGCCGGTCGGCGACTCGCTCGAGCTGGAGTCGGCCGTCGTATCGCTCGCGTAGGCGAGGTCTGCGTAGAAGACCGAGACAACGAGTGCTGTGATGACGGTCGCGAAGATCCGCGCGACTGACGACGCCGTCCCGAATGCGTCGCTTCCTGAACCCTTATCCCGCCGCAAAACCGCTCTCCCCCCTACTGCTCGTAAGCACCCGACTCTAGCCTGGCCCGGCCGGTCCTGTCCAGTCGAGCTATGCCCGTCTTTCGATTGGGCCAACCCCTCGACCTTCCGCAGTGAAGGTCCTCGTAAGCTTCGCTGTCGGAGATCACGCGCATCACCGCGCCGTGCGTCGGGGAAACCCACCAACTTTTCTTGCACAATCCTCCTATGCCCTCGAGCCATGCATCTCCGTTGCGCGTGCTCATGGTGACCCCGCGGTACTTGCCGTTCACGGGCGGCGTCGAGCTCCACGTCCATGAGGTCGCCCGCCGACTCGCCCGGCGCGAAGCGGCGGTTACAATCCTGACAACGGATCCCAGTGGGTCGCTACCCTCGAAGGAGAGTCTCGAGGGCGTTGAGGTCAGGCGAGTGCGCGCCCACCCGGCGAACCGCGACTATCACTTCGCTCCCGGAATCCACGCCGAGGTCAGTCGCCCGGAATGGGATGTCGTTCACGTCCAGTCGTACCACACCTTCGTCGCTCCGCTCACCATGCACGCCGCCCGGCGAGCCGGACACCCGTACGTCGTCACGTTCCACGCCGGCGGGCACTCGTCCGCGTTCCGGCACCGGCTTCGTCCTCTGCAATTCGCCGCACTTCGGCCGTTCCTTGCGGGCGCCTATCGACTGATCGCGCTCGCCGAGTTCGAGGCGGACCGCTACTCGAAGCTCTTACGGCTACCACCGGACCGGTTCGAGGTGATACCGAACGGAAGCGACCTTCCTCTCGTGACTCCCCCTTCCAGTCGGCCCGCTCTCATCGCTTCGATCGGCCGGCTCGAGCGCTACAAGGGGCACCAGCGTGTGCTCGCCGCGCTTCCGCACGTGACGCACCGCCGCCCTGATGTGCGCCTCTGGGTCGCAGGACGTGGCCCCTACGAGCAGCCTCTTCGCCGGATGGCGAAGGAGCTCGGCGTCGCGGATCACGTCGAGATCAGATCCGTCGCGGCCGGCGATCGCGAATCGATGGCGCGGGAGCTCGCTTCGGTACGGGTCGCCATCCTCATGAGCGAGTTCGAGACCCAGCCGATCGCGGCCCTCGAGGCGCATGCGCTTGGCTGCCGCCTCATCGTTGCCGACACGCCGGGGCTCCGGCAGCTCGCCCACCAGGGGCTGGCCCGGTCTGTTCCGCTCAACAGCGCCCCGGAACTCATCGCCGCCACCATCCTCGATGAGCTTCAGAAGCCACCGCCTGCCAAGCGGGCGCCGCTCCCCACCTGGGACGAGTGCGCCGATGCGTTGCTGGAGCTCTATGAAGCCGCGGCGAGGCGCGGGCCAGGAAGCGCCAGTCGTCCGCTCTCCCTGGGAGCCGGCGTATGAGGATCGACTCCCAGCCCATGCCCGCGCGCGAGAACGATGCCGAGCAAACCTCGATTTCCGTCGTCGTATGCGCCTACACCGGCGATCGCTGGGACGCGCTCTTGAGGGCCGTGGAGTCCATCCTTGGCCAGAGGTTCCCACCACTCGAAACGGTCGTTGTCATCGACCACGATGATCTCCTCCTCGCGCGCGCGAGAGAACGATTCGGTGCCGAGGATCACATCCGAATACTCGAAAACGTACGCGGTCCGGGGCTCTCAGGCGCACGGAACACCGGGTTGAGCTCAGCCCGCGGCGAGGTTGTTGCCTTCCTGGACGACGACGCCGAAGCTGAGAGCGATTGGCTCGAGCGGTTGGCAGCTCATTACGAGGAGCCCACCGTTCTCGGCGTCGGGGGAGCGATCGAGCCCGCCTGGGCCGCAGGCCGGCCCAAGACGTTCCCGCCTGAGCTCGATTGGATCGTCGGCTGTACGTATGCCGGCTTGCCCGAACACGCCTCCCGTGTTCGCAACGTCATCGGGGCCAACATGTCATTCCGCCGCGCAGTCTTCGACGCAGTGGGCGGGTTCGACCCCAGCATGGGCAGAACGGCTCACCGGCCACTCGGCTGCGAGGAGACCGAGCTTTGTCTGAGAGCGCAACGCCGCTGGCCGGACGGCGTAATCATGTACGAGCCTCTCGCGCGAGTCCGGCACGCTGTCGCTCCTGCGCGCGAAACCTGGACGTACTTCCTTCGCCGCTGCTACGCCGAGGGATTATCGAAGGCACAGGTGGCGCGACTCGCGGGGAGGTCGGCCGGATTGCAATCCGAGCGCGCGTACGTGACCCGAATCGTGCCGCGGGCGATCGCCCGGAACGCAGTGAACTCCATCACCCGCCGAGACCCCCATCTGCTCGGGCGCGCATTCAGGCTGGTGGCCGGCGTCGCCGTCACGACTGCCGGTTACTGCGCGGGCAGTCTCAGGGCGCGATGATCCGCTAGGGAGGCCCGATCTTCGAACCGAGCGGAAGTGATCCGAAACTACCACCGGGCGCGTAATACGGTGACGAAATGCCGGCGCGGAAAGCCTCTTGGGTGCTGGGTGAGGACTCGATCGGCCACTCCCACCATTTGTTGGCTTCGAAGATGCGCCAGTTGAACCAGACGACCGCTTTGATCTGCGGGAACGAACTGGGCAGCTGAGTGAGCGCATCGGTCACCCATGCCGCCTTTCCGGCCCCTCCTTCTACTGAACTCGTCTCACCGATCATGATCGGCTTCGTAGGAGCCAGATCGAGGAGCTTCTCGTAACTAGACTTGAAGATGTCCGAGAAGGATTCGGTCCCCGTCTTGTTGTAGCCGTCGAAGCAGGTCCAGTCGACGTAAGCGTTACCCGGATACAGCTGGGCGTAGGACGTGTACTTGTTGTTGGGGTCGACGTTGGGACACCAGACCCAGGTGATGTTCCCCGCCCCAGCCTGTGTAGCCAGGTCATGCACGTGCCGCCACATGGAAACGTAATCGGCGGGAGTGTTTCCATTGACTCCAGGGGCGTAGGGCTCCCACGGCCCGTTCATCTCGATATCGAGGGCGAGGAAGAATGGGTGACCCCACGCGGCGGCCTGCTGAGCCCACGTCTTGAAAGAGGGGTCGTACTTGCCCGCTGCGACGTCTTTCAGCGGGACGGACGCGGTCGTCATGTTCACGAAATTGAGATCGCCCGCCTGACGTACTCGCTCGAACGTGCCCTGGAAGTATTTGAAGTCGTGTGTCCAGGGAGTGCCGGAGCCCCAGTGGACGATCGACACTTTCTTGCCGGCATTCGACTCGAACTTCGACCAGGTGTTCGAGTCCCAGGGAGCGTCGCCCCAATTACCGCCGTAGTAATAGGTGTACGTCGGATCGCCGTCCATGTACGCGCCCCAGTACACGGACGACTTGGGAACGATGCGGATCGCACTGGATTGCGATGCTGCGGAGCCGATGGAGTTCGCGGCGGTGACGAGCACGCGAAGGCTGTCGCCCGCATCCGCGTCAACGACCGAATAGTCGGCATGCGTCGCGCCGGCGATCGAAACGCAGCTGCCACCACTGCCGTCGCAACGGCGCCACTCATACGAGAACGTCATCGGCGTGCTTCCCGCCCAGGTCCCGAGGTCGGCATGAAGAGCAGAGCCCACGACTGCGTTGCCAGAGACCGTGGGCAGCGAGGTGTTCGCAGGGGGTACCGGCGCGCGCGCGACGACGGGCGTGGGCGCTGACGCGGCTGCGTCGGCGCCAAAGTCGTTCGTGCCCGAGACACTGATCCGTAGCGTCTTGCCGACGTCGTCAGCGCCGAGCACGTAGGTCGCAGCGGTGCGCCCGCTCACGTCCGTACAGGAGGACCCCGTTGAGTCGCAGCGTCGCCATTGGTATCCGTATGCGATCGGAGTCGTGCCGGCCCAGACTCCGACGGACGCGGTGAGAGTCAGGCCTTCCGTGGCCGTGCCGGCAACGGTCGGCAGGGCGGTGTTCACAGGCGGCGCTCCGGCAGACGACGCCGATACCACGTCCGTCGGCGCGGACGTTGCGGACTTCGATCCCGAGGCATTCGTCGCCGTCACACGGGCGCGGAACGTGCTTCCGACATCGCCGGCGACCAGTCGATAACTCGAGGTGACTTCGCCTTCTACCGCGGCGCAGCCCGAACCCGTCGAATCGCATCGGAGCCACTCGTAGGCATAGGCGACGGGCTGCGACCCTGTCCAGGTTCCGGTCGAGGTGGTCAGGACGAGACCGGCTTGGGCGGTTCCGCTGACGGTCGGCGGAGACGAGTAGCTGAGCCGAGCACGGCCGATGCGCTTGCCGTTGGACCTGACGGTCGTCGCTCCGGACGGGCTCATCGCAGTGACCCTGAACACGACGGTCTTCCCGACGTCACGCCGTCCGGGGACATAGGAACTGCGCGTCGCCCCGACGATCGGCGAACAGCCGGACGGGCGGCAACGATTCCAGCGGAAGTGAAATTGGATCGGATGCCGACCGCACCAGTCGCCCCGGCTCCCTTCTAACCGACCGCCGACGTAGGGCGCTCCCGTGATCCGGGGCCGCTCGCTTGCTCTCGGCCGTCCACTCGTCGCGAGGCAGACCGACCGGAACGTCGACGTCGTCGCCGAAGCTCCCAGCTCGGACGTTCGGGCCTGCACAGACGAGCTCAGAACGGCTGCCAGGACGAGCAGGCAGACGGCCAGGCCGCCGCGTGTCGTCCAACGTCTCTCGGCTCTCGCTGAAGAGAAGGTCGCGCGGCGGCGTGGGACGTTCGGATGGGGCAAATTGGGTCGTCGGCTCGTGATCGAGCGTGACCGCGCCCTCGATCGTTTCTCCTTCGATCATCGCCACCTGCGCGAAAGATGCATCCCCTTTCAGGGCATCGCTGACTGCTGCTAATGGTGGTTGCGCACTCCTCGTTTGGGGGAGGCGCTTTCGCATCCGGTCTACCGAGGCCAGTTGCAGGCAGAGGCGTCGGTTCGCCGGGGGTATCGTTGATTTGCTCGCCCGGTTCGACGACGCTTCTTTTAGGCAACTCGAGTGATCATCTCCTTCGCTATCGCGATCATGGCCGGCCTCGCCTTTACGGCGATTGCACTGCTTGCGACGCGCCTGCTCTTGGCAGCGGGCTACATTGGCAAGCGCTCCTGGCCGACCGGTTCCGACGGGGCGGCAGGGCCGCTCGGCGAATCCCCCTTCAGGGCGCTCACGCATCGAGCGGGCGGAAAAGGTCGAGTCGCGGAGGCGGTCGTGACCCCTCCCAAGGTCACGTCGGCCCAGAGAACGCGCAAGCCCCGTCTCGAGCAGGACGTTTCCTCAGCCGAAGAGCCGATGACTAGCGCGAAACAGAAGCGGGGTGGCCGCTGGGGAGTCGCTCCCTACTTCGCGCTCCTGGCCGGCGCCGCCGGCGTGCTCGTCGCCGTTGCGGACGCCCTCAACCGCTCCGGACGCGGCGGGGGTGTCGCGCTTTTCTGGCTCGTGGTTCTGGGGCTCATGGCCTGCGCTGCCTTCCGCCTGTCTCTCCTCATGCCGCCGCGCCTCGAGCGCATCGGAATCGTGCTGATCATGGGTGAGTTCCTCTATCTCGTGAAGGTGCTCAAGGACCCCTTCACGTTCATGTATTCCGACGAACTCGTCCATGCGTTCAACGCGCAACGGGTGCTGGAGACGGGGTCGGTCCTGCACGCGAACCCCGTCCTCCCGGTCACGGGCCACTACGTCGGGCTTCCCGCGATCACGGACGCGGTGTCGTCACTAACCGGCCTGAAGGTGTTCGGAGCCGGCCTTCTCGTGATCGGGGTTGCCCGCCTCGTCATCATGCTCGGGCTCTTCCTGCTCTTCGAGGACGTCGCGCAGTCGGCACGCGTCGCCGGACTCGCCGCGCTCTTCTATACCGCGCACCCGAACTTCGTGTTCTTCACGGGGCAGTATGCGTACGAATCGCTCGCCTTCCCGCTTGCCGTTGTGGCGCTCGCCGCGGTGAATCGCTGGATGCTCCCCGACAACCCGGGGGTACGGCGGGGATGGGCGATCGCCGCCCTGATCGCCATAACCGGTGTCGTCATGACCCACCACATGACGACCTACGCCTTGGTCGGCTTCCTCCTCGCGGCGTCGGTGGCCCACCACCTGCTGGCTCGGCAATCCCGGTACTGGAATCCGTGGCCCTTTGCCGGCTTCACCATTGTGGCGGCCGTTATCTGGCTCGTCTTCGTCGCGAGCGATACCGCCGGCTATCTCTCGGTCATCTTCGGGAGAGCCTTTCAGGAGACCATCAGGACGCTGGCGTTCGAATCGGCGCCGCGCGAGCTGTTCAAGGCGGACGCAGGTGGTGGCAGCCCCTGGGGGGAAAGAGTCGTCGGGCTAGCGTCGGTCGCGTTGATCGCCGGGGTGATGCCGATCGCCCTCCTCGAAGTCTGGCGCCGCTACCGCCGGAATACGGTTGCCGTCGTGCTTGCGATCGGGGCCTCGGCCTACGTCGGGATTCTCTTTCTCCGCTTCGTCCCGCGAGCCTGGGAAATCGCCAATCGATCATCCGAGTTCCTCTTCGTCGGCGTCGCGCTGATGCTTGCTTTCGCGAGCGTCCGCGCGGTGGCGCTCGTTCCGCGCGGGCTTGGACGGGCGGCAGTAGCCGGAGCAGCAGCGCTCTTGCTCGCCGGAGGCATCATCGCCGGCTGGCCGACCGACCTCAGGCTGTCGCTCCCGTACCGAGTCGACGCGGCCGGGCGCATCCTCGAGCCCCAAGGGACCACCGCCGCGCGCTGGTCCCGCTCGAATCTCGGGACCGGTCGCAACGTCGTGGCCGATCCGTCGAACGCCCGACTTCAGCTCTGGCAAGGCGAGATCGCCTACGCAGGCGGGAACCCCAATCTGAACGACATCCTTCGCCAGCCGTTTCTGGCTCCGTGGATGGTCGACCAGCTCCGGGAGAAACAAGTGCGCTTCCTGGTCATGGATCGCCGCCAGATCAGCCAGAACCAGACCTTCGGGAACTACTTCTTCTCGCCACGCGCAGCGCGCCTCGGCCTCTACTCCGCCGCCGCGTACGCCAAGTTCGACCGGCAACCGGGGATGAGCAAGGTGTACGACAGCGGCAACGTCTCGATCTACGACCTCAGGGAGTTCGACTATGACGCGGGCATTCGCTGACCCCCGGTTCGTCGCGGGCCTTGCCGTTCTCAGCGGCGTAGCAGCGCTCTCGCCTGCTCCTGTCGCCGTGCGAGTCGCGCTCGCTGCTCCGCTGGCGCTCGTCCTGCCGGGCTGGGCGTTGTCGCTCGCCTATCTGCCCGACTCCCAGAGCTGGCTCGGGCGACTCCCTGCGAGCGTTGCCACGAGCGTCGTCCTCGCAGGGATCATAGGCCTCGTTCTCGCCGCGACACCGATCGGTCTTACAAGGTTCGTCTGGGTTCCGCTTCTGGTGGGAGTGACGATCATCGGCGCGGCGCTCGCATATTCCCGTCGCCCGCAGCAGACCCTCGACCGCCTCCGCCTCGGCATGCCCGGACGACCCGTCTTGGCTCTGGTCGCAACCGCCGCCCTCGTGATGGTCGCCGTCTCGCTGGCCCGGACACCGCTCTCGGCCGGACACATCCGCGGCTACTCCGCGCTCTGGCTACTCCCGATGAGGGCGGAGCCCGATTCGATCCGCATCGGTGTGACCAACTCGGAATTCACGGACACGTCGTACAGGGTCGTTCTGTACTCGGAAGGACGGGCTATCTTCCAGCGACCTCTGAAGTTGTCTGTGGGTGAGCGGTGGAGCGCTGTCATCGACGTCTCCTCGATTCCCACAGAGCACCGTTCGTTCGACGCGCGCCTGATCAAGACGGACGATTCGTCCCCGCCCTACCGGGAGGCCACGCTCGTGCTTCCAGGCTCGACCTTCCCACCGGTCACCGGTGTGTGGCTCGTTCCTGGCCAGGTGGACTCGGGAACGATGCGGGTGCTCGTGACGAGTGCAGAGCCGAAGACGGAGCGCTTCCGGCTCGAGCTCCGAGCAGGCGGCGAGGTGTACACCGTCATCCATCCCCGCGTGCGAGCCGGCGGAACGTGGAGCAGGACGATCGACTTCGCTTCCGTACCGCAGGGGCAACGAGTTTTCGAGGCGCGCCTCTACCATGCCGGGTCTGGGGCGCCGCTCCGTCAGGCCACACTCGCGCAGACCGCCGGCTAGATCTCCCTCCCGCCGCGCTGCATCCCCTCAGCCGTCGCTCCGTTGGTAGGAGTGGACGACTGTGCAGTGCCACCTGGCGCCGACGTGGGAGCGAGCCGACGGGCGTCGTCGGCCTCGGTCAAGCGCAATACCTTGCTCTTGTGTGCGGCCAGGGCCTCTTCGACCTCCCAGCGCGTCACGGGATACCTGTTCCCCTCTCCGCGGCGTGACCAATACTCCCGGCTGGCGACGAGAACGTAGCCGAGCTGACGGAGATTGCGGGCGTAGTCCGACATGCGAAGGAATCGCTCTCGTCCCCGCCGGACCCTGATCTCCCGAAGCGCGGTCCGGAACGTGCGCGTCGTGATCCTCGCGGCTGCCTGGCTCCAGCCGACGGAATCTATCCAGACGATGACATCCGCCCGCTCGAGCAGCGGGTTGGTCCATCCGACATGGATCCCTTCCGTGACCCAGCGGGGCAACGTCGCGATCTCCCGAGCACGCTGGACCGAATCCTCCAGGGGCCGCTCTTCGAAGTCGATCCCCTCGTATGCGAGCAGATCGAGCGCGTAGACAGGTAGATCGAGCGCTTCGCCGATCCGCCGCGCGAGTGTCGACTTGCCCGAGCCGGGCCCGCCGATGATGTGAACGCGCTCGGCGGATTCGAGCTTGGACACGAGTGGCGACTCGATGTTCAGGTCGCCGACCTCGGAGCTCATTTCGGCCACTTCGAAACGATTCTCATGGCGTGCGCACTGAGAATGAATAACACGGGAGCGCTCCGTCGGGGGAGCGGCTTCGACACGGCTCGCACGAGTGGACGCATCGTACCGCCTCGGCGTCCGCACCTCGATTCGTATAACCCCAAGACGGGAGGGGTATAGTGGCTCGGGGTCGCATTTGACGGGACGACGAGCTTGCTCCGGTAGGGAAGCCCAGGATCTGTGGCGCTTTTCGGCTGCCCGCAAGCGCTTCTCTCCGAGCCGTCGCCGCGGGACCCGCGCACTGCTCGGTCTCGCAATCGTCGGTGCGGCACTCATTGCTCCGGCGATCGCGAACGCCGAGACCGCCACGCTCGAGCTGCGCGCTCCCGTGCGCGCATCGGTCGGTCGGCCCTTCGAGCTGACGCTCCGAGTCACGGGCGCACGCGATCTCGCAGGCTTCCAGTCGCGGCTGGCCTGGGATACGCGGGCGGCCGAGTTCTTCGCGGTCGACTTCAGGCGGAACGGCATGCGCGACCTCCGTGGCTCCTTCCGCGAGCTCGGGCCCGTCGAGCTGGCCGACGGCGTCAGCTTCGGCTCGTACTGGTGCCCGACGGGGTCGTGCGGACCTCGGAGCATCGCGCCGTCGCGCAGTCGCGGAGCTCGGGGGGAATTCGTGCTCGCGCGCATCCGCGTGGAGCCCCGACACGAGGGTCGCCTCGAGTTTCGCCTGACGGATAGCGAGCTCGTCGCCCCAGACGGATCAACGTTGCGGCTCTCAGGCCGCACGCAAGCGACAGTCGTCGCGGTCGGCTCGTCGCACACCTTCCGCCCGGCTCCGAAGGTGCTGTCGGAGAATCGTTCGGCCGCTCGCGCGAAGCTCCGAGTGCAGGACGTTTCGGGTGATCGCCGGCTCACGGAACAGGACGTCACGCAAGCCGAGCTCTCCTGGGTTGTCGGCCAGAGGGACCGAGAATGCAGCAGGGAGTCTCTCCCCGTCGACGTGAACCGAGACGGCTGCATCGATGTGGCCGACGTCCAGTCGTACGCTGGAAGGGTGGCGACGAGGTCGGCCGAGACGCTCACGATCGCCGCGGCGAACGCGCCTTTCGTCGTCGATTCGACTGGTGATACCGACGACGCCGTCCCCGGCAACGGTCTTTGCGAAACCGGGGCAGGCACTTGCACGCTCCGCGCGGCGATTCAGGAGGCGAACGCGCAGGGCGGTGCAAACGAGATCGACTTTGCGATTCCGGGCACCGGCGTCCAGACGATCCAGCTCGGGAGCGCGTTGCCGGCGATCAGCGACACTTCGGGGCCCACCACGATCGACGGCTATACGCAGCCGGGAGCGAGCCCGAACACCGACGAGTTCGCGTCCAATGCGACGCTCCGCGTTCAGGTGCGAGGGACCGGCTCGCACGGCATCGACGGACTCGCGATCACCTCCGCCGACAATGTCGTCACCGGCCTCGCCTTCTTCAATTTCAGAACGGCCGTCTGGCTCCACGGGCTCGGCTCGACGCGCAATTCTGTGCGCGGCAACTTCGTCGGGACGAATGCGGTGGGCACGTTCGGCTTTGCGGCGTCCGATCTCGATCTGGATGCGATCGGCGTCGAGTTCAGCGCCGGGGCGAACGGCAATCTCATCGGCGAATCAACGCTTGCCGGGCGCAACGTCATCTCCGGCAACGGCCGCCACGGGATCGCCTGCTACGACGGCTCCCGCAACGTCGTCTACAACAACATCGTCGGTCTGTCGCCACTGGGTGACCGCAGGCTGCAGAACGTCAGGATCGGGAGCGACTGGAACTCCGAGTGCGCAAACAACGTCATCGGGGGCACGGGCACCCTGCAACGCAACATCTTCTCGGGCAACGGCGTTCTCGGCGCGTCGGACGGCTCGGCAGGCGTTGAGGTCTCCCACGACCCCGGGAACACCGGTCAGAAGATCATCGGCAACTGCTTCGGCACGGACGTCGCCTGCACGACGTCGTTCTCCTGGACGACGAACGCGTTCTGGGGCATCCATGTGGAAGACACCGCGTCGAACATTGTCATCGACCACAACGTCGTCGTGAAGAGCCCGAATGGCGCCATCAAGTTCGAGGGCCTCAACACGTCGGCCGACAGCGTGACCAACAACCTCATCGGCGTCGCTCCTGACGGAAAGCCTCTTCCCAATTCCGCCTTCGGCATCATGGTCGCGGACCGCGCGAGCGCAGAGGTAATCGGCCCCGGCAACGTGATCGCGAACAACCCCGTCGGGGTCTGGGTGACCGGCACGAACACGCACTTCAACACGATCACGCGGAACTCGATCTACTCGAACAACGGGCTCGGCATCCGCATCGACGCTCCCGCCAACGACTCGATCGCACCTCCCGGCATCGCGGGGGCGACCACGACGGCCGCGAGCGGCAGCGCCTGCGCCCAGTGCACGATCGAGGTCTTCATTGCCGAGCCGGACCCGAGCGGAGCCGGGGAAGGCAAGACGTTCGTGGGGTCGGGCACGGCGAACTCGAGCGGCGACTTCAGCGTCGCGATCAGCGGCGTCGTCGCAGGCGAGAAGGTGACCGCGACGGCGACCGACGGCGGCGGAAACACATCCCAGTTCTCGGTGAACGCAACGGTCCAGTCGTCCGGCGGCCCGACTGCCCCACTGGCACCGCTCGTCACGGATGCCGCGGCCGGCGACGGCTCGGTCAGCCTGCAGTGGTCGCCGCCGAGCTCGGACGGCGGAGCGGCCGTCACGAACTATGACATCTATCGAGGCACGGCGAGCGGCGGGGAGACACTCCTCACCCAGGTCGGCGACACCACGACGTATATCGACTCGACCGCCGCGAACGGGACGACATACTGGTATCGCCTCCGGGCGGTGAACTCGGTTGGCGGAGGGCTTCTGTCGAACGAGCTCTCGGCAACACCGGGACCGGTTCTCGTGAGCGACCGGTTCGAGCGCACCGTCTCGAGCGGCTTCGGCACTGCAGACGTCGGCGGCGCCTGGAACGTCAACTCGACCGCGCGCACGAAGGTGACGGGCGGCCAAGGGGTCGTCTACGGCTGGTCGGGTGGCAACCAGGACGTGCGCGCGTCGACCGCCGGCACGGCGAGCGACATGGAGGTTGTCGGCCTCGCCCATCTCAACTCGACCAATCCGAGTGGGTCGAACTACCAGGTGCGCATCACCGCTCGCGCCCAGGCGGACGCCCGCAACGGGTACGTCGCCCGGATCACGCACACGCCCTCAGGGGCGGCCAACTGGGCTCTCGTCCGGGTGGCCAATGCGGGCGGAGCCGACACGGTCACGCTTGCCCACGGGGCGCTCGACTCATCCGGTGCGGCCGGGTCGGAATGGTGGACCCGCCTAGTCGTCAGCGGAACGAGCATCAAGGTGAAGTGGTGGCGCGATGGCGCGAGTGAGCCCAGCGCCTGGACGGCGAGTGCCACGGACACCTACTGGGCAACCGGAACGGCGGGGCTCGGCGTCTACGTGGCCGCCGGGATCACGAGCCCCTTCCCCGAGGCCCGATTCGACAACGTGCACGCGGTCAGCCTGGGCAGCACGACGCCACCGGCTCCCACCGCTCCCAGCGCCCCGACCCTCACGAGCGCGAGCGGCACCGACGGATCGGTGTCGCTGCAGTGGTCGCCGCCGAGCTCGAACGGCGGAGCGGCGATCACCAACTACAACGTCTACCGGGCGACGGCGCCCGGCGCCGAGACGCTTCTCACCCAGCTCGGCAACGTGACGAGCTACACCGACACGGCGGTGACGAACGGGACGACCTACTACTACCAGGTGAGCGCCATCAACTCGGTCGGGGAGGGAGCGCTTTCGAATGAGCGCTCGGCGATGCCGGCCACCTCGGCGGTGCTCGTGAGCGACCAGTTCGAGCGCACCGTCTCGAGCGGCTTCGGAACGGCCGACGTCGGCGGCCCCTGGAGCGTCAGCTCGACGGCGCGCACGAAGGTGACGGGCGGCCAGGGCGTCATCTCCGGCTTCACGGGCGCCAACCAGGACGTCCAGGCGTGGAACCCGGCCACGGCGACGAACATGGAGGTCGTCGGGCTCGTCCAGCTGAACGCCTCCAACCCGGTGGGTGGCAACTACCAGGCCCGCCTCGTCGCCCGTGCACAGACGGATGCCCGCAACGGCTACGTGGCGCGGGTCACGCACACGCCCGCGGGAGCGGTCACCTGGGCGCTCGCGCGCGTCGCCAACGCCGGTGGCACGGGCTCGATCACGCTCGCCCAGGGGACGCTCCTCTCCTCGGGGGCGGCCGGCTCGGGCTGGTGGATCCGCCTGCGCACGAACGGCACGACCATCCAGGCGCGCTTCTGGCGCGACGGCACGGCGGAGCCGGCAGCCTGGACCGCGACCGCGACGGACAGCTTCTGGACGAGCGGGCGGGCCGGGCTCGGCGCGCTCACCTCGAAGGGCGTCAAGAGCCCCTTCCCGCAGGTCGCGTTCGACAACGTCCAGGCCGCGGATCTGGGCTAGCGCGATGAAGCGTCTCGCGCGCCCGCGTCGGGCCGCGGTCATCGTCACCTTGGCGATCGCCGCCTCCGTCGTCTTGTCGGGCCAGTCCTCGGCGCTCAACGAGGCGTCGTCGACGAGCTTCCAGCCTGCCGCCGACAGCTACGTCAGCCGTAAGAACCCGAGCAAGAACTTCGGCGCCGAGACCCTCCTTTACGCCCGAACGGGCCCGATCATGCGGTCATTCCTCCGCTTCTCCATCTCGGGCCTTCCCGAAGGTGCAACAGTCGTGAGCGCGACGCTCCGGGTCTACTCGCCTTCGGGTTCGCAGGTGGCTCTCGAGGCCCATCGGGTCGGCAACACGAGCTGGGGAGAACGAACCGTCACCTACAACAACGCGCCGGCCTTCGATGCGGCGGTCACTGCTTCGAGCGGCCCGTTCCCGGCCGGTCAGTGGCTCTCGCTCGACGTGACGCCCCTCGTGTCGGGAAACGGCGCCGTCAGCCTCGCGCTGACCGCGACGACTCAGTCGACGATCTCCGTCGCGAGCCGCGAGGACAGCGCCTTCGCGCCCTCCCTCCTCGTCGAGAGCACGGTCCCCACAGAGATAGCCCCGACGAACACGTCGCCGCCCTCCATCCTCGGGAGTCCTCAGCCCGCGCAGGCGCTGACGGCGCAGCAGGGAGCCTGGACCGGGACGCAACCGATCGACTACACGTACCAGTGGCGGCGCTGCGACGCGGCCGGGTCGTCCTGCGCCGATCTCCCGGGGGCAGACGACTCTTCGTATGTCGTCGCCGGGGACGACGTCGGCAGCACGCTGAGGGTTGCGGTCACGGCGACGAACGGAGCCGGCTCGGCCACGGCTGTCTCGGCCCCCACCGGCGTTGTTGGCGCGTCCGATCCTGTCATCGCGACGGCCGGGGACATCGCGTGCGACCCGCAGTCCACTTCCTTCAACAACGGTGCCGGAACCGCGACGGCCTGCCGCCAGCGGTACACGTCCGACCTCATGCTCGATCCGACGGTCTTCCCGGACCTGGCGGCCGTCTTGCCGCTCGGGGATATCCAGTACGAGAACGGGGCGTACACGAAGTTCCTGAGCTCCTACGATCCGTCCTGGGGGCGGCTCAAGGCGATCACGAGGCCCGTCCCGGGTAACCACGATTACTTGACGGCGGGGGCGGCAGGCTACTACCAGTACTTCGGGTCGGCCGCAGGAGATCCCGACAAGGGCTACTACAGCTACGACCTCGGCGCGTGGCATCTGATCGCGCTCAACTCGAACTGCGCAGCCGTCGGCGGCTGCGGATCAGGATCATCCCAGGAACAGTGGCTGAAAGCCGACCTCGCGGCGAATCACGCCACCTGCACCCTTGCGTATTGGCACCACCCCCGCTTCTCGTCCGGTGCTGAACACGGAAACGACGCGGCGTACGACGCCTTTTGGCGCGACCTCTATGCGTCGGGGGCCGACGTCATCCTCGTGGGACACGAGCACGACTACGAGCGGTTCGCGCGCCAGAGTCCGGATCAGGCCCCGGACACGCGCGGCATCCGTGAATTCGTCGTCGGAATCGGTGGCAAGAGCTTCTACACGTTCTCGAGCGCCCAGCCGAACAGCGAGGTTCGGATCACCCAGAAGTTCGGCGTCCTGAAGCTCACGCTGCACGGATCGAGCTATTCCTGGGAGCTTGTCGCCGAGGATCACTCGGTCCTCGACTCGGGAACCACGGGCTGCTCAGTTCCGGCCGCGCCCGCTGTCCCTCCGGCCCCGACCCTCACGAGCGCGAGCGGCACCGACGGATCGGTGTCGCTGCAGTGGTCGCCGCCGAGCTCGAACGGCGGAGCGGCGATCACCAACTACAACGTCTACCGGGCGACGGCGCCCGGC
>Ga0307409_100000123_pt1 | contig 29032 bp, 23 predicted proteins | sample 322Ometagenome_2_FD_203888 | JGI IMG/M metagenome (GOLD analysis project Ga0307409, IMG submission 203888) | Maize rhizosphere microbial communities from greenhouse at UC Davis, California, United States - 322HYB-O-2 | ecosystem: Host-associated > Plants > Roots > Rhizosphere > Soil | place... | reverse complement strand
AGCGCAAATGCCTTGCGGCCTTTTTGCGTCGCAGACACCCTAAGAATTGAGACATACGGGCTAGAAAAACCAAAAAGTGAGACCATTCCGGGACGCATTCGCCCAAAAGTGAGACGCGCCTACCCGAAATTGGGACGTAATTTCATGATTCAATCGACCACTTTGGGCCCCTCAATTTCGGAGCAGGGGGGATCGCCAAAACCAACGGCACCTTTAAAGGCGAGCAGGAGCTGCAGGGCGAGGAGAAGGGCGATACTGACGATAAGGACGAACATCCCGGAACGAATGGAACCGGTGGTATTCGAAAGGAAACCGATTAGCCAGGTGATCACGGTCGCACCGGAAGTACCGGCGATGAACAACGGGGTTGCGCGCCGCATGGCGCCGGCACCGAAAACTTTCGAAAATCGCGAGATATTGGTTGGAAAAACGGAAGATGTGCCGAGTCCACTAAGGGAGGCGCCGATGCTAAGTTGGAAAATGTCATCGGCGGAAAGAGCGATCACGAGCCCGATCAGAATCAAAGTGAGGCTAACGAGCAGCATTCTATTTTCATCGATAAAGCGAAAAAAGTACGATGCGACGCCGCGCCCGATCACAAAGAAAAGGAAAAAGAGGAACGTGGGCGAGATAAGATGAATCCCAGTTCCACCCTCGACGCGGTTAGTGTATGTCGTAAGCCAGCCACCCATGCCGCTCTCGAAGCCAACGTGAATAAAATTGAACGCGGCGATCGCCCATGCCATCGGGCTCGACCAGATAGGAGCGTGCGGCGATTCGCCTTCGGCCGGGCGCTGGACGCGGGCCTCGGTGTGCGAAGGGAGAATCAGAAGGAGTACGGCGGCGCCAACCAGGGGCGCGAAGATGATGCCGGTCGTAAGCCAGAGTGATTCGCCGCGGACGGAGAGATCGACGAAGGGTTTGCAGACTATCGCTCCGACGCCCCAGAAGAAGTTCAAAAACGCCAGCGCGGAGGCCGAAACTTCAGGATCACGCTCGAGAATTAGAACGTTGATTGCGGGCAAGGTGAGCCCAACACCGAGCCCGTTGACGAGGAATGCTGCAAGTACTAGCTCGTATGAGCCGAGGTTGAGCATCAGCATTCCCGCCGCCATCAGGGCGGAACCGATCGCGCTCGCGAGTACCAACTTCCCTTTCCGCCCGAACCAGTTCGTCAGCAGGGTGCCCGTCAGCGACCCCGCGAACTGCGCGGGGAAGAAATAGCCGGACTGCAGATCGTTCAGTTCAAATTTCCCCGACAGCACCGGCAGCACCTGCCCGATCAGCACCGTAGCGATGCCGGACAAAAAGAAAACGAAGTGCAGGAGCACGTTCAATGTTCTGTTTTCGCCGTGCGTCATCGGGTAACAGTTAATACGTAATTTAGTTGCGGGTAAAGTTGGAGACGAGTTTATAGTGAAAGGCCGAAGGCATATTCCCGCAAAGTCGCAGAGACGCAGAGCAACGCGACGATGCCTGGCTAGAAACAATTAGGCTTTGGGGGCGAGTTTTGGGTAGAATTGGTTGAAATGAAAGCAGTTGCGGCGGGAAGGGCACGTATGTCTCTGGCGACGATTGACGAAGCGGTCGAGGATATTCGGGCGGGGCGGATGGTGATCATCGTGGATGACGAGGACCGCGAGAATGAGGGCGACCTCGTCTGCGCGGCGGAGAAGGTGACGCCGGAGATAATCAGCTTCATGGCGATACACGGCCGCGGGCTGATCTGCATGCCGATCACCGAGGACCGCGCGGACGAACTGAACCTGCACCCGCAGACGAGCGACAACACGTCGAGCATGGGCACGGCGTTCACAATCTCGATCGAAGCTAAAGAAGGCGTAACGACGGGGATCTCAGCCGCAGACCGAGCGCATACGATACTGACCGCCGTAAATCCTCAGACAAGGCCATCGGACCTGGCGAGGCCGGGGCACGTATTTCCTTTGAGGGCAAAGCGCGGCGGCGTGCTCGTTCGGGTCGGCCAAACCGAAGCGAGCGTGGACATTGCACGCATCGCCGGGTTGACGCCGGCGGCGGTGATCTGCGAGATAATGAATGACGACGGCACGATGTCGCGGATGCCCGATCTCGAAGTCTTTGCCGAGAAGCATAAGCTGAAGATAATCTCGGTCGCCGACCTGGTTAGATACCGGATCGAGAAGGAAATGCTCGTCCGACGGGTGGTGGAGACGGACATACCGACCGATTGCGGAATCTTCCGGGCGATCGTTTACGAAAACGGGATGAACGGCGAAACGCACGTCGCGCTGGTGATGGGCGACGTAAAAACTTCGGCCGAACCGGTGCTGGTGCGCGTCCAAACTGAGAACGTCACGTTCGCTATGTTCGGCTGCACGCTTGGCGAAGCGTCACAGGCGATGCGCTCGTCTCTCCAAAAGATCTCCTCGGCGGGGCGCGGAGTAATTCTTTATCTGCGTCAGCGGGAGAACAATCTCGATCTCGTAAATCAGTTAAAAACATATGCTTTGATGCAGGAGCGGGGCATTGATTTTCAGGCCGCCAAACGCGAAACTGGTTACGGAAAACTCCACGACCACGGGATCGGTGCCCAAATACTCAAAGATCTCGGGGTGAAGAAGATTAGCCTGTTAACTAACCATCCCCCCAAAGTTAACGCGATCGAAGCTTTCGGACTCGAGATCAGCGAGACGGTGAGTCTGTAATTTTTATCACCCGGTAGGATCGACACGTTGCTCTCCTCAACGTCAACGATGCAGGACAACAACCTGGAAGAACCTGAAGAAAATTTGCCCCCCGAGGAAACTCCGGCAGCGGAACCGCCGCCTCGCGGCAGGCGTTACTTTACGCGCCGGAACGCTTTGTTTTTCGCCGCGGGTCTGGGGCTGCTGATCGTGGTGCTCGGGCTTTTGAGCGTCGTGCTTTACCGGTATGGAACGCTCGATAGCGTGATCAAGGCCCAGTTCGTCGAGAAGATGCAGAACATGGGCGTCGACTTCTCGGCTGACGTTTTCCGACTTACTGTCTCGCCTCTGCAGCTCGAACTAAAGAACGCGACGTTCAACGACCGAACAACCGGCGATAAGCTCGGCTTCATCCGCGACGTGCGGATCGGCCTTTCCATCGACAACCTTTACGCCTGGCAGTTGACGCGAGACATCAAGGTGGATTCCACGGAAATATTCGGAGCCGAGGTGTGGGTGAAGTACGACGAGAACGGGCGTTCGAATTTTGCGAACCTGGTGCAGGACGAGACCGCCTCCAGGGTGAATATTCGGTACGACTCAGTGAAGTTTTCGATGCGCGACAGCGTCGTGCATTTCGGCGACCTGCGGCGAACGATCACGGCGGACGCGAACAACATTCAATTCTTCCTCGACCCGGAGAGCTGGGAGGACCCGAACACACCAAGGCGGTACAGACTTGATCTAACGACGACGGATTCCAATTTCACCTATCAGGACAGCCGGCTCGAAGACATTTCCGTGCGTGCCCGGGCGATCGCCGATGAAACCGGGGCCGACATTTCAGAGCTCCGCATCGAAACGCCGATCGGTGTGACCGCGTTGAACGGCCGGCTCACAGACTGGAAGGATTTCAAATACGACCTGAACGTGGAATCGACCGTCGATCTGACGCAGACGTCGACGATCTTCCCGATCGGAGCAACGCTTCGGGGCGTCGGTAATTTTAAGGGCCGCGTGACCGGGCAGGGCGAAAACTACAACGTCGACGGGCAGATCGATTCCGAGGCTCTGACCGCTGAAGGCGTTTATCTGAAGGGCATCAACATCGCTGCGACGGTTGCGGGCACAAATTCCAATTACGAAGCGAACGGTACCGCCGTAGCGGAGCTCCTGACGTTCGAAGATTTCCGGGTAGAATTTCCAAAACTGGCCGGCAACGTTCGCGGTACGGGGTCGGATTTCCGGTGGGTTGGTGAACTGCAGGCGGTGGCCGCAAAATCTAATTCGCTGTCGATCGTCGGGCTTTTCGTCAAAGACGCGGTGGCGGAATACAAAGACGAGCAATTGACCGCGAGCGGCGGTAACGGGACCGCCCAGAGATTTTCGATATCGGACACCGAATTCACGGCGCTCAATGGGCGCGGCCTAACATTTTCAACCAGCGACGGGGTTACAGAATTGAACAGCGAGGCGGCGACCGCCGGTTCGATGAAAACTCCGGACTATCGTTTGGAAGGTGTGGCGGGACGTAACCTGCGGGTGCGCGATTCCGAAAGCCAGACGACGGTCGAAATGGAGGGCCTGACTGCAAAGAGTGCGGCGCTAAAAAACAACAGAGCGTCGAATGTGCGTGCGTCCAAGCTGGCGCTGAAAGATACTCCGGGCGGTACGTCAGTTCGACTCGATAATATGACAGCGGAGCGCGTGGACGCCGGGAAAGCTCGAATAACCGGCGTATCGGCGCCTTCCGTGCAGATCGACGACGACGCAGCGAAGACGCTGGTGTACGCCGACCGTCTCCGCTTGGCGCGGATCGAAAGCGGAGGAGCCGTGCTCGGCGACCTGAACATCGCGGGCGTACGGCTTACTATCCGTCAGGGAACTGTATCGGGCTCTTCAAATGACATCGATGCGGGGGATGTAGCCCTTCGAGGTAACGAGCTGATCGAGGGCGGTGGGAAGCTGGAAAACGTTCAAATCCGGAAACCTGTTTTCGTCGTCGAACCCTCCGGCCGCTATCGCGCCAGCGCGGACATGAGCATCGGCGGCGGAATCGTAGGCTCGATACCGCTGGGGAACGCCTCAGCGAAGGTGAATGTTTCGAATGATCGCGCGGACCTGACCGATCTGACAGCAGCTGTGATGGACGGAAGCGTCAACGGAACCGCGAGCATCGCGTTCAGCGGGCGTAACCAATCGCGCATTAATGCAGATTTTGCGAATCTTGATCTATCGAAGATCGTTGCCCTTCAGGGCGGGCGTGTGATCCCTTTCGAGGGCCGCACGACCGGACGGGCGGACATCACTTTTGCCGGAACGGACATACGCTCTACCTCCGGGTCGATAAGCGCGGACGTCACGGCCAGCGCGGGGGACGCAAGCCGCGGAACCGTGCCGGTTAACGGGCGGGTGGAAGTTACGGCCACGAACGGGCTTTTCAATATCGACACCGCTCGTCTGAACACGCAGGCCAGCCAGCTCACAGCGTCCGGAACCTTTGACCTTCGCGGACAGGACTCGAACCTCGATCTGGCTCTCGCCTCGACCGATGCGAATGAGATCGAACGGCTGGTCCGCCTGCTCGGCGTCTCACCCGCTCTGGAAGAGCAGCTGGATTCGCTTCAAGTGAATCTGGCGGGCGACCTGGCTTTCAACGGAAAGCTAACGGGCAATCTGACGGACCCAACGATCGACGGGAAAGCCTCACTCGCGTCAATATCGCTTCGCGGGCGCGAGGTCGGTTCCGTTTCGACCGACGTTTACGTTTCCCCGCTGGGTACGGAACTTCGCAACGGGGTGCTGAGGGAACCGGGCAGCGGCGGGACAGTGGCGTTCTCCGTGAACGCCCCGTCCGGCGGCGTGAATAACACGAGCGTGCAAGCGACGTTGACCAATGTGAACGCCGGAAACCTGCTTGCGGCCCTGCCCGTGAACCTGCCCGAACGTCTTCGAGATTTTACGGGAACGACGAGCGGCAGCGTGAATCTGACCGGTCTGCCGAACGCTTCGGAAGGGGAGATAAACATCGCCTCCGCGGGCGGCACGGTCGCGGGGCAAGCGTTCGACAGCTTGAACGCGAAAGCGGTGTTCACCGGAACGCGCATCGAACTGCAGCAGGGTGACATCAAGATCGGCGAAGGGTTCGTGAGCGCGAAGGGGACCTACGAACGCACATCGACGGCGTTCAATTTTGATCTCCAGGGCAAGAGTGTTCCGCTGCCGCTTGCGTTGGCCTTCCTGCCGCAGAACGATGCGATACCGACCTTCGGCGGGCTCGCGGATTTTAACGCGAAGGCGGTGGGGGAATATGACCGGCCAGGAACGTACGACATAAATTTCTCAGGATCGGCGCGCGACGTTGTTGTTAATGAGAACGCTTTTGGGACGGTGGAATTTAAGGGAGCAACCACGGGCCAGGAACTTAAGGCGGATCTGACGGCGATGCTCGACGGCAAGGCACAGGTGATCTCGGCGTCGGTCAATTTCGGAAACATTAATTTGCCGTTTCGCGTGCGGACGTCGTTCGATAACAGTCCCCTTGCACCCTTTTTCGCACTCGTCCCGAGGCTTCGCGGGATACCGCTCAGCGGTGTCGGCACGGGCACCGTCGAGTTCGGCGGGGACCTTTCACGCGAGAACGCGCAGGGCGAGCGCGAGTTCACCACCGCAGGACTCTCGGGAACGGCTCGCTTCACGCGTCTGGACCTGCAGATACAGGATACGCCGCTTTCGGCGACAGAACCGGTGGTGCTCCGTTTCACGCCGAGCGAGATAGAATTTGCGACAGCAAGGTTTTCCGGTGGCGGATCTAACGTAACCGTTTCGGGAGCCGTCGCGTTTACCGCCGCGGGTACGAACACCCTTGCGATCGACGGCAGGGTAAATCTTGCACTTTTGAACGCCGTCCCCCAGATCGCGGCGGGCGACACATTCTTTGGCGGGTACGCAAACGTCGCTGTACGACTTTCAGGCCCGGGAGTAAACCGTCGCCTTTCCGGGACCGCTTCTATGGAAAATGCAGCGGTTGCCACGTTTATCGGTTCGAGCCGTTTAACGTTCGATCGCGTGAAGGGGCGAATCCTTTTTGCCTCGAACCAGGCGCAGATCGAGTCTGCGGAAGGATATCTTGGCGGCGGCAGATTCACGGCCACGGGCGGCGTACTGTTCACCGACGAACTGCGGGTGGATTCCTTTCGCGTCGCACTGGACGGAAACAACATTACGGTCCCGCTGCCGGAAGACTTCATAACCACCGGCGACGCGAACCTCGAATTTTCCGGGCGACGGACGGCATCCGAGAACCTAAGGGTGCAGATCTCCGGAAGCATCCGCGCACGACGGGCTCTGTACACGCAGGATATAGAACTCGCGAACATAGTGGGTGGGCGGGGAGGCAACGGATCTCTATCGAGCGGGCCGTCTTCGCTGCTCGCACCGCGGTTCGATCTGACGATCGAGGGCCGTGACGCCCTTATCGTGAGGAACAACATCGCCGACCTTACCGCGTCCGTTTCGCTTCGGCTGACGGGTACGACCGAGAACCCACAGATCTCCGGACGAATCACCGCAAACAGCGGGACTCTTTTCTTCCGCCGCGACCGCTATATCATTCAGCGCGGGGTGTTGGAATTTCCGCCGGATACGGAGATAGAACCGGTGATAAGCCTTCAGGCGGAGACGGAGATCCAGGGTTACCAGGTTTTTGTGAATCTCTCGGGGCCGCTCACCGACACGGAATCTCTGGCGGCCTCGGTGCGTTCGAGCCCGGCGCTGCCGTCGCAGGATGTTTTGTCGCTCATCACCACCGGGAATCTCTCGAACACCGAGGCGGGGCTGCCGACATTTGCGCAGACGGGCATCAACACCGCGGCTGAGGTGCTGACCGATTCGATCATAAACGAACCGGTGAGAAAGGCGACGGACAAACTTTTCGGCCTGAATGTTTTCGAGATCGACCCGATCATTTCCGGTCAGCGGATGAATGCTTCCGCGCGGCTGACGGTCGGCAGACAGATCAACAACAATCTTCGCGTCACTTACGCGACGAACCTTTCGCAGGACCAGAATCAGGTGCTCGCGTTTGAGTATCGTGTCTCGAACAAACTTTCCGTTGTTGCTCAGTACGAACAGCGTTCGTTGAGCAACGTTACGCGTAATCGCGATAATTTTAGCCTGGAAGTCAGATTCCGAAGGCGTTTTTAGAGGGGACAGCATACTCGGGTGCCGGGACGCTCATTCAAAATCTTAACTAAGCTTCCGTGGTTGGCGGCAACGCTCTTGTGCGCTGCGGCACTGGCGGGGGGCGTGCGTGCGCAAGGGCAATTCGAGGGGCGGGAGATACGCGACGTTTCGGTAACGTTCGCGGGGGTCGACCGTAACGTGGCGGCGGCGGAGCAGTTTCGCAGAACCGCCCGAAATGAGCTTGGGGATCGATACTCGGCCGTCAAGGTGCGCGACGCGATCGAGGGATTGTACAACACTCGAGAGATCGCGTCCGTCGTGGTCGAAGCCGCGGACGCGGACGTGAATGGGGTGAACGTCCGATTCATCATCCGCCGAAAGACGCGGGCGCAACGCGTGGCCGTGCAGATACCCGAAGGCGACGACAGCGGCATCACGGAACAAGAGCTTCTCGTGAGGCTCGATATTCTGGAAGCGGGAACCGCCGTAACTCAGGCCGCTCTCGACAACAATTCCAATACGATACTCGAATACCTGCGCGAACGGGGATTCTTTAAAGCCGAGGTGAGAACGTCGCAGCAGCCGCTGGAGAACGAGACGGAGGTGGCCGTCACTTTCACGGTGACACCCAACGTACAGGCGACCGTCGAGCGATTCGAGATCAACGTCGAGGGGTTTGACAACGCGAAGCTCGCCTCGGAGGTAAAGTTGGAGGCCGGTGAGGAATACACGCGAGAGAAGCTTCAGGCGGATGTAGATCGAATCCGCGCGGCACTGCGCGATGAGGAATTTCTCGCACCGCAGCTTGAGGAACCGCGTGTCGTTTACGACAGAGAGCGAAACACGGTTTCGCTTGGCGTTTCCGGCCGCAGCGGGCCGAAGGTGAGCGTGGATGTGGAGGCGGAGGGCGAAAGCGTCGGGTCCACGACGAAGAAGAGGCTGCTGCCGGTCGTGCGGGAAGGCACGGTCGATTTCGCGGCCATTATCGAAGGCGAACGACGGCTTGAGACACATTTTCAAGAGGAAGGTTACTTTTTCGCGAATGTGAGATCCGTTTGCTCGGTCGAGCCGCCGTTCGCGGACGCAGATGGTACGACGATTAAGAACGAGACCGAGTTTCTTTGTTCGGCCCTCGCGAGCGGTGAGCTTCAGAATAAGACCGTCGCGATTAAATACGTCGCGGACCTCGACCGTCAGTTGAAGCTTACGGACATACGCCTGTCGGGTACCGACCTTTTCACCATCACGGAGATCAAGGGGGTGCTCGAATCGCAGGAAGCCAACATTTTCGGGGTGATCCCGATCTTCGGCTACGGCCGCGGATACACGAGCAATAACCTTTTGGAAGAAGACGCGGCGACGATACGCACTCTTCTGCGCGAGCTCGGTTACCGCGACGCGTCGGTGCGTGCCAACCAAGGCGTTTCGCCGGATGGTAAGAACCTGATCATAACCTTCGTGGTGGAGCAGGGCCCGCCCACCGTGGTCACCGAACTTGAGATCCGCGGGAACACCGCGTTCAGCGACGATGTGCTGGCGGCCCAATTGCCCGCGATCAAGGGGCGGAACGTGTCACGGGCCAGAGTGCGGAACGGTCAGCGTAAGATAGCCGAGCATTATTCGAAAGCGGGTTACTACGACGCGTCGGTTTCCATCTCTTACGACCCGTTAGGCGAAAACCCGACAGACGGTTCGAAACAGGTTCGCGTCATTTACAACATCGAAAACGAAGGCAAGCCGGTATGGGTGAGCCGGATATTGGTCGCCGGTAACGAAAGAACAAAGGAATCCGCGATCAGGAAGGCCTTGAACATCCGCGAGAACGAATTGCTGCGCTCGACCGACGTTTACGCGAGCGAACAGAACCTTTACGCGAGCGATGCCTTCTCGCAGGTGAAAATAGAGACGCAGGCCGCCGGCGACCGGCCTGACGGCGGTCGCAACGTTGACGTGATCGTGAACGTCGAGGAGCAGGCCCCGCGGATACTTTCCTATGGCGGCGGAATTTCGACGGACCTCGGGGCGAGCGGTTTCGTAGATATCCGGCACTTCAATCTGCTCGGCAACCTGTGGCAGGGCGGTGCCCGGGCGAGGGTCTCCTCACGCCAGCAGCTTTTCCAGATCGACTTTATCAATCCTCGGTTCATCCGCGACATCGAAAAACGCTTCGCTCCGTTAACGATCACGGCCGGTTACCTGCGCGATACGACCGTGACAAGGTTTTTCCGTTCGGCGTTCGATCAGGGGACCTTCGGGATCGTGCAGAGGCTGGACGCGGAGGGGAACCCGGTGGACGAGTTCGGAGCGGAAACCGGCAGCCCGACCCTCAACCGCGTAACCCTCACGGCGGAGACGAACAGGACATTGAGTTTGAAGAGTCGCAGTATCTTGTTCTTTCGTTTTCGGTTCGAGGATGTTCGCCTTTTCAATATCGGGAGCCTTTTGATAAAGGATCTGCTGATCCCGGACTCACGGATCAGGATATCGGGTTTCGGCGCGACCTACGTGCGCGACACGCGGCAAAACTGCAACACAAAATACACGATCCTCGACATCATCGCGAAAGGGGACGTGGAGGAACCATGCAAGTACAACGCGGGTGACCCGACCAAGGGGAGCTACATAACCGCGGAATATAATTCATCCGTTCCCTTCCTCGGCGCCAACGTCGGGTTCAACAAGCTGCAGTTGTCGGCCAACAAATACTACACGTTCAAAACCTTCAAACGGAACACGACGATCGCCGGGCGGACGATCCTTGGCCTAGCAAATGTCTTTTCCGGCGGGGATCGTTTCCCCGAGGCGGATTTCCCGGGTCTTCAGGGTATTCTTCCTATCAGTGAGCGGTTCTTCGCGGGCGGCTCCAACACCCTGCGCGGTTTCGATTTCGAATCGGCGGGCCCGCGCGTCGTGGTCGTTCCGGAGGGTAATTTCTTTAATTCGAAAGGGGAACAGGTTTTCCTGAATCCATTCACGGTACCCTTCGGCGGCAATGCACTCGCAGTAGTTAATCTGGAAGCACGTGTTCCGTTCAGCGATCTGATACGTGTCGTGCCGTTTTACGACGGAGGTAATGTCTTCCGTAGCGCAAAGGACATTTTTAACCGCGAAGAGATCCCGGAAACTGAAGTTTTCCGCCACAATCTGAGAGCCAATTGGTCGCACACCATCGGACTCGGATTAAGGGTTAAAACCCCTGTCGGCGGCGAGGCGGGCATCGATTACGGTTACCTTCTTAATCCGCCGTCTTTCATAATCCCGCAAACGAACGGGCCTAACGCTTTTTACCGATTGCCGCAAAGTCAGATCCACTTCCGCTTTTCACAGGCATTTTAAAAAGTGTTCCGGATCGTGTTCGACGGCCGCACAACCGTTTACCGAACACGATCCGGAACCAGGGCGGGCCCACCTAGACCGCCCTAAGCTATACCTAATTGACGCTCGCCGTCGCGATCACGTGACTCTCGTCAAGCTCGACCACAAGCAACTCCCCTGAAATATGGGGTAGTGCGGCGAATTCTTTATCGAATGCCTCACCCGCCTCAGCCGATCCCGGGATGTACTCTTCGGCGGTCGGGGGCGGAGCTAGAAGGTGTTCCACATCTACTTGCTCCGGGATGCGGACGATCTTTTGCTTGCGGATTGCCTTTTCCGCGTACATTGCCTTGTCGGCGGAAATGATCAGATGGTCGAACGATTCCCCGCCGGCCGGATACTCCGAAGCGCCGATGCTGACGCCCACCTTTGCCATATCGCCGTTGATCATCTCGATGCCGAATTCCGTGACGGCGGTTTGGATGCGTTTGCAGAGCTCCTTCACGCTCTCCCTATCGGTGTCCGGGATCAAAGCGACGAACTCGTCGCCGGCATAACGAGCGAGAAAATCGTAATCGCGAAGCTCGGATCTGATCACCCCGCCGAGGGACGTTAAGAGCCGGTCACCGACCTTGTGGCCGTAGTTATCGTTGACCGCCTTGAACCCATCGAGATCGAGCATCAGGATCTGGAAGGGCGACCCGCTTCGAGCGGCACGCTTTACCTCTTTGTCGAATTCGAGCCGAAGGGAACGGGCGTTCGGGAGCCCGGTGATCGGGTCGGTGAGTGCATGGGTTGCGGCCTCCGCATGCAGCAGCGATTTCGCCACGGCGTCGGCGGCGATCTTCGACACGGTTTCCAAGAGCCTTATGTGTTCATCCTGATACTGGTTCAGTCCGCTCGAGTAAAGCGATACGGCCCCGATGATCTTGTCCTCCGCGACCAGGGGCCGAGAGATCATCGTCCGGAACTCGCCCCCCGCATCGGCGGGCGTCGAAAGGTCGAGAGCCGGGTCCGCGTTCTCCACGGTCTGGTTCCTTTTCAACGCGTACCCCGTAGCACCTTCGCCTACGCGGACGCGCTTTTCGAGGAGCCGGTCGGACTTCGGCCCGGAAACATGGGCGGCTGTGGCAAACTCCCCGGCTTCATCGAGCAGGAAAACCGCACAAGCGTCGTAAGGGACGAACTCCCCGATCTTTCGTGCAAATAAGGAAAGCGTATCTTCCAGCGACATGGCCGCTCCGAACTCGCGAGCGAGCGAGTAAAGTGTGAACACCTCGCGGTTCGCCTGTTTGATCTGCTCGACGTAGTTCGTCTTGTCGGTAATGAATCGCCGAGCGTGTACCTCCGTTTCGTACCGCAAACCCTCAACTGCGATCTCATCCTCAAAGGTTTTCAGGTTTCTGATCAACAGATCGACGACGTTCGGATCGAACTGAGCCCCCGAACCCGCTCGCATGAAGCTGCATGCGTCTTCCCTCGATACGGCCGGGCGATAGGGACGCGCACCGCGAAGTGTGTCGAACGCGTCCGCGACGGAAAGGATGCGGGCCGTAAGGGGAATTTGTGTGCCGCGCAAGCCCTCTGGGTAACCGCTCCCGTCCCAAAACTCGTGATGATACTTGACCGTCGGGACAACCGGTGTCGGGAAACCGACCTTTTCCAGTATCGACGCCCCGACAGACGAATGAATTTTGGTCTTTTCCATTTCCGCCTGGGTCAGGCGTCCGGGTTTATTAAGAATGTGGTCCGGCACGGCTAGCTTGCCGATGTCGTGCAGAAGGGCGCCGGTACGGAGAGCGTCGATGTCACCGTCCTGAAGGCCCAGCGCACGCCCCAGTCCCACGGCGTAGATCTGGGTGCGGCGAACGTGCCCGACCCCGACCTGATCGCGGGCGTCTATCGCGGTGGCGAGAGCCTCGACAGTTGCCAGATGAATGCGGCTCGCATCTCGGATCTCCTTGGTCTTCAGATCGAGGCTGCGAATGTGGATCTTGTGAGCGGCGTTGGTGGCGATCGCCAGCGGCAAAAGAACCAGGCCGAATTCGATGCCGAAGTGGTTGAACGTGAGGAAGATGACGATCGCGACGGCCAGGCTGACGAGTTGCCCGATCGAAGGGGCCTTGACAAGCCGCTCGATCACGGCCGAATCGATCTTGGCGCCGCTGAAATGCGCCTCTGCGATGTCGAGCAGCGCCCCGGTAACGAAATGTGCCATCGCCATCAGGCAGGCGGCGAAGACCACCTCGTTGGGGATCAAGAAACTGCCCGCGACGACGGTGTTCGAATCCGCGAAGTAATTTACGACCAGATGGAACAACAGAGCGGACGTGAACGCACAAATGATATCGCGTGAGACGCGGCGGATCCATTTCCACGGATCCAACCGAAGATCCGAACGGTCAGCCGCAGAGGATGAGAGGGCGAGAAGTACGCCGCCGAATACTCCCAGCCAAACCACGCCCCAGAATGCGAATACGGTCTTCGGGTAAAAGAATGAATTAGTCCTCGGGATTCGAAGGTTGAACTGGGCCACAAGCACGGAGACGAGTGCCGCCGCGCAGAGAATCGCTAATCGTGAAAAGCTGAACGAAATAAGTTCGACCAGCGAGAGGCACAAAATGGCCGCGGCCGCCCCGGTGACCGTCCACCGAAGCGGGCTCAAGCGCCAATCCTGTTTTGTAAATTCTGCCTCGTGCATGATCGGTGAGCGAGGATCGCAAATGCTATGCGGCGATCCTCCGAACACGAAGCTTTACAAAGCGCGTGCCACTACTTGAAATTCAACCCGAAGGCGTAAATTCGCATCGGAAACGTTAGCGGTCCGTTCGCTCTCATCATTTTGGCTATTCAATTTGGCGAAAATCGGTCAAAATGACATTACCGGTTAATGCAGAGGATGTTCGTGCGAAATTTCATGAGGTCCACGGCTAGAAATTCAACGAAATGCATTGCGATCATGCTGACATTGTTTTGCTGCGCGATGCCGATTTTTTCCCAGAAGGACGGCGGTGAGATCCGCATCGACACGGAGCTCGCGTCCTTCGAGGTTTCGGTAACCGATCAGAAGGGGGCACCGGTGCGCGGGCTTTCCGCGAGCGATTTCAAATTGTTCGAGGAAGGAAAGGAACGCAGCATCGATTTTTTCCAGCCGATCAAGAAACGCGATTCGGGCAGGCCGCTCTCGCTTGTGTTCGTTCTTGACGTTTCGGGCAGCATGACCGAGGAGGAACTGGGAAAGCTGCGTGCTGCGGTGGAGAGGTTCGTTAAACGACTTGCGGATTACGAATCGCAGTTCGCGGTGCTGTCGTTTGCGATGGAGGTGAAGACGACCCAGAACTTCACCAACCGCCCGGAGCGGATCGAGCAGGCATTCGATCGGTTGAAGCGGGACCAGGATGGGCTGTCCACACACGCGTACGACGCGGTCGATCACGCGGTTCGAATGATCGCGAGGCGGTCGCCGAAGTCGATCCGCGAGCGAATACCCCGGCGGGCGGTGATACTCATTACGGACGGATTCCCGGTCGGCGACATCGTTTCACCGGCCACAGTGATCGAGAGAGCCAACGAAGCGGAAACAAGCGTTTTCTCGGTGCTGCTGCCGTCCTATTCCCGGCTCCAGCGCGGCGGACGCAGGATAATGACACCGCTGGAGGCGAGCGGTATCTCGGAGCGCACAGGCGGCGTCAGCGTCACGGCCAACGAATCAAATTTTGACAATATTTTTGACGCTCTGGCTGAAGAACTGACAGCCTCGTACGCGATCGCGATATACCCTTCAGGGGATAACCCGGCGGGGGGTGAAAGACGGGTCAGGATCGAGTCAAGGTCCGGATTGCAAGTGCGGCAAAACCGCATCACTTACAAGCCGACGAATTCGGGAAATTGATCTGGTGAGCGAAAGCGGCCGACTAGTATAGATCGTCGTCGTCCAAGGAATCGAAATCGTCCTTCAAGCCGTCATCGTCGGCGTCGGACTTCAGGTCGAGCTCGATCGGATCGAGACCCACGACGACCAGCCCCGAACCGCATTCGTCACAGGTCACTACGTCGCCTTGTTCTGAATCGGCATCCACGTATACTTCTTCTTCGCATTCGGGACATTTTGATGTCGGCATTCTGACTGTTACTCCAAAGTTAATTATTGAACGTTCCCTTCCGGAACGACATAAAATCCTTAATAAAGCGGATGAATCAAATCTATCGTTTGGCGCGCCAATGTGCAAGAGTTTTTGACCGATTCCGCACTATTTTGTACAACTTGACTTTGCCCTATCTATAAAATGAATTTTCCTTTTACCCTTCGCGACGGCCGCGAGTACGACGTGGCGGGATTCGGCACGAACTCGGTGGATTTTCTCATCCGCGTACCCGAATACCCGGCGTTCAACACCAAGGTCGAACTCACCGATTACGTTCAGGCCGCCGGGGGCGAGATCGCCACCACGATGGTTGGACTGCAGCGGTTAGGCCTTTCGACTTGTTACGCCGGACGGTTCGGCGACGATGGGGCGGGGGAGTTCGGGATGGAATCGCTGCGGGCGGAGGGCGTCGACGTTTCTTTTGCGGAAGTTGTCCGGGGCGCACAAACCCAGATCGCTTTCATATTGGTCGACGAACGCAGCGGCGAGCGCACCGTTTTGTGGAAACGCGACAAAAAACTTTCGTACACGGCGGAAAAAGCTCCAATCGACATCGTAGATCGCTCAAATGTGCTGCACATAACCCCCCACGACCCCGATGCGTGTATATCCCTGGCAAAACGAGCAAAAGAAGTGGGCACGCTGGTTTCCGTTGATCTGGACAATATTTTCGGGCGGCTGGATGATTTGCTGCCGCTGGTGGATATTCTGATCGCTTCCTCGGAATTGCCGAAAAGGATGTTTGGCATCGACGACAGGAACGAGTCGCTAAAAGCATTGCAGGAAAGGTATGGTTCTGCGGTCGTAGGGATCACAGTAGGTGAAAATGGTTCGCTCCTGCTGTGCGGCGGCAGATTCATAGAGACAGCGGGGTTCGAGGTCCCGGGCGGCTGCAAGGATACGACCGGGGCGGGTGATTCATTTCGGACGGGCTTGCTCTACGGCCTGATAAAAGGGGAATCGATCGAGGAAAGTGCACGGACGGCGAATGCTGTGGCTGCCCTTAAATGTCGTGCTGTCGGAGCGAGGACGTCGCTGCCTACCTCCTCGGAACTGAAAGAAATGTTGAAAAAATAGCCGGAAGCGAAGGCCCCGGCTACTTCACTCTTTCGATAGAAATGGACCTCAAAGCCTGTCCTTGAAAAAACCGATCACTTTGGCCCACGCGTCGCTGGCCGCTTCGGGGTCGTACACCTCGGGTCGCGTGTCATTGAAAAAAGCGTGGTCCGCCTCGTACTTGAGCGACTGAAGCGGCAGTTCGTAGCGCTCCACAACGTCCTCAAGGGCCGCCACTTTTTCGATATTTATCCATTGATCTTTCGTCCCGGAGATGAACACGGTTGGCGTTCGCAGATTTTTCAAGATCTCCTCTTCCGGGACATCGCCGTAGAACGGTGCGGCCGCGCTAAGGCCTTCGAGTTCGCATGCTGCCCTTAAAGCGTACGTGCCGCCCATGCAGAAGCCGGTTATTCCAAAATGGGATATACCGAACTCTTCGGAGGTCCTGGCGATGGCGTTCCGGATCGTATCGATCCCGTCATCGATGGAAAGATCCTTCATCATCTTCGACGCTTCGTCGGGGTTTGCGGCGACCTTGCCTCGGTAAAGGTCCGGTGCGATCGCGATGAAACCCTCACCGGCATAGCGGTTCGCGATGTCCTTGATGTGATCATTCAATCCCCACCATTCTTGAATAATGAGCACGGCCTTTCTATCAGCCGTATCCGGCATCGCCACATACGCCGCGGTTTCGCCACCCGCGGTGCCGAAAGATAGAGTTCTCTCCTGCATAAAAATCCCCCTGTAAATTCAAGATTTACCGAAGTATATCCGAACGAACAGGGGGACACCAATTTAATTTTCCACTAGAAGAAACGGATCGTGTAGCCGAATCTTACACCGCGCCCGATCTCGGGGACGAGCTCTTTGATGAACGAAACGTGGTTGCGATAGAGCTTGTCCGTGAGATTGTAGGCGTTGAACGAGAATATGTGGGCGAAATGCTGACGCCCGATCGTGTATGACCCGGCGACGTTGACGATGCCGTAACCCGCGGTCGGGGTTTCGAGCGGGAAGACATTCTTTTGAGCGGCCGCGAACACCGCCTCCGGCCGAACGCTCAGATCCTTGTACCGCAGATCGAGGCCGACTCGGCCGCGGGCGGGCGGTATGCGGGGGAGATTGAGATCCAAATTCACGAGTTCCGCACGCACGACGTCGAAGCTCGCAAATGCGCCGACCCAATCGGTGATCTTCACGTCGGCGCTGACCTCCGCACCGACATACCGTGCCCTCTCCTGCTCGTAGCGGCCTACAGGCAATCCGTCCTCTATATCCACGTCACCGTCGCCATTTTCATCCTGCGGAGCGAGAAAGACGAAATTGTTGATGCGGTAATAGAAAACGTCGCCGGAGAAACGGACCCGGCCGGATTGATGCCGGAGCGAAAAATCGAGCCCGTCCGAGGTTTCGTTTTCGAGATCCTGGTTGCCGACCTCGAATGTGATGGTCCCGATGTGCGGGCCGTTGTTGTAGAGTTCTTCGAGCGCGGGTGCACGGAACGAACGCGTATAGTTCGCGACGAAGCTTCCACCGGTCCAAAGGCCGATGTTTACCCCGGCCCCACCGGAGAAGCCCGTAAAACTGCGGTTCCTCAGATCCACATTCTCCGGACGGTATCGGTTGTTTTCTATGCGGCCGCCGAATTGAAATTTGACGCGGTCGAAGTCCAGTTCTTCAAGCGCGAAAGCGGAAAAAGCGTTTTGCTTCACAGTTCCCTGGATCAACTGCTCGGCGCCGTTGACCTCGTAGTCGCGATTGAAGCCCTCGAAGCCGAATCTACCGGAGAGATTTCCATTCTTCGCTTGCTCGAACAACGTGCGGTAGGAAAAGGTCTTGTTGTCGAAGATCGTGCCTACCTCGTCGATGCCCCCCGCCCGCTCGATCTCTTTGTGGCGGTAATTGGTGTAATCGACGTTGTACTGCAGTCCGCTGAGAAAGGGGTTTGTGAGATTTCGAAAACCGCCGCCAAACCGAATATTATGCTTGCGAGCCCGCAGGTCGATCTCTTCATCGACCTCGGGCAACAGATTCGCGGAGGCATCGCCCCCGTCTTCACCGGCTTCGAAAAGGGAGGCGAAGGGGATACCGTAACGCCTTACGTCGAACGCGTAGGTGCCGCGGAAGAACCCCTTTTCACCAAAATAGCCTGCGGTGAAAGATGTACTGTTCGATCGCGATGCCGAATTGGGGATCTTGCCGAGCGGCGAATTGTAGTCGCCGGTGCGCTGCGCGCTTAGATTCCCCCGAAGAAGGAATTTTTTATAGCCGTATTCGAGTCCGCCGGATATTCCTGCCTGTTTATCGGCCGTGCCGCCGACGGTCGTGACGAAGCCTCGAAAACCGTCGCTCGCTTCGTCGTCGTCGTGCCCGATCACGTTTACAACACCGCCGATTGCATTGCTGCCGTAGAGCAGTGTTCCGGGCCCTTTTACGACTTCTATCCGCTCGGCACCGAGCGGATCCACCGTCTCTCCATGGTCGCCTGATTGTGAACCGACTGAGCCGGTCCGCACGCCGTTTTCGAGAACGAGTACGCGGTCGCCGTCGAAACCGCGAATGACGGGCCGCGAGGATCCCGGGCCGAAACTGCGTTTCGCAACGCCCGTCTCACCTTCCAGAACCTCCCCTAGCGACGTCGCTCCTTTTTCCGTGATCCGCGTCGACCCGACCGAATTCACGGACTGGAACGAATCGAGCACGGATTGCTCCGTGCCTGAAGCCGTGACCGTGACCTGTTCTTTCAGTGAAGCAATACGAAGTACGAAATCCGCCGACAAATTCGCTCCAGCCGAAACGTTGACCGACTTCGACTCATCAGCGAACCCCTCGAGATGAACAAGGATCGTGTATCGCCCGGGCTGAACACCGGAAAGTTCGTAAGTACCGTCCTCTTTCGTCTCCGTCGTCTGTTTCGTCTGGACGATCTGCACGGTCACGTTGTGCAGCGCGACGCCGTCGCCGTAGCTAACCTTTCCGCTGATGGTTCCGGCGTTCTGGCCGAAACCGTTAAATGTGCTCAAAAACAATATTGCTGTAGTAAATAAAAAACCCTTCATTCTGAACTCCCCATCATTCGAAACCGTTTGGCGGCCCGAAAAATCAAACAAGCACGTGTCGAGACGCGCACAAATACGGCTTGAAATGCCGCCTCGGTTATAAGAAGAGATCAGGAGTATTCCGGAGGGTGGAGGAGAGGATCTTTCGGCCGGAAAATTCGATCGGCCGGTTGCTTAATAAACGGTGGTTCTTCCGCCAGGAGGCTTATTTGAGACTCGCCGAAGGGACGGTCGAGAACGGAACCGCAGGGGAAAAGATCATGTGCGAAGCCGGGAGCTTTCTGATCGTTTTTGCGGCTTTCACAGCAGACAGTAGTTCGACACGGGTCGTCATGTTCGATCTCACTGCCCGTAATGACGATCAACCCGATGGCCGGTGCCGCATGGGCGAACGCGAGGCTGTGCGCACCCCATTCGACGAGCATCACGGAAAGAAATGCCACGGCCAATAAGGCGTGCATTTTATCTGAAGATGGAAAACGTCGATTCGGACCCATGCCGGCCAAATACGTAGTTTATCAACGCGCGGTTTCACTTTACAAGCCTCGCCGGCCGTAAGTTATTTTGAGAACGCTCAAAAAACCGCGTAAAATTAAAGAATTGATGAAAACGATATTTTTGCTGCGGCACGCGAAGTCCAGTTGGGACGACGCCACGCTTTCCGATTTTGAACGCCCGCTGAACGAGCGCGGACTGAACACCGCGCCTTATATGGGCGAGGTGATCGCGCAGCGCGGCTATGTCCCGGCGATCATCATCAGCTCTCCCGCGAAGCGTGCCGCAAAAACGGCTGTGCTAGTTAAAGAATCCGCCGCGATCAACGCAGATATCAGGTACGACGACCGCATCTATGAGGCGAGCCCGAACACGCTCAGGCGGGTAATTTCAGAGATCCAGGACTCTTTCGACTCGGCCCTGATCGTCGGGCACAATCCGGGAATGGAGGGTTTCATTCGTTACCTAACCGGTCGGACCGAGCCGATGCCGACTGCCGCTCTAGCCGCACTGAAGCTCAAGATAAACTCGTGGGGCCAAACGAACGCCGATTGCGGGAAGATCATAGAGATCATCAGGCCGAAAGACGAAATGCGTTCGCTCGGCACATCTTGATCCGTCGCGGTTTAGCTAATTCATTTAACATTCCTGTAACATTCCGTTAACACGTGCGTAAGTTTCACGACGTAGCCTGATTCATTAGTTTGTTGGAACAGGGACGATCTATGCTGCAAAACATTCTCATCGTCGAGGACGATGCAGATATCGCTGAAAGTTTGCATTACAACTTCAAACGCGAGGGGTTTCGTGTGAATGTGGCCGAATCGGCCGAAAAGGGACTCCGCATCGCACTGGATGAAAGTCAGAGTCCCGCTCTCATTCTGTTGGATCTGATGCTGCCCGGGATGAGCGGGATGGAACTTTGCCGTCGACTCCGTCGCGAACCGCTTACCGAGAAGACACCGATCATTATTCTGACGGCTAAAGCGGCGGAGACCGACAAGATCTCGGGCCTCGATATCGGGGCGGACGATTACATCGTCAAGCCGTTTTCCGTAAAGGAGGTGGTCGCTCGTGTCAGGGCCGTGCTCCGCCGCGCTGAAAAGGAAGTATCGCCTAAGTATCAGGATGAACGCATCAGCGTCGATTTCGAAGATATGAGGGTGGTGTGCGATTCGGAAGACGTAAAACTTACAAGAAAGGAATTTGCTCTTTTGGAACACCTGATCAGGAACATGGGCCGTGTCGCCACCCGTCAACAGCTGCTGGATAACGTATGGGGCTACAGCTACTTCGGCGATACCAGAACGTTGGACGTTCACATCCGCCGGCTCCGCCAAAAGATGGCCGAATGCGGTGTCAGCATTGAAACGGTGGTCGGGGTGGGGTACCGTTTCATCGGGAGTAAATGAACCCGCCGAACACACCAATCTTCGATCGCACTGATCCGGCCCGACCCGATTCAGGTAAAGTTCTGCAAAGCATCATCGACACGGCACGCGAGGCCGTATTCGTCGTGGACGAAACGATGCGGATCACAGCCTCGAATCCTTCTGCTCGAACCGTCTTCACTACAGGCATCGGCTCGCTCGACCATCGCCGTTTGAGTGAGGTCATCCGAGATGCCCGGCTGCATACGGCATTCAGAACGTGCGTCGATCGCGGGGAAACTGCTGACTTGAAAATGGAGACCGGGGTTCTCGAAAAACGCGCGTTCGACATCCATATCGCCCCATTCGAGATGGACCGGCGACGTTACGCGATCGGATTCTTTTACGACGTGACACAGGTCGAGCGGCTCGAAAAGGTGCGGCAGGAATTCCTTTCGAACGTCTCGCACGAATTGAGAACACCACTGACGTCGATCATGGCGTTCGTCGAAACGCTTGAGGACGGCGCGCTCGAGGACCCTGAGAACAACCGACGGTTTTTGACAGTCATCCGACGCAATGCCGAACGGATGCATAACCTTATCGCAGATATCCTGGAACTTTCGCAGATCGAATCGGGGAACGTCAAGATTGAAAAATCGCAGGTGCTGCTGTCGCAAAGGGTCGACGAGATCTTCGATTCGCTTTCGGCAAAGGCGGCCGCGCGAGGGATCGTGCTGAGGCACGCCGTTCCGCCAGACGAGCGTGTATTGGCGGACCCCGGGCGGCTCGAGCAGATGCTCACTAATCTGATCGACAACGCGATCAAATTCAACAGACTCGAGGGGAGCGTTGAATTAGGTCTCAGACGATCTTCGAAAGGCACCATTATCTCGATCTCGGACGAGGGGGAAGGGATCATGGCGGAACACCTCGGCCGCATTTTCGAGCGATTTTACCGACTTGACCGCGGGCGCACTCGCGAGGTTGGCGGCACGGGGCTCGGCCTTGCGATCGTCAAGCACCTCGCGCGGCTGCACGGAGGGGAGATAACGGTGGAATCTGAACTAGGCCGGGGAACAGTGTTTCACGTGGAACTCCCTCTTTAATAAGGACTTACGGCCGCAACAAAATCCTTCCCCGTTCTCGTTTGGTATGCTATAATACACCTACATTTGAAAATGTAAGAACCTGCAGGGCAATCGCGGTTTTGAAACGCGGCTGACACCGGTCATGCTTGAACGACCGGCTAGAGGTAGGGCCAATGGAACTCAGTATCGGTCAGAAAGTAGCGTACCCGAGTCAAGGTGTGTGCATGGTCGAAGGCGTCCAGCAGAAACAGGTCGGCGAAATGGCCATCCAGTTCTATTCGCTGCGGGTGTTAAATGATAATTCGATCATCTTCGTCCCCACCGCCAACGCGGAAGCCGTCGGAATAAGGCCTGTAATAAGCTCCCTCCAATGCAAAAAGCTCATTAATAGACTTTCGGCGGATTTCGAAGAGATCTCTTGCGACTGGAAGAACCGCTCCAAAGAGTTCATGTTTCAGCTGCAGTCAGGCGACGTTTTTCAAGCTGCGGACGTTTTAAAGAAACTCACATTCTTAAGCCACGAAAAGAAACTCTCATTCCGCGAGCAAAACCTGCTTGAGAAGTCAAAGTTCCTGATCATCTCGGAGATCACCAACGCGGATGCCGCGGACGAAGAAGCCTTGAAGGCCGAGATCGAGCGTCTAGTCGATCGCGCGTGCCAAAAGCACGTCCGGACGCAGCCGAAAGTGATGGTAGCGGCTGCGGTGCACTAAGCGTCCTTTGCGTAACTTGCCTTTACGACAGTTTTGATGTTCCCTCTCACGTGGAAATCGCCCTCGATCTCCACCTTCATCGGGTCGCACGCCTTCACAAAATCATCGAGGATCATGTTGATCACGTGTTCGTGGAACACTTTCACGCTGCGGAACGCGTTGATGTAGAGTTTCAGGCTCTTAAGCTCGATGCAGCGTTCGTTCGGGACGTATTTCAGCTTGATCACGGCGAAGTCCGGGAAATCCGAAAACGGGCAGATGGCCGTGAACTCAGGGATTTCGAATTCCACCCAGATATCCTTCCCCGCGTATTCGTACCGGAACGTGTCGAGCGGGTATAACTCCATCTCCTCGCGCGGCGTGGAGCGGATTTCCAACCCTTGCAGGTTCTCAGGCTGCAGCTTTGCGTCTTGCATAAAATCTTTTCTGGCTAAGTTTCCTGGCCGAGCCGAGATCTTTGATCCCCTTTTCGGCCAGCATTGAAAGCAAGTTAATAAATATCTGAGCGGTCGCGTGGGCATCGTCGCTTGCCCGATGATGGTTCACCAGGGCGATCGAATAATGTTTTGCCACCGTCTTAAGCTTGTGGTTCTCGATATCCGGTAATAGCTGCCGCGACAGGCGCACCGTACACAGGTCCGGATTCCCGACCCGGCAATCTTCGTGGATGCGGCCGATCTCGTGATTAAGGAATGCCAGATCGAACGGCGAATTGTGAGCTACCAGCACCGAATCCCCAATAAATCGCAGGAATTCGTCGGCGACCTCGCTAAATCGCGGCGCGTCCTTCACCATTTCGTCGCTGATGCCGGTCAGATCTGTGATAAATGGGGGGATCGGCGTTTCGGGGTTTACCAGAGTGTGAAACTCGTCCGTTACTTCACAGTTTTCCACCTTGAACGCGCCGATCTCGGTGATCCGGCATGGCGGCGTCTTCGCACCCGTGGTTTCAAGATCGAATACGACAAAGCTGGTGCTGCACAGGTCTATGGAATCGTGGTCCGGTTCGCTAAGCATTACGCTGTCGCCGTCTATCGAAAGTCGAAGATCCCGCTCTACGATGTCGCCCATCAGCCCGCGAGCCATTTCGTCGGTGGCGTTCCCGATGTTCATTACATATTCGACGAGGCGCGCCGCCTTGGCCGTGCCGCCGACGCTGATCAGGTAATCGATCGTCTCCAGTACTAGCAGGGATTCAGAAACAAGATTCGCGTGGGCCGCCATCCTCATTCATTCTAACCGCCGTCGCGAGGTTACGTAAATCTTTCATAAGAAAAATAGGTCATATTGGGGCCCCATTAAGCTCCTCGTCTTCCATTCGGGAGAAATATTCAATCGCCTCGTTTCGTAAGATCCGCAAATCTCAGGTTTTTGGAGTGCGTATCTATTCTGGCATAATCACCTTTTGCCCATCCGAACCTATGAGATCCGATCAAATTTTGCAGCATTTCGAAGACACGAACGCCTTATTGGAAGGCCATTTTCTTTTATCGAGCGGACGCCATGCGCCGAAGTATATGCAGAGCGCTCTAGCGCTTCAGTACCCCGCCGATGCTGCCAGATTCGCCGCGGCGATCGCGAAACAATTTGAGGATAAGGAAATAGAGACGGTTGCCGCGCCGGCGATCGGAGGTCTGGTCATCGGATACGCGGTCGCGGCGGCGTTGAATTTGCGATTCATTTGGACAGAACGGCAGCACGGCGAAATGACGCTTCGGCGGGGTTTCAGCGTAAAGCCGGGGGAGCGGATCCTGGTCGTCGAGGATGTAATGACCACTGGAGGCTCGGTCCGCGAGTGCATCGCCGCCTTGGAAGCGAACGGCGGAAAGGTCGTGGCAGCGGCCTCAATTGTCGACCGCTCAAACGGCGCCGCGGACGTCGGAGTGCCCCGCTTCTCTCTCGCGAGCGTCGACGTGGTTTCCTACGAAAGTGCAGACTGCCCTATATGCGCGACCGGCGATAAACCCATGAAGCCGGGCAGCAGAAACGTCTAGACGGATTTCACTTGTGAACTTCAAACTACTAATTCAATACGACGGCACCGATTTCCACGGGTGGCAGGTGCAGGAGAACGACCGCACGATCCAGGGCGAACTGGAGCGCGTCGTCGGCACGCTGGAGGGCGAACATGTAGGCGTCAATGGATCGGGGCGGACAGACGCGGGAGTTCACGCAGAGGGGCAAGTGGCGAACCTGCGAATGAACCGCCCATTCACCCCCGAAAAGCTCAAGGCAGCGATCAACGGAAATCTCTGGCGGGATATCCGGGTGTTGAACGTCGAAAAGGCCGCGGACGGCTTTCACGCGCGCTTCTCTGCGACCGGCAAAACGTACATTTATCGTGTGGTGAACGCACCCGTGATGTCGCCGTTTTGGCGGCGATTCGCGCATCACGAATCGAAACCGCTGAACCTTGCGGCGATGATCGAAGCTTCCAGATTCTTCCTGGGCGAACACGATTGGACCGCCTTCTCGTCGGCCCAGGCAGATGGCGACAATAGGGTTCGAAACATTTCCGAATTCTCGATCCACTCGACATGGGACGCCCGGGCGCAGGCTAACCTCCTGGAGTTCCGCGTTTCGGCCAACGGTTTTTTGCGTTACATGGTTCGCTCGCTGATCGGTACGCTTTTGGAGGTGGGGCGGGGCGCAAGAGATTCTGATACAATCCAGACGGCCATAATCACGGGCGATCGAACCCTCGCCGGCACAACGGCCCCGGCACACGGGCTGACGCTTTTGAAGGTGGATTATTAGATCAGAACCGATGTTCATTTACCATATCGTTTTGCCGGAAAAATGGGAGCAGATTAAGGGCCAATCTAATTATTCGGCCGATAGTCTGGACACCGAAGGCTTCATCCATTGCAGTTACGATCACCAACTGAGCGGCGTGCTCCGGCGATATTACTCCGAGATTGATAAGATCGTCGTGCTGAAGATCGACATCGCAAAGCTGACCTCGAAACTAGTTTCGGAGCCCTCGACCGGCGGGGAGATCTATCCGCACATCTACGGGCCGATAAATATGGACGCGGTCGCTGGAATTGAGGAATTATCGGTACGGCAGCAGACTTCGACCGAATGAGCATTTCCAGAGCCGACTCATCGATGCACCCTAATTTCAAGGAGATCCTGAAGGCAAATTCTGCGGAAGCAAAGCTGCTCGAGCGGGTCGACCTGGCGCGCCTGCCGCGGCACATCGCGATCATCATGGACGGTAACGGGCGCTGGGCGAAACAGCGCGGCAAGCCGAGAATATTCGGACATCGTGCCGGCGCCGAATCGGTTAAGGCGATCGTGGATACCTGCACGCGGCTGGGGATTCACGCGGTGACGCTATATGCATTCTCGACTGAAAATTGGAAGCGCCCTAAAACGGAAGTTTCGGGCTTGATGTCGATGCTGAAGCGATTCCTGCGAAGCGAACTCGAAGAGGTCCGGCGGAACAACATCAAGTTCCAGGCGATCGGGAACATTGCCGGCCTTTCTAAAGACGTTCAAAAAGAGATCGCGATCGGGATGGAAAAAACTGCGACAAATTCCGGAACGCTGCTGAGCGTCGCGCTGAATTACGGCGGGCGGGCGGAGCTTGTCGAAGCGGCCCGGCGCGCCGGCCAAGCGCTGATCGACGAGGGCAGATCCCTTTCGCATCTCGGACCCGAAGACATCGAACGAAATCTTTACACGGCCGGCCTGCCGGATGTCGATCTGCTCATTCGCACGAGCGGCGAGATGCGGATCTCGAATTTTCTTTTATGGCAGATCGCATACGCGGAAATATACGTGACGCCGACGCTTTTCCCCGACTTCCGCCGGCGCGATATCTTCGAAGCGATCGTCGACTACCAAAAACGCGATCGGCGCTTTGGGGACGTAAAGTCTAAATGAAAACACGCATTCTGACTGCTCTGGTCGCCTTGCCAATCCTTATCGCCTCCATTGTCTTACCGTCGTATATCCCTGAGACCGTTTGGATCTTTGTCGTGATCGCAGTGCTGGCATTGGGTGCGGGGCTTTTCGAGTTTTATACGCTGACGAAAACGCTTGAGCTGAAGGCGGACGCTTCGGTTGCTTATCTCGGGGCGGCGGCGTTGACCGTCGCTTTCATTTTCGACGCACCGGCCAAGGCTCCTGATCTTTTGCTGGCGACCCTGCCGCTGTTCGTGATCGCGGTATTGGTCTCACAGACGTTTCGCTTTCAAGCTGATTTTTCGAAGATGCTGACGGGGATCGGGGTGACGATATTGGGGGTGCTTTACGTCGCCTTCCTCGGGGGTTTTCTGATTTCGACGCGGTTGGGTTTTGAAACCCATGCGTACCTTTCTACACATCTGCTCGGTTACTTTTTCCTCGTGATCATGGGCGCGGACGTTGGGGCATATTTCGCCGGCGTTTCCGTCGGCAAGCACAAACTGATCCCGAAAATATCGCCGGGCAAAACCTGGGAAGGCCTGATCGGCGGGCTGCTTGCGGCCGCCGCTTTCGGAGCTCTCGCCACCTTTTGGTTCTTCCCCGAGTTGCCCTACAAATGGTCGATCCCGCTCGCGGTGGTCATGGCCGCAACAAGCGTCCTTGGCGACCTCGCCGAATCCGCCATGAAACGTGGCTCCGGCGCCAAAGACGCCGCCAACATCCTCCCCGGCCACGGGGGGCTTCTGGATCGGCTGGACAGTCTGCTGTTCAACGCTCCGATCCTTTATTACTTCGCTCGCTTCTATTTTTAGCCGGAACATTCGGATTTCTCGAGCCGTAAATCATAGTATGTCGATCGAAAAACACATCGACAATATGATCAAGGCTGCCATCGACCGCGGCGAGTTCAAGAATCTCAAAGGCGAAGGCAAACCGATCGATCTGGACGCTTATTTCGCGACGCCGGAAGACGTCCGGATGGGTTATTCGGTATTGAAGAGTAGCGACATTGTTCCCGAAGAGGTCGATCGACTAAAAGAGATGGCGGAGTTGCGCGAAAAGCTGAAAGCCTGCACAGAAGGGGAACGCCCCCAACTCGTCAAAACCCTGCAAGAGCGCGAGCTCGCACTCTTGCTGATCTTGGAACGCAACAAACGCCGAAAGTAAATCTCAGATTACTCCATTGACTAACCGCACGGCGTCGCGAGCGATCAGCAATTCTTCATTGGTGGGTATCACCCACAATTTCACCTTCGACCGGTCCGTGCTAAAGACCCCTTCTCGGCCTTTTGACAGATCTGTGTTCTTTGCCTCGTCGACACCTGTTCCTAGCCACGTCAGTTCGCTGCATATCCGCGAGCGTATCTCGGCGGAGTTTTCGCCGATTCCGCCGGCAAAGACTATCGCGTCGGCGCCGTTCATCGCGGCTATATAGGCGCCGATGTATTTGCGGATGCGGTAACAAAAGATGTCGATAGCCAGTCGCGCCCGGCGATCTCCCGATTCGTCCGTCTCCGCGAGCAGCTCGCGCATATCGTTTGTCAGGCCCGAAATGCCGAGCAGCCCGGACGATTTGTTCAGCATGTTGTCCACCTCGTGCACGCTCATCCCTTCCTTGTCGCAAATGAACTCGACGATCGCCGGGTCGAGATCGCCGGAACGCGTGCCCATCACCAGCCCTTCCAGCGGCGTGAACCCCATGGAAGTTTCAATAGAATTTCCCCCTTTGATCGCCGCGATCGAGCAGCCGTTGCCGAGGTGAAGCGTAATGATGTTCACGTTCTCGCGCGGGACGTTATTGATCGTGCGGTAACGATAGGCGATGTAGCGATGCGAAGTGCCGTGGAACCCGTATCGCCGGATCTTGTGGCGGCGGTAAAATTGGTAAGGGATCGCGTAGAGATATGACTGTTCCGGGAGAGTATGGTGGAAGGCGGTGTCGAATACCGCAGCTTGCGGCAGTGATCGGCCGAAAACGGAGCGGGCGGCTAGAATTCCGGCGATGTTCGCGGGATTGTGA
>Ga0307409_100000122_pt1 | contig 29111 bp, 23 predicted proteins | sample 322Ometagenome_2_FD_203888 | JGI IMG/M metagenome (GOLD analysis project Ga0307409, IMG submission 203888) | Maize rhizosphere microbial communities from greenhouse at UC Davis, California, United States - 322HYB-O-2 | ecosystem: Host-associated > Plants > Roots > Rhizosphere > Soil | place... | reverse complement strand
ATAAACGGAGGAAAGTAGAGATGGACTCTAGCGGACGTGTATGTACTAAGCAACTGATATTACTAAGTTTGTAGACGTCCACCGACGTCCGCCAAAGTCCACGTTATGCCTCTCTCAAGGCTGAAACAGGGGTTCGATTCCCCTAGGGAGCGCCAGCAATTTCAAGCCCTTAGAGCAATTTTGACGAAGTCGTCGAATAACCGTCGAATAAGCGTTGGCGAACATTCGCGAACATCGCCGCGATCGGCACGCTCCGCTGCAGCATCTTCTCGCGTGCATCGCGCCGACTGAAGAAGAGGCAAGCTTGATGCGGCCTTCGCCTTGAGGCGCTGATCCGCAAACCGGGCGCCGAGGCCCCCACTGCCGTGTCTGAGCCCTAGCCTTCCTCCGCTCCAGCGGAAGTCGTCTTGGATCGCGGGGCGAAAAGGTCGGTGAGCGACACGCCAAGCGCCTCGGCCAATCGTTTAGCGAAGATCACCGACGGGTTGGCGAGGCCGGGGTTCCCAAACTTGCGGCAATCCCAGATTTCGCACTAATGGAGCAATGGCACGTTCGGCATATCATGAGACCTCAATTGCAGATCGCAAAAGGCATCGCCGAGAAGCCCGTCACGGTGATCCGCGCAGAGGCGCGTCGCTTGTCGCCAAGCTGAATTGGAGGGTGGTACCTCGCGGCTTATTGGGAGTCGCCCAGATCTTCCCACCATGAGCTTCGACGATGGAGCGGCAAATCGATAGACCTACTCCCATGCCGGAAGGTTTCGTCGTGTAGAAGGCATCGAAGGCTCGCTCCACATCGTCGGACGCGAAGCCAGGTCCCGAATCCTGAACCTTGACAAGCACTCGACCCGCATCGCCGTTTTCCGTGCTGATCCGTATCTCTCTTGGACCTTCGTCGATTGTGCTGATTGCTTCGATACCGTTTATGATCATGTTGAGGACCACCTGCTGCAACTGAACACGGTCCCCATTGATGGAAGAAAGCTTTGCGAACTGTGCGCGCACCGTTATCCGGTGCTTACCCGCTTCGTTGCGGGTGAGTTCGATCACCTCGCGGAACGCCTCATTCAGGTCGAACCGATCGTTTCTCGGAGAGGATTTTGACACCAAGGCACGAATTCGACCGATGACGTCGCTCGCGCGCTTTCCGTTTCGGACCACGCTGGCGAGCGCGTCGCGCACTTCCTCCATGTTCGGTGGGTCGGTATCCAGCCATCTGATCGCGGCTTGTGTATTGGTGACCATCGCCGTGAGCGGCTGATTGACTTCGTGAGCGATCGAAACGGACAATTGGCCGGTTGTGGCCACTCGGTTCGCGTGCGCGAGGTTTGCTTGCACCTCACGATAGCGGCTCTCACTTTCGAGAATCGTGGCTTCCGCTCGCTTTCGCTCTGTCAAATCGAGAATATAGGCCACGCCCTGGTTCGGTTGACCCTCGAAGGCCGCAGCGCCGATGAGTACCGGCACGCGGCTACCATCCTTTCTGAAGAACTCTTTCTCGCGGGCTTGCATGGCGCCTGTCGTCAGAAGCTCTTCGAGTTCCTGTTCGGCATGAATCGCCTGCCAGTCGGGTGGTGTCAGGTCGAACCATCGAAGCCCAACGTTCACGTCCGCCCGCTCGTACTGGACCATTCGAAGAAACGCATCGTTGCAATCGATCAGTCGACCGTCAAGATCCCAAATGATGATCCCTATTACGTCAGAGTCTACGAGGCGACGAATCTTGGCTTCACGTTCTTCGAGATCCGAATAGAGGCGCGTGTTCTCTAGTGAAATAGCCGCTTGAGAGGCCAGAATTTTCAAGACCGCCAGGCGAGCGGGCGTAAAGGCGCGAGGAGCTAGGTTGTTCTCGAGATACAGTAGGCCGCAGAGATTCGTGCGGCTTATCAAGGGTAGGCAGAGGACCGAGCGGGAAGAACGCTCCTGTACGTAGGGGTCGTCGGCGAATGCGGGATCAGCCAGTGCATCGTCGATAATGACATGCTCGCGCGTTCGCTCGACGAGGTGAACGATCGACCTTGGAAGCCGCGTTTCTGTGGACGGTTCCGTGCCAAGTCGCACTTCCACGCCGGTTGCGCCTAGCGAAGCTTCCGCCTCGATCTGCTGTTTGTTGTCCCGCGTTAGCACAAGCACGGCCCGTCCCGCCCCGGCGTGCTCGACGGCCGTGCGCATTAGGGTATCTATTAGCCTGTCGAATACAATCTCTCCCGACAGGGCCTGAAGTATCTTCACCACGGTAGCGAGATCGAGACGCTCCATCGACACAGCAGTACTCATCGAACTGGTTAGCGGAGGCGGTTCCCACGCGTAAGGGTATAACTCGTCTAGCTGACGTACCTTTGCATCTGCACCCCAGCGCAAGTAGCAATATCGCGCGTCCCGCATGTACGTGCGCGCGATCTTATCGAAGCCGCGGTTTGCATAGAAGCGGGAGGCCAACTCGTTGGCGAGCGCCTCGTTTTGAAGGAACCCGTTTTGATGCGCGAGCCGTATGCTTTCTTCGTACAGTCTCTCGGCATCCAGTTCGCGCCGCTCGATGCGCGCGATCTCCGCCGATATCAAAGCCGACTTGTCGGAAAACGTCGGTGAACCTGTTTCGCGAGCCCAAGTCTTGATCTGCAAATCGTGACCCGCAAGGCGCTCTCGGAGCGCTCGTCCCTCGTTAACAGGAGCGCGCTCAGTGAGGGCGGCGAGGGCGAGCGCCGAGTAGTAGTGATAATCCAAATGCTGTATCTGAACGATCTTGGCCCAACGCCCAGGCTGCACCTTCTCCGAAGCGGAGAGAGCGTCTTCGTACCGTCCGGAAAGGACGTGCAACATCAGCTTTCGTGTCCAATACCAGAAGACCACGACATTCATGCGCTCGTTGGTCAGTTCCACCTCGAAAGCGGCCTCGTTGAAGTGGGCGTCGCCGAAATCTGACAAGGATCGCGTCATTCCGCGCAAGGCGGCAATCGTACGCTCGGTCGTGATGATCAAGTCGATCCCGTCCCGAAAGCCAACGTCTCGCGCGAAATTGAGGTATGTTTCGCACTCCTTGGCGTCATCCTGAAGATCATGGCCGCGCAATAGAAGTTCTGTTGCCGCCAATGACGATGAATAACACGCGAAGTAGAGATCCCCGGCCTCGACGCCTGTCCGGTACGCGGCGCGAAGCCAGTCGATCGAGGTAGTGAGTGGCTCGCTCCATGAAGACGTCAGCCCCATCATGCAACGGACCCGCGCCATGTCCACGGAGACATTGCGGTTCGACGAGAGTTCGCACGCGAGTGTTCCTATCCTAAATCCCTCATCGTAACGACCGAAGGCGGGACCCATCAAGTAGGAGCCGAACAACGCAAGCCCTTGGTTGGAAGCATCGGCCGCGCCATGAAGCAAACTGAGATTCACCATGCGGCAGATGACGAGACTCATCAGATTGAAGTCGGTGAAGTAGGCCGGCGCATATATTTCGGCCAAAATACGCATGGCCGACAACGTCTCCGGATTCGTCATCTTAGGAAGATCGGCGAAGCTTTCTATCGGTCGTCCACCCAGATTGTCCCAGACCTTTTCAAATTCTTCCTGCACTTCGGCCAAATCGGGGTGCGACGAAAAATCGATGCCGAACAACCTCAGGGCAGATAACGCGGTCTGAACCGCATCGTCATTCTCGGACTTCACGACATGGAGCTCGACCTTCAGCCGATAGACGGCCGCGGCATCCACGTTGTTGGGTGTGTGGTTCAAGATCGTCAAAACGATCCCGTTCGTTTCATCGAGATTCCCCCGGAGAAATTCGCATTCCGCATGCTCGAGCGCGAGAGCGAACGAGAGTTCGTAATGGGAATTCCAACCGGTTTCTCCGATCTGCGATCGCCCTTGCGCAAGATAGTCGCAAGCGGCCGCATAGGCGGCCGATGATTTCGCCTTCCGGCCGGCGCGAAGGTTGAGTGTCGTCGCGATCTCTACCGTGGATGGATCTTGATCGTCGAGGTGGACCCGGTTGAATTGGTTGGCGATCTCAAACAATTGAGCTTCTACTTGCGCGCTATCGAGGACTTCCAGCAGTCTGGAGCCGGCCTCCCGATGTCTCCGCGATCTCTCGGCGGACGAGAGCATCGCATATGCTGCCTCGTGTACGCGATCGTGCGCGAATGCGTAGCTCGAGTCTACTTGCAGCAGCAGCCCGCTGCGCAGTGGGGCGCTGAGCAGCTTCTGCGCGTCCTGTTCGGATGCACCCGCGATCGTCACAAATTGCGAGATTTCGACGCTATTGCCCAAACACGCTAAATGTTTCAGGGCCTGAAGTGACGGAGTCGGAAGCCGGCTCAGCCGTTCGACCATCAAATCGACGACGTTGTCGCTGATGCCTTGCGTGTTCACGCGGCTTATATCCCAGAGCCAGGTCGAGCTGGACGGTTCGTAACCGAGCAGACCCTGGTCGACCAGAGTGGCCGTAAATTGAATCGTGAAAAACGGATTGCCTTCGGTCTTCGCAAACACACTCGTTGCGAGGGCTCCGACTTCTTGCCGTGGCGCGCCGAGGGCGTCGGCAATCATTCGGGTCACGTCCTCAACCTGGATGCCGCCCAGTGTGATTTGTTGTACTGGCCGACCGGCGGCACGGATCGTCTGCAACCTGCGCGCCAAGGGATGCGACGGTCCGACTTCGTTGTCTCGATATGCGCCGATCAACAGCAGGTATGGGACGTCGCGTTCGGTTACAAGATGGGCAAAAAGGTCGAGAGTTGCCGCGTCGAGCCACTGAAGATCGTCTAGAAAAAGAACGAGCGGATGTTCCTTGCGCGCGAACACTTTCAAAAACTGCCGGAATGCGAGAAGGAACCGGGTTTGTGCCTCCGGCCCCGACAGATCTGGGACCGGTGGTTGCTCGCCGATGATCAGAGCCAGCTCGGGAACCAAGTTGACCATTAGTTGGCCGTGGCCGGCCAATGCTTCTACGAGGGCGTTCCGCCAGTAGACAAGGTCGGCGTCGCTCTTGCAAAGAAGCTGGCGCACCAGGCTTTGAAGCGCCTGCGCAAGTGACGCGTATGGAATACCTCTCTTATATTGATCGAATTTGCCCGCGGTGAAGAGGCCTCGAGACGGCATCAGTTCACGGTGGAGTTCGTTGACGATCGATGATTTGCCGATGCCGGAGTAGCCGGAAACCAGGACGAATTCGGAGAAGCCGCTTTTCACGACGTTGCGAAGCGCGGTTAGAAGACGGTCTATTTCGGCCTCGCGGCCATAAAGGGATTCCCGGAACCGCAATTGACCGGATGCGTCGTGGGTCCCGAGCACGAAGAAAGGTACTGCTTTGCTCGATTCCCATTCCGCCAAGCAACGCTGAAGATCCACTGTCAGACTTGCCGCGCTTTGGTATCGGTCCTCCGCGGCCTTGGCCAGAAGCTTCATGATGATCGCGCATAGCTGCAGAGGAACGCCCTGTACTCGCTCTGCAAGATCTATTGGCTGTTGAGCGATGTGACAGTGCATCCACTCGATCGGTTCGGAGGCTGAGAAAGGAAGCGCGCCAGCCAATACCTGATAGAGCGTCACCCCGAGGGAATAGAGGTCGCTACGGAGGTCGATCGTCTTGTTCATGCGGCCGGTCTGTTCAGGGGCCATATACGCGAATGTGCCCACCACGACCTCCGGCGGGGCAGGCGACAGCCGTTCGCGCGGAACACGCGACGCTATGCCGAAGCCCGTTAACCAAGCCCGATTTGCCAACTGATCGACGAAAATGTTGCTCGGCTTGATGTCCTTGTGAATTAGACCGCTGTCGTGCAGCCGTGATAGAGCGGTGGAGAGCGAGACCGCCAATCTCAAATAACGGCCGACTTCAATTGGTGCGCCAAGCACGGTCGAAAGGGGGTTGCCTCCGGGGTCGCTCAACAGCATCACTACCCGACCGCCTACCTGCGTAAGTTCGGTCGGCCGCAGGGCCCACGCTTCGTCGAGATCCTCCCTCAGGGAATATTCGAAATTGAGACGCGCGATACTATCTGGTCCCGGGCGTTCCGCGGCCGGAAGCACGGCTATGACTGAGTCTTGCTGCCCATCGCCAGTATGAGACGGCTTTCTGCAAACAAGGCGCTCGCCGTCGTTCCACAGTATCTCGAGCGAGTTTTCCCAGTTTTCACGTGACGAAGATGGTTGCATGCGATGGCTCCGCAACAAAAGGCGGATTGCCCTTCCTTCAGATGTTACGCCAAAGCCAGCGAGATCCCCGTTTCAGGTTCTGGACGATTTCACAAACTGCGGATGGTCCGCGTTCTACGAAAGACCGCTCCAGTTATATGGTTTGGGAAGCGGTATCTGCAATTTGTCGGACATGCGCGCCAGATCCGGTGATGATTGTGCGCGCATTTTACGCATCACCTGACCTCGATGAACCTTTACCGTAATTTCGGAGATCCCGAGATCCGCCGCGATTTGCTTATTCATTCGGCCTGTTGCTACGAAGCTCATGATTTCCTTCTCGCGCTGGCTCAATTCTTCGTAACGCAGCTTGAGCTCCGCCACGTCCTCTTCATGTTCGAGCGAGGCGCGGTCACGCGCATGACCGACTCCTATCGCATCAAGAAGGTCTTGATCCCGAAAAGGCTTCGTCAGAAATTCGATGGCGCCGCCCTTCATCGCCTGTACGGTCATCGGAATGTCGCCGTGTCCAGTGATGAAGACGATCGGCAATTGTCTGCGCGTCCCCTGCGAGAGCTCACGCTGAAGGTCAAGCCCACTTTTCCCCGGCAAGCGGATATCTAGTACGAGACAGCAGGGTCCTTCCGGCAGTTCAATCTTGGAAAATTCAGCGACCGAAGCGAGCATTTCGGATTGGAGGCCTACGGAGCGAAGTAGGCGGTCCAATCCTTCACGAATATCGGCATCGTCATCGATAACGATGACACTCGGAGGCTTGCTCGAGCGCCGTGTCACAGTAATGGCTCCGTCAGGTAAGAAATGTCGTGAGCGTAAGGCGGAAGTCTATCGCGGTTTCCTCGCGTCGGGAACCGTCTAGTTCAACGGAGTGGCGCTTCTCCCGGCGCCTTGGCAAGGGGATCGCCGCCCGACGCATTATACGTTGGTATAGACGTTTCAACACCCGTATAATCGAAAAGCATCTTAATAGTTTCTAAGCTCCTCCTTCTGCTCGCGGCAGCTGGTAGCGGCGACCGGGCGCGCTCCAAGAGCTCTCCTGGTATGGATTGAAAAGTGAATCATACACGCCCTCAGATCGTGGTCATAGACGATGACGAGCATGTGCGAGAAGCTATCAGAAGATTGATGCGGTCCACGGGATTTTCGGCCGAGACGTTCTCCTCTGCTGCCGATTTTCTTCGCTCTTCGGAGATGAACAGCGCAGCTTGTTTGATCGTCGATATCAACATGCCGGAAGTCGGCGGTTTCGATCTGTACTTCAAGCTGAAAGAACTTGGGCAGATGGTGCCGACCATTTTTATCACCGCCTACCCGACGGAGGATGATCGGTCGCGAGCCCTCGACGCGGGAGCCATCAGCTATCTGGGAAAACCGTTTGGCGATGCGGAGTTGCTGGATGGAGTCCGCGCGGCCTTGGCCTCGCGGTCAAGGAGCGATTGCTCCGACTAGCCGGAATTCTGATATCGCCAATTGGTCTAAGATCCGGTCTCTCGACCGCTGCCGTTAGTACCGTGAGCTGGCCAATTGCTGCGCGAGTAAGGAGCCATCAGCGTTGGTGCGCAAGCTCCTGGCGATTATACGAACGTGCCATCGGCTCAGCCGGATCATTCGTCCCCATAACCGCTTGTAGAATTGAGCGGACAGACCGCAGTCTGCTCTTACTGCGCCTATGGTAGTGGTGGAAGTCGGAGTGCGCTTCCCCAGCGGATCACGGGTAATCCTGAACCTGAGAGTTGGACCATTGGGGTCTGAAATGAACCAGCGTTATGCCTGCGATACAGGTCAATGGGTGGTCGATCCAGCGTGGTGTGAACTCCTGCGTCCTCAAGGCGGCTCGGTACGATTGGACGTCCTCAGCAATCATTGTTGAGCTTGCGCATGGCCGGTGAATATTTCTTCACTCCAGAGGTTTAGGCACAACTATCTGGCGTGATGGACCGCCTTGGCACCTTAGTTGTTACGAATTCGGTGGGCGATCGTTTTCAAGAGCCGCTCGTTGATTGATCGCAACTGCCCTCGCACGGAAGTCGCGACTATTTGCAAAATCGGTATCGCTCGGTGTTTCTCTCTCTCGCAACGTTCAACAAGAGGATCGAGATGATAAAAGGGTCCATAACACTCGGCCAATCAAGGGAGATGACCAATGAGCGCTTGATCGACCGTCCTCCTGAAATCGCAATACGGTTCGATCGGTTTCATGTATTGCCTCATTCGCGTCAACTGCTTGCCAATAACCGCTCCGTCGAGATTGGCAGCCGCGCATTTGAGCTTCTGCTTGCGCTACTGGAAGCGAGTGGCGAATTGGTAACAAAAGATGAGCTACTCGCTCGCGCATGGCCCAACACCCTCGTAAGTGAAAGCAACTTGCGCGTTCAGATTGCCGCGTTGAGAAATGCGCTGGGATCCGCCAAGGGGATCATAAGATCAATTTCGGGGCGCGGTTACGTGTTTACAGCCTCGATTCTTAATTCTGAGCAATTAACCCAAGCTGCGGAGCTGAGGTCGTGCGACGTCACCACGATGGTCGAACCATCATTGTTGCTGTCAACGTCTTCGACGCAGCTTCGACCAGAAGGCGGGTCGACCGTTGCGATTATCGACGATGACGCTGGATGAACCTTGGTGCCGTGGAATGTCTAACTAAGCCGCTCCGGCGCGATGATTTGTTACATGCGCTTCAAATTGCAATCAACAGCAACGATGTTCGCCATTCTTGCTCCTGGCGGAATCATTGAGCAGTCTGGAGAACGTCGCCGCGCAGTTTCGGATGACGCTCGGAAGAAAGCCGGTCAATATTGCATACTGACGAGAGCTAGATTCGACCCCGTGGAGCTTTCAATCGTTCTGATATCGGAGATTACGATGAGTGCAGATGAAACTACGGCCAAGCCGGTCGCTGGAAACTATCCATCGGCGATCGGCGAAGCGATCGCGACGCCTCACGAAATTTTCCAATTGGGCATGGGTTTCTGGGGCTCCAAAACATTGTTGAGTGCGGTCGAGCTAGGTGTATTCAGTGCGCTCGCAAACGGGCCTATGGACCTTGAAACTCTTCGGAAAAAGATCGGGCTTCATCGGCGGGCGGCTCATGACTTTCTGGATACGCTGGTCGCATTGAAAATGCTGGACCGCGAGGGCGGTGTTTATCGCAACACTCCCGAAACCGATATGTTTCTCGACAGGGCCAAGCCTTCTTACGTTGGCGGCATGCTCGAGATGGCAAATTCGCGATTATACGGCTTTTGGGGCTCGTTAACCGAAGCGCTGCGCTCGGGTCAACCTCAGAATGAGAGCAAGGATAACGAGGATTTCTTTGGAGCCATGTATGCAAAGCCGGAGGTCTTGCGCGGCTTCTTGACCGCAATGAGTGGAATCAGCGCGGTATCGGCGCAGGCGATAGCCGCGAAATTTCCCTGGCACCATCAGAAGACATTCGTAGATATCGGCGCGGCGCAGGGGATGGTGCCGGTTACGTTGGCGCGCGCTCATCCTCATCTACGCGGGATCGGTTTCGATCTTCCCCAGGTTCAGCCGGTCTTCGAGGAGTATGTAGCCGGGCGGGGGCTGTCGGACCGGGTGCGCTTCCACGCGGGCAATTTTTTTGAGGAAAATCTCCCTGAGGGCGACGTCATCATCATGGGACACATTTTGCACGATTGGAACCTCGCACAAAAGAAGGTCCTGTTGGCCAAGGCGTTCGCCGCTTTGCCTAAGGGTGGTTCGGTTATCATCTATGAGGCCCTCATCGACGATGATCGTCGTGACAATGCATTTGGTCTTCTGATGAGTTTGAACATGCTGGTCGAGACGACTGGAGGATTTGATTATACCGCCGCTGATTGCAGCGCCTGGCTGCGGGAAGCGGGATTTACCGCGACCCGCGTCGAACATCTCCTCGGTCCGGATAGCATGGTCATCGGCACCAAGTAGCGCCGTCAGCCAGTCCAACTGGCGAACAGAACAGATGCATCGTTAAAGACGTTCGATCGTTCGAAATCACATTAGAGCGTGCCAAGCGGAAAGTGTAGTCATCGAGGTGATGATACTAACGCATCGCCAATCGTTCGACGATCAACTCATGGGAGTGGGCCACGTCCAACGTAGATTAGGAGAGCGGTAGTGTCATCACCAAGTAAGCTAGAACCCATCGTCGGAAAGCTCGGCGCAAGCGATCCAGGCCCTCGCAATGCAGAGCTAGATCGCCAAAATCCGGACATTCTTACACCTCCTAGGACAGACAATGGCTCGATCCCGAACCTGAAGTTCTCCTTTGGCATGGCGCATAATCGCCTCGAAGTTGGTGGGTGGGCACGTGAAGTAACGGTCCGGGACTTGCCTGCGGCAACAGGCCTGGCCGGCGTGGATATGCGGCTTGGGCCCGGAGTCGTGCGCGAGATGCATTGGCACAAGGAAGCGGAATGGGGATACGTGCTTGATGGGCGCTGCCGCGTAACCGTCGTCGATGCTGATAGGAACGTTTATATCGATGACCTCAAACCAGGTGATATCTGGCTTTTCCCCTCGGGGATCCCCCATTCTATCCAAGCCCTGGCGGAGGGCTGTGAGTTCCTTCTCGTCTTCGATGACGGCAATTTTTCGGAAAACGAGACGTTGCTGCTGACCGAAGTTATGGCACACATGCCCAGGGATGTTGTCGCGAAGAATTTCGGCATCCCAGCGAAGCACTTTGCGAATCTTCCAGCCAGGGAAAAGTACATCTTCCCGCTTCCCGTTCCGCCGCCGCTCAGCGAGGTCCTCGCCAGCCTCCCCAAGCAACGCCCGCCCATGCCGTTCACTGTCCACGGTGATGACTTCACTGCTCACCGATGGGACGGCGGCAAGACCACGATCATCGACGTCAGGAACTTTCCGGTCACCAACATGGCCGCGCTGATCATCGAGTTGGAGCCTGGAGCGATGCGAGAAATTCACTGGCATCCCAACGCCGATGAATGGCAGTACTATATTGAGGGCGAAGCGCGTATGACCGTATTCGATGCCACATCCAAGGCCCGTACGTTCAATTATAGAGCCGGGGACGTCGGCTACGTGCCGAGAACGCTGGCTCACTACATCGAAAATATAGGGACCACCAAGGTTCGGCTATTGAACGTCTTTAATGACCCGGAATTCAAAGACGTTCCACTCAACCAGTGGCTCGCACTGACGCCGTCCGATTTGGTGCGCGGCCACCTCGATCTCGACGAAACCGCAATGGCGGCCTTGAACCCCAATGCACGAGCAGTCGTGCGTTGAAATAGATCGCGACGTTGCTTGCGCGCGGTAATTGTCCGGCGCAAGTGCCGTCAGAACATGTCGATCTTATCATCCCGCGACAACCCTCGAAGAGATACGGATTTGCCACGCAAATCTCATGTCCGGACGAAGCCACCAGGCGATGGAGCGATCGTAGACGCCATTCCCCTGGGGCTCCCCGCTCCGGTCGGAATTTCTATATGGAAGATGCTCATCCAGGCGACGATCATGACGATACTCGCCGGCTTCGTTGACGCTGTGGGATACACGGCGATGGGCCACCTCTATCTGTCATTTATGAGCGGAAACAGCACACAATTTGGCATGGCTGTCGCTGACGGCAACACGCATGTGGTCGGCTGGGCTGGCGCGGTTATCGCAACATTCGTGCTTGGTGCATTTCTGGGCTCCCTGGTTCATTCAGCCGAGGGGCGGGTCGGAATGCCGCTTGTGCTCGCCTGTGAACTCGTCTGCCTGGTGTCGGCTTGGAGCCTCGAGGGATTCCTCCCTGCGAATGTCGCCTTGCTCTTCGTTGCTCTCGCCATGGGTATGCAAAATACCCTTCACAAAGCGGTTGCGGGAGCTGCATCGGGCAAGAGCTTCATCACCGGCGCTCTGTTCGGAACAGGTGACGCGCTTGCGCGAGCCTGCCTCGGCCGCGCTCACGTCGCAGAGGCAGCAGCCAATGCGGCTTCTTGGCTGGCTTTTATCGTCGGTGTTACCGGCGGCGCGTTCGGGGTGGGCGCCTTCGGGGTAGCTTCAGCGCTTCAAGGAGCCGCAGGGCTCGTGCTGGTGCTTATCATCCTGTCCATCTTGTGGCGTAAATAGAACCGCCTGCTACCTACATAGACGGCCCCTACGCCGGGTAGACGAGCGATACGCCATCTTCGCGCGCCGCGGGGTTCATGATGGCAACCTCAATCCGCGCTGTGCCCATCAGATGGAAGACGTCTCGATCATCGCGAAGGAGGTAATCGGCAACAAACCGTCGATGACAACGCCACCAGACTGCTTCCGAACACATGACCGCGCATCGTCGCTCCATGCTTAACTGTTTGAGATGCGATAGGCCTCTGCGGAACTCGTCGGAAAGTGCATAGTCCGCATAGTTGTGAAAGCTCCGATTAATCCAGAAGCCATTGACTTCGGGCGGCACCGTTTTTGATCTCGTTCGTAGGCCGCCGAGGCTCTCGATCCGGGTATAACCAATCTGCCAGCGCGAAAGCAAACCGGGCAGCGCTTCGATATTGAATTGTGGGTTGGTTCGCGATCGCGGCATCTTACGGATATCGACGACCGTCTCGACCGCGCCCACCTTAAGCAACTCGACGAATTCGACAATGCTCCGCCTTGAGTGACCAACCGTGTAGATGGGAATGGCCTCAATCGGCATCATGCAGGGTCCGATGGCTCGGCGGCGGGCCGAGTTACTGGGCCTGCAGCTAATGATGATCTTGAAAAACGCGAAGGATGCCACCGCGGCGCTACTGGCGCGCAGGCTAACAAGACCCCATCGACATGATCACGACCAACAGGTGAAAGCCTCCGCCGAGTAATTTCGAAACTTCCACGGTGGACTCCTGAGACGCATTTGATGGTAAGTAAACGATCGTCACTGGTGGTATCGTTTCGACAAGGAAGACGCAGATGACTGAACAATTCAAGGTTGGAGATCGGGTGCGGTGGAATTCGGAAGCCGGGGAGGTCCGCGGCACGATCATCCGGATTCATGTCAGCGATTTCGACTATAAAGGTTATACGCATCATGCCAGCCCGGAATTGCCACAGTACGAGATCAAGAGCAGCAAAACAGATCATATTGCGGCTCACAAGGCGTCGGCGCTAACCAAACTCAGTGATTGAAATCGGTAGCTTCGGCAGAGCTGATGCATGCTTGCGAAGGCAACCCGAGCCGATTGAAATTGTTCTGGCAAGGCTGGTTCGCGAAATCGCTAAGAAGCGCTTTCGAGGCTCTTGTCTGACTTTATGCGAAATGCCTCGGTACGGGCTCCCTGGCCATCGGCTTCCTGGTTTTTGCCTTCCTGAGAAATTCCACCAGGACCACCGCGTGGTTTACCGTTTTATCGTGAGCTGCATACAGCAGAGTAGCTTTACGTTCGCCAATCGCCTCCAAAACGTCCGTTACAGCCGGATTTGATCTTAACTCATCCCGGTAACGTTGCTTGAACTCAGCGAACCGATCCGCGCGATGATCGAACCAGACCCTCAATGAAGGAGTTGGCGCGATATTTTTGCTCCAGAGGTCGATGGCAGCGTCCTCCTTCCGAAGACCGCGTGGCCATAACCGATCCACCAAAATTCTCTTGCCGTCGTCGGCCGAGCGCGGTTCGTAAACCCTCTTAATCTCAATGGATGCCATGCTCATTCCCCGTGGACTAAGTCTTGTTATAGAACTGACAAATGCGGACCGCCTTGACCAGAAGGACAAGACCGCAGCATCTCCCGGTCGGCCGACGCCGTTTGCGGGACACCACGAGCCCCCACGACCATGGGCAAGCCGCATTGCCCATGGTCAACCCGTTTCATCATTGGCGTTCGCCATATGAAATCGGATACGCCACCTCACGGACGGCGAACATGGGATCGGCAGCCTCAATGCCTGCCGGGAACATGCCGGGCAGGAACAGCAGGCTCTTGTCCGCCTTGGGCTGGTCGGTCACCAATCTCTCTATGCTGATCGTACCAAGCTTGACCGTGGCCCGGCTTTCGGGCCACGCGATGGATGGATCCTCGATTTTATCGCCAGGTGCTGCGAGTTGCGCATACCAATCGAAGCGGATCGGCGTCGTCACGACCCGCTTGGATATTTCTTCAGATAGATAATTCGGGCCCATTGACTTGCGCGATGCCTCGTCAAGATAATGTTCTCCGGCCTCGGGGACGAAACGATAACGAACAAAGCTTCGTTTGTTCGCTTCGTTCACGAATACCACCGAATTTACGCCGTAGTAGGCTGTGGTGGCATAACTTGCGGGCGGCGGCTTCTGCGTTGTAAGGAACTGTTTGGCGATGGGGTGGCTCTCGAGATACTTGTCCAACGGCGTGGGCTTCTGAGCGCCGGCTCCGCTGGATGCGATGGTTTGTAACAGAATTCCGAACTCACGCGCGGTCGGCACCGGAAAGCCATTGAAGCTGTGGTTGACAATGTCCAGGTTATCGGATCCGCCCGCCCGCAATTTGACGGCCATGCCGCGAGGATTGGCGTCCATAATGTTGTCCGGGATGTTAGGAATGCCGGTGAAATTCGAGAATCTGATGGTTACGGGAATTCTCGGACCAGAAAATACCGCAGCTTTGCTGAGAGTTCGGGCTGCTTCCGATGGAGCAAAGTTGCCTTCCAATATGATGCCTTTCGCGTGAACAGCCCTCGCGTGGTGGTTGCCAAAGGCCAAATGGAGATCATCGATCAATTGCGTTGCTTCATCGACAAGAGGGGTCGTCGATTGAGCTGCGAGGTTGATCGACTCCACTTGCTGATCACCGGAAGACTTCAAAACTACATTTGTTGACACGTTGGCTCTCCATTTAATGGTTATGTCGTTCAGGGCGATCACACAAAGCTTCGGGGAAACGGAGAAGTCTTGCTGAGGGTCACCATTCGAAATACGAAGGCCTTTGATTGCCTCGATCTTCGCGCCATTCCTTAATGGGCATGGGCGAGTCCTTTAGAGCGCGCCCAACGCCGATCGGTGACGATGGTGCATTACAGCTCTTGGCCCGTATTGCTGTTTCGCCACGGAAATGTTCTTGTCGCACGCTTTGGAAGTGCGTGATCAGGTCGTCTGCGAGTGTCGCCGCGAGATGATGATTCCGACGCCGGCGGCGGCCATGCAAGCAGCGGCTCCAACCCCAAGAGCTAGGCGCGGACTCTCCGCATCGATCATCCCTATGATGGACGCTCCAACGGGAGTTGATCCCACAAAGGCGGTTGACCAGAGCGCCATGACTCGTCCTCGGTACTCGGGCGCCGCCGCCAGCTGGATAGTACTGTTGCCGGTAACAAGAAAAAGAATGCTGGCGAAGCCGACGAGACAAAGCAACGATATGGCCCAGGGAAGATTGGGAGCGAATACGGTTGCCAGCATTGCTGCGGCGTAAAAAACTGCAATCCCGCAAAGCGGCTTCAGGCCAATCGCTGGTCGCCACATAGCGTAGAGGCCACCGGCGACTGAGCCAACGCCAAAGGCGCCAATGATCCAACTGTAAGTCGTGGGTGTACCACCGAGTGAGACACGGGCGAATAGCGGTAGGCTAACCTCAAATTCGTAAGTGAACGTTCCAATCAAGGCCATCATCGCAATGGGGCCGATGATTTCCGGCACCGTCAAGGCGTAGCGAAATCCGTCGGTAAGTTGACCTACTGCAGCCTTGGTCGGCGGGACCGGGTGCAGTTCGGCAAGCGCCATCGTCGCGAGCGCAAATAACACGGCCCCGAAGCTCGCGGCGTTGGCGAGAAAACACCAGCCGATTCCAATCGTGGCGATGAGTCCGGCTGCCACCATCGGCCCTACGGCGCGGCCCACGTTGACAAAAGTGCTGTTCAAGGTGACCGCGCTATGAAGATATGGCTTGCTGACCATCTCGGGAATGAAGGCTTGGCGGGCCGGATTATCCAGTGCGGAAAGCGTGCCGAAGCCGAGCGCAAGCAAGTAAACGAGCCCGATTGTGATTGTGTTCGTGAGCACAAGCACGGCCTGGATGGTCGACAGGACTGCAAGGGAGAGTGCAGTTCCCAGCAGAATGCGGCGCTTGCTGTGCCGATCGACGAAAAGGCCTGCATAAGGCGTCAACAGCAGAACAGGAAGATAGCGGGCAGCTGTGACAAATCCGACGCTGGTTGCCGAATCCGTGAGCTGCAGGACCAATATCGCCTGCGCGACCGTCTCGGTCCACGAACCGATCAGGCTGATGCCCTGGCCCAGCACGAAGCGACGAAAGTTCGGTACCGACAGCGCCTCAAAATGGCCTACGCGCTTCCGACTTTGCAAGGAGGCGGCCATCACGGGATCCTTTTGAAACCGTCCGGCAAGTAGCTGCCGAGCGCGCAAGAAACTATTCGCGATCGACCGCCCCGCAACCGCATTAGTGGTGAATTCAGCTCAAACCATATGACTTGGCTCCGGCTCCAGCCAGCCGACCGCCGTCCACGATGAGATATTCGGGGCGGATCGGGCGGTTCTCCAAAAAGCATTGCAGTATCTCGAGCGTGCCGGCCGCATAGCGCGCCTGCGCGGAGAGCGAGCTACCGGAAATATGGGGTGTCATCCCCTGGTGCGGCATTCGGCGCCAGGGATGGTCTGATGGCGCTGGCTGTGGAAACCAGACGTCGCCGGCATATCCGGCCAGCTTGCCGGACTCCAGGGCGCGTACCACGGCATCCCGATCGCATAAATCACCGCGTGCGCAGTCAACGAGGTAAGCTCCCCGCTTCATCAAGGCGAACATTGCGTCGTCGAACATATGTCTGGTCGACGGGTAAAGCGGGACCTGAAGGTTGACGATGTCACACGTCCTGGCAATAGACTGTGGAGTGTCGTGATAGCACAAACCGAGCTCTGCCTCGATGTCTTCCGATAAGCGATGCCGCTGGGTGTAATGCAGATTGACGCCGAACGGCTTGAGCCGCCGTAAGATCGCAAGGCCGATGCGCCCTGCTCCTATCGTTCCAAAATGCATCCCCTCAAGATCGTAGCTTCTGCTGACGCAATCGGCGATGTTCCATCCTCCATTGACGACATAGGCATGCGACGGGAGATAGTTTCGGACCAAAGCGAGGACTGACATGACAGCATGTTCGGCCACGCTGATACTGTTGGAGAATGTCTGCTCGGCTACCGTGATGCCCCGCTCGGAAGCGGATTTTAGATCGACATGGTCCGAACCGATCCCAGCGGTGAGCGCGAGTTTGAGATTCTTAGCCTTCGCAATTCGCTCGGGCGTCAAATATGCGGGATAAAATGGCTGCGAGATGACGACGTGGGCATCGGAGAGATGGCGCTCAAAGGCGGAGTTCGATCCGTCTTTGTCGCTGGTCACAACAAATTCGTGTCCATGGCTTTCCAGATATCCGCGTAATCCCAACTCTCCAGAAACGCAGCCTAGTAGCTCACCCGGCTTGAAGCCTAGCGGGCCTCGCGGAGTCGGTAGGGTCTGACCGTCCGGATAGCGACTGATGACGGGAATATCGTCGCGCGCATACTGCGGCGGATAGCCAGTCACGGGATCGGGATAGAGCACACAAACAATCTTGGACATCAGGTTGCCTCGCATTTTCAAGCTGAAGCTCGACAATGCGAAACCGCTTCAGATGCGGTCTTTTCAAATCAAACGTCGTCAGAACCAGTAGTGCGATACAGCAATGAAATGGATGATCTCTGTTTGCTGGCGAACTTGAGACGATAATAGGTTGTGTCTTAGAACCATTTGTACGTGAAGCGACAAAGGCGTGCGACTGAGCAACTCGACGTGCGCGGCAGAAAGATGTGAGCGGCGCCGACTCCCTATGTCTTGCGGGAGAAACAGCTCTATGGATGAGTCCCATGAAGTATATCGTGACGTCGGGGTTTGCGCTGGCCCTGCTGCTGCAATTCACCATACCCGCCGAGGCAGCGCTATCGACCTTTGTATGTCCCGAGACGATCGAGGGAACGACGCCGGATAAGCGGGCTGAAATCCGCACATTGCTTCCGCCGGGAGATGCCATGGAGAATCCCGCGCGCCTGAATGCAAGCATCGACGAACTCCGGCGTCTCGGCCTGTCGCAGACGTTGATCGTTGATCATCTGATCGGAGCTTACTGCCCAACGGTTGCCGAGAACACCTCTCTTTCTGACTCAGAGAAGACCGCGAAGGTTCGCCAATTCGCAAGGCGGATCACTGTCCTTGTCTATAGGGAGGAGGACGTCTCCGATATCTTGCTCAATATTCCCTTGAAGCCGTCCATAGTCGATGAAGTCAACGCAAAGGCCGAGGCGAGCGGCATCTCCGTGGAGAAATGGCTAGCGAGGGCGATCGAGACCGCCTTGAAATAGGTGATGTCGCTCTCTGCGCTGCGACGTGATTGGCTTCAGATATTGATCTGTCGAAGCATACAGTTGCACGAAGGTTGTCGTTGCGGAAATTGAGTGCCAGCTGGTTTAGCTGGCGCGGAAGCAGCGAGCCACACCACAATCTAAGCAATCAAATAAGTCCTTCGGTATTCGGGCTCGGGACCCGAAAGCCGGGGCTAACCCGCGTGTTGGAATCCTTTGCCGTCGTTTGGTTCGAGACCGTGCAGACGCGCAATTTCGAGTGCCGTCCAAATAGATCAACGTGACTAGGAACAATAATCTTTTGGGAGAGCCAGCCGACCAAGGCTGGGGCGCCTGATGGTCCGGACGGCGCTGACAAAGGCGCGGACAATTAATGGAGAGATGCAATGAAAGATAAAGCAGTAACAATAGCCGTATTCGAGACGCATACATTGGCAGAAGACGCCGTCAGAAAGCTGGCGAACGAAGGCGTCGACATGAGGTCCATTTCCATTATCGGAAAGGATTATCACAGCGAGGAGAATCCCGTCGGTTACTATAACGCTGGAGATCGCGCCAAGATCTTGGGGCGATACGGTGCATTCTGGGGTGGTCTATTCGGGATTCTCTTTAGCTCGCTGTTTATCTTCGTTCCGGTCTTCGGCCATCTGGTCATTCTCGGACCGCTTGCAGCCATGGTGGTGAGCACCCTCGAAGGCGGCGTGGTCGGCGGCGCCGCGGGTGCCCTCGCCGGGGCACTCAGCGCGATCGGCGTGCCTAGAAACTCGATCCTGCGCTACGAAACTGCTTTGAAGGCGGATAGCTTCGTCGTCACCGTGCAGGGAACGCCTGAACAAGCGGATAAAGCACGGAAAGTTCTACAGCCGACGGCCGAGGCCGAAGTGGCCACGTTCGCGCCCGAAACGCTGTCGAGCTGAAGGGCGGCACGAAACTGCTTCGGACGTCTCATGAACGTCCGAAGTGCTGCGCCCTTTAACAAACTGCGGTTGTCCGGGTGAGAAAGTGGGAAGTTATGGCGACGTATCGAGGCGAATCAGTCCGGGATGAGCGTCATTTTCCTGTGACTGCGCCTGTGCAAGAACGCCGTGTCTGGCTAGTGATAGCGGCAGCTTGCGTTGGCGCCTTCATGGGTCAAATGGATGCGAGCATTACGCAGCTCATCCTGCCTGTTCTGGAGCGCGATTATCACGCGAGCGTCGACCAGGTCAGCTGGGTCTCCGTTATCTACCTTTTGGTCGTCGCCGTGTTGTTGCCTGTGTTCGGGCGCCTCTCAGACATCTATGGACGCAAGACATTCTATCTGTGCGGTTTTGCTGTCTTCGTAACGGGATCGGCGCTGAGTGGGCTGGCGCCAAGCCTGGGCTTTCTGATCTGCGCACGCGCGTTACAGGCGGTCGGATCGGCCATTCTCGGCGCGAACAGTGTCGCGATCATTGTCTCTATCGCGGGGAAGGCGCTTCGCGGGCGCGCTTTGGGCGTTCAAGCCGCTGTTCAGGCGGTCGGCCTGTGCACCGGGCCGGCGGTTGGCGGCATCATCGTGTCAGAACTCAGTTGGCGTTGGGTGTTCTGGATAAACGTTCCGATAGGCATTGCAGGTGCGATCGCCGCGTTCCTGCTAATTCCTGCGTCGGGGGGAAGGGCAAGCGGCGGGCGCTTTGACTGGTGGGGTGCAGTCCTGCTCACCCCTGGACTGGCCACCCTCGTTTTTGCAATCAATCAGGTTGGGGCATGGGGGCTCGCTTCACCGTCCATTCTGATAGCGGTTGCTCTCGCGGGCGTGTTCCTGATCGCCTTCATCTGGCGGGAAGAAAGAAGTTCGTTTCCGCTGATTTCGCTTGGCTTGTTTCGGAATGCCTCGTTCGCATTGGGTAACATTGCGGGAATGATGGCAAACGCGGTGCTCTTTGGCGTTTTCTTTCTGGTGCCATTTACGTTGGAGCGAGCGTTTCAGGATACGCCGCTTTCAGCGGGCCTTCGCCTGACGCTCGTCCCTCTCATGCTTGCGGTGATGGGGCCTGTGAGTGGTGCGCTGTCGGACAAGATTGGCGCCCACATTCTCTGCTCGGCAGGCATGATGACGGCGGCCGGCGGGCTCGGGATTTTATACGCTGCGCTTGATCCAGGGTCCCCGAGCTTGACAATGTTAACTGTCGCACTGGGTGTTTTCGGCGTCGGCCTGGGGCTTTTTCTGGCTCCGAACAACAGTGCGATCATGGGCAGCGCGCCGCCGGCCGAGGTCGGCGAGGCCGGTAGTGTGATGAACGTCGTGCGAGCCCTGGGAATGAGTCTCGGCATTGCCCTCACATCGGCCATTCTGGCCTCGCAGATAGGCCAAGGTGCCGGCGGCTTTCAGACGATAGGGCTTCTGCCGAAGGAGATGATCGGGGCAGCGCGCTTCGTCGTCGCGGCCTTCTGTGGTTTTGCGCTGCTGGCTTCCGGCGTGTCGGTCCTGCGATCAAACCGGTGACGGTCGTGTCGGGAGCAATGGGGCGGCCATGACGACGAAAAAGAGAGCGGTGCTTGTGATTTGCGCAATAGCGGTGATTGATGTCACGGCCAACGCGGCGTCAGGCCAGGAATCGATGACTACGCGACCAACTGTTGGAGTTGCCAAAGTCGGGAAGACGTCGGTTGTCGACACAAGCGAGTTCATCGGTCGAATCGAGGCGATTAACCGGGTTAGCGTCGTTGCGCGCGTAACCGCTTATCTACAGCAGCGCAGTTTCGTCGAGGGCGCGGAAGTCAGGAAGAACACCGCATTATATCGGTTGGAGCAGGGACCATTCCAGGCTGATCTGGCAGCAAAAAAAGCCGCCGTCGCGCAGCTGCAGGCGATGCTTGAAAATGCGAAGCTGACAACCGAGCGGGCGCAGACCTTGTTGGGCGGACCAGCGGGTCAGCAATCGATCTATGATGCGGCTATCGCAAGTCAACGAAGCCTCGAAGCGCAGGTCGGGGCGGCGCAAGCCAACGTCCGCATCGCGCAGATCAATCTGGACTATACCAACATTGAATCCCCGATCGACGGCAAGATCGGCCGGACCTCCGTGACCGAAGGCAACGTTGTCGGCCCTAATTCCGGTGTGCTCACCACGATTGTGAGCCAGGATCCGATGTACGTGACTTTCCCGGTGCCAGTCCGCGAGGCCATTTTGTTGCGCGACCGCTACGCCGCACTGGGCGGGTTTGGCGCGGTGGCAATCAAGATTCAGCTGCCGAGTGGCAAAATTTACGATCAAAAGGGGCGGCTCGACTTTGTAAACAACACGATCGGACAGAGCACCGATACCATCATAATGCGCGGCACCGTCGAGAACCCCGGAATACCCGGTCTTTCTGGCGAAGGAGCAAGGGAGCTGACCGATGGCGAGTTTGTCTCGGTCTTTCTGGAGGGAGTGGAGCCGGTCGAGGTCCTGTCTGTGGCTCGCTCCGCGGTTCTGACCGACCAGGAAGGTAGCTACGTCTTTGTGGTCGGGCCAGACGACAAGGTCATCCAACGCAGAGTGACCGTGGGACAGTCGAGCAAGACCGTCGCCTCCATCACTCATGGGCTTCAGCTCGGCGAGTCGGTGGTGGTGGATGGATTGCAGCGGATTCGTCTCGGGGAAGTGGTCAAACCTGTGTTGGCTCCTCCGCCTGACGGGAGGTTGATAGGTGTTTCGATGTACGGAGCTGCGGCAGGCCGAAATAGAGATCCTGCTGATCGCACTTCGACGAAGGAATCCAGACGGTGATTTCCGGGATATTTGTCGACAGGCCGAGGCTGGCCGCCGTGATCGCCATCGTCATATCGATCGTGGGCGTGTTGGCGATGCTGCGCATCCCGGTCGCCCAATTCCCGGACATCGTGCCTCCCCAGGTCACCGTGTCCGCCGTGTTTCCAGGCGCTTCCGCCGAAGTGGTCGAGGCCAGCGTTGCCCAGCCGCTGGAAGCGCAGGTCGTTGGTGTCGACCGAATGCTGTATATGAAATCGACCAGCGGAAACGACGGAACCTATACGCTGACGGCGTCGTTCGAACTCGGAACCGATCCGGACATCAACACCGTCAACATCAACAACCGGGTGCAGACCGCGCTTTCCCAGCTTCCCACCGAGGTGCAGCGGGAAGGTCTGGTCGTACAAAAGAAGTCGTCGGCGATTCTGCAGTTCATCGTACTGTACAGCGAGAATGGCGAACAGGATCCTCTTTTCGTCACAAATTATACCATCATCAACGTACTGGACGCATTGTCCAGAACGCCCGGCGTCGGTCAGGCAAGTCTTTTTGGAAAGATGAATTACTCGATGCGTATCTGGTTCGATACGCAAAAGCTCACCAGCCTTAATCTTGTCCCATCGGATGTGATCAATGCGATCCAGCAACAAAGTGTGCAGGCGCCGGTTGGCCGTATCGGTGCGCGACCGATCAGCAATGAGCAGCAAATACAACTGAACGTCCAGACGCAAGGACGACTATCGACGGCGGAGGAATTCGGCGCGATTGTGCTGCGCGCAGATACGAGCGGAGCAACTCTTCGGGTCAGGGATGTGGCTGACGTCGATTTGGGCGCGCAAAGCCAGGATACGGAGTCGCGTATTGACGGGCGTGCGGGCGTCCCTATTGGCATCTATCTGGCCCCCGGCGCCAACGCCGTGACTACGGCGAAGGCGGTTCAGACGACGCTCAAGAAGCTGTCTGGTCGATTTCCCGCGGGAATACGATATCTCGTTCAATACGATTCGACGATCTTCGTTCAGGATACGATCAGGGAAGTACTACGAACGCTCGGTGAAGCGTTTGTATTGGTTGTCGCAGTCGTGTTTCTTTTCTTGGGAAATCTGCGTGCAACCATAATTCCAGCGATCGCGGTGCCAGTAAGTCTGTGGGCACGTTTGCAATCCTTCTTGCGCTGGGATACTCGGCGAATACGGTATCGCTGTTGGCGATGGTTCTGGCGATCGGAATCGTCGTCGACGACGCGATCGTGGTCGTGGAGAACGTCCAGCGGGTGATGGAGGAAGAGCCGGAGTTGAGCGCAGCGGACGCCACAAAAAAGGCGATGTCCGAGATCACCGCTCCAATTGTTGCGATTACTTTCGTTCTGCTATCCGTGTTTGTTCCGATCGCCTTTATTCCGGGAGTTTCCGGAACCTTGTTCCGGCAGTTTGCGGTCACGATCAGTGCGGCAATGCTTGTGTCGGCGCTCAACGCCCTGACTCTATCACCCGCGCTATGTGCCGTCTTTCTACGTCACGCTCCCCCTCCTGCTGGTGCGTTGCGCCGGGTCTTTTTCGGAATCGAGTGGGTCCGCGATCGCTATGTCTTGGGCGTACGGCGGCTGCTGCGGATGGCAGCCGTTTCGCTCGGGCTCGTATTCGTCTTCGCGGCGGGTGTCGCGGGAATGTCCATGATCACTCCCACCGGGTTCCTGCCGGACGAAGATCAAGGCGCCTTCTTCGTATCCGTCCAACTGCCGGATGGAGCTTCGGTGGCACGAACCAGCGCGGTAACCCAGCAGGTCGAAGCACTATTGGCCCGCATGCCCGAGATCGAGCATACTCTATCAATTATTGGATTTTCGATTCTTGATGGGGCGAACGAGCCAAACTCGGCGCTCATGGTCGCGCGTCTCAAACCGTTTTCGGATCGTCGCTTGGCATCGCAGTCCGCTCAGGCACTGATACGCAAGACCTTCATAGAGGGCGCGACGATTGGACTCGCAAGTATTCAGCCATTCAATCTGCCGCCGATCATTGGATTGTCGACGAGCGGTGGCTTCGAGTATCAGCTTGAGGCGCTCGAAGGGCAGAACCCGGTGGAACTCGGCAGCGTCGCTGCAGCAATCATATCCTCGGCGAATCGGGATCCTTCGCTATCGTCTGTATTTTCCACCTTCACGACCTCCAATCCGTCGGTTTATCTCGACATCGACCGTTCCAAATCGGAAGCTTTGGGGCTGAATATCAATGATGTTTTCGCCGCCCTCCAAGGTACGCTCGGCGGCGTCTACGTGAATAATTTCAATCTCTTTGGTCGGACCTGGCAGGTTAACGTAGAGGGGGTTGGAGCCGACCGGGGGGACATCTCCGACATTTGGCAGATCTACGTTCGAAACAGCTCGGGTGAGATGGTCCCGATGCGATCAATCGCGGAAACGAAGATAGTCGTCGGGCCGCAGGTCATTACTCGCTACAACAACTATCGCTCGGTGACAATCAACGGTCACGGAGCACCGGGCGTGTCGTCTGGATCCGCGATCGCCGCAATGACGTCGGTCTCCGAGCGCACGCTCCCGCAGAATTTTGGATTCGAATGGACAGGTACTGCACTCCAGGAACAGGAAGCTGCCGGGAGGGCGGGAATTATCCTCGGTACTTCTGTTCTTTTTTCATATCTTCTCCTGGTGGCCCTCTATGAGAGCTGGATCATTCCAATCCCGGTGTTGCTATCCGTGCTCGTTGGCGTCCTTGGATCATATCTGGGTGTAAAGGCTGCCGGCCTGGATCTCAATCTGTATGGCCAGATCGGGCTTGTCGTTCTGATCGCACTTGCTGCGAAGAACGGCATTCTGATCGTCGAATTTGCGAAGGAGAGAAGAGAGCAGGGACTGTCGATAGGGATGGCGGCGATAATTGGCGCTCAAATGCGATTTCGTGCCGTCATGATGACATCGATAGCGTTCGTGTTGGGACTGCTACCGCTGGTAACCGCAACAGGTGCCGCTGAACTTAGCCGCAGGGCGGTGGGAACAGCCGTCTTCAGTGGCATGCTGGCTGCGAGTTCGATCGGGTTATTTTTGATCCCAATGCTATACGTCACGTTTCAGAAACTGCGGGAACGGTGAACCGCGATATAACTCCCAGGCGCTCGAACGCTGGTATATTTCTAAGCACAATTTGCATGATGGCGAGAGGGGCGCGTGATCCGACCCGGTTCCCCGCTTCGCCAACGACCAGGAACGCGAGCCTGGGTTCCAGGCATGAAGTCGTTTCGAACCGATCACTCGCTTTCGCTGTTGCACGGTGTCTCGTCGGTTTCACGCGTAACGAAAAGATAATTCCCGAGATTTCGGATCAATCGTGTATTTCCTAAATCAGTTATCTGTTCCTCGAAGAGAAAGGAGAGGCCACGCGATACTGTTTCAGTAGATCACGTAGAGCCAAAGGCAGGTTGAACATGAGGGCGATCGTTATCCAGCAGCATGGCGGTCCAGAGGTGCTTCAACTACAATCATTGCCAGCGCCATACCCCGGTCCCGGTGAGGTATTGGTAAATGTAGCTGCTGCCGGCGTGAATTACATGGATGTGGGCACACGGGAAGGTTACGCTGGTGGCAATACGACGTTGCCGTTCACGCCCGGCGTTGAGGGAGCCGGTACAGTCGCCGCTATCGGAAGAGACGTAACTTGCTTGAATGTGGGAGACCGCGTCGCTTGGTACTTTGTCTGGCGTAGCTATGCCGAGCAGGTCCTGGCGCCCGCCCATGCTCTCGTCCCGCTACCGGATGACATTGATTTCGAGACGGCGGCAAGCTTGATGATGCAAGGATTGACCGCAAGCCATCTAGTTTTCGAAACTTACGTCATGAGGCCGGGACACGTCGCGCTCGTTCATTCAGCCGCGGGAGGTGTTGGGCTCATGCTCACGCAGATGATCAAGCAGCTCGGCGGCAGAGTTATTGGCCGGGTATCCAATTCTGACAAGGTAGAGGTCGTCCGGGCGGCCGGAGCGGACGCAGTTATCACTTCGACGGTGAGCGAGTTCGCAGATGATGTGCTGCTCCTCACCAGCGGTGAGGGCGTCAATGTCGTATACGATGGCTCTGGTGCCGATACATTTTGGGGTTCGGTTGCTGCGCTCGGCTACCATGGCGTCCTAGCGTACTACGGCCCTCTTTTCAAACCGCTCGATCCAATTGATCTTACCAACCTACCGAAGAGCATTCATGTCACCTATCCGATCGTGATGCATCATGTCAGGACACGGGGCGATCTTTTGAAACGATCGGCCCAATTGTTCGATTGGATACGTGATGGCAAGCTCGAGGTCCGCATTGGCGGTCGCTATCCGTTGTCGAACGCCGCGCAAGCGCACCGGGACTTGCAGTCCCGGCGCACTGTCGGAAAGCTGCTTCTGCTTCCGAGCAATTAGCACAGTTCGTGAGAGTTGGCATGAAGGAAATCCACGTCTTCGCTCGAGCCCTGTCTACATCGGAGCTGACTGCCGTCAGCCGCAGAGCGGCCGCCTTCTGGCGAAGCCGTCGTTGGTTGTCACACAATCGCGGGCCTGATAGTCGGAGCGCGGGCGACAGGCAAATTCAGAAAACGGTTATCGTTTAGCAGGAGCGCCAGGTGATTACGTTTGAAATATCTGAAAGAATACGAATCAAGAAAGCCCAGTACTGCAGATTCGTGGACACCAAACAGTGGGATGAGCTCGGTCGCCTGATGCTGCCGGACGTGACACTCGTCTTCTTCGGTGTAAAGGGTGAAACCCTCTATGAGTTCACCTCACGCAAATCGTGGATCGAGCTTACGGCCGCAACACTCGATGGAGCTCATACCAGCCACCGGGTAAGCAACTCCGAGCTATCTCCGGTTTCGGAATCAAAAGTTGCTGCTATCTGGGCGATGGAGGATTATCTGATTCTGCCGCCTAAAGGCGGAAGCCCAGCTCAGACGATGCGAGGTTACGGGCATTATCATGAAATCTGGGAGCGGCGGGACGGTGACTGGCTTCTGGCCAAACTTGAGCTGAAGCGCACGATTCTTGAGTTCAAGGCTGTTGCAAGCTCTTAATGATGAAAGAACACGTGGTGGCTGAGAACGGTGTCGGCGTCAGACAAGTCCGCGGCCTTGAAAATCCGTGAGGTGGTATGTAGCATAGCAGGAAAGCGTGCCGTCTGCCGAAGCGCCAACGAATTACCACGGCGAACCGGTTTTCAATCGAAGTACAAGCCAGAGCGCACCGGCGGGCGGGCGACGCGGCCGGCGCGGCAGCAGTGCGTACCGTCGCGAGCGCGCACCAGCACGATTTAAGCCGGCGACAACCGCAGCTATGTGGCCGCTGTCTTCTATCCAGCGGTGACGAATAGTACCACTTGCACGCGGAGCGCGACGAGTCCAGCCTCGCACGCCCGTGGCGCGCGCTTCCATTGAATATCACCTGGTGACAGAGAAGCGTTACTCCACACCGCCGGAGTTAGGATCTTGAGCTCGATGCTTAGCTGCAGACCACGCATCATCGTAAAAGGCGATCCCTCTGGAAAGTATTGCCGCAAAACAAGAAGCCGTCGGCATGGCGGTAAGAGCTTCGTTAGTTGGCCTTTGTATCGGTACACCCGGCCGCCTCGATAGACGACCGACAGGTTGAGCATCTGAAGCTGAGCAGCCCGGGTACGTGCTATCGCTCACCTTTGACGGCCCGCCCGAGCTGACCCTGTCGCTAACCGCAAGCAAGCCGCAGAAAGGCATCTCGTTGATCAAACCGGTTACCCGCTGAGGTTGTGTATGGTTTGAATTCGTCGACTGTTTTCATCATCGCACATCCTCCCTGCCCCCGTGGCCAGGCGATGCTGCATCAAGCGCTGTGTCTAAAGACGAGCGCTGTCAGAGCGTCTTCGGCAGTGAGTGCCGATCAGGTTCGCGGCCGCGCAGGAGTTAAACGCCTATCCGCTCGGAAAGAAAAAGGGCGACGATACAGCGGGTGCCCCCGTCGCTAACTCCCTGCATTCGCGATGATCTTAGGCCGCGACAGCTGGGTGCGTGCGGGTATCATCGGGTGATGATGCTTCGCGCGAATCTAGACACAAGCTGCGCCAACGGCTCGGTGTTTCACCGACGCACTGCCTGAACACCGTCGTGAAATGGGATTGCGACTGAAAGCCCACAGCGAGGGCAATTTCTACCACGGAGTCGTTCGTCTCGGCGAGCAAACGTCGAGACATCTCGATCCGATGCTGGACTATGAACTCACGCGGACGTACGCCGGTTGCGATGCGAAATTGTGCAGCGAAATGCATTCGGCTTAGGCCGGCCGCCTTGGCCAGATCCTTCAACCTGATCGTGCCGGAATAATGCGTCTTTATATAGTCCAGCACGCGCTTCAACCGCCATTTCTGTAGGGGCGCTGCCTGACGGTTTAGCGTGCTCTCGGCGACGTTCTGAAGACTGAGAATGCGGGTGACGATGGCCAGGCGAACGGCCTCCGCATAAAGACCGTCGAACTCGGAACCCCGCTCACTCGCAAGTGCGAGGGCAGCGGTAAGACGCTTTACAACAGGATCGGTCAAGTGCGGACTATTACTGTCGGCGATCTCATTGCGGATTCCGTGAACATATTGGCGGTATCGCGCGACGCGGCTCCGATCGATCCGGATACAGATGGAGGTACGAACACCCGGCGGAAGCTCCTCCGATGTCTGCAATTTCTGCGATGAGATTGTTGCTTCGAGGCTCCGGCGGTGACGAGCTCGGTTTGCGACGACCGATATGAAAGTATCCAGTTCTTTGAAGTCGACCAATACGGCCACTGATTCGTTGTTACCGGGCGCAAGGAAGCAGTCCGACTGCTCCGATGATGCGTCGGCCCGCAACGGGCTGTCGCTAACAGGATGGGCCATTCCCGCTTTGACGTCCGCCTTGGCATTAGTTTCAATGGGGGAAAGTGAAAGGTGA
>Ga0307409_100000121_pt1 | contig 29222 bp, 35 predicted proteins | sample 322Ometagenome_2_FD_203888 | JGI IMG/M metagenome (GOLD analysis project Ga0307409, IMG submission 203888) | Maize rhizosphere microbial communities from greenhouse at UC Davis, California, United States - 322HYB-O-2 | ecosystem: Host-associated > Plants > Roots > Rhizosphere > Soil | place... | reverse complement strand
CACCCAGCCTAGGCGCGTCGACCCAGATCCACCTCCGCGTACGGGTGCTCGATGCGGTTCAGCGGCTGCGCGGGCCGGTCACCACCAGTAGCGACGGCCCCCGACCGGGCGTCCCGTCGAGCCGAGGATCCACAGGACGGCACCGATCACCAGCAGGATGATCCCGATCGTGGTCAGGATCCCGATGCCGGTGAGCCACCCGATCAGCAGCAGGATCAATCCAAGAATCAGCACGCGGCTGCCTCCTCCGTCGACGTCACGGGCCCATGTACCGAGAGTACTCGGGCGAGCGGAATCTGCGCGTTCACCCGGTGTGGTGTCAATTCGCGGTGGTGTCAATTCGCGCTCGACGTCAGCCGGTGCCGGTCTGGGCGTGGGGGGCGGCCACCGGCTTGGACTCCGGGGAGCCCCGCTGGCGGAGGAAGATGCCGAGGACGGCCAGCGCGCCCACGGCCAGGAACTCGCTCTGCCAGTTCTGCATCGACTGGAACCAGAACTCCGAGCTGGTGACGAAGCCCCACAGCGACACCGCGGCCTGGCCGTGCTCCAGCTGCTGCTGGTTGTACTCGGCGTGGCCGCCAAGGGCATGGAGCACGAACGAGAGCAGGAACAGGGCCAACAGGGCGATCGACAGCGAGTGCTCGTACAGGGTCAGGGCCAGCCCGCCCCGCCTGACCGGGCCGGGCGCGTCGGGGTTGTCACGCTCGGCCCGGGGGTCGGCGTCGGACTCCTCGCCCTCCGGGTTCTTGGACTCCGGGGAGCCCTTCTGGATCAGCCAGGCGGTGAACAGGACGTACACGCCCATCTGGAGGAACTCGCTCTCCCAGTTCTCGAAGGTCGCCTCGACGAAGGCCCCGCTGGCCAGGTACTCGGTATAGGACTCGCGGGGCTGGCCGTGCTCCTGGTTGTCGTTGTTGTTGCTGCGGAAGCCGGCGAAGCTCTGCGCCACCAGGAAGACCAGGAACATGCCGAACATGGTGAGCGACAGGGCGTTGTCCCGGAGCACGCGGCGCATCTGGTCCTCCGCCTCTTGCCTGGGTTGGTTGCGCCCTACAGCTACCCAGTGGACCCCGGTCGAACCGCGCCGCCTCAGACGGTGATGACGATCTCGCCCCGCCCGCCGCCGGCCAGCAGATGGCCCATGGCCTGCGGGACCTGGTCCAGCGGGAAGGTCCGGTCGACCACGGGCGTGACCTTGCCGGCCTCGATCAGCCCGCGCAGGGTCTCGAGGTCGTCGCGGCGGGCGTGGAGCTGAGCATCCGCAGCCGCTGGCCCACGACCCGCGACAGGGCGACCGCCCTGAGCTGGCGGTCGAAGCCGCCCATGACGCGGCCCCGGCCCTCGCTTTGTCGTGAAAGGAGGGACGATGGCGGCACCCCGGACCCCGCTGACCAGCGAGCGGGTCCTGCAGGCGGCCGTGGCCCTGGCCGACCGCGAGGGTGTCGGGTCGCTGAGCATGCGCCGGCTGGCCAAGGAGCTCGGGGTCGAGGCCATGTCCCTCTACCACCACGTCCCCGGCAAGCAGGCGCTCCTGGACGGCATGGTCGACCTCGTGTTCGGCGAGATCGAGCTGCCGGCGGCCGACGGCGACTGGAAGGCGGCCATGCGGCGGCGGGCCGTCTCGGCGCGGGAGGTGCTGGCCCGCCACCCCTGGGCGATCGCCCTGATGGAGTCGCGCCACACCCCCGGCCCGGCCAACCTCCGCCACCACGACGCGGTCCTCGGCTGCCCGCGCCAGGCCGGCTTCCCGGTGGCCCTGACCGCGCACGCCTACTCGATCCTGGACGCCTACATCTACGGGTTCGCGCTCCAGGAGGCCAGCCTCCCTTCGATACCCCGGAGGAGACGGCCGCGGTGGCCGGCGAGATCTTCGACGCGTTCGTGGCCGAGGCCTACCCGCACCTGACCGAGCTGGCCGTCGAGCACGTCCTCCAGCCCGGCTACGACTACGGCGACGAGTACACGTTCGGGCTGGAGCTGATCCTGGACGGCCTGGAGCGCCAGGCGGGTCAGGACCCGGCGGCGCGGGCGTAGCGGCGGGCCAGCCTGGCCAGGGCGCCGGCCAGCTCGGGGGCGTCGAGGAGGTCGAAGTCGACGTCGAGCAGGCCGAGGTAGAGGGCGAGGACGGTGGGGTCGTCGGCGCCGGCGGTGGCGATGCAGGTGCGGTCGTCGACCGGCTCCAGCTCGACCGCCGGGGGCAGGCGGCCGGCCAGCGACGACGCCGGGGCGTGGAGCAGCACCCGGGCCCGGTAGCGCCAGGTGGCCTGGCCGACGGTCTTCTCCACGTAGGCGGCGACGTCGCCGCCCGGGACCCGGCGAGGGGCGAACCTCGGGCCCGCCGGGGTGCGCGGGCGGACGCGGTCGACCCGGAAGGTGCGCCAGTCCCGGCGGTCGGCGTCGAAGGCGACCAGGTACCAGCGCCGGCCCCACGACACCATCCGGTGGGGCTCGACGTCGCGGACGCTGGCCGACCCGTCGTGGTGGCGGTAGTCGAACCGCAGCCGCTGGCGGTCCCGGATGGCGGCGGCGATGGCGGTCAGCACCCCGGCGTCCACGGTCGGCCCGCCGTCCTGGACGGCGGCCATGGCGCTGTGCAGGGCGTTGACCCGGTGGCGGAGCCGCGAGGGGAGCACCTGCTCCAGCTTGACCAGGGCCCGCAGCGAGGTCTCCTCGATCCCGGCCACGGCCCCGCCGGCGGCCGTGCGCAGGCCCACCGCCACCGCGACCGCCTCCTCGTCGTCGAGCAGCAGCGGCGGCAGGGCCGCCCCCGCGCCCAGCCGGTAGCCGCCGCCCACCCCCGGGCTGGCGTGGACCGGGTAGCCGAGGCGGCGCAGCCGCTCGACGTCGTTGCGGACCGTCCGGCCGCTGACCTCCAGGCGCTCGGCCAGCTCCGGCCCGGTCCAGTCGGGCCGCGCCTGGAGCAGGCTCAGCAGCTTCAGCAGCCGTCCGGAGGCGTCCATGGGCTTCCAGTCTGCCAGCGATCAAGGAACGTATCCTTCCGCAATTGCCGATAGGGTGGCGGCATCGACCCCGACCAAGGAGGCAGCCCGTGGCCACCGACGCCCAGATCCGGCCGTTCCGCATCGACGTCCCCGACGCCGACCTGGACGACCTGCGGGACCGGCTGGCCCGCACCCGCTGGCCCGACGAGCTGCCCGGCGACGACTGGCGCGCCGGCGCCCCGGTCGGCTACCTGCGGGGCCTGGCCGACCACTGGCGGACCGGGTTCGACTGGCGGGCCCAGGAGGCCCGGCTCAACGCCCTGCCCCAGTTCACCACCGAGATCGACGGTCAGACGGTCCACTTCCTGCACGTGCGCTCGCCCGAGCCGGACGCCCTGCCTTTGCTCATCAGCCACGGCTACCCGAGCTCGGTGGTCGAGTTCCTGGAGGTGGCCGGCCCCCTGTCCGACCCTCGGGCCCACGGCGCCGACCCGGCCGACGCCTTCCACCTGGTGATCCCGTCCCTGCCCGGCTTCGGGTTCTCGACCCCGGTCCGTGAGCCCGGCTGGGACCTGGCCCGGACCACGGCGGCGTTCGCCGAGCTGATGGGCCGGCTCGGCTACGACCGCTACGGCGCCCACGGCGGCGACATCGGCGCCGGGATCTCGGGCATGCTCGGCGCCACCCGGCCCGCCAACGTCGCCGGGGTCCACAGCACCAGCGACGCCATGGGCGTGGCCGTGGGCGAGCAGTTCGGCTACCAGGTCCCCGAGGACCTGAGCGAGACCGACCTGGCCCGGGTGGAGGCCCAGCGCCGGAAGTGGGCCGACATGAAGGGCTACCTGGAGATCATGTCGACCCGGCCCCGGACCATCGCCTACAGCCTCACCGACTCGCCCGCCGGCCAGCTGGCCTGGATCGCCCAGAGCTTCAAGGAATGGACGGCGGCCGCCGCCGAGCTGCCGGAGGACGCCGTCGACCGCGACCTGCTGCTGGCCAACGTCAGCATCTACTGGTTCACCCGCGGCGGCGCCTCGGCGGCCCGCTTCATCTACGAGACCGCGCACGCCGCCGCCGACTGGGGCGGCGCCGACCAGGACGGCGGCGGGTCGCCGGCCGACGCCTGGGAGGTGCCGGCCGACGCCGTGCCCCAGGGCCTGGCCGTGTTCGGCGGCGACGACCTGCTCCGCAAGGTCCTCGACCCCGACCACAGGATGGCCCACTGGACCGAGTACGACCGTGGCGGCCACTTCGCCGCCCTCGAGGTCCCGGACCTCCTGGTCGGCGACCTCCGCACGTTCTTCCGGCCGCTACGCTGACCCGGGGTGCGCTTCGTGAAGGGCTGACCGATGCTCCGGCTTGATGACTCCTGGTTGTGGGACTTCTGGCTCGCCGACGACGGCGACCGCTACCACCTGTTCTTCCTGTTCGCCGCCCGGGCCCTGGGGGACGAACGGCGCCGCCACGGCGAGGCCGCCATCGGCCATGCCGTGTCCGACGACCTGTGGAGCTGGGAGCGGGTGGGCGACGTGGTGGCCGCGTCCGAGGCGCCGGCGTTCGACGACGTGGCCACCTGGACCGGCAGCGTCGTCCATGGCCCGGACGGCCGCTGGTGGCTGTTCTACACCGGCGTGACCATGGTCGACGGCAGGTTCCTCCAGACCATCGGCGCCGCCACCTCCGTGGACCTGGAGGCCTGGCACAAGGACCCGGCCTCGCCGCTGGTCACCGCCGACGACCGCTGGTACGAGCGCCTGGGCGGGGGCGCCTGGCACGAGGAGGCGTGGCGCGACCCCTGGGTCATGCGGGACCCCGACGGGGACGGCTGGCGGATGCTCATCACCGCCCGGGCCAACCAGGGCCCGGACGACGACCGCGGGGTCGTCGGGTCGGCCGTGTCGGCGGACCTGCACCGCTGGGAGGTGCGGCCGCCGCTGAGCAGGCCCGGGTCGGGGTTCGGGCACCTCGAATGCCCCCAGGTGGCAACCGTGGGGGACCGGCAGGTCCTGCTGTTCAGCTGCCTGGACCCGCAGTTCTCGGCCGCCCGGCGGGGCACGGGGGCGGCCGGGGGGATCATGTACGTGCCCGTCGACTCGCCAACGGGGCCGTTCGACATCGCGAGCGCCAGCCCGCTGACCAGCGACGGCTTCTACTGCGGGCGGATCGTCCAGGACCGCTCCGGGCAGCCGGTCCTGCTCGCCTTCCGCTACCACGACCGGCACCGCCAGTTCCAGGGCGAGCTCTCGGACCCCATGCCGGTCGGCTGGGAGGACGGCCGGCTGAAGGCCCCCGGGGCGGCGGCAGGGTAGCCTTGCCGAGCCGTCGACCTCGAGGCGGCCGCTCCCTGGAGGGAGCGCTCCGCACCGCACGGGAGCCGCCGATGACCAGCGCCGAGTTGCTCGCCGATGCCTTCGGCAGGATCCGCCGGGTCGTCCACCAGGCCGTGGACGGCCTCACGGCCGAGCAGCTGGTCTTCCGCGTCGACCCAGGGGCGAACTCGATCGCCTGGCTGGTGTGGCATCTGACCCGGATCCAGGACGACCATGTCGCCGGGGCCGCCCAGGCCGAGCAGGTCTGGACCGGAGCGGGCTGGGTGGAGCGGTTCGGGCTGCCGCTCGACCCCCGCGACACCGGCTACGGGCACCAGGCCGACGAGGTCGCGGCCGTGCGGGTGGGCTCCGGCGAGCTGCTGGTCGGCTACCACGACGCGGTCCACGAGCAGACGACCCGGTATGTGGAGCGGCTCGGCGAGGCGGACCTTGCCCGCGTCGTCGACCGTTCCTGGGACCCGCCGGTGACGCTCGGGGTGCGGTTGGTGAGCGTGATCGCCGACGATCTCCAGCACGCGGGCCAGGCCGTCTTCGTCCGCGGCATCCTGCAGCGCCGCTAGCGCAGCCAGGCGGAGGGGAGGTCAGGGGTGGAGGTCACAGCCACGGCGTGGGTCGCGACCATCGCGGTGATCATCGTGCTGCTCGGGGTCGACCTGGCGGTCGGGGCCCTGCGGCCGCACGCGGTCGGGTTCGCCGAGGCGACCGCCTGGTCGGTGTTCTACATCGCCGTCGCCCTCGCCTTCGGGGTGGTGGTGGGACTGGTCGCCGGCTGGGACATCGGCGGCCAGTACTTCGCCGGCTACCTGGTCGAGAAGAGCCTGTCGGTCGACAACCTGTTCGTGTTCGTGGTCATCATGTCGACCTTCGCCGTCCCCGCCGAGTACCAGCAGAAGGCGCTGACCTTCGGCATCGTCATGGCCCTGGTCATGCGGGCCATCTTCATCGCCGTGGGCGCCGCCCTGCTCCAGCTGTTCTCGTTCATGTTCCTGGTGTTCGGGGCGCTGCTGATCTGGACCGCCGTCCAGCTGTACCGCCACCGCGACCAGGACCCCGAGGTCGAGGACAACGCCCTGGTCCGCATCACCCGCAGGGTGCTGCCGACCACCACCGAGTACCAGCGGGGCCGGCTGGTCGCCCGGGTCGGCGGCCGGCGTGTGGTCACGCCGCTGTTCATCGTCCTGGTCGCCATCGGCAGCACCGACCTCCTCTTCGCCCTCGACTCCATTCCGGCGGTGTTCGGGGTCACCGACGAGCCGTACCTGGTCTTCACCGCCAACGCCTTCGCCCTGCTCGGCCTGCGGGCGCTGTTCTTCCTCGTTCAGGGGCTGCTCGACCGGCTCGTGTACCTGTCCACCGGGCTGGCCATCGTGCTCGCCTTCATCGGCGTCAAGCTGATCCTGCACTGGGGGCACACCCTGTCCGACGCCGTCCCCGAGATCCCGACCCTGACCTCGCTGGTCGTGATCGTGGCCATCCTGGCCGTGACCACCGTGGCCAGCCTGGTCAGGTCCCGCCGCGACCCGGCGGCCCGGGCCCACGCCGGCTCTCTGCGCGCCCACCCGACCCGGCAGGATGCCGAGCCGCCCGCCGACCAGCGGAGCGGGGGCGGGCCATGAGCGGGATCGGCTGGGAGGTCGGGCTGGTACTGGTCCTGATGGTGGTCAACGCCACCTTCGCCGGCAGCGAGGTGGCCCTGATCTCGCTGCGGGAGGGGCAGCTGCGGCGGCTGGAGGCCGAGGGCGGCCGGGGCCGGCTGGTGGCCCAGCTGGCCCGCGACCCCAACCAGTTCCTGTCCACGGTGCAGATCGGCATCACCCTGGCCGGGTTCCTGGCCTCGGCGGTCGCCGCCGTGTCCCTGGCCGAGCCGCTGGTCGAGCCGCTCGCGTTCCTCGGCGCCTGGGCCGAACCGGCCGCCATCGTGCTGGTGACGGTGGTGGTGACCTTCCTGTCGCTGGTGGTGGGGGAGCTGGCCCCCAAGCGGATCGCCCTCCAGCGTCCCGAGGGGTGGGCCAAGCTGGCCGCCCGGCCCCTGGCCGTCACCTCGGCCGTGACCCGGCCGCTGGTGTGGCTGCTGTCATGGTCCACCGACCTCCTGGTCCGCCTGGCCGGCGGCGACCCCGACGCCCAGCGCGAGGCTGTCTCCGACGAGGAGGTCCGGGACATGATCGCCACCCAGGCCAGCTTCCCGCCCGACCAGCGCACCATCCTGGTCGGCGCCCTGGAGATGACCGAGCGGCACCTGCGCGACGTGCTCGTGCCGCGGCGCGAGGTGGTCGCCCTCCCCGCCGATCTGGAGGTGGAGGAGGCGGTCCGGCGGCTGGTGGCCAGCACCCATGTCCGGGCGCCGGTGTACCGGGGCGACCTGGACGACGTGGCCGGGGTCGCCCACCTGGTCGACCTGGTCGGGGCCAGCGGCAGGATCAGCGACCACTGCCGGCCGGCGCTGGCCCTGCCCGAGTCGATCGGGGTGCTGGAGGTGCTGCGGCGGATGCAGCGCGAGCGCCAGCAGCTGGCCATCGTCATCAACGAGTACGGCGGCACCGAGGGGATCATCACCATCGAGGACCTGCTCGAGGAGCTCGTCGGGGAGATCTACGACGAGTTCGACCGCGACGTCAGCGCGGTCCAGCACGAGCCCGGGGGGGCCATGGTCCTGCCCGGGTCGTTCCCGGTCCACGACCTGCCCGACCTGGGCGTCGAGCTGCCCGAAGGCCCGTACACGACGGTGGCCGGCCTGGTCCTGGCCCAGCTCGGCCACCTCCCCGCGGCCGGCGAGCAGGTGGAGGTCGGCGGCTGGCACCTGGAGGTCCTGGAGATCGACCGCAACGCCATCCAGCGCCTCCGGCTCCGCCCGGCCGCCGCTCCCAGCTGACTCCCAGGCGGCGCCAAGGCGGCCCCAAGGTCGGGCGGGCAGGCTCGTCCCCTGACCAGCAGCCGCCGGAAGGAACCGCCATGGACCGCACGCCGCCCACCGCCAGGCGACGCCATCCCGCCGCACGCTCCCGGGTGGTCGCGGGCCTGCTCAGCGCCGTGCTCTTCCTCGGCCTCGGCGCCGGCATGGCGGCCAGGCCGACCAGCGCCACGACCAGCTCGGCGGCTGTCTCCTCGGGCTCGGCCAGCGCCCAGGAGGACACCGGCTCCAGCTCCTCGGGCTGGGCGGCCACCCCCGGGTCGTCCTCCTCCGACCAGTCGCCCATGACCAGCAGCCAGGGGAGCTGAGGCCCGATGACGACCATGGTGGCCCCGGCCGGGCTGCGCTTCCGGGCCATGGGCAGCGACGTCCACGTGCTCGTCAACGGCCCCGCGGGGCTGCTCCAGGTGGCCCGCGACCGGGTCGAGGAGCTGGAGCGGCGCTGGAGCCGGTTCCGGGCCGACAGCGAGATCAGCCGCCTCAACGCCCTCGCCGGCTCGCCCATGGTCGTCTCGGCGGAGACGCTCGGCCTGGACCCGGGCGGGATCGGCAAGGGGTACGCCGCCGACCTGGTGGTCTCCGAGCTCCGGGCGGCCGGCGCGGCCGGGGTGTGCGTCAACCTCGGCGGCGACCTGCGCGCCGAGGGCCGGGCGCCCGGCGGCGGGTCCTGGGTCGTCGGGATCGAGCACCCGCTGCGCCCAGGCCCGGCGGCCACGGTCACCCTGGCCGGCGGCGCGGTCGCCACCTCGAGCCGGACTCGGCGGACCTGGGGGCCGGACGGCGACCGGCGCCACCACCTGATCGACCCGGCCACCGGGGCGCCGGCCGACACCGCCCTGGCCGCCGTCACCGTCCTGGCCGCCCGCGGCTGGCAGGCCGAGGTGCTGGCCAAGGCCGCCTTCCTTGGCGGCCTGGACCGGGGCCGGGCCCTGCTCACCGTGGCCGGGGCCGACGGCCTGCTGGTCGACGACCACGGCGGGCTGCATCCCAGCGGCGGGTTCGGGCGGTTCCTGGTCGGCGACGGGGCGGGGGTGCACCAGTGAGCTCGCAGTTGTTCTGGTTCACGGCCCGGGCGAGCGGGATCGTCGCCTGGGGACTGGCCGCCGCCTCGGTGGTCTGGGGCCTGGCCCTGTCGACCCGACTGCTCGGCCGCCGGCCCCGCCCGGGCTGGCTGCTGGACCTGCACCGGTTCCTGGGCGGCCTGGCCCTCTCGTTCACCGGGGTCCATGTCCTGTCGGTGCTCGCCGACAGCTACGTCCACTTCAGCCTGGTCAACGTGCTCGTCCCCTGACCGGAGACTGGCACCCGCTGGCCGTGGCCTGGGGCATCGCCGGCATGTACCTGCTGCTGGCGGTCGAGCTGACCTCCCTGGCCCAGCCCCGCGTCCCCCGGCGGCTGTGGCGGCGGGTCCACTACGCCGGCTTCGGCGTGTACCTGATGACCACCGTCCACGGGCTCACCGCCGGCACCGACGGCCGCGCACCGGCGTTCCTGGTCGCCAACGCGGTCGTGGCCTCCCTGGTGGCCGGCCTCGCCGCCTCCCGGGTCACCGCCGGCGGGGCGACGGGGCACACCAGGGCCGCCCGCGGCTCAGCGAGGCAGCCGGCGCTTCGCGGCCAGGACCATCTGGGTTGCCGTGGAGCGGCTCACCTTGAGCCGCTCGGCGATCTCGTCCGGTCGCATCCCCTGGGCGCTCCAGATCCCGGCCAGGTCCTCCTGGGACCTCGTCCAGGTGGGCCGCCCCGGCTCCGCCGGCTTCCGGGCGGCGGGTCGCCGCCGGACGGCCCTGGCCCCGGGCGCCGGCGTCCGCCTGAGCGGGCGCCCGTCGGTGACCGATGAGGACTTGCGCTGGTCCTGGAACCGGCCGGCGGCCAGGTCCTCCATCGTCCGGTCGTTCACCACCAGGTACTGGTCGGCGGCCTTGTTCACGGCGACGGCGGCGATCGTCAGCGGCCGGGCGTTCTGCTCGCGGCACTCGCGCCTGGTGCAGTAGTCGTATTTCTCGGCCCGTTCGGGATGCAGCTCGCTCCCGCACGTGACGCACTGGGCCATGCTCTTCCTTGCTTCAAGAATCTCCGATGCGAGAAGTTCAACGCATTTCCGCTGGCCGTTGTTCCAATCGGACCGGCATCGACAGGGTGCCCAGGCCGCCCAGCACCCAGCTCAGGCCGCCGAGGGTGCCGATGAGCTTGTCGCGGGTCGTCCACCGCCGCGACACCCACACCAGCACCACCCCGGCCACCCAGCCCAGGAAGGGGATCACCAGCACGACGAGCGCGACCACCTCCGGCCATGGGCGGCCGTGCCCGGGTGGCGCGGCCGGGACGCCGAACCGCTCGCGGGCCTCGGCGGCGATGGCGGCCGGGTCGCCCAGGCGCTCCAGGACCGTGCGGACGGCCGCCGACGAGGCTGTCGGGGCCGTCGGCTACGGCTTGAGCACGATCTTGGTGCAGTCGTCCTGCTTGTCGCGGAACAGCTCGTAGCCCTGAGGGGCCTCGTCCAGGGGCATGGTGTGGCTGATGACGAAGCTGGGGTCGATCTCGCCGTTGCGGATGCGGTCCAGCAGGGGGCGCAGGTAGCGCTGCACGTGGCACTGGGCGCTCTTGATGGTCAGGGACCGGTTCACCACCGCGCCCATCGGGAACTTGTCCACGAACCCGCCGTAGGCGCCGATCACCGACACGGTGCCGCCGTTGCGGCAGCTCAAGATGGCCTCGCGCAGGGCGTGGGGCCGGTCGGTCTCCAGCCGGGCCACCTGCTTGGTCCGGTCGTAGGCCTGGAGGACGCGGTTGGACTGGTGGGCCTCCAGGCCGACGGCGTCGATGCAGCGGTCGGGTCCCCGGCCGGCGGTCAGCCACTGGAGGGCGTCGGCGACGTCGGTCTCCTCGTAGTTGACGGGCTCGGCGCCGGTGTGCTCGGCGGCCCGCCGGAGGCGGTAGGGGAACCGGTCGATGGCGATCACCCGCTCGGCCCCGAGCAGGCGGGCGCTGGCCATGGCCAGCATACCGACCGGTCCGGCGCCCCAGACCGCGACCACGTCGCCGGGCTGGATGTCGCACAGCTCGGCGCCCATGTAGCCGGTGGGGAAGATGTCGGACAGGAACAGCACCTGCTCGTCGGTGAGGTCGTCGTCGACGACCAGGGGGCCGACGTCGGCGAACGGGACCCGGGCGTACTCGGCCTGCCCGCCCGGGTAGCCACCGAGCATGTGGGAGTAGCCGAAGAGCCCGGCCGGGGAGTGGCCCAGGAGCTTCTCGGCGATGGCGGCGTTGGGGTTGGAGTTCTCGCAGACCGAGTACAGCCCGGCCCGGCAGCTGTTGCAGGCGCCGCAGGAGATGGTGAACGGGACCACCACCCGGTCGCCGACCTCGAGGTTGCGCACCTCGGGGCCGACCTCCACGACCTCGCCCATGAACTCATGGCCGAGGATGTCGCCCTTGCGCATGGTCGGGATGAGGCCGTTGTACAGGTGCAGGTCCGACCCGCAGATGGCGGTCGAGGTGACCCGGACGATGGCGTCGCGGTCGTTGAGAAGCTTGGGGTCGGGGACCTCCTGGACCTTCAGGTCGGTCTTGCCCATCCAGCAGTTGGCTCGCATGCGGGCTCCGTTCGCTCTCGTCGGGGCCGGCGTTCAGCCGACCGGCTGGGCGGGGCGCTGCCTGAGCAGGCGCAGGAACCGGGTGCCCTCCGGGCTGCCCTCGGACAGCACCACCTGGCCGGTCTCCAGCACCTGCTTGAGGCGCCGCAGGTCGTCGCTGACCTGCTGCTGGGGCTCCTCCCCGAGCAGCTTGGCCACGACCTTGCCGAGCGTTCCCCCTGGCGGGTCGTAGGTGAGCTCGACCCGGACCTCGGTGCCGCGGTCCCCGGGGGCAGGGGTGAAGCTGACCGAGCCCGAGTTCCCGACCTCGGAGCCCTCCACCGAGGCCCAGGCGATCCGCCGGTTGGGAAGGTCCTCGACGATCTCGGCCTCCCAGTCGACGGTCGTGCCGGCGGGGGCGTTGGCCGTCCAGTGCCAGCGCCCGTCGCCGGACGGCTCCACCGACTCCAGGTGGTTCATGAAGCTGGGCAGGTTGGTGAGGTCGCGCCAGAAGCCGTAGACCACCTCGACCGGGTGCCTGATCGTGACCGCCGACCTTGCCTGCATGGCCCCTCCTCCATGTCCGGGTGACTGGTGCGGCGCCGCCGCGGGTCGGGGTCGGGTACCACGGCCCGCCCCCGGCAACCAGGCGGGCTGCCCCGCCCCTTTTCGCCGGTGCCGGCCGTGGCGCATGATTGCCCCTGCCGACCTGCCACAGCACAGGTCCCGGACGAAGGGGGGAACCATGCGGGCTCGCCGCCGCGCCCTGCTGGTCGCCGTCACCGCCGCCGTCGCCCTGGTCGTCGCCGCCCTCCCGGCCGGCGCCATGGAGCCCTTCGGATCCATCGTCACCGTGGCCGAGCCCCCGCCGGGCTGCACCATCGGGATCGTCAACGGCGACGCCACCCAAGGCTCCGGGGCGATCCGAGGGTTCGCCAACTTCATCGGCCCCGGCTGCGCCGTCGACGACGTCTGGTACGTGGCCAGCGCCGGGGCGGCCGGCAAGAAGGAGCTCTCGCCCTACCGCGGGCAGGTCCTGGCCAGCAGCCAGAACGGCGTCGCCACCTACGTGCTGTTCGCCAACGGCTCCGGGATCTTCCTCGGCAAGCGCCTCATCGGCAACGGCGCCTACGGGGCCGCCCAGCAGCTCTCCCCGACCACCCCGGGCGCGGTCGCGCCCCAGGGGGACGTGATCGCCGGCGACAACGACACCTGGTGGGCGGTCTGGACCGAGCAGGTGGGCCCGGGCGGCGAGTTCGCCCAGACCGAGCTGTTCCAGGCCAAGACCGTCGGCGGGAACCTCGGCCGCACCCAGGTCACCGACAACCCCGACAACGACTCCCAGCCGGCCCTCGCCTTCAAGCCCGGCGGCGGGGGCGCGCTCGCCTTCATCCGCGACAACGGCTTCGGCAACGAGCCCACCCACAGCAACCTGCGCCTGGCCCAGGCCTCGGGGAGCACCGGGGTGTGGGGCGGCCAGCAGCTCGCCGCCATCGGCATCAACACCAACCCCAGCATCGACACCACCCCGGGCCCCGGCGGCCACATCTACCTGGCCTGGCTGCGCGACGGGCAGGTGTTCGAGGCCGACAACCTCCCGGGGACCTTCCAGCACAGGGCGTTCGTGTCCAACGCCCGCTCGACCAGCATCTCCCGGGCGAGCGGCGAGACCCATGTGGCCTGGGCGCAGGTCGGCGACGGCACGGTGATGGCCGAGCGCATCCGCGACCACGACTGGACCAAGACCACCGTCCAGGCCTCGCCCAGCCGCCTCGACCCGATCGTGGTCTCCTTCGGCCCCCAGGCGGTCGTGCTCATGGCCAGCTCGGCCCGGATCTACAAGCGGACCCAGCTGATCTAGGCGGACCCGGCCGGGGTCGGCCACAGCAGCTCGACGACCAGCTCGGAGAGGGCGTCGACCACGGCCCCGTCGAACTGGCTGCCGGCGCCGCGGCGGAGCTCGGTCACGGCCTCGGGGATGGTCCGCTGCTCGGCATACGGGCGGGCCGAGGTCATGGCGGTGAAGGCGTCGCAGACGGCGATGATCCGCGACCCCAGGGGGATCCGGTCGCCGGACAGGCCGTCGCGGTAGCCGGTGCCGTCGGGGCGCTCGTGGGTGGACCGGACCAGGGCGGCCGCTCCGGGCAGGGCGGGGGCAGCGCCGATGATCCGGGCCCCGACCAGGGGGTGCCGGCGGACGAACCCCCACTCCTCGGGCTCCAGCGGCCCCGGCTTGGTGAGGATCTCGTCGGGGATGCCGAGCTTGCCGACGTCATGAAGCTCAGCCGCCTGGCGAAGCTGCAGGCGCTCCTCGGTGGACAGCTCCATCCGGGCCCCGACGGCCTCGGCCAGCCGGGCGGTGGCGGCGTGACGCTCGGCCAGCTCGGGCATGCGCTCCTGAAGGGCGCGGAGCAGCACGTCGCGGCTCTGGCGGTCCGGCGACCGGCGGCCGCTGGTCTTGTTGGCGTACATGCGCTGGTCGACCAGCCGCATGGCCTCGACCGGGTCGTTGCTCTCCTCGGGGAGCAGGATCGCACCGTAGGAGGCGGTGACCTGGAACCCGCCGCCGCGCTCGGTCAGGGCCCCGGCGGCGGCGGCGGTCACCGCCGCCCGATCCCCGGGGACCGGGGCCAGGATGCAGAACTCGTCCCCGCCGAGCCGATAGGCGCAGCCACCGTGGGCCCGTATGGCCTGCTCGAGCGCCTTGGCCAGGCGCAGCAGGCAGGACCAGGGCCACCACGACCAGGGCGACCGACCAGCCGCTGACCCCGTACAGCGGGCCGACCGGCGTCCGGGCGGTGGCCAGCATGTACCAGTCGTTGGCGTTGTGGGCCTGGCGCTGCAGCCGCTGGAAGGCGACCGGCCGGCCGCCGACCGAGGCTGAACCCCGGGCGCCGCCCCCCGCCACCACCGGGCCGAAGCGTCGGTCGCCGGGGTCGCCCAGCGGCTCCTCGACCTGCTCGGCTCCCTCGGCTGCGACCTCGCCCAGGGCTTCCACCTCGCCCACCCCATGCCCGCCGACGACCTGGCCCGCCTGGCCGCCGGCGACGCCCGCACCCATCGCGCCTCTGGCCTCAGGTAGTTGCGTTCCTGGCATGGATGGGTGAAGTACCCCAACGGGCGGACCAGACAGGGGGAAGGGAGCGGACCATGTGCACCGAGAAGTGCCTGGAGCTGGCGCGGGGGTCCAAGGTGTCGCGGCGGGCGGCGATGGTCGGGGCGGCGGCGGTGGCCGCCTCGGCGGCGTTCGCGGGGACGGCCGAGGCGGGGGAGCGGGGGCCGGCGCTCATCCACGGGCGGCGCGGGCTGCGGGACCTCACCCATACCCTGACCACCTCGATCCCGCCGTTCGCGCCGGGTGAGCAGCCGCAGCGGGAGACCGTGGTCACGATCGACCCCGACGGCTACTACATGCAGAAGTGGCACCTCATCGAGCACATCGGGACCCACGTGGACGCGCCCGGGCACTTCATCCCGGGCGGCCGCCTGGCCCCCGACCTGAAGCCGTCCGAGCTGATCGTCCAGGCGGTGGTCGTCAACATCGCCGACCGGGCCGCCCGCGACCCGGACACGGTGGTGACCGTGGACGACCTGCGCGCCTTCGAGCGCCGCCACGGCCGCATCCCCCGCGACTCGGCCGTGCTCATGGACTCCGGCTGGGCGGCCAAGATCGGCGACGTCACCGCCTACCGCGGCGCCCCCCTCCCCGAGGAGACCCTGCACTTCCCCGGGTTCGGGGCCGAGGCCACCGAGTGGCTGCTGCGCCACCGGGGGATCCGCGCCCTGGGCGTGGACACCCTCAGCATCGACCCCGGCATCTCGGAGGAGTTCGAGACCCACCTGACCCTGCTCGGGGCCGACCGCTACGGGGTGGAGAACCTGAACAACCTGGACCGGATCCCGAGGCGCGGCGCGACCATCATGGTCGGGCTCATCCCCTACGAGGAAGGCTCGGGCGGCCAGGCCCGCGTCTTCGCCTCCTGGTAGGGCCGGGGGAGCGTCCAGAACGAGGCCCGGGTCGGCTCGACCGTCTGGTCGACCACGGCCAGCAGCTCGGCCGAGATCGTGTCCAGGTCGACCTGCTCGCGCAGGCGGGCCGAGAACGCCCGCACCGTCTGGGCGGCGTGGTACCGGCGCCGGTTGAAGCGGCGGTCCACCACCGCCTGGACGCGGCGCCGGGCCGGCCGGAACAGCGCCGCCGCGGCCAGGGTGGCCCCGGCCACCGCCCAGCTTGGGGTGCGCTCCCCGGCCCCGAACAGCTGCCCGAGGACCAGGACGGTGGCGGCGTAGCCGCCGCCCAGCAGCACCGTGAGCAGCCCGTAGGCCAGGGTGCGGCTGACGATCCGGTCCAGGTCGTACAGCCGGTAGCGGAGGATGGCGGCGCCGACCGCCGCCGCCAGGACCAGCGGGTTGAGCCCGCCCACCAGCGGAGCCAGGGCGAAGGCGCCGAGCGCCAGGGCGGCCAGGTTGACCAGGCTGAGCAGGGCGACCACGACGGTCCCGAGCATCACCCAGCGCAGCTGCTGGCGCTCGCTGCCGCGGGCCCGGCGGAAGCGGGCCACCAGCGAGGCGGCGGCGGCCAGGTTGGCCAGGATGACGACGGCGAAGGCCGCCTGGTAGGCGATCAGCGGGCCGCCCTCGAGCACGCTGAGGTCGAGCGGGCTGGCCGGCGGCCGCGGCGGGCCGCCGCCGGCCGGGCGCATCAGGGTCACGACCACCAGCAGCACGGCCGGGGTGGCCGCGGTGACCAGGGCCCACCAGCGCCAGCGGGGCGACGGCAGCGCGCCGGCGGGCGTCAGCAGCAGGACGAAGGCGTTGCAGGCGATCGCGGTGACGATGGTCGCCGGCAGCCACAGGGCGACCAGGCCGGCGGCCGGCGGGGTGCCGGCCCGGGCGACGCCGTAGCTGGTGTACGCCAGGGCCACGCCGGCCGCGCTCAGCGACAGGCCGAAGCCCAGCAGCAGCCAGCCGACCGGATGGCCGGGCCGGCGGCCGGACACCACCACCCCGACCGTGGCCACCCCCACCGCCCCGAGCAACGGCGGGACGACCTCAGGGGTGGCGACCACCAGGTCCGGCCGCCCGGCCTGGCGTACCAGCTGGTCGATCCAGGCGAACGCGCCAATGCCGGCCAGGACCAGTCCCCACAGCGCCCAGGCGAGCCCGGCCGGCCACCGGCGCGCCCGGGCGGCCGCGGCCGCGGCAGTCACCACCAGCACCACCCCTTCCACCGTCACGGGTCGGCGGCCAGCTTGGCCGGGCCGCGTCCCGGCAGCGTTACGGCCGGCCGATGTCCCGGTCGTGGGCGTCACGGAGCCGATCGAGCGCCTCGATCACCGGCGTTTGGCCTCCCTGGCCTGGGCGGTTACGCATGTCGGCCCCCGGGAGTAGGCTGCCAGCGCCCACGACTCGTCACCGCAAAAGGAGTGCGTGATGGCCTCTCGGCTCAACCCCTACATCAGCTTCGACAGCACCGCCCGGCAGGCGATGGAGTTCTACCGGGACGTGTTCGGCGGCGACCTGCGCATCAACACCTTCGGCGAGTACGGGCAGCCCGACTCGCCCGACGCCGACAAGATCATGCACGCCCAGCTCGACGCGGACAACGGCTTCACCCTGATGGCCTCCGACACCCCGGCCGAGATGCAGCGCAACCCCGGCGACACCATCACCATCAGCCTCAGCGGCGACGACGCCGACGCCCTGCGCGGCTACTGGGACAAGCTGTCGGCGGGCGGCAACGTGACCATGCCGCTGGAGAAGCAGATGTGGGGCGACGAGTTCGGCATGTGCGTCGACAAGTTCGGCATCCCCTGGATGGTCAACATCACCCAGCAGGGCTGATCGACCCCGGAGCAAGCTGAGGAGGAGCCGCGTGCGGATCGGCGTCGGCCTGCCCAACACGATGCTCGACGTCCCCGGGCGGCTGCTGGTCGACTGGGCGCGGCGGGCCGAGGCGCGCGGCTTCTCCTCCCTGGCCACCATCGACCGGGTCGCCTACCCGAGCTACGACTCGCTCACCGCCCTGACCGCGGCCGCGGCCGCGACCGAGCGGATCGGGCTGCTCACCAACGTGCTCCTGGAGCCGCTCTACCACCCGGTGCTGCTGGCCAAGGTGACGGCCTGCCTCGACCAGATCTCGGAGGGCCGCCTCACCCTCGGCCTGGGGGTGGGCGGCCGCCCCGACGACTACCAGCTGGTCGAGCGGGGCTTCTCCGACCGCGGCCGCCGCTTCGACGCCGACCTGGAGCTGCTCCACCAGGCGTGGGCCGGCGCGCCGGTGCCCGGGAGCCCGTTCCCGGTCGGTCCCCCGACCACCCGGGGCCGGGTGCCGCTGCTGATCGGCGGGCAGGCGGGGCTGGCCGCCCCGCGGGCGGCCCGCTGGGGGGCCGGCTTCACCATCGGCGGCGCCCCGCCGGAGATGGCCGCCGGCGCCATCCAGGAGTTCAAGGCCGCCTTCGAGCAGGCCGGCGGCACCGGGACCCCGCGGGTCGTCGCCCTGTCCTACTACTCCCTTGGCGAGGAGCACACCGAGACGTCGCGGCGGAACCTGCGCAGCTACTACGGGTTCCTGGGCGACTGGGCCGAGGGCATCGCCTCGGGCACCCCCCGCACCCCCGAGGCCCTCCGCCATACGGCCACGGCGTTCGAGGAGCTGGGCGTGGACGAGCTCATCTTCGACCCCACGGTGCCCGACCTGGACCAGATCGACCGGCTCGCCGAGGTCGTCCCGCCAGGCTGACGGTTGAGCGGGGGCTCGGGCGGTTAGTGCCTGGGGGATGCCAGGTCCAGCAGGAGCGCCCATGCCCGATGCACCCGTGTCCGGTCCCGTGGTCGGCTACCACGCCTCGCACGAGCAGCTGGCCCCCAGCGAGCTGCTGGGCTGTGTGGTCGCGGCCGAGGCGGCCGGGTTCCAGGCGGCGATGTGCTCGGACCACTTCGCACCCTGGAGTCCCCGGCAGGGCCACAGCGGGTTCGCCTGGTCGTGGCTGGGCGCGGCCCTACAGGCCACCGGGTTGAGCCTCGGGGTGGTGAACGCCCCCGGGCAGCGCTACCACCCGACGATCGTCGCCCAGGCCGCGGCCACCCTGAGCGAGATGTTCCCCGGGCGCTTCTGGCTGGCCCTCGGCAGCGGCGAGGCCTCCAACGAGCACATCACCGGCGACCGCTGGCCGCCCAAGGCCGAGCGGCGGGCCCGCCTCGGCGAGGCCGTCGAGGTCATCCGGGCCCTGCTGGCCGGCGAGACGGTCACCCACCACGGGCTCGTCCGGGTCGACCGGGCCCGGCTCTGGACCCTCCCCGAGCGGCCGCCGATGCTGGTCGGGGCGGCCATCAGCCCCGAGACGGCCGCCTGGGCGGGTGGCTGGGCCGACGGCCTGGTCACCCTCAACCAGCCGCAGGACCGGCTGCGGGCCGTGGTCGACGCCTTCCGCTCGGGCGGCGGCGACGGCAAGCCGCTGTTCCTCCAGGTCCACCTGTCCTGGGCCCCGGACGAGGCGACGGCCCTGGCCGTGGCCCACGACCAGTGGGCCAGCAACGTCTTCGACCCCGTCCTGGCCATGGAGCTGGTCCTGCCCGAGCAGTTCGAGGCCGCGGCCCGCTACGTGACCCCCGAGGACGTGCGCTCGGCCGTGCTCGTCTCCTCCGACCTGGGGCGGCACACCGCCTGGCTGGCCGAGTTCGCCGAGCTCGGCTTCGACCGCCTCTACCTCCACGAGGTCGGCCAGGCCGAGCACCAGCGGCCGTTCATCGACGCCTTCGGTTCCAAGGTCATCCCGGCGCTCACCGGTCCCGGCGGGGCAGGGACGCGGGCTGAACTGCGCCTGCCCGGCTGACCCTCGGGCCGCCGCCGGGGGCTACCCTGGGACCCGCCGGGGAGTGAAGGGAGCGGTCGCATGTCCGAGGTCGTGCCGGGGTACCGCCGGGAGGCGCCGGGGACCCACCCGCCGCTGGACTTCCCCGCCTACCGGTCGACGGCCCTGCGGCATCCGCGGCGCCCGCTGGTCGCCCCGCCGCACCGGCTCACCGAGATCACGGGGCCGCTGCTGGGCGAGGGCCGGGTGACCGAGCGCGACCACGACCTGACCGTGCAGCACGCCTCCGAGCCGCTGGGGGAGCGGATCGTGGTCGAGGGGCGGGTCCTGGACGAGGGCGGGCGGCCGGTCCCGGGCACCCTGGTCGAGGTCTGGCAGGCCAACGCGGCCGGGCGCTACCGCCACGACGGCGACCGGCACCCCGCCCCCCTGGACCCGAACTTCAGCGGGGCCGGGCGGTGCCTGACCGACGGCGAGGGGCGGTACCGGTTCGTCACCGTCAAGCCGGGCGCCTATCCGTGGAAGAACCACCCCAACGCCTGGCGGCCCGCCCACATCCACTTCTCGCTGTTCGGGCGGGCGTTCGCCCAGCGGCTGATCACCCAGATGTACTTCCCCGGCGATCCGCTGTTCGCCTTCGACCCGATCCTGGGGTCGGTGCCCGAGGCGGCCCGGGAGCGGCTGGTGTCGCGGCTGGACATGGACCTGACCACGCCGGAGTGGGCCCTGGGGTACCGGTGGGACATCGTCCTGCGGGGCCGCGAGGCGACGCCGCTCGACGAGGAGGAGGACGGGCCGTGACCCTCCCCGTGACCCCGTCCCAGACCATCGGCCCGTTCTTCGCCGTGGGCCTGATCTGGCCCGACGGTCCCGGCGTGGTCCCGGAAGGCACCCCGGGGGCGGTGCTGATCGGGGGCCGGGTGCTCGACGGGGCCGGGGACCCGGTGCCCGACGCCCTGGTCGAGACCTGGCAGGCCGACCCCGCGGGCTGCTTCGCCCACCCGGACGACCCGCGCGGGCCGGCGGGGGGGCCCTGGGGGCAGTCGCCGGGGTGGTCCCCCGGTGCAACGGGCGCCGGCGGGTTCCGGGGGTTCGGCCGCTGCCCCACCGACGCCGAGGGCCGCTGGGCCATCCGCACCCTCAAGCCGGGGCCGCTCCCGGCGCCCGACGGCGGGACCGAGGCCCCGCACCTGGATGTGTCGGTGTTCGCCCGGGGCCTGCTGGGCCGGGTGGTGACCCGGATCTACTTCCCGGACGAGGCCGAGGCCAACGCCGCCGACCCGCTGCTGGCCTCGGTCCCCGACCCCCGGGTGCGGGAGCGACTGATTGCTCTTCCCGACAGCGAGGGGCTACGGTTCGACATCCACCTGCAGGGCGACCAGGAGACGCCGTTCCTTGCCATCTGAGCGCGGGGGACTGTTGGGGCCGCTGTCCGGCGGCTCCCGGGCCGACGCCGAGGTCTCCGACCGGGCCGTCCTCCAGGCGATGCTCGACGCCGAACGCGCGTTGGCGGTGGCGTCCGCCCGGGTCGGGGTCGTGCCCGAGGCGGCCGCCGCCGCCATCGCCGCCGCCTGCCACGCCGACCGGTTCGACCCCGACGACCTGGGCCGCCGGGCGCCCGGGGCCGGCAACCCGGTGGTCCCCCTGGTCCGCGACCTCACCGGGGCGGTCGAGCGGGCGGCCGGGCCCGAGGCGGCCCGCTGGGTCCACCACGGCGCCACCAGCCAGGACATCCTCGACACGGCCGCCTCCCTGGTCGCCTCCCGGGCCCTGGGGCCGGTCCTCGACGACCTGGACGCGGCGGCGGGCGGGTGCGCCCGCCTGGCCGCGGCCCACCGGGCCACGGTGACGGCCGGCCGGACCCTGGGCCAGCAGGCCCTGCCGGCCACCTTCGGGCTCAAGGCGGCGGGCTGGCTGACCGCCCTGGAGGAGGCGGCGGCCGGGCTGGACCGGGTCCGCCGCGAGCGGCTGGCCGCCCAGCTGGGCGGGGCCGCCGGGACCCTGGCCTCCCTCGGGCCGGACGGGGTCGAGGTCGCCCGCCAGTACGCCCGGGAGCTGGGCTTGTCCGAGCCGGTCATGCCCTGGCACACCGACCGGACCCGGGTGGCCGAGCTGGCCGGGGCGCTTGCGGTGGCGGCCGGGGTGCTGGGCAAGGTCGCCCTGGACGTGACCCTGCTCGCCCAGACCGAGGTCGGCGAGGTCGCCGAGGCGGGCGGGAAGGGCCGGGGCGGGTCCTCGACCCTGCCCCACAAGCGCAACCCGGTCACCGCCGTCCTGGTCCGCGCGGCCACCGCCCGGGTCCCGGGGCTGGCGGCCAGCCTGCTCGCCTCCATGGCCCAGGAGCAGGAGCGGGCCACCGGCGCCTGGCACGCCGAGTGGGAGCCCCAGGTCGAGCTGCTGCGGCTGGTCGGCGGGGCCGCCGCCCGCACCCGGGAGCTGCTGGACGGGCTGGAGGTCCACCCGGAGCGGATGCGGGCCAACCTGGACGCGACCGGCGGGCTGCTCCTGGCCGAGCGGGTCGCCGGGCGCCTGGCCGGCGCCCTCGGCCGGGTCGCGGCCAACGACCTGGTCCAGCGGCTGGCCAGCCAGGCCGCCGGCAGCCAACGGCCCTTGCCGGAGGTCCTGGTCGCCGACCCGGCGGTCCGTGCGCACCTGGACGAGGCCGAGGTCGAGCGCCTCCTGGACCCCGAGGGCTACCTCGGCTCGGCCGGCGAGCTGGTCGACCGGGCCCTGGCCGCCCACCGGGCCCGGCGGACCGCGGCCGGGCGGGGGAGCCGGCCACGGGCCCGGCTGGCCCATGCGCTCGACGGGCCCGAGAAGGGGCCGGTGCTGGTGCTGGCCAACTCCATGGGCACGACCATGGCCATGTGGGACCAGCAGCTCGGGCCCCTCAGCGACCGCCTGCGGGTGCTGCGGTACGACCACCGGGGCCACGGGGGCTCCGAGGTGCCGGCCGGCCCCTACCGGATCGAGGAGCTCGGCACCGACCTGCTCGGCCTGCTCGACGAGCTCGGCCTCGACCGGGTGTCGCTCTGCGGGCTGTCGCTGGGCGGGATGGTCGCCATGTGGGTGGCCGCCAACGCCCCCGACCGGATCGACCGGCTGGCCCTGTGCTGCACCGCGGCCACGGTCAAGGGACCGGTGTACCTGGAACGGGCGGCCAAGGTCCGGGCCGGGGGGACGGCATCGGTGACCGGGGAGGTCCTCAGCCGGTGGTTCACCCCATCGTTCCGCGACGACGCCCAGGTGGAGCGGGCCGCGGGCATGCTCCGGGCCACCCCCGACGAGGGGTACGCGGGCTGCTGCGAGGCCCTGGCGGCCATGGACCTGCGGGACGGGCTTTCCAGGATCACCGCCCCGACCCTGGTGGTCGCCGGGGCCGATGACCTGGCCACCCCGCCGGCCAAGGCCCGGGAGATCGCGGCGGCCATCGGTGGGGCCCTCCTCCGCGTCGTCCCCGGCGCCGCCCACCTGGCCAACGTCGAGCAGCCCGAGCAGGTCACCCGCCTGCTCCTCGACCACTTCGACCGCGGTTGACGGCGGTTTCTGGGGGGACATACGTTCTGCCGGGAACTCACCGCGGGTCCGACAAGGAGCCCAGCATGCGTCGATCCCTCATCCTCCTCGTGGCACTGGCGCTCCTCGCCGCCGCCGGTTGCGGTTCCTCCGGTGACGACAACGGCGGCCAGGCGTCCGGGGGCGGCACCAAGCAGGTCAAGGTCGGGGTTATCCCGATCCTCGACGTCGCCCCCATCTACCTGGGCAAGGAGAAGGGGTTCTTCTCCAAGCGGGGGATCGAGCTGACCCTGGAGACCGGCCAGGGCGGGGCGGCGATCGTGCCCGGAGTGGTCAGCGGCCAGTTCCAGTTCGGGTTCAGCAACGTCACCTCGCTGCTGATCGCCCAGACGCGCGGGCTGCCCCTCAAGGTCGTGGCCAACGGGGTCGCCTCCACCGGCAAGGACAAGGCCGACTACAGCGGCATCGTCACCAGGGACGACGCCGTCAAGACGGCCGCCGACCTGGAGGGCAGGCAGGTCTCGGTCAACACCCTGAAGAACATCGGCGACTCCACCATCCGGGCCTCGGTCCGCAAGGCCGGGGGCGACCCCTCGTCGGTCAAGTTCGTCGAGCTGGCGTTCCCCGACATGCCGGCCGCCCTGGAGGCGGGCCGGGTGGACGCGGTCTGGGTGGTCGAGCCGTTCCTGTCAGCCACCCTCGGGGCCGGCGGCCACCTGGTCGCCTCCAACTACGTCGACACCGCCCCCGACCTCACCGTGGCCCTGTACTTCACCTCCGAGCAGCTCACCAAGGACGACCCCGACCTGGTGAGCAAGTTCACCGAGGCGATGAACGAGTCGCTGGCCTACGCCGACGCCCATCCCGACGAGGCCCGCCAGGTCCTCACCAGCTACACCCAGATCGACGAGGCGGTCATCCAGAAGCTGATCCTCCCCAAGTGGCCGACCGAGATCAACCAGGCGTCGGTGGAGACCCTGGCCACCCTGGCCGTCCAGGACGGCCTGGTCGCCAAGCAGCCGGACCTGTCCGCCCTGCTGCCGTCGTGACGCCGTGAGGCCGGGCCGGTCGCCGCGCTGGCTCGGGGTGGCGGGGCTGGCCGGCTTCCTGGTGCTCCTCGAGGTCCTGCCCCGGGTCGGGCTCGTCCCCGAGCGGTACCTGCCACCGACCAGCCGGATCGCCGCCGCCCTGGCCGACGAGCTCGGCGAGCCGTCGTTCTGGGTGGCCCTCGGCGACACCCTGGAGGGCTGGGCCATCGGCCTGGCCCTGGCCGTCGCCAGCGGGGTCGGGCTCGGCCTGCTGATCGGCAGCGTCCCCGCCCTGCGGGCCGCCACCGCCTCGACCATCGAGTTCCTGCGCCCGATCCCCTCGGTGGCCCTGATCCCGCTGGCCGTACTGCTGTTCGGCACCGACCTGCGCTCCAAGCTGCTGCTGGTCGTGTACGCGTCGTTCTGGCAGGTGCTCGTCCAGGTCCTGCACGGCGTCCAGGACGTCGACCCGGTGGCCATGGACACCGCCCACAGCTACCGGCTCGGCCGCCTGGCCCGCGTCCGCCACGTCGTCTGGCCGACCACCCTGCCGTACGCGATGACCGGGTTCCGGCTGGCCGCGGCCGTCGCCCTGGTCCTGGCCATCACCGCCGAGCTGATCATCGGCAGCCCCGGGCTCGGCCAGGAGATCGCCGTGGCCCAGACCAGCGGGGCCGTGCCGGCCATGTACGCCCTGGTGGTGGTGGCCGGCCTGCTCGGGGTGGCCGTCAACCTGGCCGCCCGGGCCCTGGAGCGCCGGGTGCTGGCCTGGCACCCCTCGACCCGCCGGGAGGCGGCCGCGTGACGGCCGCGGCGGTCCGGCGGGTGCTGCTGGCCGCCGGGCTCCCCCTGGCCCTGCTGGGGCTGTGGTGGCTGGCCAGCGCCGACAGCCAGAGCTTCTACCTGCCCCCGCTGCGCGACATCCTGGCCGCCTTCGCCGACACCTGGCTGGGGGGACGGCTGGCCGACGACGTGCTGCCGAGCGTGGTCCGGCTGCTGGCCGGGCTGGCCGTCGCCGCGCTGGCCGGGGTCGGGCTGGGGGTGCTGATCGGCTCCTCGCCGCGGCTGCGGGCCGCCCTCGAGCCGGTGCTGGAGTTCCTGCGGGCCATCCCGCCGCCGGTCCTGGTGCCGATCTTCATCCTGGTCGCCGGCATCGGCACCACCATGAAGGTGCTGGTGATCTCCTCCGGCTGCGTGTGGCCGATCCTGCTCAACACCGTCGAGGGGGTCCGGGCCCGCGACGAGGTGCTGGAGGACACCTGCCGGGCCTACGGGATCCGCGGGGTGGCCCGGCTCCGGCACCTGGTGCTGCGGTCGGCCAGCCCCCAGATCGTCACCGGCATGCGCCAGGCGCTGGCCATCGGCATCATCCTGATGGTGATCAGCGAGATGTTCGCCGCCTCCAGCGGCCTCGGCTTCACCATCATCCAGTTCCAGCGCGGGTTCGCCATCCCCGAGATGTGGAGCGGCATCCTGCTCCTGGGCCTGCTCGGGGTCGCCCTGTCGCTGGCCTTCCGGGTGGTCGAGCGCCGGGCGCTGTCCTGGTACCACGGCCTGCGCCAGGCCCAGCGGGGCCCCTCCTAGGATCGGCCGCCCATGTCCAAGACGCTCGAGGTCCGCGGCCTCCGCAAGGTCTACCAGGCACCCGGCCGCTCGGTGGAGGCTCTCCGCGACCTGACCTTCTCGGTCGGGGCCAGCGAGCTGGTGTGCGTCGTCGGCCCGTCCGGCTGCGGCAAGACCACCCTGCTGCGCTGCGCCGCCGGGCTGCTGGAGCCGACCGGCGGCGAGATCCTGCTCGAGGGCGCCCCGGTGGCCGGCCCGCCGCCCGACATGGCGGTGGTGTTCCAGGAGTACGGGCGCAGCCTGTTCCCGTGGATGACCGTCCGGGCCAACGTCGAGCTGCCGCTGCGGTCCAAGGGGCTGGCCGGCGACCGCCGCCGCCGGCTGGTCACCGACGCCCTGGCCGCGGTCGGCCTCGACGACGTCCACGGCGCCTACCCATGGCAGCTCTCAGGTGGGATGCAGCAGCGGGTGGCGATCGCCCGGGCGGTCGCCTACGAGCCCCACGTGCTGCTCATGGACGAGCCGTTCGCCGCCGTCGACGCCCAGACCCGGGCCGACCTCGAGGACCTGGTCCGCTCGCTGTGGCGGCGGACCGGGGTGACGATCGTGTTCGTCACCCACGACATCGACGAGGCCGTCTACCTGGGCCAGCGGGTGCTGGTGCTGTCGTCCTCGCCGACCGTCGTCCAGGAGGACCTGGCCGTCGACCTCCCCGGCGAGCGCGACCAGCTCACCACCCGCTCCGACCCCCGCTTCACCCAGCTCCGCAGCCACGTCTACGCCCAGATCCAGCAGGCCAAGCGTCGTGACCACGCCCCGACCTGACCTGGACGCGCCCCCGGCCGCGACCGGGGCGCGCTGGCCCCAGCTGGTCGTCCTGGTCGCGGTCGCCCTGAACCTCAGACCGACCCTGGCCTCGGTCCCGCCGGTGCTCGACGCCATCCAGGCCGACCTCGGGCTGTCGGCCACCGGGGCCGGGCTCCTGACCGCCCTGCCGGTGGTCTGCATGGGGGTGTTCGCCCCGGTCGGGGCGGCCCTGGCCCGGCGGGTCGGGCGCGAGGCGGCCGTGGCCTGCGCCCTCGCCCTGGTCGCGGCCGGCACCCTGGTCCGCGGCCTGGAGGCCTCGGCCCTCACCCTGTACGGCGGCACCCTGGTCGCCGGGATCGGGATCGCCCTGGGCGGGGCGCTGCTCCCCGGGGTGGTCAAGGCCTGGTTCCCGGCCCGGGCGGGCACGGTCACCGGCCTGTACACCGCCGGGCTGGTCACCGGGGCGATGGTGGCCGCGGCGGCCACGGTGCCGCTGATGCAGGCGTTCGGGGTCGGCTGGCCGGCGGCCATCGCCGCCTGGGGGCTGCTGGCCGCGGCCGCCCTGGCCGCCTGGGTGCCGGTGACCCGGCGGTTGCGGGCCGCGGCCGGGCCGGCCACCCCCGGCCGGGTGCGGCTGCCCTGGGGGAGCGGGGTCGCCTGGCGGGTCACCCTCTACATGGGCTCCCAGTCCCTGCTCTACTACGCCTCCCTGACCTGGCTGTCGCCGCTGTTCGTGTCCGCCGGCTGGACCGCCGGGCGGGCCGGGCTGCTGCTGGGGCTGTTCAGCTTCACCCAGATCTTCTCCGCCCTGGCCGTCCCCGCCCTGGCCGACCGCAGCGGCGACCACCGGCCCTGGGTCGCGGCCTGTGTCGGGCTGGCCACGGCCATGCTGGCCGCCTTCGCCCTGGTCCCGACGGCCGCCCCCTGGCTGTGGGCGGCCCTGCTCGGCCTCGGGGTCGGGGGCATGTTCGCCCTCGCCCTCACCCTCCTGGTCAAGCTGGCCTCCACCCCGGCGGCGGCGGCCCGGCTGTCGGGCATGGCCCTGCTCGTCGGCTACCTGCTCGCCGCCACCGGGCCGGTCCTGGCCGGGGCCCTGTTCGACGCCGTCGGGAACTACCGGGTGCCGTTTCTGGTGCTGGCCGCCATCGGCGTCGCCACCCTCGCCCTCGGGGTGTCGGTGCGGCCCTCGGAACGGGTCTGACCAGGGAATATGCCCGCGAATGGGGGCGTTGCAGAAGACATGGGAGAACTGCTTGAAACCACTGAACGACGCTCGTTGTACGGGCTGGCCGCCGAGGTCCGGGCCGTCGAGGAGGGCCACAACGCCCGGGTGCTGCCCGACGGCTCGGTGCTGGTGAAGTCCGAGACGCATCCCGGCAGCCACCGGGTGGTCGTGCGCGGGATCGCCGACGGGGTGCTGCGGTTCGGCTGCAGCTGCCGCTCCGGCACCTACCGCACGACCCTGCCGGTGCCCTGCAAGCACGCCGCCGTGGCCGCCCGGCGTCTGGAGCGTGAGGGACTGGCCCGCTGGGAGGACGGCACCTGGCGGCTGCGCGACCGCGCCCAGGTCCGCGGCGCCCGGCTGCTGCTGGCCCGGACCGTCCACCGCCGCCCCCGCCTGGCCACCGAGGCCATGGCCGGCGCGGCCGACGCGGCCTGACGCGGCTCAGCCGGCCGGCGGGTACCGGTAGCGGACCACCCGGCAGCGTTCGCTGAACCCGAGCCGCCGGTAGATCCGGTGGCCGTCCGGCGACGCCGTCAGGGCGGCCCGGGCCAGCCCGCGCGAGCGGGCCAGGTCCAGGCACGCCCAGGTGACGCGCGCGCCGACCCCGCGCCGCCGCACGGCCGCGGTCGTGACCACGTCCTCGAGCCAGGCCGCCGGCGGCCGGCCGCCGCCCCCGCCGCCGACGAGCACGGCCGCGCAGCCCACCGGGGTCCCGTCGAGGACGCCCAGCAGGTGCGGCACCGGCGGGTCGGGGCCGAGGGCCTTGGGCGCCCGCACCTCGACCAGGCCGCCGACGTCGCTGCCCGGGGCCAGCCCGGCCCACACCCGGCACCACTCGGCCAGGTCGCCCTCGTCGCCCACGAGCCGGACCTCCAGGCCGGGCGGCGCCGGCGGCGGTGGCCCCAGGGCGGCCAGGTCGGCGACCATCCCGGGCTCGTCCTCGTGGCGGGACAGGCCGACCGCGTCCAGGGCCCGGGGCAGCGACGCGGGGGCGCTGGTCGGGCCGAGGTGCCACAGCATCGGGACCCCGGTCTCGCGGAACGGCGCCAGGGCCAGCTCGACCGCCGCCTCGAGGCCGTCCTCGGGGAGGCGCGCCCACAGGACGCCGTTGAGGCCCTCGTAGCCGATCGGGGTGCGGTACCAGCGGACCGCGCCGGTGTCGGCGACCACCGCCCCAGGGGCCGCCCGGTACGGCACCACGGCCGCCCAGGCGGCCGCGTCGACCAGCCAGGCCTCGTCCATCGGCGGCTTCTACCACGGCCCCCGGGCGGCCGGCCAGGCGATTCCGGGCGCTCCGGCCGAGTCCGCCCAGGGGGGCTTGTCGCGGCGGTCGGGAGCCCGTACGCTCCCACCCCAACCAGGTGCAAACCGATTTACCGATCAACCCTGGGGCGCCGTCCCGACCGGCCCGACGACGGAAGGACAGGACCATGAGCGAAGCCCAGCAGCTCAGCCGACGTTCGCTCCTGCTCGGGGCCGCCGGGCTGGCCGCCGCCGGGGTGGTCGGGG
>Ga0307409_100000119_pt1 | contig 29382 bp, 25 predicted proteins | sample 322Ometagenome_2_FD_203888 | JGI IMG/M metagenome (GOLD analysis project Ga0307409, IMG submission 203888) | Maize rhizosphere microbial communities from greenhouse at UC Davis, California, United States - 322HYB-O-2 | ecosystem: Host-associated > Plants > Roots > Rhizosphere > Soil | place... | reverse complement strand
ACGATCAGCAGCCGCACCACCCTGCCCTGGGCGCGCAAGGCCTTGAAAATTTCGATGAGCACCGCCTCCTCGCCCGGCCAGGTCGATGAGCCCAGCAACACCGGCTCGTCGCCGAAGCCGAGTTCGCGACGCAACGCGGCTTGCTCCTCGGTCGAGAGCGCGGGGATGGTCACGTCGAGCTTGATGTTGCCCGTCGTCACGACACGCCCATCGGCAAAACCGATTTCACGGAAACGTTCCGCATCGTGGTCCGAACACGCCAGCACGCGCGAGATGCCGCGAAACAGCGGCCACGTCAGTGCGCGCAGTTTCATCATGCGGCGGAAACTGCGGTCGGACAGACGCGCATTAACCGCCAGCACCGGCACGCCGCGCGCCTCCGCCTGGCGGATGTGTTCCGGCCAGCGCTCGCCTTCGAGCAAGATCACCACGTCGGGTGCGATGGAGTTCCAAGCCCGTCGCGAAAAGAGCCACCAATCCACCGGGAAGTAGCCGATGCCGATCGCAAGCTTCGCATAACGCTCGCGCGCGAGCGCATAACCCGTGCTGGTCGTGGTGCTCAGGTAAACTTCCACCGCGGGATCGGCGCTTAACGCGTCCAGCAAAGGCGCGAGCGCGAGCATCTCGCCCACGCTCACCGCTTGCAGCCATACCCGGCGCACGCCGGGGCGTTTCGCAGGCAGCGGTGGAACCGCACCAAAACGTTGCGCAAAATTTTCCTGATACCCACCGCGTCGCCGCATGCGCAGCAGATAATACGGCGAGGCCAGCAGCATCGCTGGCGGAAATAGAAAACGGTAGAGCCAGATCATCGTGCAACTCTGTCCGCTTTACGTTCGGTCGGTGCGTGATCGTGGACATCGTCGCCCGACACAAAGGTAAGATTGAACAACGGCAACAGGCACAACAACCCGATCACCGTCAGGCCGAGCACCGCGTAGCCGGCGACATCATGCACCGTGCCCTCGATCTCCTTCGGCCCGTAGTTATACGCCCAGGCCGTCAGGAAAAGGCTGCGCAGCAGATTCGTCATGAAGGCGAAGAATATAGCCGACGCCACCAGACCGATTTTCTTCCACAGCTTGTCGAGGAACACTGCCGAGAGAAACGAGCCTGCAAACAGACATGCCGTGAATGAGCGGATGCCCGAGCACGCCTCGGCGACGCCCACTTCGCCCAATGGAAGAACCAGCACGTTGCCGCGCTGTTCGATGGAAAGCCCCAGGATATCGAACACAAAAAACACGACCGAGGCCACGCGGTTGAGCATGAACAAACTGAGATTGTTCTCGACCACCGACACCATCGGGGCCGACACCAGCCACACGAGCGCCGGGAAAAGGAAGAGCGCCACGAGCTTCACGCGTGCATCGGCAAACAACCCGACTTTCGGAGCACTGGGAGCGGACTCCGGCGCATTCAAAAACAACAGCGGCAGCACCAACACACCCGTGCCCAACGACAGCGCCAGCGTGCCCGGGTAAGACGGACCTGCGCCCGCCCGATAAAGCGCGCCCACCAGAAACAACAGCGCTCCGCCGGCGAGCGCGGCATACGTCAAAAAGTTCAACACCCATCCGGCGCCGCCGCTTGCACGCGGGCTGTCCGGCGCGCCGCAGGCCTTGATCGCAGCGAGGATGCGCGGCCAGCGGTCATGCACCACAAATGCCACGAAGGCCGGCACCAGCCAGCCGAAGCCATAGTCCTCCTTGGTGCTCCACCAATGCGACTGGTCCCACGCCACGAAACCCATGAAGGCGGCGCCCAAGAGCAGCGCGCTCAAAAACGCGGAGGGCACGGTAGCGGTCCATTGTTTCCAAAGGCTCATTATGGGGAACGTTCGGATTGCCCGATCCCACCACGCCCCGCCAGCACTTTCGCAAGCGAGCGATCATGGATGCGGGCCAGGGCAACGAGTGCACAAAGCGCTCCGACCAACGCGAGTGCCATGTCCGACTGCGTGTCCCAGACGTAGCCCTGCGTGCCAAGGAAACTCTCCGCCGCTTCGTCACTCATCGATGCAACCGCCCACTCGATCAGTTCGTAAAACGCGCTGAACGCGAGGCACACGCTCACCACGACAAAACCCAGCCAGCCGCTGCGTCGTCCGTCACCCCGGTCGCGCAACGGCGAGGTGCGCAGCAAAATCTCGCGCGTGAGAATCGCCGGCACGAAGCCCTGCACGAAATGCCCGACCTTGTCGTAGTTGTTGCGCGTCCCGTTCGTCAGGTCGCGCAGCCAGTTAAAGGCCGGCACCTCGGCGTAGGTGTAATGCGCGCCGACGAGCAGCACCACGCAATGCAGCCAGGCCAGCGCGAGCAGCAACGTGGAGAGCGGAAACCGCGTCCGCAGCCGGATGATCAACACCGAGGCCGCGACCACCGGTCCCGCCTCCAGCCACCACGTCAGCCGGTCATGCGGAGCGATCCACGACCAGGCAACGACCGGCGCGAGCAATGCGAAAAACCAAACGAGTCGGCGGTCCATATCGTGGTCGCAACGGATCACAACGCGGTGAACACCACGGAGCAATTCGTGCCACCAAAGCCGAAGCTATTGGCCAGCGACGCACGCACCGGCTTTCGCACGGCGACATTCGGGGTCACGTTGAGCCCGAGCGCCTCGATGGCCGGGTCCATGTTGTCCATGTTGATGGTCGGCGGAATCACGCCCTCTTGAATCGCTTTCACCGCGGCAAACGCGCCCATCGCTCCTGCACCGCCCAGCAAGTGGCCGGTCATCGATTTCACACCGCTCACGTGGAGCGTGGCCTTGTTTTCAGCGAACACCCTCGCGATGGCCGCCGACTCTTCGCCGTCGCCGCCGGGCGTCGAGGTGGCGTGGGCCGACACATAATCAATCGCCGTCGCCGGCAGGCCCGCGTTGGCCAGCGCTGCGCGCATCGAGCGTTGCGAGCCTTCCGCTTCCGGAGCGAGCGAGGAGAGGTGATAGGCGTCGGCCGAGGCGCCGTAACCGCGCAACTCGGCGTAAATACGCGCGCCGCGTTTCACGGCTTGCTCATATTCTTCGAGCACAAACACCACGGCACCTTCCGCGAACACAAAGCCGTCGCGATCCTTGTCGTAAGGACGCGAGGCTTTTTCCGGCGCGTCGTTTCGGGTGGAAAGCGCGCGCATCTGGGCAAACGCACCGATGGCCAGCGGAGTCACGCAGGCCTCTGCGCCGCCGGCGATCATGACTTCGGCATCGCCACGCGCGATCGCCGCGGCGGATTCACCGAGGGAATGCCCGCTGGTCGCACAGGCCGAGGCGACCGCCATGTTGGGTCCGCGAAAATCAAGCAGCAGGCTCACCTGACCGGCAAGCAGGTTGGGTGCGATTTGGATGATGAAAAACGGCGAGATCTTGCGGAATCCACCTGTGTTGAAGGTTTCCTGCATCGTCTCGATTTCGGGCAGACCACCCAAGCCCACACCGAGGTTTACGCCCATGCGCTCGGGGTTGAGCGTGGCGCGATGCGCATCCAAGCCGGAGTCGGCATACGCCTCGACCGCCGCGGTCGCTCCGAGATGCGTAAAGCGTCCGAACTTTTTCGCATCCTTCGGCGTAAACACCGAGGCGAGCGGCTCGCCGTCCTTGCCGCGCGGAAAAAGAGGCGTGGCCAGCGGCTTGGTGGGTTCGAAGCCTTTTACCTCGCCTGCGATGCGGGCGGTGCAGGCCGTGGCGTCGAACCGCGTGATCGGCCCGATGCCGGAACGACCGGCCACCAGACCGGTCCACGTGTCGGTGGCGCTCAAACCCAGGGGGCTGACCGCACCGAGACCGGTGACCACCACACGACGACGCACTGCAGGTTGAAAGGCATGCATATTGGTAAGGAGAACTCCCATTAATCGCCGCGGACCCGGTCCCCGACAATTTCAAACTTGTCGCGCAAACCACCGGCGACAGGCCTGCACGGGGGGCTTTGACTTTGCCATGAACGGACTTTTACCTACCCGTCCTTCAACTGATGTCTCAGCTACATCCATACTGGCGCATGGAATATATAGAGGCGCCGCGCATGCCCGATTTTAAGCGACCGTTCACGGAATTACCCGGTTTGGGTGACGACCGTGCCGCCTTGATTGTTCATCGGACGCGTTACTCCTACCTGATGCTCAACCGGTTCCCCTACAACCCGGGACACCTCCTCGCCATCCCCCTGCGAGAGATCACCGACATCGAGGAACTCACGCCCGAGGAAAGCGCCGATCTGTTCGCCATCATCACCTTCGGCAAAAAAATCCTTAAGACCACGTTGAAGCCCGACGGCTACAACCTCGGTTTTAATCTCGGCTCCGCATCGGGCGGCAGCATCCCGCATCTTCATGGCCACGTCGTGCCGCGCTGGAATGGCGACAACAACTTCATGCCCGTGCTCGGCCAAACCCGTATCCTCCCGCAAGCCTTGGAGTCCACATGGGAACGGCTGACCGCCGCAGCGGCGGTAATGACCAATGCCCAATGACCAATTCCCAATGACGATCCGCACGCGCCTACATCGCCAATTTCGCCAGACGCCTCCGACATTGGTCATTGGTCATTGGACATTGGTCATTTGAGGAGCCAGCATGGCGACCAAGACCCTCCACTTCCCTTCCGCGCGCCATCTTCACCAGCTTTACGCCGGTCGTGAGGACAATCTCGCGTTCATCGAAAAGCACTTGGGTGTGACCCTCGTCAGCCGCGATGACTGGCTGCAAATCGACGGCCCGGAAGCCGCCATCGCCCAAACCGAGTCCCTCCTCGGTTTTCTGAATGAAGCCCGCACCCAAGGCGTGCATATCCGCACACCTGATCTCACTCGCTTTGTCGAGATGATCGCCCGCGGCGAGAGCGACCATCTCCGCGAGCTGTTTGGCAAGCCGCTCGTCGTCGCGACCAACCGGAAAACCATCGCCCCAAAGACGCTCGGTCAAAAGCTCTACCTGCAATCCATCCAGACTCATCCACTGGTGTTTGGCATCGGCCCCGCCGGCACGGGCAAGACTTACCTCGCGATGGCGGCCGCCGTCTCCGCGCTGCTGAAGAATCAGGTTCAGCGCATCATTCTCACCCGTCCCGCCGTCGAGGCCGGCGAAGCGCTCGGCTTCCTCCCCGGTGATCTCAACGAAAAAATTCTTCCCTACCTCCGCCCGCTTTACGATGCGATGGCCGACATGCTCGACGCCGAGGACGTCGCCCGTTTGACCGAGAAGGGAGTCATCGAGATCGCCCCGCTCGCCTACATGCGCGGTCGCACCCTCTCGAACTCCTTCATCATTTTGGACGAGGCGCAAAACACCACGCCCGAGCAAATGATGATGTTTCTCACCCGCCTCGGCGAAGAGTCGCGCATGGTCGTCACCGGCGACATCACCCAGATCGACCTCCCCCGCGCCAAACAATCGGGCCTGCTTGAGGTGCAACGCATCCTGCGCGACGTGCCCGGCATCGAGTTCCACCATTTCAGCGGCGCCGACGTCGTGCGCCATCCTCTCGTCATGAAAATCATCGAGGCCTACGAACGTTATAAAAATCCCATCTCCAACAACGATGGCGACGAGGCCCGCTAAACCGAGATGTCTTCATTCCTCACCCAGCTTCTGCACGGCAACCAGCCTCGCACCCGCAAGACCGCCGCGGTCTCCGGCACCGTGGAGTTCCTTGAGACGAGCCGCCTCGTCACGTTGTTGATTTTCGCGGCGACCACCGCGGCCATCGTGCTGATCAGCTTCGTGGGTATTTCCACGGCCAATCTGCCAGTCCTTCCCAATCAGGTCGCCAGCCTGCGCATCGTCGCGAGCGCGCCGTTCAGTTATCCCAGCGCCGAAAAAACGCGCCTCGCCAGCGAGCAGATTCGCGACCGCCTGCCTCCCGTGTATCGTCTCGATTTCGAGGCGCTCAACCAATTCGAAGCCCATCTCCGTGAATTGCTGGCAAGCCTGGAGGCCTTCGAGCGCGACCACCCCGAAAACAACATCCTCTCGGCCAAGCGCCGCGATGCCTTCAACGCGCTCGTCGATGCCTTCAACGCAAAAGGTCCTTATCAGGTTTCAGCCGCCGATATCACCACGCTGCTCAAGGCCGGTCCCCCGCCTGTTCGCACCGCGCTGGTTGAAAGCGGCCTCCGCATCCTGCGCGACATCCACAATCAGGGCGTTCACGACGGTAAAACCTTTGGCTCCGAGTCCGCCGGCGGCGTGACGGTTTCGCAGGTTGTGAATGCCGACGGCACCCCCGTCCGCCGCCAGTCGCAATCGATGGAGCAGGCCCTCACCGCCCTCCGCATCAACCTCGCCGCCGAGTCCGGCGGACGTGAACTCGGCCTTCCGCTCTTCCGCATTTTCCGCAGCGGCGTCGCGCCCAATCTTATCTTCGATTTCGCCGCCACGCGTCGCCTGCAGGAAAGCGCCGACCGCGATCTCAAGCCTGTCATCGTCGAGGTCGCCCGCGGCCAGACGATCATCGAACCCGGCATTCGCGTCACGCCGGAGCAACACGAAATGCTCATCGCCCATCGCAAATTCCTCCTCGACCACCGCGACGTCGCGCTCGAAGAAGGCCTGCAACTCTTCGGTCGCGTGCTCCTCGTGCTGGCGATGCTCCTGGCCACGGTTCTCTACATCCGAATCGAAGACCGCGAAACGCTCCTCAGCAACGGACGCCTTGGCCTGCTTGCCCTGGTGGTCATCCTTAACCTTGCCCTCGTCCGCGCCACCTACGCGCTCGGCAGCCTTCCGTTTTTCATCGAAAACCCCGCCGCCGCCTCGCTCCTGCCTTACCTCGCTCCGGTCGCCATCGCCCCCTTGATCGTCGCGATTCTGATCAACGCCGGCTCCGCCATCTTCATGGCGCTCTTCATCTCGATCTTCACGAGCGTGATTTATGGCAACCGGCTCGATCTTCTCGTGCTCACCTTTCTGGCCTCGGTGGTCGCCATCTTCTGGAGCACGCATACCCGCAGGCGAAGCAATGTCGTGAGGGCCTCGCTCTTCGCCGGCATCACCGTCGCGATCTTTGCGTTTATCATCGGCTTCGTGGACCGCCTGGAGTTCCTCACCGTCCTCAAGCACATGACGGCCGGCCTCGCCACGGGCATCCTCACCGGCGTGATCGTGGTGGGTTTGCTGCCGGTGCTGGAAGGTCTTTTCAAACGCACCACCGACATCACCCTGCTCGAGCTCACGGATTACAACCATCCGCTTCTCCGCCTCATGCAGTTGGAAGCGCCCGGCACCTATCATCACTCGCTCGTCGTTGCCCAGCTCTCCGAAAATGCCGCCGCCGAGATTGGCGCCAATCCCCTGCTCGCCCGCGTGTGCGCCCTGTATCACGACATCGGCAAGACCGCGAAACCCGAGTATTTCACCGAGAACCAGCGCGACGGCGTCAACCCCCACGACCTGAGCAACCCTTCGCTCTCCGCGCTCATCATCAAGAGCCACGTCAAAGACGGCGTGGACCTCGCCCTCAAGCACAAGCTCCCGCGCGCCGTCATCGACGTCATCCAACAACACCACGGCACGACGCTCATCCGGTATTTCTACCATCGCGCCGTCAACCACACCCGCCCCGCCGTTTCCGTTGGCGTCTCCGGAAATGCGACACCCTCGAAAGATCCGTTTGGCTCCACCTTGCCTGGCCTTGATCCGGTGCCCGTCAGCGAAACGACTTACCGCTACGACGGCCCGCGGCCCCGTTTCAAGGAGAGCGCCATCATCCATCTCGCCGATGGCGTGGAGGCCGCCTCGCGTTCCCTGCGCAAAGTCACCCCGCAGCACCTCGGCGAAATCATCGACCAGATTTTCCATGATCGCATGGAAGACGGACAACTCGATGAAGCTCCCATCACGTTCGAGGAGCTCGCCCGCATTAAGACCAGCTTCACGTTCACTCTCCTCAACATGCTCCACGGCCGCGTGGCCTACCCTCGGGATAACGAGGAAGCAGCACCGAAGTCCCTGCCCGCTTGATCAGCCCAGCCCATGTCCACCCGCCAACTCGACATCCTCAACGCCCATCCCCGGCTGCGCCTCGATAAAAAGGCGGTCACCCGCGTCATCGCCACGCTGGACGCCCATCGCAAAAAATTTCTAGGCGGCTGCCCCGATGGCGAGTTGTCACTCGCGTTTTTGACCGACGCCAAACTGGCCAAGCTTCACGACGACTTTCTCGACGATCCGACCACCACCGACGTCATCACCTTTGAGGGACACCCGATGCTCGGCGCCGCCGGTGAAATCTGCGTCTCCGCCGATACCGCGGCCGCCTACGCCAAAAAGCACAAGCGTGATTTCAGCGAAGAACTCACGCTCTACGTTGTCCACGGCTGGCTTCACCTCGCCGGCTACGACGACCTCCAGCCCGCCAAGAAACGCAAGATGCGCGCCGCCGAAGCCCGCGCGATGAAGCTCCTCGAAGCCGCCGGCGCCATTCCCTCATTCACACTCCGCAAGTAGCTCGCCACATGCGTCTCCGCATTGGTCATTGGGCATTGGCCATTGGTCATTCCGCTCATGGCGGACCGACCCAAGGAGGCCGGCCATGAGCGGCGGCCCTTCGCTCACCACCGACGCCATTGTGCTGCGCACCTGGCCGCCGACGGACAGGTTTCAAACATTCACCGTTTTTACCCCGGAACACGGCTCCATCCGCGTCCTGCAGCGCATCCCGAAGAAAACCTCCGCCACTCACCTCCCAATCGACCTTTTCGACGAACTTTCGCTTCTTCTCGAAGGTGTTCCCTCCGGTGATGCCTGGTTCGTCAAAGAAGCCCGGCTGATCCACCGCCACGCGGGCATCGGTCGCCGTTACGAATCCCTCCAGCAAGCCTCCGCGTTTGCCACCCTGGTCAGCCGCAATCCCGGCGCCGAGGAAAGTTACCCGACCGTTTACGGGCTTCTTCGCACCGTGTTTGCAGCCTTCTCCACATCGGACCGTCCTGACATCGTGTATTTGAAAAGTCTTTACCGCTTCGCCCGCGACGAAGGCCACCCGTTGAAACAGCAGTGGTTTCCCTCGCTCCCCCCTGGTGATCGCCCTCTGGCCATCGAATTGGTCAACCATCCCCTCGCGGTGCAAACCACCCCGCCCGCCGACGTCGCCCGTCTCCTCCGCAGCCTGGAAAACTACCTCCGCACCTATACCGAGATCCATTTGGACTAACGCCGACCCGCAAACCCGGCCCGATGATCGGCCGTCCGTTTTTGCGTCTTTTGTGCTTTTTGTGGCAATTCCTCCGACTCGTTAATTCCTCCGCTTTCTTTCGTGTATTTCGTGTGTTTCGTGGTGAACCTCCCCACCCCGCGCACTCATGGAATTCGATCTCGATCAACGCACCGCCTCGCTGAGCATCGGCGAATTCGCCGCGTTCACGATTGGCCCGCGCGACCCCGGTGACACTCCCGGCTCGCAAGGCCTATGGCGCGCCCGTCTCGGCACCCGCTGGCACCAGGAACTCCGCGCGACCACCTCGGCTTCCACTCCGGCAGCCGCTTTCGAAGTCCCCATCACCGGCCAGGTTTTTCACGCCGGCTGGACGCTCACCCTTGCCGGACGCATTGACCAACTCCTGCCGGCCGCCTCCGCCAGTCGCACCGCCCCCGCCTCGCCGACCATCCTGCGGGAAATAAAAACCACGCTCGATCCGCTCCCCGCCCCCGAGGAGGACCTGCGCGCCGCCCACCCCGACTACTTCGCGCAACTCGCCACCTACCTCGCACTCCGCCGCATCGCCGATCCGGCGGAAAAAATCCGCGGCGAACTCGTCTTCGTGGAAGCCGGCAGCGGACTCATCCAAACCATCGCGTTCACCGCGACGGATGAAACGCCTTTCCGCGTTCAACTCGAACGCGTAGCCGAGTTCCTCAACCTGCGCCTCCGCGCCCGCGAACGTCTCCGCAACCTGTCCTTTCACCCCGCGTTCTCCGAATTGCGCGAAGGCCAGCAAACGACTCAAGCCGACCTCACCGCCGCCCTGGCTACCCACTGCCATGTCCTTTTCACCGCGCCCACCGGTTTCGGAAAAACCGGCGCGCTCCTCGAATGCGCGCTCGGCGCGATGAAGGCCGGCCGCTACGCCCGCCTCCTCTACCTCACCAGCAAAGCCACCGGCCAACTCCAGGTCCTCCGCACGCTCCGCGCGATGACGAGCGCCCCCGCGCCAAACACGCCCACTCCGGCCATTGGACATTGGTCATTGGACATTGGTCATCATTCCACGCCGGTCGCGGCGTGGCACGTGCGGCCGAAGCACGAGCATTGCCTGCAACCCACGTGCTTCTGCCAGCATCGCGAATTCAACCACCCCGACACCATCGCCCAACGCTGGTCTCGCGCCGGACTCTCGCGTTTTTATCTCTTCGAAAACGAAGCCAAGGACGTTGAAACCCTCCGCGCCGCCGGACGCGACGCTCAGATCTGTCCCTACGAAATCACCCGCACCGCCCTCGCGTTCCAAGACGTCTGGATTGGCGACTACAACTACGTCTTCGCCCCCGCGAATCGCGGCCTTTTCTACAATCAGCCCGGCTTCAATCCCGCCGAGACGCTCCTGATTATCGACGAGGCGCACAACCTCCCGGCCCGCGCCGCCGATGCCCGTTCGCATACGGTGTTCGCCGACGACGCTCGCCGCGTTTTCTCGGAACTCGATCATGTCCGCGCGCCCGCTCCTCTTCAGCGCGCGTGGGAAACATGGACGCTTCTCCTCGCCTCGCTGAATCCGTGCGACGCCCTCGACCTCGCGCAAGAGGACGATCTCGCCGACGCGCTTCGCCACCTCGCCGAGAGCATCGTGCTCACTCCGCTCGACTACGAAAACATCGAGCAACCCGTCCGCGAACTCCTCTGGCAAATACCCGCCCTTGCCGAGTGGTTCACCCAGCCTTTCCCGCGGCTCGTGTGGAGTCCCCGCGCAGGCGAACTCCGCCTCACCTGCCTCGACGCCGCGATCCCCACCGGCGAAACCCTCCGCGACTACGCCGGAGTCATCTTCGCCACCGCCACCCCCGGCCCCGCCGCCACCTTCGCCGAAGCCTGCGGGCTCACGCCTTCAAAACCACCCAAGCCCTCCGCTTCCAACATTGGTCATTGGTCATTGGACATTGGTCATTCCGGCGTAGCCGGCGTCACGGCCCATACTCCCTGGCGCGACCACGCCTACGACATCGCCTACGACGTGCGTGTCGATACGACCTACCAGCAACGCGCCCGCCACGCCGGCACCACCGCCGATACCATCGCCGCGCTCCATGACGCAGCTTCCTCCATTGGTCATTCGTCATTGGTCATTGGTCATTCCGCGACGCCCTGCGTCGCGGTCTTTTTCCCCAGCTACGCCTACGCTGAAGCCATTGAGTCCACGCTCCGCCAACGTCACCCACACCTGCGCATCGCGCTCCAACCCCGGCTCTCCGATCTCGCCGCGCAAACCGCCTGGGTGAACGAATCCCTCGTTTTCTCCGACGCGCTCTTCCTGGTGCTCGGAAGCAGTTTTGCCGAAGGTATCGACACGTTGGGCGGACGCATCAGCCACGCCATGGTCGTCGGCCCCGCCCTGCCCGAGGTCAACGCCGTCCAAAAAGCCCGCCTGGACGCGCTTGCCGGCCACACGCGCGAAGCCGCCTTTCAACGCGTTTATCAAATTCCCGGTATCCAAAAAGTGAATCAGGCCCTCGGTCGCCTCGTGCGCGCCCCCGGTCAGCGCGCCAAAGTCATCCTGCAATGCCGCCGTTTCCTGGAGCCCGCCTACGCCTCCCTTCTCGACCGCGACTACCAGTTCGGCGCCACGATATCGACCCCGGCAGACCTGGCCACCTGGCTAAGCCGTAACGATGCAGTCGAAGGCGGAGTAGCGGGGTAAGATGGTGAGCAGATTTCAGAGGCGAACGACCAAGGAATACCCGGAGGGTATTTCGCCGGAAGAGAGCCACTGAAAGGTGCCGCTAAATTACCTCGATACGACCCTCCCGACTGCATCGTTACGGCTAAGCCGCCCTCACGGCGTGTAAGTCACCGGCACCGTCACATCGACGGCCACCCGGCGCTTTTCGATGAAACGGAACCTCACCAGCTCCGCGTCAGATAGGACGGCAGGCATTTTCCGCTCCAGCGTTTCTTATGGATGAAAGGTCCTCGGGCCTCTTCCTCCGAAAGCAGCCATTGATCCCCGTGTAATTAAACCATTCACTTCAACCTGAGATGCACACCACATCCCTCTTCGCATCGAGATAGCCTCCTCCCTGTCTAATCCGACGATCACCACCCCATGCCGACGACCAAAGAGATTTCACTTCCCGCCATGGGCGAAATCGTGCCGCTTCCCCGCATCAAGGAAATCTGCGAGTTCTACGGTCTCCACACCCTCTGGAAGAAAATCGAGGCCGACACCCCTCCCCGCCCTTTCAAAAGCGATGGCTGCACCGGTTGGGTCAACGAGTGGAAAGGCATCAGCATTTATTCCGCGGGTTTCCTGCACGACTTGAAGTATTGGGCCGGCTACCCGGGTGAAGACGTCGAACGACTCATCGCCGATGCCGAGCTGATGATCGACGTGGCCCGCCTGCTCAATGCCACCGCCATGGCCGAGACGATGTTTAACGGCGTGCGCGTCGGTGGACACGAACACCTGCGCGCCGATTTTTCCTGGGGCTTCGGTCGCCGACCACTCCCCGCCACTCGCATCTGACCCAAACCGCCTGCCCATAAAAACATGACGACCCACGACTCGACCTACACCCTGGCGGTTTTTCTCGACCTGGAGAACATCGCCCTCGGCGCACAAGACGCCCGCTTCCCCCAGTTTGATATCGGCAAGGTCTTCGAGCGCCTGCTCATCAAGGGCAACATCGTCGTGAAAAAAGCCTACTGCGATTTCGACCGCTACAAAGATTTCAAGCGACCGCTCCACGAAACCGCGTTCGAACTCATCGAGATCCCCCATCTCCGCCAATCCGGCAAAAACTCCGCCGACATCCGCATGGTCGTGGACGCCCTCGATCTCTGCTACACCAACGACCGCGTCGATGCCTTCGTGATCATCAGCGGCGACTCCGATTTTTCTCCGCTCGTCAGCAAGCTCCGTGAAAACGGCAAGACGGTCATCGGCGTCGGCGTGAAAAACTCCACCTCCGACCTGTTCATCAACAACTGCGACGAGTTCATCTATTACGACGATCTGGTGCGCGTGACTCCGCCGAAAACCCGCACACGCACCGCCGCCACAACCGGCAATGGCTCAGCCACGCCCAAGGCCGCTGCCTCCACCGCCGAGTCCAAACGCCCCGATCCCGCCAAGGCGCTCGACCTCGTTATGGCGACGGTCAACGCCCTTATCGAAGAACGCGGCGCCGACGAAAGCATCTGGGCATCCATGGTGAAACAGGCCATCAAACGTCAAAATCCCGGTTTCAACGAACGCGCCTACGGCTTCAGCGCCTTCACCGATCTCCTCCGCGAAGGCCAGAAACGCGGTCTTCTCAAGCTCGAGGAAAAAGCCGGCAACTGGCAGGTGCATCTCGCCGAGTAGCCTAGGAACCGGGCAGCGTATTCACAGACGGCAGAATCCAAGCCGTTTAACCACGAAACACACCCAACACACGAAAGGGGAAAGATCCTGACCAGCAGCGTTCTCCAATTCCGATTTTCGTGTCTTCCGTGTGTTTCGTGGTAAAAAATCAGCCCCTTGGTGCCACATCCTCATCATGGGGGATTTCCCGCTTGTCCGCCCCCGTGCCCACCGGCACAACCACCCCGTGCCCGCACCGAAAAGCCTCCCCGCCGCCGACATCCACGCCGCCATCGACCGGCTCGCCTCCGCCATTGGCGAACGCCACGTCCAAACTCCGTCTCTGGTCCTCTTGGGAATAGCCAACGGCGGCATAGACCTCGCCAACCGGCTGACCTCTCGCCTCTCGACTCTCTCCCCTCGCCTCCGCCTCAGCACCGGTATTCTCGATATCTCCTTTCACCGCGACGACATTGATCGTCACCCCATACCCAAGGAATTCGTTCCGTCCCGCATTCCCGTCGATGTGACCGGTGCGACCGTCATTCTGGTTGACGACGTGCTGTTCTCCGGACGCACCGTGAAAGCCGCCCTCGATGAACTCTTCGACCACGGCCGCCCCGCCAAAGTCGAACTCGCCATCCTCATCGACCGAGCCGGCCGCAAACTCCCCGTCGCCGCCGACTACACCGGCCTGTCCCTCGACGTCACCGATCTCTGCAAGGTCGTCGTAAAACTCGACTCCACCAAACCCACCCGCGACTCCGTCACGGTCCTCCCTTCCAAACCCACGACTTGATTTAACCTTCCGCCGCCGACCATTGGTCATTGGACATTGGTCATTGGACATTCATCCCATCATGCCCTGGACCCGCCGCCACCTCATCACTCTGGAAGAGCTCACTCTCCATGAGATCGAACAAATTCACGCCACCGCCACCGCGTTTAAAAAGATTCTCGGCCGCAGCGTGAAGAAGGTCCCCGCCCTTCGTGGCAAGACCATCGTCAATCTCTTCCTCGAGCCCAGCACGCGCACGCGCATGGCCTTCGACATGGCCGCCAAGCGCCTCAGTGCCGACGTCATCTCACTCGACGGCTCCAGCTCCTCGACCACCAAGGGCGAAACCCTCCGCGACACCGCGCAGAACATCGCCGCGCTCGGCGCCGACATGATCATCATCCGCCACGCGGCCGCGGGATCACCTCTCTACCTTTCCAAGATTCTCGGCATCCCCGTGATCAACGCCGGCGACGGCTCTCACGAACACCCCACGCAAGGCCTGCTCGACACCTTCACGATGCGCGAGCACCTCGGCTCGCTCAAGGGCCGCAAGGTCGTCATCCTCGGCGACATTCTCTTCAGCCGCGTCGCCCGTTCCAACATCCACGCCCTCGTGAAATTCGGCGCCAACGTGACCATCGTCGGCCCGTCCACCTTGGTGCCCCGCACGTTCGAGCCCCTCGGCGTCACCGTTTCCCACGACCTCAAGAGCGCGCTCTCCGACGCCGATGTCGTCATGCTCCTCCGCATACAACATGAACGCCAGACCGCCGGCATGTTTCCCTCGCTGGGCGAATACACCGGCCTTTTCGGACTCAACAAAACCCGCGCCGGCTGGCTCAACCCGAAAGCGATCATCATGCACCCGGGCCCGATCAACCGCGGCGTCGAGATCGACAGCGAACTCGCCGACGGCAGCCGCAGCGTGATCCTCGAACAGGTGACCAACGGCATCGCCGTCCGCATGGCCGTCCTCTACCTCTGCTCCGGCGGCCAGCCCGAAAACGTCGTCTCGGCCGGCTGATTCGAACCGGAGTATTGGCCACAAAAGGCACAGAACGCACAAAACCGGATTTATGACTGAAAACGACGCCCGCAACCTTGCCGATCAGATCCGCCAAACCGCGTTCAATGCCCATTGCTTCCTCCGTCATGGCCATAACGAAAAGATCTACGAAAACTCACTTCGTAACCGTCTCAGAAAACAAGGTCTCAAAGTCGAACAACAGCACCCGATTCAGGTGCGCGACGAAGACGGCAGCCTGTTGGGCGACTTTTTCGCCGACCTCGTCATCAATGACGAATTCATCATCGAGCTGAAGGCGGTCCGCGCCCTTGCCGACGAACACACCGCCCAAGTATTGGGTTATCTCCGCGCCTCGAACATCGAGCACGCCATGCTCATCAACTTCGGTGCACCTCGCATCGAGTTCAAAAAATTCATTTTACGGTCCGAAGACTGATTCCGATTTTGTGCCTTCTGTGCCTTTTGTGGCCAACTCCTCCCATGCCTAACCTCTGGATTTCCAACGCCCGCGTCATCGATCCCGCCTCCAAGCGCGACTCGGTCGGCGACCTCTTCATCAAAGACGGCACGTTCGTCGCATCCCTTTCTCTTGCCGAGAAAAAGAAGGCCAAAAAGATCGACGCCAAGGGCCTCGTCGCCTGCCCCGGCCTTGTCGACATCCATGTCCACTTCCGCGAGCCCGGACAGATGCACAAGGAAACCATCGAGACCGGCTCCCGCGCCGCCGCCGCCGGTGGTTTCACCAGCGTGGTCTGCATGCCCAACACCTCCCCGGTCGCCGACACCGCCGGCACCATCCAGCAGATCAAAGACTCCATCGCCCGCACCGCCTGCATCAAGGTTTACCAGACCGGCTGCATCACCGTCGGCATGAAGGGCCAGGCCCTCGCCCCCATCGGCTCGCTCAAGCGCGCGGGCGTCATCGCCATCACCGACGACGGCGACTGCGTGCAATCCAACGACCTCATGCGCCGCGCCTGCGAATACGCCAAGATGTTCGACCTGCCCATCATGGACCACTGCCAGGACCACTCCATGACGGTCGGCGCCGTGATGAACGAAGGCGCGGTCTCCACCCGCCTCGGACTCAAGGGCTGGCCCAACGCCGCCGAGGACCTCATCGTCGCGCGCAACTGCATCCTCTCCGAATACACCGGCGCGCACATCCACATGCAGCACATCTCGTCGCGCGCCTCGGTCGACATCCTCCGCCGGGCCAAGGCCCGCAACGTCCGCGTCACCGGCGAAGCCACCCCGCACCACATCGCGCTCACCGACGAGTGCCTCGCCACCTACGACACCCACTTCAAGATGAACCCGCCCCTCCGCACCGAGGAGGATCGCGTTGCCATCATCGAGGGTCTGCGCGACGGCACGCTCGACATCCTTGCGACCGATCACGCGCCCCACACCGACTACGAGAAGGACAAGGAGTTCGACTACGCCCCCAACGGCATCCTCGGCCTTGAGACCGCCCTCCCGATCTCGCTCGAAATCCTCGTGCGCCAAAACAAGTTCAAGCTCACCACGGTCGTTGACCTGCTCACCCGCAAGCCCGCGCAGCTCCTCACGCTCGACGCCGGCACGCTCACGGACGGCGCCCCCGCCGACGTGTGTCTTTTCGATCCCAACGAGAAGTGGGTTTACGACGCCAAGGCGGGCTTCAGCAAATCCAGCAACAGCCCGTGGCACGGTCAGACACTCCAAGGCCGTGTGAAAACCACCATCGTTGACGGCAAGGTAATCTTCAACAACGGCAAGATCGCCCCCTAGCACCTCATTTTTTCTCCGCAACGCTCACCCACTCATCCACACCTCATGCTCTCGCGCCTCCTCTGCCGTCCCGGCTTCCTGATCGCCCTTGCCTGTTCAGTGTCCGGTCTCTTCGCGCAAGAGACGCCGGCACCTGAGGCGAAACCCGAAAGCTTTATCTCCGCCCTCCAATCGAGCGGCATCAAGCTCATCGCCAGTCCGGCCACGGTGAAACTCGGCACCGTCGCCGAGATCACCCTTCCCCCGGGTTTCCACGCGGTCGAACCCGGCTCGTTGAAAAAATTCTACGAGTTCACCCGCAACTCGATGGGCGGACAGGAAGTGGGCGTGGTGATCGCGCCCGGCGAATGGATGCTGTTCTTCGATTACGAAGACACCGGCTATGTGAAGGATGACGAGAAAAACTCCCTTGATGCGGCCAAGCTCATGAAGTCGATGACCTCGAATCAGGAGGCCGCCAACAAGCAGCGCGCGGAACGCGGTTGGGATGAAATGAAACTCGCCGGCTGGGCCGCCGAACCGCACTACGACACCAAGACCAACAATCTCAAGTGGGCCATCAAGCTCACCTCCTCGTCCGACAATCACCAGAGCCACTGGATCAACGAAAGCATCCGCCTGCTCGGCCGTGGTGGCGTGATGGAAGTCACCTTGGTCACCGGCAATGATACGTTTGCCGCCGATTCCGCCGCGGCGGATAACTTGCTTTCCCAGCGCTATACCTATGTGGCCGGCCAACGTTACGCCGAGTTCAAGGAGGGCGACAAAATCGCCAAATACGGCCTGGCCGCGCTGGTTCTCGGCGGTGCGGGTGCCGCCGCGCTCAAATTCGGCTTCTTCCAGAAATTCTGGAAGCTTCTCGTAATCGGCGGTGCCGCTCTCCTCGCGGGCATCGGCAAACTCTGGAACAAGATCACCGGCAAGAATCCTGAAGCCTGATTCTGGCGTCCGTATTCATGTCATCCGAATGGTGGCCTGTCTTGGCGGTTTTTTGGGGCCTCTACCTTGCGGATGGTCTCCGGGGCGGTCGGCGTGACCGCCTCTTTTTTTACCACTGGACGGGATACGCCAAGCTGCGCGCCCGGTTCACCCAGGCCACTTGGTTTCTCATCCCGCCATCGTCGGATGCGTGGACGATCGTCGCCGATGATCTGCCCGCCTCCCTCGCTCCCGAAGGCCTGACCAACTGGCCTTCGGTTTCCGCCGCCCGCCCACCGCCGCTGCCCGACGCCATCAGGGTGTTCCGCTGGGAAGAAATTCAACGGGTCGAAGATCGTGCGGGCTGGATTTATATCAACGGCCACCGTTTTGCCCCCGTCACTCCCGGGCTGACCGCCAACTCGCTCGGCACCCTTGCGCGTGAGCTGGCTCCATTAAATCTCGAGATGCGAGCCGCCCGGCTCCGCATCTGGCAAACCGGTCGTTTTTGCTCCGCCCGCCTAAAGCGTCGGATGCAGGCGGTCCTTTTGCGCAGCCGCAGTCTCGTTTTTTTGAATACAGTGCAAGTGACGATCCTCGCGATCGTGAGCGCTTATCTGCTGTTCGATGGTCCCGCCCGCCTAAGCCCGGAGTTGCGCGATGCGATTGCCGACAGATTGCCCGTGTTTTTGATTGTCTGCGCCGGGCTGCACCTCCTGGCGCTGGTTGGTTTCTATCGTTTGCACCGCCGTATTTACCCGCGTGCCGGCCAGGAACTCGCCAGCATTCTCTTCACCGCCCTGTTCGTCCCGCCGCAGGCGCTGCGCCTGCGCTTGCATCTGACCTCCAAACTGGCCGCGGGCCTTCATCCAATGACCGTCGCACTCGCATGCGCACGTCCGGCGGTGGCGCGCGCGGTGGCCACCGACACGTTGCGCGATCTGCACTGGCCACGTCGTCCCGTGACTCTGCCCGCGAGTGTTGACCAACTGGTGCGCTCGTCCGCCTCGCTACTCAAGCCGATCATGCTCGAAGCATTGGGCCGGCAAAGCGCGGCGTTTTCGCCCGACTCGTTGCTCGCCCCACCCACCTGCGAATCTCCGCAAGCCTGCGCGTATTGCCCGCGCTGTGGTGATGAATTTACCCGACTGGATTCCCGTTGCCCTCATGGAGTTCCTCTCGCCCGATTATAACTCACATGCCTGATCCCTCGCCGCTACCGCTGGTTGTCATTATCGTTGAAGCAGGTTGCTGGCTCACGGGCCTCATTTTGCTTTGGCGGTTGATTGCAGGACACCTCGGCCCCCGCCTGGCAGCACTCGCGCCGTGGCCGGTCTCGCTTGAGGGCTTTTTCACCGGCGCCCTCATCGTTGCCGGTTGCGCCTGGTTGCTTCCCCAGATTCCCGCCGCCTTGAGCGACGAGATTCTAGGACCCGCCGCCCACGATAATGATTGGTGGGTGATGATCCAGGGTGCGGCTTTTCAACTGGGCATGCTCGGAGGCGCGCTTCTTGCCGGGCTTTATCTTCGCCGTCAGCTCCGGCGCGCAACGCCCCCCGCCGACCCGCGCGCACTTCCTCCGGCCATCACACCACCGACGGCCCGTCCCATGCTCGCCGGCGTGGTTACGTTTCTCATCTCGATCCCGTTGATCAGCAGTATCGGGCTTGCTTGGAAAGCGCTGATGGACTGGTTCGGTTTCCCCACTGGTGAGCAGGAGATGATCGACCTATTCCGCAACGCCGATGATCCCGCCCTGCTCGCATGCATGATCCTTTTGGCGGCGGTGATCGCGCCCATCACCGAGGAGCTGATCTTCCGCGCCGGACTCTTCCGCTACTTGCGCACGCGTGTTTCCCGCGGGTTCGCCTTGGTGATACCGGCACTCCTCTTCGGCTTGTTGCACGGAAACCTCGTGGCCCTCCTCCCGATCTTCGCTCTCGGGCTCTTCTTCTCCCTCGCCTATGAACGCACCGGCCGCATCGCGGTGCCGATGATCGCCCACGCGTTGTTCAACCTGCGCACCATCGTGCTGGCGATGACCGGAGTGACCGGCTGAACCGCATTAGCCGTCAAAAAAACGAGGGAATCGCAGACATAGGAACGGAAAATTTTGCCACAAAAAGCACAAAATCAGAAATCCGACTTTTGCGCCTTCTGTGCTTTTTGTGGCCAATCTTCCGAGACTCCGAATCGTTAAGCCGTTATGCACCCCTTCACCGCCAACGCCGCCGACTCCGTCACCGCCCTCGGTGAACTGCGGCTCATCGCGGCCATCCGACGCTGGCTCGGCTCGGCCACGCCGCCTACGCCGTTCGGCATCGGTGACGATTGCGCGGTGCTACCACCTTCGCGTCACACCCAACTCGTGACCGTTGACCCGGTCGTTTACGGCGAACACTTCGACGACACCATTCCTCCTCGCGCCGTCGCCGCCAAACTCCTCAAGCGCAACTTGAGCGACATCGCCGCCATGGGCGGCACCCCCCGCGCCGCCGTCGTCGCCCTCGCGCTCGACCCCAAGGTGAGCGCGCGCTGGCTGGAGCAATTTTACCGCGGACTCGCCGCTACCGCTCACTCCTACGGCGTGCCCGTCGCGGGTGGCGACATCACGCGCCAGCAAGGCGGACTCGCCGCCACGCTCACCCTGATCGGTGAAGCTCGCGGTCCTCGCGTGCTCACGCGCACTGGCGCAAAAATCGGCGACTGGATCTACGTCACCGGCGCGCTCGGTGGCAGCATCCTCGGCCACCACCATCGCTTTACTCCCCGGCTCCCGGAAGGCGTCTGGCTCGCGGGCCGCGGTGAAGTGCGTTCGCTCATGGACCTGAGCGATGGCCTCGCCAAAGACCTGCACGCACTCACGCCGAAGAACGCCGTGCCCTCACTTTCAGCAAAGGCCATCCCGATCAGCACCGCCGCGCGCACGCTTTCAAAACGCGACGGACGTCCCGCGCTCACCCACGCGCTATCCGACGGAGAAGATTTCGAACTGCTCTTCACCGTCAGTGCGCGCGCTGATCATGGGAAACTCGAAGCCGCCTGGAGTAAGAAATTCTCAACGCGGCTCACCTGCATCGGTCGTTTCACGCGCACGCTCGAAACCGGTGCGCTCAACTTGGTTGATTTCCACGGCTATGAGCATCTTCGCTAAACTCCGCGCCGGCGTCATCACCGCGTCAGCCGAAGAGACCCACGCGCTCGCCCGCGAGCTCGCTGTCGCGCTGCCGCCCGATGCCACGCTCGCCCTCCACGGCGATCTGGGCGTCGGCAAGACGACGTTTGTCCAAGGCCTCGCACGTGGCCTTGGCGTGAACGAGCCGGTGACCAGTCCGACTTTCAATATCTTCACATTGCACCGCGGTGCCACACGCACGCTCGTCCACATGGACGCCTATCGTCTCGAAAGCGACCGCCAGATCGACGCCCTCATGCTGGAGGATTTTCTCGTCAGCCCGTGGTGTCTGGCCGTCGAGTGGCCGGAAAAAATCGCCGCCTGGATTCCGGCGAACGCCTTCCACTTCGACTTGGGAATCACCGCCGATCAACGCCATACGGTGCGGCTCAGGTGAGGCTTGATTTATCTGGAACTCAGGAAATCAGGAATCGGAGAAGAGGTCGGAGTTTTGGCCGCAAAAAGTCGCAAAATGCGCAAAAAAGAATCCGGACCTCACACCGCGCCTATAGGCGCGACGCAGGGTCAAGTATACCGGACCAGCACCTTTGCGATTTTTTGCGGCCAACCATTCCGTCTCCTTCCATCTGGATCGTTTCCTGATTTCCTGAGTTCCAGATAAACCCACTTCGCACAAAAAAAGCCGCCCGGTTCAGGGCGGCTTTTTTAAGCCAAATCAGCTCGTCGGCTCTTCAGCCAACGGTGCGTCGGGAACCTCGGCTGCGGGCACCTCCGGGAAGTTTTCCGGATCGTGCTCGGCACCTTCGATCTCCTTCTTGCGCGACTCGACCACGGGGGCCGGCGCGAAGAGGCGTCCATCAATGAATTCGGTTACGTAGCCTTCGCTCACCAACCAGCGCAGATCGCCATTGAGGCGATTGAGCTTGGCGGTCTGCTCGGGACTGAGCGTGGGCGCCGTAACCGCGGCAGCCTCGGCACCTTCGGCAGGAGCAGCCGGCTTGGCCGGAGCCGAGAAGCCCAGGAACTTGTCCGCCAAATCGCTGGCTTTGATCATCGGGTTCTTCTCGATGAACGTGATGAGCGCGCCGATCGAATCGGAGAACGTCTGGTTCGGGATGCGGAACTTGCGCTTCACCGCGCAGACGTAGCTGATGCCCTTCGAACCCTTCTTGAAGATCGTGAAACCTTCGCGACGGAGACGGCCGCGGAGCGCGTTGGCCGTATCCAGCGGGAAACGACGTTGACGCTCAAGCGCGCCCTCGATCGTGCGGCGGAGCTCGCCTTGCGGGAGGGTTTCGAGATTCTTGCCGGAGAAACGCACCGACTCGACCGTGCGCACGACTTTGTCCTTGGCGTTCGCGAGCAGGTAAGCGCGGGCCTCTTCGATTGAATCGAAGGAAACCGACGGAGCAGCCTCAGGCGTCGGGGCGGCTTCGGGCGCGACCTCACCTTCGACGGGTTCGACGGCGGCAACCGGAGCAGGAGCCGCGGCGGCGGCGGAAAGTTTCCACGTGTAACGCGTGGTCTTCTTCATCTTCTCCAGCCACTGCGCGATGGCCTCGGGCTCGCGGACGGACTCGATCTTGCCGCGATACACCTCGAACGGCAGCTTGATGTGGGCCGCGTGGTGCTGCTGCACGATCTGGTTATAGCGATGGTAATTGGGCGGCCCGAGCAGTTCACCGGTGACGGTGCACTTGTTGACCACTTGGAAATTACCTTTGGGCGCGTCGATCTCGACCTCGGTCTTGTCGAAGAACTGGCCAAAGTGCTTCTCGAAAACGTGATTGAGCGCGGCGGCCTCGTTCTCGAACGGAATGCCGTCCGGAACCGAAATGGCAAACGGCGCGGGCTTGGCCGCAGGAGCGGCCCCCTCGGCTTGCTTGTGCTGGACGACGGCGATGAAGCGGTCGTTCTTGCCGATGATCACGCGAGCGATCTCGAAGAGCTCGTAAGTGCGGCAGGAGGCGCGAATCGCCTTGGCGAGCGCGGAGAAGCCGGTGTCGTCCGGATAAAAGGTAACATTGAAGAACGGGCTGACGTAGGGGCCCTGTTCGCGCGGGGCAAAACCACCTTCACGGGGACCAAAACGCGGACCGCCCTCACGACGAGGCCCCCCTTGCTGACCTCCGCGGAAATCACCACGGGGAGCGCCACCACCGCCACTGACCGGACCCTCGCGGCGCGGGCCGCGGGAATCGTGGCCAGCCTCGCGACGCTCACGAGGAGCTGCGGAAGGCGCATCGCCCGTCGGAGCAGGTGCGCCGCCACCCTCGCCGGGACCGGCGGGCTTGCGGAAGCCGCGGCGATCACGAGGTGCGCCACCCGCGCCACCACTGGGGCCTTCACGACGCGGACGATCGTCACGACGTGATTCGCGGGGACCGCCGGAGTTATCCGAGGTCTCTTTGTCTTGGGACCACTGGGTGCCAAAGCTGAAGCTTTGGAGTTGGGCCAGGTCGATCTTGTTGAAATCTTTGGCCGGTTTATCGTTGGAGGGCGTCTCGGACATGCGTAGCGATGCGGGCGTAAATTGCCTGCGTAGGTGTTTGGCGTAAGGCGGGCTTGAGAGGCGCTAATGCGCGCCAGCAGTGTCCATGCAGGAGGAGGAGTAGCAAGCTGTTTCCCGAAATGAGAAAAATGCATTTCGGGGCTTTACACGTTCCAAAGGATTTATCTTAGTCCGCCTTCCCTTCGTTAGACATGCTCAGGTGGTGGAATTGGTAGACACACACGTTTGAGGGGCGTGTGCCGAAAGGCGTGCGGGTTCGAGTCCCGCCCTGAGCACCACTTTTAAAGCCCGCGTTCACCACGCGGGCTTTTTTGCGCCTGATGCCAAGTGGCATGCTTGAGAGCAAAGCGACAGCCTGCCAAAGGCACAGAAGTCACAACGTGGAGCCGACGGGATGGTTTCGCAAAAGTGTTTGTGGCCAAACTCCCCCTAGCGTTCCATCCGCACGATCCGTGCGTTACGCACTTCAAACGTCACCGGCAATTGCGACGGACGCAGGAAAAACACCAGCGACATCGGACGATTGTCCGAGAAACGCCACGGCAGCTCGGCACGACCGAAAAACGCCATGGTGAAATCATCCGCCGCCCTCTCGTAATACATCCAGGTATCTTTCACCCGTAAACGTGGCCAGGTCTGGAAAAGATTCCCGTTCTCCGTGCGAAAATACACACCCATCATGTCCCCGGCTTTGCCGGCCCGTGATTTTACTCTGGCGGAATTCAGGTCGCTGGATGCATTTCCCTCTGCCGTCACCTTCCGCCGATCAAGCAGCAGTAACGTGCCGGCGGGAAACCTGAATGCGTTGGGCAACGGCAGCTCCGCCATTGCAGGCATCAACGGCTCGGCCGGGAAAGCGTCGATATGGAAATACCACACACCGTCACGTTCCTCCACTCGCAATCCGTCGGTAACCAGCCACCGCCCGTCCTGTTTTAACGCCGGCTCTGCGATGGCCCGCACACGTCCCTGAAGTTTCGCCCGATTCCGCTGCGCGTCCGCCCCTGTAAACTCGAAGTTTTCCACGGTCCGGTTCGTGAGCCCCTCCTTGGAAGGAAGAAGCCGTGTCACCCAGACAGCAGCGGATATGTCCGAAGCATCGGGCACGAATGTCATCCGGCAAGTTTGCCCCACATAGGACTCGGCTTGCACCCGCAGCACGACTTGGCGCTCCCAGCGTTCGCCCGGGGCGAGGGTCACGGCCTCTTCGGCCATACGCCCGCCGCCACCATCCACCACCAGTCGGCCGGAGATTGCGGCGGTTGAAAAATTATAGACCACGGCCCGGCCACGCCCGGTGCGGGTGATACCAGGCGGCGAGTAGCGAATAGCGGGTGGTGAGTAATCTGCAGCAGCTCCGGACATACTCGCTACTGGCTGCTCTCTACTCGCTACTTTGCCCGTAACGACATAGCCCCCGGACGCCTTCGCCTGCGACATACCCTCGTCGGCAATAAAATCGAGGACCACCGGCGATGGCGGCTCGGCACGGACCACCCAGTCACGTGCACGGTAAGGGTGTTTCTCCGCGTAATTCCACAGATACGCCAACGCCGGAGTGGCATGGGAGTCGCCGATTTTCCTCCCGATGCTCTGCATCCAAGGCTGCATGCGCTTCTCGCCGAAATCCGCTGGTATGAAGGTCTGAGAAGTAGCGAGTAGCGGACCCATCCGCTGGTCGCCAGGTGCCGGCGTCTTGATGCTTGGCTCTAGTTGCTTTAAGCTAGCTGCCAGTTTGGTCGTCAGCCCAAACTCATTCAGTTCGGCTTCGTAATACGGGTTGAAGAGGAACGCCATGGGTCCCTCGGGCCGGAGGGCGCGAATCTGTTTCGCCACATCGGCAAACCACCGCCACTGCCGCACCCGTCCCTCGACCGTATCGCGAGCGTCGGCATCGAGCAGGCCGTAACCATATTCGGTGATGAAGATGGGCAGCGACTTGCGCGCGCGCAAGTCGCGGGTCGAAGACCCAAGGTTAAGATTAAGTTCCGAGCCGCCTCTACTCGGCGGCATTACGCCGTGCTCCGCCACTCCGGCCTTCAACTTCAACTCCAAACTTAACCGACGCAGTGGCGCAGCCCCGTCCACCGCGTCCTCGAACTGCCGATACACGCCGGTGAAATCCTCGGCGTAGCCATAGTAGTGGAAGTTGAAGCCATCGGTGTAACTGGCGAGGCCGTTGGCCCAGAGACGCTCCAAATACGGCCCCGGAGGAAGCGCGAGCGGGGCCATGATCACGCGCGGAGACGCAACGCGAGCTGAAGGCAAAAATTTAAGATTAAGTGCCGAACGCCCCTGCTTTTGCTCCAGCCAGGTCGATTCGGCGGATCGCTCCTTAAACTTAACCTTCTGACTTAAACCAGACTGAAAAGCGGAGGATGCCCCGTTTTTTATTCCTAAATATGCCGCCTTTTGGAACGCCGCATAGGTCTCGGGATTCTCCGCGACAAAATCGATGTCCGGCTCGTTCTCGATCTCCCACACATCCACCAAGTCTCCGTAGGTTGCGCCCAGCCGACGGCATCGCTCATAAACCTCGCGCAGGTCGAGAGGCAGACGATGACCGCCCCCGGTGCGGACTCCCTGCGTCCACTCGGAGGGGTTCCACCGCATAAAAACCGCCGTCCTGATGCCGCGTTGGCGCAAAGCCAGCAACCCGGTGCGGTCGGTAACGACGGTGCGTAAATCTCCGCGTTTTTCAGAGGCTGGATCGACTAGCCCACGCACCCGCATCCATGTGCCCTGTGCGCCGCCCAGCTCGGCGGCAGCGAGGTGATGCGTATGCACAGCTGGCGGCGTGAGAACATCAAAGCCATAACCGGCAGCAAAAACATCCGACACGACGGCCAGGCCGATGCAGAGGGAAAACAAACGAAAGAAAGCCATGGCCAAGACCGCTAGCAGGCCGATGTGACGGCGCAACGTTCAACACCCAACATCGAACGCCAACGTTCATAATTTCGGCATCAGACAAACTGGCCACTTACCGAGCGACGTGACGGCCAAGTTCCCAGACTAGAAGCTAGTTTCAATACGCCGTCGTCGGCGGGAACACCACCTGCCAAGCCGTGCGGAGGATGATCTGGATATCTTGACCGATCGACCAATGCGTCACGTAGAAGAGATCCCAATACACGCGGCGGTGGAGTTTCTCCGGCTCGGTGATTTCACCACGATAGCCGTTGACCTGCGCGAGCCCGGTAATGCCCGGCTTTACCAGCGAGCGCACCCGGTAGTTTTTACTGATCAGACTAAAATCGATGTCGTGCTGAGGCAAATGCGGGCGCGGTCCCACCACGCTCATTTCACCGCACAACACGTTGATGAATTGTGGGAACTCATCGAGGCTGGTTTTACGGAGAAAACAGCCAAAGGGATAAATGCGACTGTCGCCAGCAGTGGCCTGCTTATTGATGTCATGCTCCCGTGCATACATGGAGCGAAACTTAAGCATGTTGAATTCGGTGCGGTTTTGGCCGCCTCGCGGCTTGGCGAAAAACACCGGCCCCGGTGCCTGCAACCGCTGAATAACCCAAACCACGGCACAGAGCGGCGGTAAAATCAGAACCACCACTGGGAGCGAGATAGCGATATCCAACAGTCGCTTGGCCGCCCGGTTTAAAGGGTCTTCGAGCGGCTCCTGCTGCAAAGCGAGGAAATGGCGCCCTCCCTCTTGAATCGGGATCAACGGCCGGGCGAAACGGGCGTCAAAGTTGTTATGGATAAGGAAGCGACACCCCTCGGCCTCGCAGGCCTCCACGATGCGCTCCATGCGCTCGGTATCGGCCATCCATTGCAGCAGCACGACCTGCCGCACATGATGCGTGAGCACCAGCTCGCGCAGTTGGTCGATCCGCCCCAAGTGAGGCGCGATGGCATCGTCCGCGCGGGTGGGCTTTTCATCGGCAACAAAACCCACCGGCTTGATGCCCAAGTGGCCACGATTGCTGATCCAGTCATCGAGATTCTCCATGTCAGCGCTGCTGCCGATAAACAGCGTGGGCATCTTGGCATTTTCGCCAAACAACCACTGGGCCAGAGCGGCCGGCAACTGGGCATGCAGCTGAGTGAGCATCCCGAACATCAACACGAGGTAGCTGCCAAGGAAGAGGCGACTGATGTCACGGTCCTTCGTCGCAAACATCAGCCCGAAAATACATGCGGCGACAAAGAATACTTGTCGCAACGCCAGCGACATCCCCCCTATCCACCCGAGGATATGTAATGTGTAACCTCGGGCACGGACATGGCCTATACTGGCCGCCATACCCACAAAGACCGCCAAGCAATACGGTAGCAGGTTAACGGTTTCCGACAGCTTGATACCCGGTATGTAAGGGATCAATTGCCCATAAACCAGCAGCAAGCCCACGGCGAGGAAGTTGGCGATAAAGGCATAGACGTTGATCAAACCACGTTGGCGATAAGCGAGCATTGGTCGGAAAGTTTCTAGGTGCTAGAGGCTAGGTGGCTTTGAGGCCCGCCGCAGCTGACTGCCGGATTCGTAGAGCTCAAACTTGGGAAGCTTCAAACTGAGCTGATGACAAGCCACCCCAAACGCATGCGCCCGATGGTAAACTTGAATATTTTTATAGGACATGGGCGAGTGCCGGGTGAGTTACCAGAAGCTAGTTGCTAGGGGCTAGGTTCTAGTTGCTAGAGGCTAGAAACTAACGGAGCGGCGGCAGCCGTTCGCGATGTTTCCAGAGCAGCGGCGCGAGCGAGAGCGCATCCCAGTAGCGGCGCCAGAACTTGCTTGGATTTGACAGGAGCCGCAGCAGCCAGCCGAGGATAAGCTTGTCCGCCCATGGCGGGATGTTGGCCTGGCCCCCCGTGAGAAATGCGATGGCCGCCCCCAGGCACAGGATCGACGGACGTCCACTCAGGCGATTTTGCAACATGAGCCCCACGCGCTCCTGCACGCCACCGCCGATCGCCAGCATCACGATGCGGGGTTTGCGCGTCTCGAGCAGACTCAGCAATTCATCATCGACAATGGGTCCCGCTGGGTAGTGCGGAGCCACATACACGTCGTCCGCCGTGACCGGAAAACCGTTGGCCACCAGCCAGGCGCGGTTATGGATATCCTCTTGGGCGGATGGCATCACCCAGAACACGGCCCCCGGCTCCTTGAGTTCGGGTCGTGCGAGCACTGCACGGAGAAATTTAAGCCCCGAATGACGCGGCAGTTTCTTACCCGAAAACACCCACCACAAGAGCACCATGAACCCCGAATCCGTCAGCACCAGCGAGGCGGAGGTGAGCGCTTCGCGATAGGAGGCCGACTTGATGAGATCAACCGCCAGACCGGGAGCCGAAGGGGCGACCACCAAGCCACCGCCGGGTGCTGTCGCCGGTGCATACAGGGATGAAGAAAAACTCCTCGTGGCCGACTCGGGAGCAAACGAAGCATTTAACGCCACCGAAGGCAGCTTCCCCTCCACACGGGTGCTCAGCGATTTGGATTTGGCGGACGCCAGTTCAAGATCGCCGGACTCTCCGACCACCCACTCGACAGCTGTGGAAAGCGGGCCGACAAAAAAATCGACCCCAAGTATACGATATGTGGGCAAAGACCTCATTTGTGAGGTCCGAGGAGAAACCACTCCACCGGAGATTTCACCATCAAATTTATAAGAAGAAAAGAAGCGCGCAGTGAGGGGCCTATCCACCTAGCCGTTAAGAGGCCACCGCGCCCTTACCGGCATACAAGGGGACCCTGAACAGATCATCCCCGCAGGCA
>Ga0307409_100000118_pt1 | contig 29578 bp, 23 predicted proteins | sample 322Ometagenome_2_FD_203888 | JGI IMG/M metagenome (GOLD analysis project Ga0307409, IMG submission 203888) | Maize rhizosphere microbial communities from greenhouse at UC Davis, California, United States - 322HYB-O-2 | ecosystem: Host-associated > Plants > Roots > Rhizosphere > Soil | place... | reverse complement strand
TGTAGAGCGCGGTGCGGATGTTGTCGCTCATGCCGCCGTCGACGCTGACGTACGTGCGGATGCCGTCGACGTCCTTGACCGTGCCGATCTCGTACAGCGTGAAGACGGCCGGACCGACCAGGGCCCGGCCCGGCTCCACCGACAGGTGCGGCACCGGTAGGCGCCGGGCCGCGCACTCCTGCTCCACGATCTTGACCAGCCGCCCGGCCAGGTCGCCCGGCGTGGCCGGATCGTCCTGCGACGTGTACGCGATGCCGAAGCCGCCGCCGAGATCCAGCTCGGGCAGGTTGACGCCGAGCTGGATGCGGATCGCGTCCTGCAGGGCCAGCACGCGGCGGGCCGAGACCTCGAAGCCGGACGTGTCGAAGATCTGCGAGCCGATGTGCGAGTGCAGGCCGACCAGTTCCAGCGCGCCGTCGGCCAGGATGCGCTCGGCCGCCGCGAACGCCGCCCCGCTGGCCAGCGAGAAGCCGAACTTCTGGTCCTCGTGGGCGGTGGCGATGAACTCGTGCGTGTGGGCCTCCACGCCGACGGTGACCCGTACCATGACCCGCGGTCGGGTACCGCGGGCCCGGGCCAGCTCGGTCAGCCGGGAGATCTCGTCGAACGAGTCGACGACGAGACACCCGACGCCGGCGTCCAGAGCCCGGGTCAGCTCCGAAGTGGACTTGTTGTTGCCGTGCACCTTGATCCGCTCGGGCGGCATGCCGGCGGCCAGCGCCACCGCGAGCTCTCCGCCCGTACACACATCCAGGCTCAGCCCTTCGGCCTCCACGATCCGCACGATCGCCTTGCAGCAGAACGCTTTCGCGGCGTAGTGCACACCGGCCCCGGCGAACGCGTCGCGGAAGTCGCGGCAGCGGGAGGCGAAGTCGTCGGCGTCCAGCACGTAGGCCGGGGTGCCGAACTCGGCCGCCAGGTCGCGGACGCTGACACCGCCGACGGCCAGCGCCCCGTCCGCCCCGCGGCGCACCGTACGGGGCCACAGGGTCGGCAATAGCGCATTGATGTCGGTGGGTGTGGTCAGCCAGGCCGGCCCCCGGCGGCCCATGTCTCCGTGCAGAGCGCCGGCCTCGTGCGCGCGCATGCGTTTCCCTTACATTCTCTCCGGCGCGGAGACGCCCAACAGCTCCAGACCGTTGGCCAGGACGATCCGGGAGGCCTCGACCAACCACAGCCGTGCGCGGGTCAGGTCCGTCGGACCCTCACCGCCGGTCAGCTCGGACGGCATCGGCAGGACACGGCAGGCGTCGTAGAAGCGGTGGTAGGCGCCCGCGAGATCCTCGAGGTAACGCGCGATGCGGTGCGGCTCCCGCAGCTCGGCGGCGGTGGCCACCACGGAGGGAAACTCGCCGAGCGCCTTGAGCAGATCGTTCTCGCGCTCGTGGGACAGCAGGCCCGGGTCGAAGTCCTCGCCGCGCTCGACACCGAGCTCGGCCGCGTTGCGCAGCAGCGAGGCGATGCGGGCATGGGCGTACCGGACGTAGTGCACCGGGTTCTCGTTGGTGCTACGGGTGATCTCGTCGAGGTCGAGCGTCAGCGGCGAGTCGGTCGACGAGCGGGCCAGGGAGTACCGGGCGGCGTCGACGCCGACCGCCTCGACGATCTCGTCGAGCGTGATGAGCGTGCCGGCCCGCTTCGACAGGCGTACCGGCTCGCCGCCCCGGACCAGGCTCACCATCTGTCCGATGAGGATCTCGATGTTGAAATCGGGGTCATCGCCCGCGCAGGCGGCGATGGCGCGCAGGCGGTTGACGTACCCGTGATGGTCGGCCCCCAGCATGTAGATGCACTTGTCGAAGCCGCGCTCCCGCTTGTTGATGTAGTAGGCGGCGTCCGAGGCGAAGTACGTCTTCTCGCCGTTGCCGCGGATGAGGACGCGGTCGCGGTCGTCGTCGAAGTCGGTGGTGCGCAGCCAGACCGCGCCGTCCGCCTCGAACACGTGCCCCTGGCTACGAAGCTCGTCGAGGGCGTGCTCCACCGCGCCGGAGGAGTGCAGGCTCCGCTCGGAGAACCACACATCGAAGTGGACACCGAAGGTCTCGAGGCTGGTCCGCATCTCGGTCAACATGAGCCGGTAGCCCTCGGTGGTGAACAGTTCGAGGGCCGCTTCGGCCGGCTGGTCCAGCGCCTGCGGGTGCTCGGCCAGAACGCGGGCGGCGATGTCGGCCACGTACTCGCCCTTGTAACCGTCCTCCGGCGTCGGCTCGCCCCGCGCGGCCGCGTAGACCGAGCGTCCGAAGTGATCGATCTGCGCCCCGGCGTCGTTGATGTAGTGCTCGCTCGTGACCTCCGCGCCGGCGGCGGCCAGGATTCGCCGCAGCGAGTCGCCCACCGCGGCCCACCTGGTGTGGCCGAGGTGGACGGGGCCGGTGGGGTTGGCCGAGACGAACTCCAAGTTGATCTTCTGATCGTGCAGGCGAGTGCTGCGGCCGTACGCCGATCCCTGGCCGACCACGACCCCGACCAGCGCCCCGGCCGCGGCCGCGTCGAGCCTGATGTTGAGGAAGCCCGGCCCGGCGATCTCCACCGACTTGATGCCCGCGGTCCGGCCCAGCCGCTCGGCCAGGGCGGCGGCCAGCTCCCGCGGGGCGATGCCGGCCTTCTTGGCCACCTGCATCGCCAGCGTCGAGGCGTAGTCGCCGTGCTCGGGATTGCGGGGTCGCTCCACGGCCGTACTCTCCGGTAGCACGGCGGCATCCAACCCGCGCTCGACGAACACGGCGCGAGCGGCGGCCAGGACGGCCTCGGCGAGGTCGGCGGGAGTCACCGAGTAATGCTATCGGGGTAGACTCGTGGACTTGGCGGCGGTCTGACCGTGGCTGTCCTTCGCTGTCCGCGTGCCGGTCGCCCCGTCAACCCCGGAGCACCCTGACAAATCGACCACGACGAGGTCCCATGAGCATGAGTACGGGCGACGTCCGCCGCCCCTCCGGCGGGAAGCTGACCAAGGCCGTCGCCGCCGACATCCGCAAGCCCAAGGATGAGGTCGACGAGGCCGGCCCGAGGGACGACGACGCCAACGGCGGTGCCGACTCGAAGCCCACCTCTAGTGGCGCCACGTCGACGGCCACCGGCTCAAGGGCGGCCGGCTCGAAGTCGGCCGGCTCGAGGGCCACGCCCGCGAAGGCCACGCCGGCGAAGGCCACACCCGGGAAGCGCTCGCCGGCCAAGGCGGCCCCGGCCAAGGCCGCCCCGACCAAGGCAGCGGGGTCCAAGGCCGCGGCGTCCAAGACCACGGCGTCCAAGACCGCGGCGTCCAAGACCTCGCCCGCGACAGAGGATGCCGAGACCGCGCCCTCCAAGACCGAGCCGGCCAAGGCCTCCGCGATCAAGACGTCGGGCGCGGCGAAGTCTGGCGCGCCGACGCGGCCGGCGACCAAGGCCCGACCGGGCGGGCGGCCTCCGGTCAAGGGAGCCGGCGGCCGAGGGCGCCGGCCGGTCGCCCCCGTCAAGGTCCACTCGGAGCGGAACTGGGGCCCGATCGCGCTCTTCGTCGGCGCCGGCGTGGCGGCCATCCTGATCATCGGCTTCGCCGCCATCCAGCTGTACCGGCAGTCGCACCAGCCGACGTGGCAGGAGAAGGCGGCCGGCATCGACGGACTCGTCGACTACTACAAGACCGACCCGCAGGTCGTGGGGCAGAAGGAACACGCGGCCGGCATCCTCACGTACAAGATGAACCCACCGGTCGCCGGCAACCACAACGGGCGCTGGCAGAACTGCATGGGCGACGTGTACACCAGCGAGGTCGCCAAGGAGCACGCCGTGCACAGCCTCGAGCACGGCGCGGTGTGGATCGCGTACCGCCCGGACCTCCCCGCCAACGAGATCGAGACGTTGGCCAGCAAGGTGCGCGACAAGGAATTCATGCTCATGAGCCCGTACCCGGGTCTGGACAAGCCGATCTCGCTTCAGGCCTGGGGGTACCAGCTCAAGGTCGACCGGGCCGACGACGGCCGGATCGACCAGTTCATCGACGCGCTGCGCAAGAACGCGACCCTAGAGCCGCAGGCCGGCTGCAGCGGTGGCATCACGGATGCGACCGGCAAGCCGATGGACCTGCCCAACCCGCCGGCGCCGGGAAGCTGACCGGCGGTGGACCTGGTTCCACGGTCGCGGCGTTCGCAGGTCGTCGCCGCGACCGGAGCCGCCGTGCTGCTCGTCGCCCTCGGGTTCGTCGCCGGGCTCCTGACGGGGCGGCCGAGCTGGCCGGCCGAGGCCTCGGCCGAGGCCGGGTTCGCCCGCGACATGTCCGAGCACCACGGCCAGGCCGTGGAGATGGCCATGATCGCGTACCAGAAGGCGACCCTGGAGGAGATCCGCACGGTGGCCGGCGACATCGCCATCACCCAGCAGGGGCAGATCGGCGTCATGCAGACGTGGCTGAAGACCTGGGGGCTGGGCCCGAACAGCTCCCGGGCACCGATGTCCTGGATGCCGGACGGGGAGGCGGCGCTGGACGGCAACCGGATGCCCGGCATGGCCACCCGGGAGGAGGTTGGCAAGCTGCGCTCGGCCACCGGCAAGGAAGTCGACATCCTCTTCTGCCAGTACATGCATCGCCACCACCTCGGCGGTATCCACATGGTCGACGGGGTGCTCAAGGTCACCGCCCGCCCGGAGGTGCGGGAGTTGGCCGAGGCGATGAAGCGCAACCAGGGCTTCGAGGTGGACCTGCTCGAGAAGATCCTCACCAGCCTCGGAGCCAAACCCCTCGTCTAGATCCGGCCCGGCCTGGCCTTGATCATCGGGCGGCTCGGGGCCTCCGGAGTCGCCCTTTGCGCCCTTGATCTGGGCGCGGCCCGACGTTGGCCCGCGGACCGTCGGTCCGACCCGCCGGGGTGGAATCGCCGCGAGTCGTCGGCAACGGTCCTGGTACCCTTTCGAGGCTGAGCCCCCGTAGCTCAGGGGATAGAGCACCGCCCTCCGGAGGCGGGAGCGCAGGTTCGAATCCTGCCGGGGGCACCCATCTTGACAGGCCTTTCGGGCCGCTGACCAGCCACTTTGCCAACGTGATCCACTCGTCCCCGTCCGGCTGAGTCCGGCGAAGGCCCGCCATCAACGGCCATCCGCGCCAAATGCACGCCCAAGTTTTGCCGGCATCGGACCGTGGCCCAGCGCCGCCTGGACGCGCTGGCGGAGCAGCTCGGCGCCGCCGTCGACGCACTTCGCGTAGATCTTCAGCAGGACCTCCACCGAGTGACCCGCCCAGGCCGCCACGTCGGTCGGTGGCACGCCCCCGTTGAGCCACGTCGACACCGCCGCATGCCGCAGGTCATACGGCGTCCGGGCCAACGGCGACGCCACCAGCTCGGCCGTGAACGTCTCCTCCCGGGCGCGCTTCCACGCCCGCACGATCGTCAGCTTCGGGAGCTACCGAACCCGCCGTGCAGCATCACCACGAGCGCCGCCGCATCGGTCAGGCCCGCCGGTCGGTAGAGCCGGATCCCGCGCGAGCGCGATCGTGCGGACCGAGGTTCCCACCGGGGCCGCCGGGCCGGACGCCGAAGCCGAGCCGGACGCCACCGGCCATCGGCCGCGGCGGTCGGTCACGCCGCAGCCGGCGCCCAGCGCGAGGACTGCGACGACGCCGACCAGCCTCGGTGACCGCATGGTGGCGATTGTCGCTTGTCCACGTTCGGGTCAGGTACGAGGACCGCCTGTGCCGGGTCAGGTCCGCCTCGCTTCCCCGACATTTGCGTCGACCATCTAGCATCGCGGCGATGTCGGGTCACGGGGAGGGAGCGTCGCGATGAGACGAGGTGCCATGGTGGCCGCGTTGGTGGCGGCCGCGGGTCTGATGGGATGCGATGTGGACAGTCCGGCGCCGCGGGCGGCGACCACGCCACCGCCGGTCACGACTGCACCTGCGGCGACCACGGCATCGCCGGCGAGCGCGCTGCCCCCGCCCAACCTGGGCCCGGAGGGGTACGGGGCGTTGAAGCTGGGCATGACCAAGGCCCAGGCGCGGGCCACCGGTCTGGTGACCGGTCTCGGTGCGGGTGACGCCGGTGAGTGCGGCGGTCCGGGCGACGGTCGCCTCCACGGCGGCGACCCGGCCGACCGTGACTCGCTGCCCGGGTGGCTGGCCTTCTCATCACGGTCCAATCGGCTGGTCGCGATATATGCCATCCCCGGCGTGCGGACGCCGGAAGGCATCGGGTTGGGCAGCACCTACGACGAACTGCACGCGGCGTACCCGGCCTGGGAGGCCATCGGCCCCGACCCCACGAACGGGCGGCGGGGCGTCGATGTGCGGGGCAACCCGGACGCGCACTACCGGATCGTCGTGCGCGACCACAAGGTGCGGCAACTCAGCCTGGACTCGGACGAGCAGGACTGCTACGAGTAACCGTCGACTGGTACGGGTCCTGCGTCATCGCGAAACCCTGTGTGGACCGGCGTGACGATCAATACCAAGACGATTCCGCTCGGCGTGTGGGTCAGCCCGCGGGCTGAGATCAACGGCCATCCCGTCGACCTGGCCTGGGGCATTCTCGGCCCGACTCCTGAGTCTCGCCCTGCGGGCGCCGGGCCAGCGGCCCGCGCTCCTGCCTTCGGCCCGCCCGGCGGACACATTCGATCCGATGCCGGTCCGTCAAGGGTCTGACCTGACGCCGCCACTGTCATCGGGGATCTACGCGACCGTCTCAGGATCCACGCGAGACCACACACCGAGGCGTCCACCCGGTGAAGGGACGCCCGGCATGCACCTCATGGAAGCCGAAAGATCGATGAGGACCTGGACGACGAGCTGGAGCCGAACGAGGAGGAAGAGAAGCAGCGGCACCGGGCCGTCCCGCGCGCCGTCCGTCGGCCAGCTCCCGCCGAACCGCAAGAACCACAACCCCTCCCAGTCTCGGGCTCCAGGAGCACCACACAGCCCCAACCCCGGGGTGCCCGCCCCCGTCGCCCCCAAGAGCACCCCACGACGGCGACCGGCCCCACCGTCAAGGGCGCCCTGACGTGCGTCACTACGTGATCGGCTGCGCCGACCCTGGACGGCGGGCGGCCACCGCCGTAAGACGGGGTCAGGTCGACGGCGACGGGATGCCACACCAGCCCGGGAACCGCCGTAGCGACACCACACTCGCTCACGCTGCCCACGGGTCACCCACGCCGTCGCTCACCGCACACGCCCTCCGGGCGGGGGTCCGTTCTTCCTTCGCCGCGACGCGTCGCCCGTCCGTATGCACCTCCGGGCGAATGAGCACATGGCGTCCGTACACAAGATTCACCGTCTGCGGGTTGGTACCACCCTGATCCACCAGAATTGTCAAGAGTTGTGGATCACCGGATCGTCACCCCGGCTCCCGCTTGAGTATCTGGAGACTGTCGATGGCGCTGAGGATTGCGTCGAGGGCCGGTGCCCGGCGCCGCGTCGGGCGGCTTCGACGATGGCGGCCTGGTCCTCGTCGTCATTGAGGCCGAGCTGGAGCACCTTCCGGACCCAGGCGAGCTGGTCGTAGCGGTGATCGGCCAACGTCTTACCGGTCCAGTAACGGGACACGAGCACGCGACGGCCGCGGGCCTGTACTTCATTCGCCGCGACGCGTCACCGCCCGCATGCCCGTCCGGGCGAATGAACACATAACGCGCGTACGCAAGTTCGCCGCCCGTGGGTTGGTATCACCCTGATCACCAGGCCGATGCCCGTCCACGCCGCCGGTCGCGCTACCAGCTCGTCCCCCACCCCGCCACGCCGACCATGATCGAACGACCGAGGGAGGGTGCAGCCCCCGACGCTGGTGCACTATGCCACCGTGGACACGTCATTCGAGTTCGAGTCCAACCTGGGCCAGCGCCTCACGCTCGTCGTACCAGCAGACCAGGCCAGCGACGAAGACGCACGGCAGGTCAACATCCAGATCTCCGATGAGGGGTTGGTCGCCCACACCTCCGTCTTCATGTCCAAGTCCGAGGACCTGCCACTACCCCTGTTTCTTCGCGAACTCGCCGAGAACTGGCACGGCTGGCAAGGCACGCGTGCATGGGAGTCCTTCGACGAGCAACTCCGCGTCGACGCCCACCACGACGGCATCGGATGGGTAACGCTTGGCATCACGCTTCAACCCAACCTCGTCCCATCACCGTGGTCTGTGCGCTGTGAGCTCGCCATCGAGCCCGGCGAACAACTCCAACGCCTGGCCGACGGAGTCGACGCGCTGCTATCTGCCTGACAACCCCACCGACGCGACACCGCGCCATGCCAAATACGCGCCCAAGTTCTCAGATCGGAAATCCCAGTGATCTATAAAGCCGTGGGCCGCGCGGATGTGAACCTCGACTACGCTCATGCGGTAACCGAAGTTCTCGGGGTCGGCGTGGACCTGGACGGTGGTGGCCTCAGAGCCATCCTCGCTTGTGTGTAGCGCGAGGTAGAACATATTGGGTTCCTTCGCCTCGACGATGTCGGCGACCTTTCTGGTGCGCTGTCTTGTACGCCTCCTCTTTCCCCGCTTGATCTTGTACGTGTTGATGAAGATGAACGGCTCAGCCATGATCGTCCTCCGTTAGGTTGGTCCTAGCGGCTGAAGGGTGAATCAGTCAGGTACGCAGCGCTTGCCTCGCCCAAGGCCTGTATGGCGCCAGGGCGACAAATCCCGTATATGCCAGGATCAGAGGGCTCAACCCGGCGGCCCTGCCGACCGGGTCGAGCAGCCAATCGCACCGAGCCTGACGTGCGGCCCTGGGCGTGCCGATCGGCCCGACCTGACTTAGGGCCCCTCGGCGCGCCCATTCGCCACCGATGGAGCGGCGAGTGGTCCTTGCGGATAGACCGTTGCGTTGTGGGCGTCGGCGGTCGGTGGGCCGGGCCACAGGTTCCTTTCGCGGATGCGGCTGGCGTGTCGCGCGGCGGCTACCCTGTGGGGTGTGCGCCCGGAGATCGCGTACGCACGCTCGGGCGGCCTTCGCATCGCTTATCAGGTGGTCGGCGAGGGCCCGCGGGACCTGGTGTTCATGCCGGGCTTCGTCTCTCACCTCGACCTTGCCTGGGAGGAGCCGCATTTGGCGCGGTTCCTTCGCGAGTTGGCCTCGTTCAGCCGGCTGATCTGGTTCGACAAGCGCGGTACGGGGTTGTCTGATCGCGTCGGGGGCGAGCCGCCGGTGGCCGAGCGCATCGACGATATCCGGGCGGTGATGGACGAGGTTGGGTCGGCGCGCGCCTTCTTGCTGGGCGTATCCGAGGCGGCCTCGTTGTGTGCCCTCTTCGGCCATCGGCATCCGGAGCGGGTCAGCTCCTTGGTCCTGTTCGCCGGGTTCGCACGGGCGCTGCGCGCCGACGACTACCCATGGGGCTGGTCCCGCGAGCAATTCGAGTCCTACCTGGCCGGTCTGGATCGGGCGTGGTCGACCGGTTACGGCATCGAGCGGGCCTGCCCGAGTGTCGCTGGCGACGCGCGGTACCACTCGTGGTTCGCGCGGTATCTGCGCGCGGCGGCCAGCCCGGGCGCGGTTCGCGATTTGATGCGGGCCAACGCCGACCTGGACTTGCGACCGATCCTCGCCGAAATCGCCATCCCCACCCTGCTGCTGCATCGGGTGCACGATGGATGGGTTCCTGTCGAGCTGGGCCGCTACCTGGTGCAACACCTGCCCAACGCTAGGCTCGTCGAGCTGGCGGGCGTGGACCACTGGCCGTGGCTCGGCGACGCCGAGGCGGTGCTGATGGAGGTCGAGGCCTTTCTCACCGGCCGCCGGCCCAACCGACGCGACCGGCCGGCCTGGGGGCCGGAGGCGCTCACTCGCCGCGAGCGCGACATCGCCGGCCTCGCGGTCCAGGGGCTGAGCAACCGGGAGATCGCCGATCGGCTGTTCGTGAGCGAGCGCACCGCGGAGACCCACCTGGCCAACGCCTACGGCAAGCTCGGTGTCCACTCGCGACTGGACCTGGTGCGTCGAGCCGCCGAGTTCGGCCTCTGATCTTCGAGATATACGTACTGGTACGGATCTGCCGCCCCGACACCCCGCCCTAACGTGGGGACGAGGTGATGACGAGGTGGAAACGACTACTCGGGCTCAACCGCGGCCCGTGCCGGCGTTGGCAGATTTGTGGGCGCGGGTCACGGAACTGGATGACGCCACCTTGCAGCGGCAGGTCCAGCGGCTGGAGATGCGAGCCGCCGAACCGGCGCAGCAGGCGATGCGGCGTGACTACCTGTCACGCATCACCTTCCCGCGCGGTGCCCGGGTCCTCGAGGTCGGTTCCGGGACCGGCGCGGTGTGCCGGGAACTGGCTGGCTGGCCCGGCGTCGAGCGGGTCATCGGGGTCGATCCGTCACCGTTCCTCGTCGAGTGTGCCCGTGACCTGGCGTCGGGACTGGCGAACCTGCGCTTTGAACAGGCCGACGGACGCGACCTGCCGTACGATGCCTCATCGTTCGACCTGGTGGTCTTCCACACCACCCTGTGCCACATACCCGGGCCGGAGGCGGCGCTGGCCGAGGCGCACCGGGTACTGCGTCCCGGCGGATGGCTCGCCATCTTCGACGGCGACTACGCGACGAGCACGGTGGCGCTGGCCGGCAACGACCCGCTGCAGACATGTGTCCAGGCGACACTCGCCACGCTCGTTTACGACCGCTGGCTCGTGCGCCGCATCCGCTCGCTCGTCGGCGCAGCCGGATTCATCGACGCCGACCTACGCAGCCACGGCTACGTGGTGACCGGCGACCCCCGATACTTTCTGGCCTGCATCCAGCTCGGCGCCGACGCCCTGGCCGCAGCAGGCACCATCACGACCGCAACGGCCCAGGCCCTCGCCCGGGAGGCTGAGACGCGAGTACGGACCGGCACCTTCTTCGGTCACATCGCCTACGCCAGCCTGCTCGCTCGCACACGCCAACCGGCCGCCAAGCCCACGTGAGCCGCCGCCGGACGCAACCAACGCCGGACCTTGCCGCTTCAACCGTAATCACCGCCCGGCAAATCGACCGGGTTTCGTGAAACGGAGGCGCTCGTTTCCTGGAGCAGGCTTGCGAGGTTGTACATGGCGTCGCCGTGGCCGGCTTTCGCGGCCTTGCGGAGCCACGGCTCGGCCGCCGGTCATCACCCTGATCCCGTCGGCGCGCAGCCGGCCCGCCACCGTCCACACGAAGCGGGTCTTGCCGATGCCGCGGGTCCACTCACCATGACAACCCCGGGCCGCCCCTCCGGGATGCCCCGCAACACCGCCACCTTCGAATCCAGCTCGTCATCGCGGCCAGCGAGCGTGTCACTGATGAGCCGCACCGTGGGTCCCAGCTCTGAGCGGCCGGCTCGCTGGCGGCTGGCCCAGCCCACGGCCGTTCTCGCGGACCAGTACATCGTCCTCGGTGGCGGCGATTTCCGCGACCAGCTTGCCGGCATCCCGCGATGCGGGCGCGGCACGACCGCGGTGCTGTGGTGATCTCGCCATGACGACGTCCGGCTGCAGGGTTCGCTCAAATGGACCTGCGTCGCGACGCGCCGCCAGCGCGACCGGGTACGGAACATCGACGCGACGCCACGGTCAGAATCCCGGGACGGCGACCCGAATGGCGAGCATGCGCGCCTCCTGCGCGGCCTTGCGAGCGTCCGCGTGGAAGTCGGGCGCGGCGCAGGCGTACAGAGTCGTGCCGGAGGTCCCGCCCAGGGCGCACGCGTAGACCGGTGTGCCGGGCCGGATCTCGTCGGTGATCGTGCCACCCTCGACCACCCGCACGAGCCGGTCGCCGGTGGCATCGGCGATCCACAGTCCACCCTGGCGGTCGAGGCAGGCGCCATCGCCCGCGACCCGCACCTGGGCAAGCGCCGGAACGACCTCGCGTTCGGTGGGTAGCGGCCCGAACTCGGCCCACACCCGCCGGTTGACCAACCCGCCGTCGTCGGCGACGTCGAACGCGGTGACGCGGTTGCCGAAGGTCTCCACCACCAGAAGTTCGTTGTCGGGCGTCAGGACGCTGCCGTTGGGGAACCAGAGACCGTCGGCCGCCTCGGTCACGCGACCGTCCGGGTCCACGCGATGCAGGGCGGTCGGCTCCAGGGCGGCGCCGCCCATGAGGTCGAAGCCGAAGTTGCCGACGTAGGCTCGCCCGCGGCCGTCCACCACCATGTCGTTGGCGTAGCCGGTGGCGTGCCCGCTCAGGTCGGCGTGCACGACCAGCGTGCCGTCCGGCTCCCGGCGCAGGACCTTGCGGTCGCGCATGGAGACGATCAGCAGCCGTCCGTCGGGAAGCCAGCCCAGACCGGAAGGCTGCTCGGGAACGGACGCCTCCACCCGCAGGTCCGACCCGTCCTCGGCCATCGACATAACGCGATAGGTATAGAAGTCCGAGAACCAGAGGCGCCCGCTGCGCCATCGGGGGGCCTCCAGAAACCCGAAGCCCTCAGCCACCGTCGTCGGCGTGGTCATGCTGGTCTCCTTCGTGCGTGGATGTGGGCCCGTGGACCGGGTTCCTCCGGTCGCCGACGTCCGATGCGGACGGTCGCGCTCGACGTGGCGAGCCCGTAGCCTCGCCACCGCCTCGTGCAGCCCGGGGCTCTCGACGGCCACGATGACGCCAAGCAGGGCCGCGTAGAGCAGTTGCGTGGAGAAGTCGGGCAACGCGGTGATGGCGACGATGTGGGTGAGCAGGGCCACGGACAGGGTGCCGGCCAGCAACCCCAGCGGAGTCCCGCGGCCACCGGCCAGCGACACGCCGCCGAGCAGGGCGGCCACCGCCGCCAGGATCAGCGGTTGCAGCCCAGGGTCGGGGTTGGCCGACGCGTAGCTGTAAGCGAGCAGGCAACCGCCGAACGCGGCCAGCGCCCCGGATACGGCGAAGATCCCGGCGACCCGCCGGTCCACGTTGACCCCGGCGACCCGGCTGGCTCGGCGGTCGCCCCCGATGGCCCGCACTTCGCGTCCCAGCCTGGTGCCGCCGAGCACGAGCGCGGCCACGAGGAACGCGGACAACGTCAGCAGGCTGCGCGGTGAGAAGACGCCGGCCACCGTCTGGTCGACCCACAGGGTCGCCTCGCTGTTGGGATAGGTTCGACTCAGCCCGCCGGACATCGTGTACGTCAGTCCCAGCAGGGCGATGTAGGTGGCGAGAGTGACCGGCATGGACGGGATGCGCAGCCAGGCGATCAGGCCGCCCTGCAACGCGCCGACGGCCGCCCCGGCGGCCACGGCGACGAGGACCCCCAGGATGGGCGACGCTGCTCCAGTTTGGACAGCGAGCATACCGCCCAACGCGTAGGTGCCCACGACCGACAGGTCGAACTCGCCAGCGATCATCGTGATCCCGATCGCGAGGGCGAGCAGGCCGAGCTGGGCGAAGCCCTGCAGCGCGTTGTAGAAGTCGAACGGTGCCAGCGCCCGGCCGCTGAGCAGCGGTGAGGAGGCGAACCCCACCAGTACGAGCAGCAGTGAGACGGTGGGCATCAGGTGGTCCGGCCGGGCCATCCGTCGGCGGATCATCGCCGCCCCCGGGTGGAGCGCAGGTGCACGGCAATGACGACGGCGAGCACGAGGAGACCCTTCACCAGGATCTGGACGCCGGTGGAGTATCCGCGCAGCAGGAGGACATCGGAGATCACGGCGATGAGGACGGCACCGCCGAGCGTCCGTACGGCCGAGCCGCGACCCCCCGCGATCGCGGTGCCTCCGACGAGGACCGCCGCGATCGCGTCGAGCGTGAGCGTGCCACCGAGCGTCACGGTGGCCGAGGTGTTGAACGCCGCGAGGAAGGTCCCGGTCATCGCGACGCACAGGCCGAAGAAGGCCCACGCGATCACGGTCAGCCGGCCGACCGGCAGGCCCGCCGCCCGCGCCGCGGCCCGATTCTCCCCGACGAGGTACAGCTGCCGGCCGGTCGTCGTTCCCCGCAGGATCCATTGGGCGACGACGGTGGTCGCGAGCAGGACGTACACCGCCAGCGGCAGGCTCGCCGGGGTTGTGTTGAGGATGTCGTAGCCCTTCGCCGTCGGGTACACCGGAGTGCCTCCGCTGAACCAGCTGGCCGCGCCGGTGGTCGCGAATCCGGCCGCGATGGTCAGGACGATCGGGTTGGCGTGCCAGAAGCCGATGGCCGCGCCCTGCAACGCGGTGAGCACGACGCCGGCCACAAGAGCGACGAGCACGGCGGTCGGCAGACCCAGCCCCTGCGTGGCCAGGAAGAGCATCGCCGCGATGGTCGCGGTCTGGGACGTGGCCAGCGACACCGCCGAGCCGCCGATCATCACCAGCGTGGCGCCGACGGCGGTAATGCCGACGAATGCGGTCGAGGCGAGAATCGCGCGCGCGTTGTCGAGGGAGAGGAACCGGTTCGTGGTCACGGCGAGCGCGAGCAACACGAGCAGGAGGATGGCGAGGCCGACCCGGCACCAGCGGTTGGACCGCCTCATGCGATTTCCGTCCGGTGGGTCATGTCGTGCAGCAGCAGGGCACCGTCGGTGTCGCCCTCGTACCGACGGACGATCCGACCGTCCCGCATGGTCAGGATCACGTCGGCCAGTTCGAGCAGCTCCTCGAGTTCGGTCGACGCGAAGATCACCACGAGCCCGGAGTCGGCCGCCTGCCGCAGCAACCGGTGTATCGCCGCGCGACCCCCGATATCCACCCCGCGGGTCGGCTCGTGCAACAGGAGGACGACAACGTCGTCGTGGTGGAGGCAACGCCCCACGAAGGTCTTCTGCTGGTTGCCGCCGCTGAGCGTCCGCACCGGATCGGCCAGGCGCGTCTCGGGCAGGCCCGACCGAGTGGCGAGCGACCGCGCGGTCGCCCGCACCCGCCGCGGCCGCACGACACCACCCCGGCCGAGGCCGGGCAGGCGGGTCGCGACCAGATTCCAGGCCAGGGAGCTGTCGAGGAAGAGTCCCTCGGACTTCCGGTCGTTGGATACGAACGCGAGTCCGGCCCTGGCGGCCGCGACCGGGTCGCGGAAGGCGATCCGCCGTCCGTGCAGTTCGACGCTTCCGGTCGCGGAGGGGTGGAGCCCGGCGAGGGCCCGCAGAACGTCGGAGGCGCCACTGCCGAGCTGTCCCGCCAAGCCGTAGATGTACCCGGCCCGAGCCGTGAGCGTGAAGTCCGTCAGTCGCCCGGCAACGTCGAGGTGCTCGATGCGCAACGCGGGTGCGAGGCCGGGATCGGGCGCGCGGGCGGACGAGAGCCGATGGGGCGTCTCACCGAGCATCTGCACGATGAGCTGACCCACGGAGAGGTCCTTGGCCGCCGTGGTGGCCACGTCGCGACCGTCGCGCAGCACCGTGACGTTGTCGCAGAGTTCCAGCAGCTCCGAGAGCCGGTGCGAGACGAAGATGACCGAACAGCCGGTCGCCGCGACCCGTCGGATCGCGGCAAAAACGTGCTCGCACTCGACATCGCTCAAGGTGGCCGTGGGCTCATCGAGAATCACCAGCCGGGCCTTCTGGCTCAACGCCTTGGCTATCTCGATCAACTGCCGCTCACCTATGCTCAATGTGGACAGTGCCTGTTCGGGCTGGATGCGCCCGAGCCCCATGTCGTCGAGAACCCGGCGGCAGCGGGCCGCGGCCGCCCGCGGGCGGTTGATGAGGGGCACGCCAAGGTCGCCCAGGAGCATGTTCTCCAGGACGGTCAACGCCGGCACGACGCTCAGCTCCTGATCGACCAACGCCACGCCGACCCGCTGGGCCGCGCGGCGGCTGCGCAGTTCGACCGCCTCCCCGCCGATGACGATGCGACCGCCGTCCGGCGCCAGCTGGCCGGACAGCATCTTCACCACGGTGCTCTTGCCGGCCCCGTTGTGACCGCACAGGCCATGGATCTCACCGGCACCGACGGAGAACGAGACCGAGCGGACCGCCGGCACGCCGCTGAAGGTACGAGCCAGGCCCTCGACCCGCACCCGGGCGCGGTCGAGGGCCTGGTCCGTGGTCGATCCGGTCACGCGTGGCTGCACTGCTGAGCGAACTGGTCCACGGTCGCGGCCGTGACACGCTCCTCCTGAACGATTTCGACCCGCGGCGGGTTCTGACCCTTCAGGTAACGCACGACGTAGTCGGCGGTCTGTTTGGCGATCGTGCCAGGATCCTCGGTGGCCGTTCCGTACAGCTCGCCGGCCCTGATGGAGTCGATGCCGGCCTTGAAGCAGTTGCTGCTGGTGACGATCAGACCGTCCTTGCCACCGACGGGGAAGCCCGCCTGCTTGGCCGCCTGGATGATGGGCAGGGCCATGTAGTCGGCCATCCCATACGCGGCCTGCACGCCGTCGCGGCCGTACTTGGCGAGCAGTTGCTGGGCGATCGTGCCCGACAGCTGCGGGTCCCAGTTGGCGTCCTGCTCGTCCACGACCTTGTACTGCGGCGCCGTCGCCATCACCCGATGGAAGCCCTTCATCCGATCCTGGGTGACGAGCATGGACTTGGTACCGGTCAGGACGATGATGTTCCCGGACTCGCGGCCCTGACCCTTCAGCCCTTCGATGATGTTCATCGCGGCGAACTCACCGAGCTTCTCGTTGTCCGAGAGCACCGCCATGACGTCGTTGGCGACCGACGGGTCGGTCGGACCGTCGAAGACGAGCACGGGGATCCCCGCCGTCTTGGCCTTTTTGATCGGCACCGCCATCGCCTGGGTGTCTAGGATGGAAAGCACGATCAGGTCCGGCTTCTGGGCGACGGCCTGGTTGAACTTCTGGACCTGGGTTCCCGGATCCATTGTGGTCATATCGGTGATCTTGATGCCGGTGGCGGCCAACTGCTCACCGAAGACCTTGTTGAAGTAGGCACCCCACGGGTTGGCACTCCCGTAGCCGACCAGAGCGATCGTCTTGCCGTCGAGGTTTGACGCGCCGCCATTCGAAGGGCTGCCGCTGTCGCCGCCGCAAGCCGCGGCCAGCAGGGTCAGCACGGTCGCGCCGGCCATGAGACCGGCACGGACAAATCCAGTGCGGGACATGCACTCTCCTTCGGGTCGAGGAACTCGGTATCACCCCGTTGCTGCGCGGTCGTAGGGGGCACGGAGCGCACGCCGGCGACCGCCCCGGTTCGACGCCGACGGTCCGGTGTGGGGGTGTCCCCCGGAGGTGTCCGGCGTGTTGTTTGAGGGTCCAGGCCAGTGGCTAAGCGCATAGTCACCGAGTACAGTGCCGGTGTCAAGGGCCACGGCCTTGAGGCGACCGAACCGTGATCGGGTCGCGCGGGAGCCGGTGCCGGGCAACGGCATCGGTACCATTCAGTGGACTGAAGGAGGTGATGGTCGGGCATGGCCAAACGGCAAGCCAAGTTCACTCCGCAAGACGTGGCCACCGACGGGCGCCTGGTGGACCACTCCCCCGACCTGTGGGACGACGAGCTAGGCGCGGTGCCCCGCGGTCTGCTGACGTCGGCCGTGCGCTGCTTCGCGTCCAACGGTTTCCACGCGACCACCACGCGGGACATCTGTGTCGGCATGGGGTTGAGCCCGGCGGCGCTGTATGTGCATTTCCCGTCAAAGGAGTTGGTTCTGTTCGAGATCATCCGAACCGGGCACGAGCGCGTACTGGCCTACATTCAGGACCCGGCCATCCCGATCGCGGAGACCGCGGTCGAGCGGCTTCGCACCATCATCTGGAGGTACACCGCGTGGCACGCGCGCCACCACGTGGTGGCGCGGGTCTGCCAGTACGAGCTGGCCGGCCTCACCCCGGAACACTACGACAGGATCATTGAACTGCGTCATCAAACCAACGAGTTCTTCCGCGCCGCCGTCGCCGCCGGAGTGGCCGACGGGTCCTTCGCGGAGGTCGACGTCAAGCGCGTCACCCGCGCGATCTTCTCCCTGTGCATCGACCTCGTCCGCTGGTACCGACTCTCCGGACCCGACTCGCCCGAGCAGCTCGGCGACTTCTACGCCGACCTCGGCCTGAAGATGGTCGCCCACAACACCTCAACCCCCCGGGGCGGAGCGGCGCACCGCACCGCGTCACCACCTCGCCGGCGCGGCACGCGCCCGCCCGCCCACGCGATAGTCGCCCCCGGCGAGTAGCGCCGCGTCATCCAAGAGGACGGCCGGCACCATCCTTGGAGGCTTCATGCGCGGCCTGATGCAGGACCGACCGCTCACCGTCGCGATCCTCATGCACCGAGCCGAGCGACTCTTCGCCCACAAGAGGATCGTCACCGCCACGGCCGACGACGAGGTCGTCGCGACCTGGGATCAGGTGGTCACCCGCGCGCGCCGTCTCGCCGCCGCCCTCGATCTCCTGGAGGTGCCCCGCGACGCCCGCGTGGCGACGGTCGATCGTGCCCATGTTCCACGTCAACGCCTGGGGTCTGCCGTACGCCGCGACGCTCGCCGGCTCCACCCTCGTCCTGCCCGGCCCGGTGATGGACCCGGCCTCGCTCGCCGATCAGATGTCCCGGCACCGGGTCACGTTCACCGCCGGCGTACCGGCCATCTGGCGCGGGCTCCTACCCTTCGCCTCCCGGGTCGACCTCTCGTCGCTGCGCACGGTCGTCTCGGGCGGCAGCGCCCTGCCGGAGGCGCTCGGGCGGGCCTGGTACGACGCCACGGGTGTCAGAATCACCGGCTCCTGGGGGATGACCGAGACCAGCCCACTGGTCGTCTGCTCACGCATCGCGACCGCGCACGACGGGCTCGGCCCCGACGCGCAGGCCCGCGTGCTCGGCACGCCGGGGCCGCCGGTCCCGCTGGCCGACCTGCGGCTGGTCGACGACGAAGGCCACCTGGTGGACCACGACGGCACCACACCCGGCGAGCTCCAGGTGGCCGGGCCCACGATCGCGTCCGGCTACTTCGGCGCCGTCCCGGGCACCGCACCGTTCACCGACGACGGCTGGCTGCGCACCGGCGACGTCGCCACCATCGACCAGTACGGCTACGTCCGGATCGTCGACCGGACCAAGGACCTGGTCAAGTCCGGCGGCGAGTGGATGTCCTCGGTCACCCTCGAGAACGAGATCATGGCCCACCCCGACATCGTCGAGGCGGCCATCATCGGCGTGGCCGACGACCGGTGGGGCGAGCGACCGGTCGCGTGCCTGGTCACGGTCCCCGGCAGGGACGTCGACGAAACCGCGCTGCGGGACCATCTGGCCGGGCGCGTCGCCTCGTGGTGGATCCCCGAGCGGCTCTGGATTCTGCCCGCCATCCCCAAGACGGCGACCGGAAAGTTCAACAAGGTCGCACTCCGGGAACAGTTCGCCGCCGACCACCGATGACAGGGCGGTTTCAACCTCATCCAGCGGGTCGATCTGCGGCAGCACGGCAAGCGGACCCTCGGCGTCGAGACCAGGTTACGCGCGTAAGTTCGGTCAGAAGCCGAGCAGGGACATCACGTCGCGGTTCTACGACTCCAGGGCAACACGCCCGGGCCGGCGCGGCAGCGATGGCGAGTCAGCCCTCTCTCGCCGGCAGGGACAGCCTTTCACGCGCCAGGCGCAAATGCCGCGTCGATGGTCGGGGCGTCGTACATTGCCATATGGCTCATGGCACCTTCGGACCACCGGCGCGTGCTCGCACGGGTGATACGCCACCGCAGCCTCCCATGGGCAGGGGCCTTCCGGTTCGGATGCCGACGCGTCGGTACCGATCAGACATAACGGCGCACCTTCGCGGCGTACGCCGTGTACAGCGGCCCGAAGCGTTCCCGAAGGCGTCTCTCCTCGCGGCCGACGGTCAGGTGCGTGGCGACCAGGACCGCCGGTAGGAGCACAAAGAGCCAGACATCCATGATGGTCAAAGCAACGCCGACGTAGGCGAACGTCCATCCCACGTACATCGGATTCCGGCTGATTGTGAACGGACCCGCCGTGACGAGCCGATCCGGATCAGCCAGGTATGTGTGCGCGGACGCCCAGATCGCCCAGGCCACCAGCGCCAGGCCGGCACCGACAACGCCGAGGCCCACGAGGCGCAGCCATGACGGCAGCGGGAAGGTCCACCCGTTGGTAGCGCGGACAACGACACCCACGCCGAGCGCCACGAGATGGGGCTCCGGGAGCGGAATGTTGCGTACCCAGCGCGGCATCCGACCTACCGCCGCGACGCGATGTGTCGGACGACGTGCTGCGCATCCCGACCTATGCCGGGTAGAAACCCCGATGACATCGCATAGAGGAAGTACAACCCGACGAAGTAGAGCCCGGGCTCATCGGTGACCACTCCGCGAACGTGCAGCGGCTCCCTAGGGTTCTCATCCCGCCCGAACACGGGAAGGCCGATCCAGGAGAAGTCGGGACGGTACCCCGTGCACCAGATGACGTTCGCCACCGGGGTTGGGCCTCGGTCCTCCAGAACTGGGACGCCGTCCCGAGCGCCGACCATCCGGCCGACTCGTTCGACCCCGGTTCGGGCGAGATCGGCTGACTTGACGCGCACGACCGGCGCGGCGTGGGAGAGCTGCCTCGGGCGCACCTTGCGGCCGATCGGCGTGCGGATGGTCAGCACGCGGTGGCCGATGACCCTGAACATCAACGGCAACAATACGTGCCGGGCCAGCGCGGTCTCGGGCCGGAAGGGAACCCGGCCGGACTCCGTACCCGCGAGCAACGTCGGATGGTTGGCCGCGACATCCAGGGCGATCTCCGCTCCCGAGTTGCCGGCCCCCACGACGAGAACGCGGCCGTGGTTCAGTTGCCCGACGTTGCGGTAGGCACCCGAGTGCAGCTGCACGATGTCCGGAGCGAGGTCCTGGGCGAAGTCCGGGATCGTCGGAAGCTGGTAGCTGCCCATCGCCACGACGACGTTGTCGGCCTCGATCCGCAGATCGTCGGCCTCGAGCAGGAAATGTCCGCCGTTGCGGGATAGGCGTGTCACGCGGACCCCGACCCGAACCGGCAGGCCGAACCGGGTCGCGTACGCCTCGAGGTAGTCCGCCACCTCATCCTTGGTTGAGAACGAGTGTGCTGGCCCGGGGAACGGCATACCGTCGAGCCCGTTGAACCGGGCGGGAGTGAACAGTCGCAGGGAGTCCCATCGCTTCCGCCAAGCGTCGCCGATCTGCTCATTGGCGTCGAGGATCACGTGATCGAGCCCTCGCCGCGCGAGGTGATAGCCGACGGATAGGCCGGCCTGACCCCCGCCAACCACGACGGTATCGATTCGCTCGGTCGAGTTCCCGGTCTTCACGGCCACCACCTCCAGCGGAGCGGATCCCCTTCCCGCGACGCTATGCTGGGCGACCCCTGCCGCTCGATAGGGGATTCTCCCTACGAGACCAAGCCGTGCTGCATGGCAAAGAGGGTTGCCGCCGCGCGGGTGGATACACCGATCTTGGCGTACGCGTTCTGGGTGTGGTTGTCGGCCGTCTTCGCCGAGATGCCCAACGTGCGAGCGATCTGCTTGGTCTGTAACCCCCGTGCCAGGAGCACGATAACGTCCGTCTCGCGCTGCGTCAGCCCTGCGGGTCGCTCGAGTCGTGGGGGCCGCTGTCCCGCGGCCTCGAGCACCGCCTTCACCGCGACGGCGTCAAGCCGGCCAGCGCGGACCTCTCCGGCGAGCGCCTCGGCAGCCTGCCCGGCGGTGAGCTGGTCCCGGTGCGGCCTCGGTTCGACCTTCGTTCGATATGCGTCCGCCGCCGCCAGCAGCCGGGCCAGCGGCGTGAGACCTGACGCGGCGGTTCCGCGATGGTATCCCGAGCCGTCCAGGCGCTCATGGTGCGCACCAGCCACGGCGGAGAGCGCGGCGAGATAGGCAGAGCGATGGAAGATGCGCTCGGTCTGGTACGGATGCAGCCGTACCTTCTCCCAATCATCGGGCGCCAGCGGACCGGGCTGCTGCCAGACGCGGGCCGGCACGGCCACCCGTCCGAGGTCGTGAATCAGCGCGGCCCGCCGAATCGTCGTCAGGTCAGCCGGCCGGATGGCGCACAGCCGACCCGCGCCCACCGCCAGATCCGCGACGGCGGTTGAGTGGCCGACGAAGTACGGCGAGACGAGGTCGCTGAAGTCGCCCAACGCAGCCAGGGCGGTATCGATCACATCGCCGTGCAGCAACCTGTGCGGCATCGGCTCGCTGGCCAGGGCCTGGCCCCAGGTTGAGCGGGCCTCGCCCGTCGACCGACCCTCGGGCTCGGCGGCGAATGCGGCGACCACCTCTGGATCGAACGCGTGCCCCGCGCGACTACGGACCACCGACGCCGCGCGCTCGGCGCCACCGAGCATCCGCTGGAATACGGCGTCACGGGCGACATGAACGATCCGCATCGGCAGCGGTATCTCGGCACCGCTCACCTGACCGGGCAATCCCAGCCCGTCCCAGCGCTCGGCGACATGCGCGAAGAGGGGCGCGACCGACGGATCGATGCCGAGCCGGTCGGTAAGCATTCTCGCGACCTCGCAGAACGCGGCGATGTGATGCTTGAAGACCTTGGCGAGCCGCGGCGTGGCGTGGGCCAGCTGCCTGGCGCGAACCACTCGCGTGCCCGTCGGTGGCGCTACCGCGCGAAGAAGGCCGGCGAGCATCTCCGCTCGCGATCCGAACCTGCTCGCCGTGGCATACGTCGTGAGGGCGTCGTCGGCGCCGAAGAGATCCGCGGCCACGTCGGCGTTGGCAGTACATCCAACGTAGAACAATTGGCACACGTAGTAGGTCTGGAATGCCGTATCCGTGTCGACACCCAGGCGGTCGGCGAGCCGCATCGCGAGGAGTGTGCTCTCCAGGCCGTACTCCAGCGGTACGCCGATGCCGAGGTCCGTCGCGAGTGACAGGCTGGCTATCACCTCGGCCACGCGAATGCGCTCTGCGGTCGTCGAAACGTCGTCCGCCACATCGCGAAACCTACTCGACCGTGATCGGTGGCTCAATCCGACGCACTCGTGACCTGCTCGAGCAGGCACTGACCGTGCCGCGCTCACGGGCGAGCCGCCCCGCGACGATGCGGCCGCTCGCCGCCGGCTATGGCGGTCCGCCGGCATCGCATGCGACGCGCTCTCCACGACGGGGGCTGGGCCGATTGCGCTCAGCGATCGGGGCGGTTGGCTTGCGGCGTACCAGCGGGTCCATCGTCGGGTTTGCGGGCGTGGGCAAGTCGGTTGCGGGCGACCGCCTTCTCTTCATCGTTGAACAGGGTGGCGAACTCGGGGCGCAACACGAGGGTTTCGACCGTCAGGCCGAGGTGCCCCCGTCTGGCCAGCTCAGCGAAGGTGTCGGATACGCGCGGCTCGGCGAGGAGCCGCTGCGCCGCCATGAGGCCGCCCTTGGCGTTGATCATCGCGCGTAGACCGTGTAGTGGGAACTTCGCCCTCGACCTGGCCTGGTCACAGAGCCGTATCATCGCGGCGTGGAATTGACGCTGGAGGGGTGGGACGTCGCCGGGTGGTTTCAGGCGCGAGGTCGCCTGGGTCATGCGGTCTCCGGGTGCGGCGACCGGGGATAGTCGGGCGGCCAGGTACCCGTTGTCGTTCGTGGTGGTTTCCACTCCGCTGACCGTGCCGCGCTTGAGGCGGTCGCGAATCGTGTTGGAGTTGGCGTTGCCAGGGTAGTGGTCGGTGTAGGCGCGGGCCAACTGGGAGACGGTCATGATCTCGGGGGCGCCGGGTGCGCTGAGTGCGGCAAGGATGTGGCCGGCGACGGTGCGCTGCCGTGCCGCCAGCAACGCTGGGGTGGGCGGCGAGGCCAGCGACGCGCCATCAGTTGAGGCACCGTCGGTGGCGACGTCGTTCGCGGGCGCGACGTCGTCCGCGGGTCCGGTCGCGGTGGGCAGGTCGTCGTCGGGCTCGGGTTCGGGGGTTTCTGTGGCGTTCGACGTCGCGGTCGGCCGGGCGAAGTAGTCGATGAGGATCTGGGCGAACCGTCGGCCTCGCTCGTCGATCCGACCTTCATCCCATGAGTTCGGTAGGTCGCGGTTGAGCGTGAGCGCGCTGTGATCCAGGATCTTGCGCCGCTTCGCCGGCCACAGACCGTTTCCGACCTCCCGGTTCAGCTTGCGCGTGAGGAGGGTGAGGTTGCCCAGAGTGTGGACCGCCTGCTCCCTGCGCTGTGCGCTCACGCCACGGCGCGGCCAGTGTCGCGAGGACAGCGGCATCAGGTGCTCAATGGACAGCCCCGGAGTGTCGGCGCGCACCACGATCTCGCTGCGCTCGGTGGCCAGCTTGGCGTCGATGATACCGAGGACCTGGCGCAGACGGGATGACTTCATCCTGTCAATGGCACGTACGGTTGTGGCGGTGCGCATGTCATCGTCGGACGGCCAGTAGTTGCTGGCCGCGTCCTGCCCGGTGAGGAAGTCGGTCACGGCCCGTACTGGTTTCGGGCCGGCGTCGTCGAGGACCGTGAGTAGCTTGAGCATGAGGTCGCCGTAGTTCTTCGCCGGAAGCTGAGCGATGGCGCGTCGCCAGAGGTACGAGTCGAGTACCCGCAGCACGGGCTCCCGACCGTCCTGGTCGAGGTCGACGAATATCTTCAGCAGTACCGGCATCACGGCACCGGTATCGAGGGACTTGAGCCGGAGCAGGAACTCTCGCTCATACGGCGATACCCCCTTGCCGGTCGCGGAGTCCAGGCTGTGGTAGATGTCGCCGTAGGCCGCCAGACGCTCCATCATCTCGGGGAGGGTCAGTCCCGCGGTATCGTCCCGGATCGCGGTGTCGATGTAGTCCCGGAAAGTGAGGAAGATCTGCTGCGGGGACACATTGTCCCGCAACTCGACGGTGAGGAAGTCGCTGAGGAACGCATCCATGTGGGGGTAGGACTTGTTCTCGCGCGCCGTCTCCTCGCGCCAACGTCCATCCTCGAACCGCTGCCAATGTTCCGCGTAAAGGCTCTCCGCATCCAGGTCCTGCTCTTCTGCGGCTCGGAAAAGGTAGTTGCGCACGAGGTCGGACGCTTGCAGCGGCAAGCCGCGAGCGTTCAGGCTTTCGAAGATCGCCTGGGGATTGTCGTCGCCCGAGAGTTCGATGACCACCACATGTAACGAGACGTTGAGGGCATCGACAAGGCGGCCTAGGGCGGCCTCGCGTCGAGCGGTGTCGAAGGACTGGAGCCATTCGGTGATGCGTTCGACGAAGAACAGGTATGCCTGCACGATCGTCGGCAGGGCTCCGCTGAACTCGGTCCGCAGCGCGGCCGAGTTCCTTGTCATCGATCGGCGGTACGGCCGCTTGTCAGCCAGGGTGGGCCAGACCTTGAGCGCGGCGTCGGGACCCTTCGCGGTTTCGTCTCGGTTGACCGAAAGCCAGTCGAGCGAGGTCGCCGCGGATGAGTTGTCGCCGTACCTGGTCGCCACCTCCCGCGCCGCCGAGATCAACAGCTGAAGGGTGGTCAGCCGTTGTTGGCCGTCGACAATGCGAAAGACGTCGGTATTGGTACTCCGCGATGGCTGAGGCTCCAGCACGATGGCGCCGAGGAAGTGTCCCTGGCGAGCGTGCGACTGGCTCTCCCGCCGTGCCGCGTTCATGACGTCTTCCCACATCGACGTCCAGTTCTGCTTCTCCCACACGTACCGGCGCTGGAACTTCGGTACCTCAAAGTGCACGTTTGTGCGGAAGAGCTTGACGAGCGTGCGTGCGTACGTCTCCACGGGGCTGTCCATTCGTCGTGCCTGGACTCACAGCGTTCCAGGGACGTCGGCGGCTGCCTTCGTCGGCACGTACGGAACCGATGGCCGATCTACGAACCATGGCAACCGGCATGTCCAGCAGATTGTACGAGGTCGATGGAGTTCATGACCACTGGCGCCGATCCTCGTGGCCGATCGGGCCACCCCGACATCAGCGGTCCGCTCGCCTCGCTCAGCACCTGGCCGGCGCTATGTGTCGTGCTGTCGGCGCACCATCTCGGTGATCCAGATGGGCGCGAACGGAGACGTGCAGTTCGGGGGCGTCGGGTAGTCCTTGAGCACCTCCAGGCGCTCACCAATATCGATCGCCCGGACGCGGTGCTCGGCGTGGTCGATCCCGATCTGCGCCAAGCAGTGATTCATCGCCCACTGCAGGCGATCCGGTGCGTCCCGCATCCGCGCCTCGATGACGTCGAGCAGCCCCGCGAGATCGACGCCTTCGGCGTTCGTGGCCACGCGTTCGGTGGTCAGCGCCCAGCCGGCACTCGCGACCACGGGATCCCGATCGGCGGTCCAGGCCAGGCGCAGCTCTTCGGAGTACGGGTTCTTCTTCACCACGTAGTTCACGAGCCAGTCGTGCACCTTGGGGGTGCGCGCCTGTCGCAACATGACGTCCAACTCGTCACGCTCGAAGGCCTTCGGGCGGCAGATCAGGATCGCCAGCAGCTTCGCCGCGGTGTCATCCGTCTTCCAGAGCTGGCGCGCGAGTTCCTGCTGCGTCTTCAGCCGCTTCGCGAGCGCGCGCAGCCGGCTGAGGTTCACACCGTGATCGTCACCGTGTTTCCCGTTCACCCCGCGCGTCTTCGGGTCCTCGAGCGCGGCCAGCTCGGCCATCACCTCGGCCACCGACATCTGCGTCACCTCGGCCTCCTGTCCGTCGGGCGGATCGCTCGCGCGGCGGATGCCTTTCCGGCGTTCGCCGCCGGCCGCGGGCTATTTCGGTGGTCAGTGCGTCCAGGCGCTGGCTCCAGAACTGCCGGAAGCGCTCCAGCCAGATGTCAACCTCCCGCAGAGGTGCCGCCTCCACCGCGTAGAGGCGCCGCGTGCCGTCCGGACGGACGGTGACGAAGCCCGACTCCCGCAGTACGCGCAGGTGCTGGGACACCGCGGGTGGCGAGATACCGAACTCGGCTCGGACAACGTCGCTGACGACGCCGGCGGCCTGCTCCCCGTCGGCGAGCAGCTCCAGGATCCGGCGTCGCACCGGGTCGCCCAGCACGTCGAACGCGTGCATCCCGGCAACTATCTCAGCGTCGGCTTAATTAAGTCAAGCCTGTACAACGCCGTGGTGCCGCATGCCACAATATGGCCATGGCCAGGGCCCAGACGGTCGATGAGTACATCGAGGGCTTCACCGGACCGGGCCGCGAGCTGCTCGAGCAACTGCGCAGGCTGGCCCGCACGGCCGCTCCCAAGGCGACCGAGGCCATCAAGTGGGGTTATCCGGCCTGGGTGCACCCGTCCGGCACCATCCTCTTCATGATCAGCGGTCACGCCAAGCACGCAAGCGTGGCCTCCACGCCCAGCACCCGCCAGAGGTTCGACGCCGACCTCGCTGACCGGACCACCGGCAAGGGCACGATCAAACTGCCGTACGGCCAGGCCCCCCCGCTCGCCCTGCTGAGGCGGATGATCGCGTTCCGCATACGGGAGCACGAGAAGGATGGCGTGCGGTGGATGTGACGGCCGCCTCGCGTGCTCAGTTCGCCTCCACGACCGTTTCCAGGACCGGCCGGCGTGGAGTGGCCGGTGCCGGGTCGCCGTAGCCGATCCGGATGACCATCTGCGGGCTGCCGGAGCGTCCCAATGCCGTGCGAATCCGCTCCCGGGCCGAGGGCACCTCGATGGGCTGGGAGAGCAGGGAGCTGCCGAGTCCGGCGTCGGTGCAGGTGAGTAGGACACGTTGCAGCGCCTGGCCGGCGACGATTTGGTCGATCGGAGTGTCGCCAACCGTTCCGAGGATGGCGACCAGCGGATCCGTTTCGTAGTCTCGGCCGGGCGCCCGGGGGCCGCCCCCGAAGTCGCGCATGGCCAGCAGGTCGTGTGGCTCGGGGGTGGGACCGCCGGCCGAGACCGGCAGGCCATCGCCGGCACCGGCGTCGCGCCGGGTCCAGGCGGCGATCTCCGTGCGGTAGTCCGGGTTGCGGTTGAGGACCCGGTCGGCGGCGTGGACGATCTCGCCGACGGCCGACAGCGGCCCGGCGCCGACGAGCAGATCGAGCCAGGCCCCTTCCGCGCGGGCCGCCTCGATCAGCCGCGCCCGCGACTGTGCCGGAACGGGCACTTCGGCGAACGGGCGACGGTTGCTGTGGCGCCGGCGGATCGCGTCGTGCAGCGCCAGGTCGGCCGGCGTTGGACGCCGGGCCGGTAGCGGGCACAACCGGGCCAGCAGATGTGGCTCGGACGGGTCGGGCCACAGGCGGACCTCGACCGGGGTCTCCGATGCGGCGAGCGCCACGCGAGCGTTGAACACGGCGGCGCCGCAAGCCAGGCGAACGGCCCAACCGCTCGGGTCGGCCACGGGAAGTCGGCGGTCGGGATCGGCCAGCACCTCCATCGCTCCACCTTGGAGCCGGAATCGCCACGGCTGACTGTTGTGCAGCGACGGTGCCCGACCGGCCGACTCGACCGCGGCCAGGAAGCGGTCCAAGGTCAACTCGTTCGACATGACCCCGCTCCCTTCTCGTCCCACCCGTCCAGCGTCGCGGCCCGGCGCGGCCGCGCACAGGGACCTACCTCCGGTCGGCCCGGGACCTTTGGCCCCTATGCGGCCGGCGAGGCGCCGGACCACGCCGTACGGTCGAGGGGTGATCCTCGTGCTGAACAGCGGGTCGTCCTCGCTCAAGTACCGCCTGATCGCCATGGCTGGTTCGGCGGCGTCTGACGCCGCGCCGCGACCCAGCCACGGCGTCGGGCCCGACCAGGGTCGGGGCGGGATCGTCGAACGGATCGGCGAACCCGATGGCGTCGCCGATCACCGCGCGGCGTTGGAGCTTGCCGCGCGCGACATCGGCCTGACCTCCGCACCGCTGCGGGCCGTCGGCCACCGGGTCGTGCACGGCGGCCCCCGGTTCCGCGCGCCCACGGTCATCGACGACGAGGTGCAGGCGGCGATCGGCGCCCTGGCGGAGCTGGCCCCCCTGCACAACCCCGGCAACCTGGCCGGCATCGAGGTCGCGCGTCGCCTGCGTCCGGACGTGCCGCACGTGGCCGTGTTCGACACGGCGTTCCACGCGGACCTGCCGGAGGCGGCCGCGACGTACCCGATCGACGCCGATGTGGCCCGACGCCACGGGATACGGCGTTACGGCTTCCACGGCACGTCGCACCGGTACGCCGCGCTCCGGGTGGCCCGCCTGCTCGGGCGCGACGCCGGCGAGGTCAACACGATCGTGCTGCATCTGGGCAACGGGGCCAGCGCCGCCGCGGTGCGGGGCGGCCGCAGCGTGGACACGTCGATGGGCTTCACGCCACTGGAGGGTCTGGTGATGGGCACCCGACCCGGCGACCTCGACCCCGGCGTGCTCATCCATCTGCTGCGCCAGCCCGGCATCGACACCGAAGCGCTGGACCGGCTGCTACACCACGAGTCCGGCCTGCGGGGCCTGTGCGGCGACGGCGATATGCGGGCCGTGCTGGCGCTCCGGGCCAAGGGCGATGACCGGGCCGCCCTCGCGTTCGACGTGTACTGCTATCGGATCCGGAAGTATGTCGGCGCGTACCATGCGGTGCTGGGCCGGCTCGACGCGCTCGTCTTCACCGGCGGGGTCGGCGAGCATGCCCCGGCCGTGCGGGCGGCGTGCCTGGACGGGCTGGGGCCGTGGGGCATCGAGGTCGATCCGCGGCGCAACGAGCCGCCGGACACCGGGCCCCGGGTGGTCTCACCGGAGGGCGCACCGGTCGCCGTCTGCGTGATCCCGGCCGACGAGGAGCTGGCCATCGCCGAGGAGACCGCCCAACTCCTCGACAAGTCCTAGTAGTGCTTTGTCATGATCGACGTCTGTGGCGATGTTTCTCTTGTGGGAAGCGGGTTTGGCAGGTTGGGCACGCGCCGACCAGGCGGGTGAGGAGTGCTTGCAGTTCGCGGAGGA
>Ga0307409_100000117_pt1 | contig 29603 bp, 23 predicted proteins | sample 322Ometagenome_2_FD_203888 | JGI IMG/M metagenome (GOLD analysis project Ga0307409, IMG submission 203888) | Maize rhizosphere microbial communities from greenhouse at UC Davis, California, United States - 322HYB-O-2 | ecosystem: Host-associated > Plants > Roots > Rhizosphere > Soil | place... | reverse complement strand
CACGACACGGTCGCCGTGCACGCGAATACTGTGCGGGTGCTGAAGGAGTTCGCGTGACGGCGGCTCTCGGCCCTCGGCCAGAGCGTTGACGAGGAACCGCCTCGGCGTGAGGGACGTCCACCTGCCGTTCCCGCAGGAGCCGAGGGCTGAGAGCCGAGAGCCGAGAGCCGAGAGCCGCCTTTCACGGCCTGCCGCATGCATCTGCGGCGCGGGGTGAACGCGCAGCCCCCGATTCCGCCGCCCCGCGAGGACGGCTACACCACCAGCACCCCCGTCCCGCTGTACTGGGCGCGCTACGGCGCCGCGGGCGCGCCCGCGCTCCTCGTGCTGCACGGCGGGCCGGGCGCCAGCCACGACTACCTCCTGCCGCAGATGCTGCGCCTCGCCGATCTCGCCGGCGGGCGCGAGCTGCTGTTCTACGACCAGCGCGGCGGGGGCCGGTCGCAGACGGACGACCGCGCGCCGATCACGTGGCGCACGCAGGTGGAGGACCTCGCGGCCGTGGTGCGGGAGCTCGCGCTCCACCCCCTGCACGTCGTCGGGTACTCGTGGGGCGGCCTGCTGGCCATGCTGCATGCCATCGAGTCCACCGACTCGTCCCTCTCCACTCGTCCCTCATCACTCGTTCTCATCGATCCCGCGCCGATCAGCCGCGCGTTCCGGCAGCGGTTCGAGGCGGAGTTCGCCCGGCGGCAGCAGGGGCCCGAGGTGCTCGCGCTGCGCGCCGAGCTCGCGCGCTCCGGGCTCCGCGAGCGCGACCCGGCGGCGCACCGCCACCGCGCCTTCGAGCTCAGCGTCGCCGGCTACTTCTTCGACCCGCGGGCCGCCCGCGACCTCACGCCCTTCCGCGTCACCGGGCGCGTGCAGCAGTCGGTGTGGGAGAGCCTCGGCGACTTCGACCTAACGGCGGACCTCGCGCGCGCACGCGCGTTAGGCATCCCGGCGCTCGTCGTGCACGGGCGCGAGGACCCGATCCCGCTCGCCTCCTCGGAGGCCGCCGCGGCCGCGCTGGGGGCCGAGCTCGTCGTGCTGGAGCGGTGCGGGCACGTGCCGTACGTGGAGCGTCCGGACGAGCTGTTTCCCGCGATCGAGGCGTTCCTGCGCGCCGTCCCCGCCCGTTAGGCGCCGCCCGCGAGCCGGTCGCCGGCCGCGCACACCGCGTCCACGAGCGCGTCCAGGTCCGGCCGGCGCGTGCGGTGGTTCGTGAGGCAGGCGCGGATCGCCAGCGCGCCGTGGATCCGCGTGCTCGACGGCGCCGCCACCCCGCGCTCGTGCAGCTCGTAGATGATCTGCTCGTTGACCCGGTCCAGCCACGCGGCGTCGGCGCCCGGCCGCGCGTACCGGAAGCAGACCACGTTGAGCGACACCGGCGCCAGCAGCTCCAGCCGGCGCTCGCCGGCGACGCGCTCGGCGAGGTACGCCGCCTGCCGGCAGTTCTTGCGCACCATCGCCCCCAGCCGGTCGAGGCCGTGCTCCTTTAGCGTGAACCACACCTTGAGCGCGGCGAACCCGCGCGAGAGGTCGGGGCCGTAGTCGCAGAACCACGGCGACCCGCCGGCGAGCCCGCGCTCGTGGCTCGTGAGGTAGCTCTGGTGGACCGAGAACGCGGCGCGGTGGCGCGCCCCGTCGCGCACCAGGAGGCAGCCCGCCGCGTACGGCACGTGCAGCCACTTGTGGAAGTCGAAGGCCAGCGAGTCGGCGCGCTCGATGCCGGCGACGAGTGGGCGCAGCGAGGCGCTCAGCGCGGCCATCGCGCCGAACGCCCCGTCGACGTGGAACCAGACCCCCTCGGCCGCGCAGACGTCGGCGAGCACGTCGAGGTCGTCGATCGCGCCGGTGTTCACGGTGCCCGCCGTGCCGACGACGCAGAATGGCAGGCGCCCGAGCGCGCGGTCGCCGGCGATCGCCCGGCGCAGCGCGTCCACGTCCATCCGGAAGTCCGGGCCGACCGGCACTACGTGCACCGCGTCCGCGCCGAGCCCGAGGAGCTCGAGCGCCTTGCGCGCCGAAACGTGCGCCTCCGCGGACGCGTACGCCACGAGCGGCCGTCCGACGGCGGCGACGCCGTGCCGGCGGACGTCGACGGTGTCCGAGGCGGCATTGCGCGCGACCGCCAGGCCCACCGCCGTCGCCATCGACGTCCCCGTGAGGAGAATGCCGCTGGCCCCAACCGGAAAGCCGAAGAGTGCGCGGAACCAGTCGATCACCTGCCGCTCGACGTACACCGGAGCGTGCTCGCGCCCGCCCAGGTTGCTGTTCATCGTCGCCGCGATCATCTCGGCCAGCACGCCGCTCGCGGTCCCGGTGCCGTGCACCCACCCCCAGAAGCGCGGGTGGATGTTGCCGGTCGGGTACGGCAGGATCAGCTCCCGAACGGCGTCCCAGACTTCGGTGACGGGGAGGGGCGCGTGCGGGGGCGGCTCGCGCAGCCGCTCCTTGACGGCGCGCGGCACCGGCCGCCACACCGGACGCCGCGGCACTGTCTGCAGGTAATCGAGCAGTTCGTCGAGCACCTGGTGACTGACGCGGCGGTAGTGCTCCCAGTCCTCGGGATCGAGCGTCTCGTTGAATTCGTCGACCTCCTCCCGCTCGGAGAGCGGAGTCGGCACGGAGTCGAGCGCGGCGCGAGAGGTGTCGTGGTCTGCCATGTCTCGTCGGAGTGGCGGGGTTCGCCGGTGGCCGCGCGCAAGATACCCCGGTGCACACGCACGCTCCAACTCGCCGCCGGACGGTCGTCACGGGTGCCCGCCGTATTTCCCTCGGAGGTGCGTGCGAAGCGCGCGCTGCATCGCCTTCGCATACGCGCGGTAGGCGGTCGCCGCCTGCTCGTCGACGCGCCGGTGCAGGTGCGCCAGCTCCCGGCGCAGGTCGCGCCAGTGCTCGAGCCGCCGCGCCTCGAGCTCGCCAGCTTCGATCGCGCGCCGCACGGCGCACCCGGGCTCGGTGTCGTGCGCGCAGTCACCAAAGCGGCACCGGGCGGCGAATTCGTCTACGTCCGCGAACGCGGCCTCGAGCCCGTCGTCGGCCGCCCACAGCTGCAGCTCCCGCAGTCCCGGGGTGTCGATCAGGAACGCGCCGGTCGCCAGCCGCACGAGCTCGCGGTGCGTGGTGGTGTGACGCCCCTTGCCGTCCCCGCGCACGGCGCCGGTGGCGAGCCGCGCCTCGCCGAGCAGCTGGTTCGCGAGCGTGGACTTGCCGGCCCCGGACGGCCCGAGCAGCACCGCAGTCTCCTCCGCGCGCAGGAGCGCGCCCAGGTGGTCGAGCCCCGCGCCGGTGACGGTGGAGACGGCCACCACGTCCACGCCCGGTGCCGCGGCGTGCGCCGCGGCACTGACCGCCGAGAGATCGTCGACCAGGTCGGACTTCGACAAGACGATGACGGGAATGGCGCCGCTCTCCCAGGCGAGCGTCACGTAGCGCTCGAGCCGGCGCTGGTTCGGGGGCGTGGGCAGCGCGGATACGATGAGGGCGACGTCCACGTTCGCCGCGACGACTTGAACGCGCGTGCGGCCCCCCGCCTCCTTGCGCCGAAAGGCGCTCCGCCGTGGCAGCACGGCGGCGATGATCGCGGGTCCCTCCGGCCGTGACCCACCGAGCGTCACCCAGTCACCGACCGTGGGCAGCGCCTCTGGGTCGGCGGCCTGGTGGCGGAGGCGTCCGGCAAGCACGGCGACCTGCTCCCCGCCGGCATGCCTCACGATGTAGCGACCGCGGTGCTGCGCGACGACGCGAGCTGGCTGTCCGTTTACCTGCTCGGCGCGCTCGACGTGCTCGGGACGGGCGGCCGGATCAAGGTCCGGGCTGCCCGCCGCGGTGTTGTGCGAAGACAATGGAGTGGGCTCCTGGTCGGAAGGGCGTCGAACGCCCTTCGAGTGTCATGGAGCCGGCCGCCAGCCGGCGGCCGGCGTGATCGAATCACGCTCGGCACGCCACGACGGGTGCGAGTCGAACCGTCAGACCAGGAGTTCGCCCGAGCTCGGGCTCGGGGGCCGGAGGTCCGCCGCTAACGCACCCGGCGTGGAGCCGGGACGGCGACGGACGGGACGGCGGAGCGCAGAGGCGCCTCAGAAAAGGAGGAGCGGTGCGCGGAGCGCACACCGAACCAACGTCATGCCAAGCGAGAGCAAGTCACACACAGCGTGCAGAAGCTTTACGCGCCCGGCGCCGCCGTCAAGGGGCACCGAGGGCCGTCGGGCGATGATTGCGTTCAGCGCGGCCGGGCCGTGAGCGTGAGGACATAGGCGGACGTGTCCGGCTTCTGATCGGCGATCGGGTACGGCTCGAGGTGAACGAAGCCCACATCGTACCCACGGAACGCGATCGTTCGAGGCTCGATGGTCGAGTGCAGCGTGGTGTCCGCCCGCTGCCCGCCGAGCGTCAGGCCCAGGCGTACGGCGGCATCCCCTTGCCAGACGCAGACGGCATTCATCGGGCAGCGCGAGTCGCTCAGTACGCTTTTGAATTCGACGGTGAGCCCGCCCCCTAGCTGCCGCTTCTCCCCTAGGCGGATCTGGATCGCGTCCCCCGGCACCTCCTCCCGCGATGATGCGTCACTCTCGCGATCGGGGTTGGCCGGAGAGGCCGGATAAGTGCGCTGGCAGCCGGCGAGCACGCAGCAGAGGACGAGAAATGAGCGAAAGTGCATGAGATCCGGATCGCGTCGGAAGTTCGGTGGTCACGAAGTGCGTAGTACACCCAGGGCCGCGGGTCCGCCCCGTGTGACAAGACCCTGGAGGGAGTGTAGTCCGTCACGGCGTCCGAGGGTCGGAGGGTCTCGGGTCTCGGGCAGCCCGCCGAGCCCGGGCAGTGGCCGAGCCGGGGCAGTCGCCGAGAGCCGAGCGCCGAGCGCCGAGAGCCGCTGCTTGCGGTACGCCGCGTGCTGCAACGAGGTCGCACGCCGCAGGCGAGTAGCCCTCATCCCGGACGATTCTCCAATGTCGATCTCGCGTTCACGAGTCGTTGCCGGCGCCCTCGCGGCGGCCTCGCTCGCGGTCCTGCCGCTGCCGGCGCAGCAGCCGGGCCAGCCAGCCACGCCGGGAAGTGTGCCGGCTCAGGCGCAGCCCGAGTATCCGCTCCCGCCGCTTCGCACCGCCAAGCCGCCGCTCCATGGCAAGCACTGGATGGCGATTACCGGCAAGCCCCTCGCCGCCACCGCCGGCGCGATGATGTTCCAGAAAGGGGGAAACGCTGTCGACGCGGCGGCCGCGATGCTCGCGGCTACCTGCACGATGTGGGACACCCTCTCCTGCGGCGGCGAAACGCAGGCGCTGATCTACCACCCCAAGCTCAAGAAGGTGATCGGGATCAACGCGCTCGGCGTCGCCCCCACCGGCGCCACGGCGGAGTTCTACCGGTCCAAGGGATACCGCTACCCGCCGGAGTATGGGCCCCTGGCGGCGGTGACGCCGGGCACGCCGGGCGGGCTCATGACGATGCTGGCCGAATACGGGACGCTGTCGCTCAAGGACGTCCTCGCCCCCGCGATCGAGCTGGCCGACGGCTACCCCATCGAAGCCCAGTTGGCGAACACGATCGAGCGGCAGAAGGCGCACATCAAGCAGTGGAAGTACTCACCGGCGATCATGCTCACGCACCTCGGGCAGCAGCGCGAGGCGCCGGAGCCCGGTGAGGTGTTCGTGCAGAAGGACCTCGCCGCCACGTTCCGCAAATTGGTCGAGGCGGAGCAGCAGGCGCTCCGGCATGGGAAGAGCCGCAAGGCCGCGATCTACGCCGCCAACGACCGCTTCTACAAGGGCGACATCGCGCGGGAGCTCGTTCGCGGCGCTCGCGAGGACGGCGCGCTCATCACGATACAGGACCTCGCGAACTGGAAGGTGCGCATCGAAGAGCCGGTCAGCACCACGTATCGGGGGATCGAGGTCTACAAGCTCCCCTTCTGGCAACAGGGGCCGGCGATGCTCCAGGCGCTCAACATCCTCGAGAACGCGGACCTCAAGGCGATGGGCTACAACTCGCCGAAGTACATCCACACCATCTACCAGGCGATGAGCCTCGCCTTCGCCGACCGCGACTTCTACTACGGCGACCCGTACTTCCCCCCCGCGGAGCCGGCCAAGGGACTGCTGTCGAAGCAGTACGCGAAGGCGCGCTATGCGGAGATCAACTGGGAGCGGAACGACTCGACCGTGAAGCCCGGCGACCCATACCCCTACCAGGGCGGCGCCAACCCCTTCAAGAACCTCCTCGCCGCGTGGAACCCGAACGCCGCTGCCGATTCGCAGCCGCTGAGCGGACAGCAAGACAGACTGCAGCCGGCCCCCTCGAACTTGCCGGCGCCCGTGACACCGTTGAAACCATCCCAACCCGATCGGCCGACGGTGAGAAAGCCGGGAGTCGGGAAGTCCGCAGCCCCGACTCCCGACTCCCGACCCACGACTCCCGGCCGTTCGGACTCCGCCTTCGCGGCGTCCTTCTACTCCGGCACGACGTCGATCGAGGCCGCCGACGAAGCCGGCTGGGTGGTCTCCGTCACGCCGAGCGGCGGGTGGGTGCCGGCGGTGATCGCCGGCCGGACGGGCATCGGGCTGAGCCAGCGCGCGCAGAGCTTCGTCACCGACGCGCGCGACGGACCGTTCAACGTCATCGAGCCCGGGAAGCGTCCACGCGTGACACTCACGCCGACCATCGCACTCAAGGACGGGCAGCCCTACCTCGCGTTCGCCGTGCAGGGCGGGGACTCGCAGGATCAGAACCTCCTGCAGTTCTTCCTCAACGTCGTCGAGTTCGGAATGACGGTCCAGCAGGCGACCGAGGCGCCCAACATCAACAGCTACCAGATGCGGTCGTCGTTCGGCGACCACGAGTCGCGTCCGGGTCGCATCCTCGTCGCGGCGTCCACTCCCGAGCGCGTGCGCGCCGAGCTGCGGCGCATGGGCTACACGCTCGACGTCGAGCGCCTGACGTCGGGCCCGATCAACGCGATCTTCTTCGACCGGGCGCACGGCACGCTCTGGGGCGGCTCGAGCAACCACGGCGAGGACTACGGCATCGGCTGGTAGTGGCCGCGGATGAACGCGGGCCTCGGATCGACGCGGATTCGTCCCTCGCACGAGCGAAGCCCCTCCCCCGAGTCAGGGTGAGGGGCTTCGTGCTGCGCCGCGAGCGATCCGCGTTCATCCGCGACCGCTCTGGTGCTGGTCAGCGCCCCACCATCGGGTGCCACGAGAGCCCGAGCGTGAAGCGCGTGCTGTTCGCGCCGATCTTGTAGCCCTCGACGGTCGTGTTCTGGAAGGTCGCGCGGCTGAACTCGCCGGTGGTCCACTTGAGACTCGCACCGAGCGCTAACGACGGAGCCACGAAGTACTGGGCGCCACCGCCGAGCGTGAAGCCCGTGCCGGAGATCGAGAGGTCTCCCGTCTGTGGGTTGCCCTGGTCGTCCACGATCGTGACGTTGCGCTGCACGGCGGCGCGGCCGGTGAGCCCCGCCTCGACGAACGGGACGAACGCGCGCTCGGCGCGCGCGAAGCTGAAGCGCGCCGCGAGGTCGGCGTGGCCCAGGCCGTAGCGCTCCTCGCCACCCGCGTCCATCGACGCCCCCGCCAGGTCGGCGACCACGGCGATCCTCGGCGTGAAGCCCCAGCCGAGTGAGAAGCTGAGCCCACCACCCGACCGGCCCTCGTCCGCGTCGTCTCCCTTGATGGCGGTGCCGTTCACGCCCACCCCGAGGGACAGGCGGCTGGTCTGAGCCTTGGCCGACGGGTCCGTCACGGACTGGGCCATGGCCGGCGTAGCGGTAACGAGCGCAAGCGCGCAGGCGACAACAGAAGACGGACGGAACACACGCCCTCCAGGCTATGAGAAGACAGTGGACAGTTCATATCAGACGAGCTCATCAATAAACCAGTCACTCCCTCCGTCACTCTGTCCATTCGTTGCCGCACGGCGGGCGTGCGAGTAGCCTACGCGCCGCGTGCTCTCCGAGGGGGCGCGCTAGCGTGAGCGCGCCCCCCTTGCCGCCCCGCCCGTCCCCGCCCGATGACCCACCTCACCTCCGTCGCTCGCAAGCCCCCGACTGCCGCCGACGCGGAGGAGGAGGTCTTCCCGTTCTCGGTGCCCGCCGTGCGCTCCCTCACAGCGCTCGACCTGAGCGCGCCCGTCACGTTCTTCGTGGGGGAGAACGGCTCCGGGAAGTCGACGCTGCTCGAGGGGATCGCGGCGGCTGCGGGCCTCCCCGTCGTCGGCAGCGACGACGTCGCCACCGACGTGACGCTCGTCGCCCAGCGCCGGCTCGCGCGGTCGTTCAAGCTCGCGTGGGCGCGGCGCACGGCACGCGGCTTCTTCCTCCGCGCCGAGGATTTCTTCGGCTTCACCAAGCGGCTCGCCCGGATGCGCGCCGAGTTCAGGCAGCGACTGGCGGAGCTCGACGAGGAGTACGAGGATCGCTCGGCGTACGCGAAGGGACTCGCGCAGGGGCCGGTGCACGCCTCGCTCGGCGACATGGAGCGGCGCTACGGCGCCGACCTGGACGCCAACTCGCACGGCGAGGCATTCCTCAAGCTGTTCCAGTCGCGGTTCGTGCCCGGCGGGCTGTACGTCCTCGACGAGCCCGAGGCGCCCCTGTCGCCGCAGAGCCAGCTCGCGCTGCTGGCGATGCTCGGCGACATGGTCGCGCAGGACGCCCAGTTCGTGGTCGCGACGCACTCGCCCATCCTGCTCGCCTTCCCCGGGGCCCGCATCTACAGCTTCGACTCGGCGCCGGTGCAGGAGGTGGCGTACGAGGAGCTGGAGCACGTCGCGTTCACCCGCGACTTCCTCAACAATCCCGAGCGCTACCTGCGCCATTTGACGGGGAGTGGGGAGTAGGGAGTGGGGGCTGCGGTCTGGAGTCTTCCCCGGGTTGTCACCCTGAGCGCAGCCGAAGGGCTCCCTCGGGATGATGACGTGTGCGGCTCGGGATGGCGTCCGGGCGTGAGCGAGGTTGGCTGCGAGCCCCACTCCCCACTCCCTGCCCTTCAGACTCCCGGCGGTAGGCTATATTCCGGGCATGGACTCCCGGACCGCCGCCCACGTCCTGAACGAGATCGCCGCGCTGCTCGAGCTGCACGGCGAGAACAAGTTCAAGACGCGCGCGTATCGGACCGCCGCCAAGGCGGTGATCGCGCTGGACACGGACGACCTCGCTCCTCTGCACCATTCCGGCGAGCTCGCCGCCCTGAAGGGGCTCGGCCCCGCCACGCTCGCCGTACTCGAGGACCTGATCGCCACCGGCGACTCCGAGTACCTCGAGCTGCTGCGCGAGAAGACGCCCGAGGGGCTGATCGAGATGCTGCGGGTCCCCGGGCTCGGCACGGCCAAGATCCACCTCATCCACCAGGGGCTCGGCATCGAGACGCTGCTCGAGCTCGAGGAGGCCGCGCGCGACGGCCGGCTGGCCAAGCTCCCCCGCTTCGGGGAGAAGACGGCGGAAAAGGTCCTCAAGGGGATCGCCTTCCTCAAGGAAACGGGCGCGCTCGTCCTCTACCCGCACGCCAGCGCCGAAGCGCACCGGCTGCTCGCGGGCGTCCGGCGCCATCCCGACGTCGTGCGCGCCGAGCTCGCCGGGTCGGTGCGCCGCCGGCGAGAGGTGATCCGCGACATCGACATCGTCGCCGTCGTGCGCGGCTCACCGGCGACGGTGGCCGCGTCATTCGCGCGGGCGCCGGGCGTGCGCGACATCGTCGGCGGGGGAAGCCGGTCGATCACCGTGCGCTACGTGGACGGCACGCTCCTCGACCTGCACTGCGTCCGCCCGACGCAGTTCGCCGTCGCCCTCTGGCGCGCCACGGGGAGCCCGGAGCACGAGGCGGAGGTCCGCGCCCGGGCCGCCGAGCGCGGCCTCTCGATCGTCGACGACGAGCTGCTAGACCGCGCCGGCAACCGGGTCCCCGTGGACAGCGAGGCGGCCCTGTACGGCGCCGTCGGACTGGCCTTCGTCCCGCCGGAGTTGCGCGAGGGGCTCGGCGAGGTCGCCGCCGCCGCGCAAGGCGCCCTGCCCCGCCTGGTGGACCCCGGCGACATCCGGGGCGTGCTGCACTGCCACTCGGACTACTCCGACGGATCGGCCACGATCGCCGAGATGGCCCGCGCCGCCCGCGACCGCGGCTGGCGGTACCTCGGCATCTCCGACCACTCGCAGAGCGCCTTCTACGCCGGCGGCCTGACGCGCGACGCCGTCCTCCGCCAGCACGACGAGATCGACGAGGTGAACGCTGCGCTCGCCTCGTCCGGCTTCCGCGTACTGAAGGGGATCGAGGCGGACATCCTCCCGTGTGGGCGCGTCGACTACGACAGCCAGGTGCTCGACCGGTTCGATTACGTGATCGGCTCCATTCACTCCCGCTTCGGGATGAGCGAGACGCAGATGACCGAGCGCGTGCTCAAGGCACTCGACGACCCGCACCTCACCATCCTCGGCCACCCCACGGGGCGGCTGCTGCTCACGCGCGAACCGTACGCGATCGACATGGAGGCCATCATCGAGCGGGCCGGCGAGGTCGCCGCGGCGATCGAGCTGAACGCCGACCCCCACCGCCTCGACCTCGACTGGCGCCTCTGCCGGACCGCCAAGGAGCACGGCGTGCTGATCGAGATCGGCCCCGACGCCCACTCCACGCACGGCCTCGACAACGTCGAGATCGGCGTCGGGATCGCGCGCAAAGGGTGGCTCGAAGCCAGCAACGTGCTCAACGCACGCTCGGCGGACGAAGTGCTACAGTTCGCGGCGCAGCGACGGAATGGTGCGGCGGTCGGCGTCGCCACGGAGTCTGATAAGCGTCGGGCGTCGGGCGTCGGGGGGCGGCGAGCGGAGAGCGACGAGGGCGATGGCGCGTAAGGAATCCGGCGCGCGGCAGCCACTGTCGCAGGCACGTCCATCGGCGGCTCGCTCCCGCGGCGCGCAGACACGGGCGCCCGCCAAGACCAACGCTCCCCACTCCCCGCTCCTCCCCCCTCGACGCCCGACGCCCGACGCTCCGCTGCCGGAGCGCAGCGGCGTACTCCACAACCGGAAGCGCCGCGGCACGCCCAAGGGTGCCGCGCTCAAGGCGCACGCCGCCCACGTCTACGCCTGGCTCGCCGGGGCCTACCCCAACGCCCACTGCGAGCTCGAGCACGAGACGCCGCTCCAGCTCCTCGTCGCCACCATCCTCAGCGCGCAGTGCACCGACAAACGCGTGAACATGGTGACGCCGGCCCTGTTCGCGAAGTACCCGACCGCGCAGGCGCTCGCCGCCGCGCCGCTGGCGGACGTCGAGGCGCTCGTGAAGACCACGGGGTTCTTCCGCAACAAGGCCAAGAACATCGTCGCCATGGCCCAGGCACTCGTCGCCGACCACGGGGGCGGGGTGCCGCGCACGATGGACGAACTGACGAGGCTGCCGGGCGTCGGCCGCAAGACCGCGAACGTCGTCCTCGGCAACGCGTTCGGCGAGAACGAGGGGATCGTCGTCGACACGCACGTCGCGCGGCTCTCGGCCCGCCTCGGGCTCACCACCGAGACCGACGCGGTGAAGATCGAGCAGGCGCTCATGCCGCTCGTGCCGCGCGAGGAATGGACGATGCTCTCCCACCTCTTCATCGCCCACGGCCGCACGATCTGTGATGCCCGCAAACCGAAGTGCGGAGCGTGCGGCCTGAGCGACGTGTGCCCGTCGGCGAGGCTGTAGTACGCTCCTTTAGGTAAACCCCCGTCTCAATTCCCGCGCGGGGCGACGGGCGGCGACAGCCGGTTCGACGCCGGCAATCGCGGAGCGCACCTTACTTGAAAATCCGCCGGAGCACGACACCATCCACCGCTTCCACAGGCTTCACTCCCGCCACGCTCGCAAGGGTCGGCGCAAGGTCAACGGTGCGCACGAACTCCTCGTAGCGCCCAGGGCGGAAGACCGGCCCGTAGAAGATCAGCGGCACGTGAGTGTCGTAGTCGTGTGGCGAGCCGTGCGTGGTCACCGGCGCGTACGCTCTCCAGACACTCCCCGGGGTGAGTGTCACGACCAGTTCGATGGCTGCGTCGGCTGGGAATTGATGCACCCAGCGACGCGCGATCGCGTCCGTGGACTGGTCCGCCTTCAGCAGGTCGCGCCAGCGATCGACGCGCAGGACGCCGGGAACTTGCCGCGCGTCCGCGGCAAGGCGAGCGACCAGTGAGTCCGCGTTCACGCGCGTGCGCTTGAGCGCCGGCCGGTTCAGCACCACGATCGGGGGCTCCACGACGACCATCCCGGTGTCCGCGGCCGCCGCGCGCAACGCGGCGTGCGTGCGCTCGATCAGTGGCTGCAGGTCGACGCGCGCGGGCCCGGGCCTCGCGCCACTCGGCGCCAGCTCGGGGATCGGGGCTACGCCGTGGTCGGCGGTGAGCACGAGCGCGACGCGAGCGGAGTCGCGCAGCCGGTACAGTGAGTCAATGAACCCGCCGAGCGCTCGGTCGAGGCGCACGACCTGGTCGTGCATCTCTCTTGAGTCGGGTCCGTAGCGGTGGCCGATGAAATCGGTGGCCGACAGCGATACGCTCAGGACGTCAGTCTGCGGGCCGCGTCCGAGCGGGAGCGAGCGCAGGCCCTCGAGCGCCAAGTCGAGGGTGACCTCGTCGATCCACGGCGTCACGCGCACGTAGCTCGCGGCGGCGGCACTGTCGACCGGCACCTGGTGCGGGAACGTGAAGTCCTGGCCCCCGGCCTCGAATTCGATGCTGTCGCGCTCCGGGTAGGCGGTATCGGGCAGCGCGAGCTGCCAGGCTTGGCCGGCCCGCCGTTGCGCGCTGTGCCGGTCGTTGAACGCCCGCACCCAGCTCGGGAGCGACTCGGCGTAGTAGGCACTGGTCGTGAAGCGCCCGTCGGGCACGTACCAATAGACTTGCTCCCGCGCACGGCCCACGGGGAGGATGGCGGAGCGATCCTTCGCCGAGACGCTGAGGGCGCGGGTGCGCGGGTCACCGGCGCGCAGCCAGTCGACGAGTGTAGTGCCGCGAAACCGGGCCGGGGAGGCGCCCCGCTCGATAGCAGTCCCGATCAGCGGCGCACCCGAGTCCTCGACGCCGGCCCAATTTGACCAGATGTTGGTCGATCGTGGAAACCGCCCCGCGAGCAGGGTGGCGTGCCCCGGGGCGGTCTCGGTGATCGCGTGGTCGTGATGGGCGTTGGTGAAGCGCGCCCCGCCCCGCACCAGCCGCGCGAGACCACCATTGAGCTGCGGCCCGAACCGATCGAGGTAATCGGCCCGCATTTGGTCGACGGTAATCAAGACGATGAGCGACGGCCGAGCCGGCGGCGCTACGTCGGCCCCTGCCCGGGCCTGCGCCCGGGCCGACTCCACTCCGGCCAGGAGCGCAAGGGCGCCGAAAAGGCAGCGGCTCATGCGCTAATGTGCGGCGCGCCCCCAACGCAGGCAAGCACGTTGGGCGCGCCCTGCCCATGGCGCAAAATTGTCCGTACACGAATATTCGTGCGACTGCCCGGCACGCTTCGCCCCCGGAGGGCGCCCGATGACGACTGAGAAGGTGGGACGCCCACTCTTGGCGCCGGCGACGAGAACCATCGTGCGCGTCGCCGGCTATTACGCCCTACTCCTGGGAGTTTCAGCGTACGCGTGGCGCCACTTGCCGCGCACGCAGGTCACGACGCTCGAGGAGCTCGCCGGGCTGCTCGGCGGCGTTGCGTCTGCTCGCGGACCGGCCGCGCAGCCCGCTGCTCCGGGCTCACTCGCCGACCCGATGCCGGCCCTCACGGCGACGCTGGGGATGCTCGCCGCGGCCCTGCTCGCCCTCCCGGTGGCCTGGGTGTACCTGCTGACCCGCGCGAAGCGCGGCTACCAGCAGTCGGTGGTGCACACCATCGTCATCCTGCCGATGGTGGTCGCCGGGATCGTGGTGCTCGTGCGGGACAGTCTCGCGCTGGCCTTCAGCTTGGCCGGCATCGTCGCCGCGGTGCGGTTCCGCACCCCGCTGGATGACAGCAAGGACGCCGTGTACGTGTTTCTCGCGACCGGGATCGGACTCGCCGCGGCCGTCAACCTCCCCGTCGCGGCGGCGATCTCGGTCTGCTTCAACGTGGCCGTCCTTGCGCTCTGGCACACGGACTTCGGCCGGATGCCGGTCCACCTGGAGGGCAGGTTGGCCGAGCAGCGACTCGAGCGGGCACGCGCGCTGGCGCGCACGGGAACCTTCGTCGCCCGCATCGACGAGGAGGTCTTCCGCGACATGACCGCCGAGCAACTCGAGGGAGTGGCCGAGCGCGCCCGACGACGCGCCCGGCAACACGACCCCGAGAGCGCCGGCTCCGACGGGAGCGACGCGGACGACCGGGAGGCACAACTGCTCGTGCGGACCCGCGACCCGGCCGGAGCGCGCCGCGTCGTGGAGGCCCACTTCGTTCCAGAGCACGTAAAGCGGTGGCGGTACGGCGGCGCCGCGCCCGGGGCAGATGGGACGGACGTCCTGGAGTACGTCGTCGTGATGAAGAAGACAAAGCAGCCCGAGGAGCTCGTCGGGCTGTTGGCCGCGGCGAGCGCGCCGGAAGTGATCACGGTGGAGCTCGGGTGAGCGCCCAGGCGGGCGGGTGCGTCTCCGCGAACGGGAGATAGAGCGTTGACACGAGCGTCCAGTCGGCGATGCGCCGTCGTCGCCCTCGCACTCGGCGCCACCATCGCCGAGTCCACGACCGCCGCGGCGCAGGCCCGGGATACAACGGGGCCGAAGCCGAAGTCACCAACGCACTTCTTCGACGTCGAGGATCCGCTCCCGCTGACCCTCACCGCGAACTTCTCGCGGCTCGGGCGCGACAAGGGTGAGAAGGTGCCCTGGCGCGCCGCGACCGTTTCGTATCCCGGGCCGGATGGCAAGCCCATCACCGTGCCGGTCACCGTCCGAACGCGCGGCTTCTTCCGGTTGAAGGAATGCGCGTTCCCACCCCTGCGGCTCAACTTCGGCAGGAAGGCAGCGGCGGGAACCGTGTTCCAGGGCCTGGACAAGCCGAAGCTGGTCAACTACTGCCGGGACAACGACCGGTACGAGGAGTACGTCCTGCAGGAGCTGCAGCTCTACCGCATCCACGCGCTGCTCACGCCCTTCAGCCACAAGACTCGGCTCGTGCGCACGACGTACGTGGACAGCACCAGCGGCAAGGTCCAGACGACGAGGTACGCGTTCATCCTCGAAGAGCCGAAGGCACTCGCCGAGCGAGTGGGCGGAGCGGTCGTCGAGGAGAAGGGAGCGGGGGCCGGCGACTTCGAGCCGTACCACGCCGCGCTCGTCGGCGTCTTTCAGTACTTCATCGGGAACCCCGACTGGTCGGCGGCCCACCTCCACAACGCCGAGATCGTACGGGACAGCATTTTCAGGAACATCCTCGTCCCGTACGACTTCGACTTTGCCGGCGCGGTGAACACACTGTACGCCGTCCCCGACTCGCTCCTGCCGATCAAGAGCGTGCGCCAGAGGATCTTCCGCGGCCACTGCGCGCCCGCGAACGACTACGCCAGAGTCTTCGCCCTGTTCAACGAGAAGAAGAGCGCGATCTACGCCCTCTACAGCGATCAGATCGGACGCTTGCTCCGGCCTGGAACGGTCAAAGAGACGCTGGCGTATTTCGACGGTTTCTACCGCACGATCGACTCCCCGCGCACGGCCAAGCGAGAAATCGTGGACGCGTGCCTCGACATCCAGTGAGCGGCGGTCCGCTCTCGTGAACGCCCGACCGCGCCGCATGGAGGACTTCCGCTGCGACGTTCCCTCCGCGACGCAGCTCACGGAGCTGGCCTACGCGCCACTGCCGCCGCGGCTGCGGGCGAGCTCACCGCGGCGCGAGCTGCACCGCGACCTGTACCTCGACACGCCAGACGACGCGCTGCGCACGCGCGGGCTCATGTGCCGGCTCCGAATCGGCGCCGACGACCGTCGGGTGCTCACCCTCCGGATCGCGGCTCCGGACCGGGACCGCGCCGCCAGGCGGCCGTTGCGCGTCGACGCGCGGGTGCGCGCCGCCGATCCGCGCGCGGCGGTTGGCGAGGACAACGCCGTCACACGCCGGCTGCACGCGCTGGTGAATCCCGCCCGGCTCGAGGTACGCGACGAGCTCGAGGTCGAGCGCTGGGTCCGCACCGCACTGCCCGACTGGTGGGGCCGCCCCCGCCTGGTGGTGCACTACGACCGGATCACCGCTCGACGCGGTGAGCGGACGGGCACCTTTCAGCAGCTGTGCGGCCACCGGGTACGTGGGCGCGGGGACGAGCTCGAGCAGCTCGCCCGCGCCGTCCAGAACGAGTATGGCCTCCGGCTCGTCGCCACGGATGCGAGAGCGCGCGCGGAGCTGCTGCTGAAGTGGGGACCGCCACGGCACGCCCAGTTGGTCGTGGCACCGCAGCACTCAGTTCCGGGTGCGGGGGCAGCGCCCGACGCCACGGGCGCCGAGTTCCTGAATCCAGAGCTCAGTCTGCTCGCCTTCCAGGAGCGCGTGCTCGCGATGGCCGAGGATCCGGCGACGCCGCTCCGCGAGCGGCTCCGCTTCCTGTCCATCGTCAGTGCGAATATGGACGAGTTCTTCATGGTCCGGATGGCCGGGCTCCGACAGGCCGCACGCGAGCAGATGGAGGAGCAAGCCGAGGATGGCCTCACGCCGTCCGAGCGACTGGCTGCCATCCGGTGGCGGGTCGCGTCGCTCACCGCGCGCGAGGCACGCTGCTTCGGCGCGTGCGCCGCCGCGATGGGCACGCATGGGACGCGGATCGTCTCGTGGGCCGACCTCGACGCGGCGCAGCGCGCCGAGCTGCGCGCGTACTTCCGCGACGCGGTCCTGCCGGAGCTCACACCGCTGGCGATGACCCTCAGTCCCGGCCACCCGCTGCCCCACTTTCCCCACCTGTCGCTGTCACTCGCTGTCGTTCTGCTCGGGCCCGGCGCCGAGCCGGCGCGCTTTGCGTCGCTCGAACTGCCTCGCGGCGTCTCCCGCTTCATCCGCGTCCCGGGATCGATCACAACGTGCGACGTCGTAGCCCTCGAGGAGCTGATTCGAGCAAACCTGGACGTGCTCTACCCAGGAGCGCGCGTCGAGCACGCGCATCTGTTCCGCGTGACGCGGGGCGGCGAGCTCGGGCTCGACGAGGGGCAGACAGACAGCCTGCTCGAGGCAGTCGCGGCGGCAACGCGCCGGCGCCCCTTGAACCCCGTCGTGCGCGTCCAGATCGAGCGGGGAATGCCGGCCGCCATGCGGCGGGCGGTGCTCGAGGACCTGCGCCGGGAGCGCGGGACGGAGGGACCGGAGCTCGGCGAGGACGACCTGCAGGAGGTCGAGGGGCTACTCGACCTCCGGCCTGTCAGCGAGCTGCCGCTGCCGGCCGAGGCCCCACTCGAGTACCCCCGCTTCCGCGGAAGCAAGCCGCTGCCTCGGGACCAGGCGGTCGCCGACATCCTGCGCGATCGTGACGTGCTGGTCCACCACCCGTTCGACAGGTTCTCGGCGACGGTGGTGCGCTTCTTCGAGGAGGCGGCCGCGGACCCGGACGTGGTCGCCATCAAGGTCACGCTGTATCGTGTCGGCGACACGTCCCCGATCGCGGCGGCGCTCCTCGAGGCGGCACGCCGCGGCAAGAACGTCGTTGCGTTCGTCGAGCTGAAGGCGCGGTTCGACGAGGACCGCAACGTGGGTTGGGCGCGGGCGATCGAGGAGGCCGGCGGCCGGGTGGTATACGGGCTCGTGGGCGTGAAGACGCACGCGAAGGCCGCGCTGGTCGTGCGCCGTGAGGACGGAGCGCTCCGCACGTACGTCCACGTGGGCACGGGGAACTACAACGCCCGGTCGGCACTCCACTATACCGACCTGAGTCTCTTCTCCGCCGACGAGGCTCTCGCCGCTGACGTGGCGGAGCTGTTCAACGCGCTCACCGGGTCGTCGCGCCCGCCGCAGCGGCTCTCGCACGGGGCACTGGTCGCGCCGCACCAGCTGCTGCCCGCGCTGCTCGAGCAGATCGAGCGTGAGGGGGCGCACGCGCGCGCCGGCCGTCGCGCGGAGATCGCCCTGAAGCTGAACGGCCTGTCGGATGCGGAAGTGGTGCGCGCGCTGTACCGCGCCTCGCAGGACGGTGTGGTGGTAGACCTCGTCGTGCGCGGCATCTGTACGCTGCGCCCGGGTGTTCCGGGGCTCTCCGACAGGATCCGTGCCGTGTCGGTGGTCGGCCGCTTTCTCGAGCACTCGCGCATCTATCGGTTCGCGAACGGCGGTGACCCGCAGTACTACATCGGCTCGGCAGACCTACGCCCGCGCAACCTGCGCCGGCGCGTCGAGCTGCTCGCCCCCGTCCGCGCCCCTGAATGCCGCGCCGCACTCGACCGGCTGCTCGACCTGTATCTGCACGATCCCACGGCGTGGGAGCTCACGTCGTCGGGCGAGTACGTGCGGCGCGCGGGGAGCGGGCCGGGGGCACAGCAGGCGCTCCTCGTACGTGGCACCACGCCCGCGCACGAGGGTGCGTCAGCTTAGGCGCGCAGGCTTTGCACGCGAGCCCTACAGAGCAGCGAACCTCAGCCGTCCGCCGCTCGCGTATACCGGCACTAGGAACGTCGCCGCGAAATCGACCCCGGGCACGTCACCGCTCGTCACGTCCAGCTCCCAGTAGCGCGCTGGCCGCTCGCCGAGCGCGGTACCCTGGGCGTCGGGCGGGATCGGGAAGGTGAAGTGGAACGAGGCCTGGCCGGCAGCCTCCACCGTCCGCGTGTTGGACCACAGCTCGTAGCAGACCACCTGCTGCGCGCGATTGCGCCCGACGCCTCGCGTCTCGTAGCGCTCCTGCACGCAGCGGAGCGTGGCGGTGAGCGCCCGAACGTCGCCGAGCGCACCGCGACGGTCGAGCGATGCCTCGAGCGTCTCGCCGGTCAGGAAGGGAAAGCGCGCGAAGCGCAGCGTGCGCCAGCCGAAGCGCGCGCGTCGAATCGCGAGGTACGCAGCGCGGCCAAGGACCAGCGCCACGACCGCGTCGAAGAGCAGCGACAGGACGGCGAAGGCGACCGGCCCGTCCGGGGAGACGAACCCCACCCAGTGAAAGGGGACGAGGAACAGCGCGACGACGGAGCCCGTGACGAGCGACCGCGCGATCTCGCTCCCCGTCTCGTCCGTGCTCCCGCCGACCGTCCACCGGTGGTCCCAGGCCCACGGCTGGCCCGGGAACTTGCGCCGGAATCCCTCCGTCCGCCGCCGCCGGGCGACACCGCTCGCTCCGTGGGCCACGAGCAGCAGGCCGACGATCGCGAACAGTACCCCCACCGGGAGCACCACCCAGAGCGGGGCATTTCGCCCCTGGTCGACGTCGCCCACGAGGCCGAGGGCGAGGAGCACGAGGAACGCACCGGCGCCGGCGAACGGCACCCCGAAGACGACAGCCCGCCAGCCATGGATGGTGGTCCCACTTCGCCCTTGGCGGCCACGGAGCTCGGCGGGCGGAGTGTCGACCGGCGAGATGGGAGACTGTCGAGGCAGCGAAGCAGTGTGGAGTAACATCGCGGGCGGCGAGAGAGGTCGGCGGGGGAGTGTAGGCCCTGACGACTATATGATTCCCCAGCCCTACGCCTCGTCACGCCTCGTCACGCCTCGCCCGGACCCGATCCCCGCGTTTTGCCACCGACGTCGCCATCCGTGCGGTGGTTGCCATAACCGTCCGAGGTCTCCGACTGCCCGTCTGACTCCGCGACGCTGGGCCAGGATGCGGCGACGGCGGCGCCCTGGTCTGCAAGGGCGCCGTCGTTCGGGGCGACTGGACGCGGGGCCGCGAGCCCGCCGTCGAGTGCGTCAGTCCCGGGCGCGGGCCGGATCAACCGGCGCGGTGCCGTACGTCACAGTCCGCGCCGCCCACGGTTCAAGCGCGCGTCGACGCTCAGCGGGCCGGCGCCGTTGCCTACCAGGAACGCCCAGATGAGCGCGAAGAGCAGTGGCACCTCACCGCCGTTCTGGATCGGGAAGCCGCCCTGCGGCAGGTGCGCCTGGAGGTAGGCCACCAGCATCTCACCGGCGAGCAGGAACGCCACCGGCCGGGTGAAGAGCCCCAGCACGATCAGCAGCCCGCCGAAAAACTCGAGCACGCCCGCGAGCCCCATCTGCGACATGAGCGGCGCGGTCGCGCCCGGGGTGCCCATGAAGCCGCCCAGCAGGCCGAACAGCTTCTGCGCGCCGTGTTGCATGAACAGGAGCCCCGCGCCGATGCGCAGCAGGGCGTGCGTGGCGGGGCCGAGCGCTGCCAGTGCCCCCAGGCGCGACGAGCCGGCGGGGGCGGCAGAGGTGGCGGAGGTAGGAGGGGTAGTCATCGGGTGAGCCATGGGATTGGGATCTCCGAACGGTGATGGTATTGATAGCGTCGTGTGAGCGGTGGTTTCGAGTACGAGTGAGCGGCGCCGCGACTCGTCGTGCCTAACGGGACTCCGGCGCCGCCACGGCGAGGGTGATGCCGTCCGGGTCGCGTGCCGTCACCGGCCGGCCATCGCCACCCGCGTCGCGCCCGCCGAGCGCGCCGGCCGCCGCCAGCCGGTCGACCAGGGCTCGCCGCGCGCCGGCATCCGGGACGACGAGCTCCCAGGCGTCCAGCCCCGCCTGACGGTCCGAGTCCGGCGGCGCGCCGTCGCCGGCCCAGGTGTTGAGGTTGAGGTGGTGGTGGTAGCCCCCGGCCGAGACGCCGACGAGGCTCGGGTCACGCGCCGGCATCCGCGCCACCTCGTCGAAGCCGACCACGTCGCGGTAGAACGCCGCCGCCGGCCCGAGCGCGGAGACGGTGAAGTGCACGTGGCCCACCACCGTCCCCTGCGGCAGGCCGTGCCACTGGCCCGGCTGTCCGGCGGCCGCGACCACGCCGTCCACGTCCATCGGCTCGGTCGTGATGTACACCTGCCCGTTCTGCCACCGCCACGCCGAGCGCGGCCGGTCGGCGTAGATCTCGAGGCCGTTGCCGTCCGGGTCGTCCAGGTACAGCGACTCGCTGACCGCGTGGTCCGACAGGCCGCGGAGCGGGTAGCCGGCGGCGTGCAGCCCGAGCAGCGCCCGCCCCAGCGCGCCGCGGCTCGGCACGAGCAGCGCGACGTGGTAGAGCCCCGTCGTCCGGGGGCGCTGCGGCCGCCGCACGATTCCCGGCACCTCGCGGAGGACCAGCAGCTCGGGCGACGTGGGCTCCGAGCTCGCGCTCCCGGCGGCCGAGGGCTCCGGGTCAGCACCGGCCGCCAGGGTGACGAGGCCGCCTTCCTCGCGGACCGTGCGCATGCCGAGCACGTCCCGATAGAACGCCAGGGAGCGCTCCAGATCGGCGACGCGGAGGTGGGCGCGGCCGATGTGCGCGTCAGCGGGAAGTCCGTTGGTCCGGGGGCGGGGCGCACCGTCGACCGCGGCGCTGTGCTCGGCGCGCCCGGCCGTACCCGGGTGTGGTGTCGTGTTCATGTAGCAGCCTCTGGCATAAATGTGCTCACACTATGTGTTTACACACGCATTAGAGCTAAAAAAAATTCCTACCCGCCGCCCCGGGCCTCCGCCAGCAGGTCGATCAGTGCGCGCAGGCTGCGCTCGTCCATGTGGCCGAGCTGCCGCTGGTGCGCCTCCGCTACCGGCTCGTCGAGCCGGGCCAGCAGCTTCAGCCCGTCGCGCGTGATCCGCGTGGTCACGAGCCGGCGGTCGCTGGTGTCGCGCTCCCGAGCGACCAGCCCCATCTCCTCGAGCCGGTCCAGGAGCCGGGTCACGTCAGGGACCCGGGCGACGAGCCGTTCGCGCACCTCGTTCCGGCAGAGCCCTCCCTCCCCCGCACCACGCAAGATCCGGAGCGCGTTGTACTGCGTGGGCGTGATGCCGTACCCTTTCAGCGCCTCGGCCATGCTGTGGCCGAGCACCGCCGCCGTGCGCTCGATGCTGAGCAGGGCTTCCTGCTCCAGGCTGGTGAACGGCCTGGTCTGTTTGATCTCGTCGCGAAGGCGGGTGGGCATGCCCTCATTATATGTGTTATAACACGCGATGGCAAGGGGCCGGTGGCCGCGCCCTGAGGCGCCTTCACTTCCGCGGGCAGCGCAGCGGGTAGTCCTCGTAGTGGGGTGTCACCCCGACAAAGGGCGGCGGCCCGTCGGGCCCGCGCCACGACGCGTCCACCCAGCCGATCTCCCCACGGTGATTGCGCACCTGCACCCACCACCGCTCCCGGTGGGGTCGCACGAGCACCACGCCCTCGGGCCCAGAGCTCCCGACGCTCTCGTCCGAGAAGAACCAAACGCCCCCGTCCTCCTGGCCGCGAAAGTACCAGGCGCCATAGCCTTCGGCGCCATAAAACAGCGGGTACACCGTGTCGGCGGGCGTGAACGTGCGCCCCGGGTCGTCCGGCGGCCCGTCGAGGCTCGCGATCCGCACCACGCGCGTGAACGTCACGACCCCCGCCTGCTCGACGTGGATGTTCCCGGTGAGCGCAGTGACGGAATCGCCCGCCCGGATCGTGAACGCCGGCCGCGACATTGCACCCTCGGCTGCCCGAGCCACGAGCGTGGTGCAGGCGAGCCACGGCCCGAACTGGCATCCCTCGCCCGGACAGACGCCGCGCGCGACCCACGGCACCGGCGGCGCCGGGTTCCGCGGATCGCGCCCGCCGCCCGTCGCGGCTTGCTGGGCCGCCGCCGCTCGCCCCAACAGGGCGAGCGCCGTCAGGCCGCCGACGATCGCGACGCGCACGCGCATGAGACCTCGCCGGCCATCTCTCCCCCGTGCTCGACTGCGCCACCCCCCGCCCCGACTGCGCGGGCCCGCTTGATCACGGCGCGCGCGTCGCGCAACTGCACCAGGCCGGCGGCGGCGAGCAGAAGCCCGAAGGCGCCGACGCCTTCGCGGAGTCGTTCGTGATAGTCGCGCTGCGCTTCGATCACGTCCACGGCCGTCCTGAGTTGCGCGGCGGCCTGCTTCGTGGTCAGCTCCCACTCCCCCCGCTCGGCACGGGCGATGATCTGACGCCACAGCTTGGTGTCCGACCGCGCCGGCTCCGCGATCATCGCGACCACGAGCGCGACCACGGCCGCGCAGAAGAGCATGCAGGCCGGAACGACGAGTGCCAGTCGGTTGGGTCGGTCGATCATTGGCAGTGAAGGCGAGATGACGGCGGGCGCCTGATGGCTGACGGCGCGTGGGCGGGCCCGAGCAACCCAGCGGGCGCCTCTCAGGAGGACGACGGACGTGCGCGGCGCGCCACGCGATGTCGGCATGTCGGCGCGAGGGAGCGGCCGCGGCCCCGCTCAGCGGGGCACGGGCGCGCCCAGCCCCACCAGCTCCATCAGCCGCAGCGCGTTCACCGACGTCGCCACGCCCGGCCGCAATTGGTAGTCGAACGTCATCGTCATCGCGCCCGGTTCGCCGCCCACGGTCTCGCTGAAGTGCACGGGCCGCGCGGCGCCGGCCAGATCGGGCGCGTTCGCGAGCGCGAGGTCGTGGGTCGTCACCATGCCGATCGCGCCGGCGGCGAGCAGGTGGCCGATCACGGTGCGTGCCGCCACCTGCCGCTCGGCCGTGTTCGTCCCTTGCAGCAGCTCGTCGAGCAGGTACAGCTCGGTGCGCCCGTCCGCGCGGTGTGCGGCGTCGACCAGCTGCTTCAGCCGGCGGAGCTCGGCCATGAAGAACGAGACGCCGGCCGCCAGCGAGTCGGTCACGCGCATGCTGGTGAACACGGCGACCGGCGCCAGGCGCAGCGACGCCGCGCAGGCGGGCGCCCCCATCTGCGCGAGCACCGCGTTCAGCCCGACCGCGCGCAGCAGCGTGCTCTTGCCGGCCATGTTCGAGCCGGTCACCAGGAGTACGGTGCCCGGCGGGCCGACAGTGACGTCGTTCGGCACTCGCACGGCGTCGGCGAGCAGCGGGTGGCCGAGGAGTCGCGCCGAGAGCTCGGGCGGGTCGCTCCCGGCCAGCTCGGCCATGCACCACGCGGGGTGCGCGTGCCGCAGCGCGGCCATCGCCGCCAGCGACTCGAGCTCCCCGAGGGCGGCGAACCAGCGCCGCGCCTCGACGCCCCCCTCGCGCACCCACCGATCGAGCCCGCGCACCACGTGCAGGTCCCAGAGCGTGAGGAGCTGCACGGGGCCGTACATCAGCGGCGAGAGCCGCAGCTCCGAGAGGCGCACGAGCCGCTCGAGCTCTCGCAGCCGCGCGTGAGCGGGCTTGCCGCCGGCCGAGAGCTCGCCCTGCAGCCGCCGCAGGAGTGGCGCCCCGAACGACGCGGCCGTCAGCCGCTCGAACAGTCGCGCGTAACCGGCGAGCGCGCTCGCGCGTGCCGTCACCCGGTCGTACGTGCGCCGCACGCGGCGCGCGGTGACGGCGGTCACCAGGAGCGCGAGCGCCACGGGCGCGACCCACAGCGCCGAGTCGGCAACGCCGGCGCGCGCGCCGAGGATGGCGGCGGCAGTAGCCGCCGGGACGAGCCACGCCGCCCAGGTCAGCACCGGCCGCCCGGTGAGCCACGCCTCGCCCGCGTCCCAGCGCATGAACCGTTCGAGCTCCTGCGGCCGCACCTCGCCCACGCGGCCGGCGAGCACGGCGAGCGCGTCGCGGAAGTCGAGCTGGTCGGAGAGCTCGGCCACCGCCGTCTGCCGCTCGAGCACCTCCGCCGGCTCGGCCGGCGCGAGCAGCCACCGCGAGAGCGTCTGCCGCGCGGGCGCCGCGGTCACGGCCGGGAAGAGCTGCCAGAGCGAGGCGACGCCGAAGACGTCCAGATCTGCGGCGTACGGATGATCGCCCGGCACGGAGATATCGGGCGGCGCCGGCAGCTCCGCCCACTCGCGCAGCAGCCGGTGCTCGGCGTCGGCGTTCACGCGCTCGAGCGCGGCCACCTCCCGCTCGGCGTCGCGCGCGCGGCCGTGGCGTCGGACCAGGTAGGCGAACGCCGCCGCGGCGGCGAGTGCGGGCAGCCATCGCGCCGGGCCTGTCGCGCCGGCGCCACCGCCCCACCACGCGAGCAGCGCCGCGAGCGCGAAGGTGAACACCCTCAGCCACCCGAGCCGGCGCAACTCGGCCGCGCGCTGCGCGCGCTCGGCGCCGAAGCGCGCCCGGCGCTGCTGGTAGGTCTCGCGCGGGCCCGACACTCGCGCCGTCAGTGCGCCCGGACGCCCGGACTGGTCAGTACCCGCGGGCCTCGCCCTCGCCGCGCGGGTCGGTGCCGCCAACGAACCGCACCGGCTTCCCCGCGCCGTCGTACTCGATCGTCAGGCCGTGCGCGTCACCGAGGCTGGGCCGCGGCAGCACGCGGAGCTCGTGCCCGCGCGCCGCGAGCTCGGCGCGCACGGCCTCCGGGATCCCGGGCTCGACGAGCAGCAGGTTCGGCTCGGCGAAGCTGATGCGCGGCTCGGCGATCGCGCGCTGCACGTCCATGCCGAAGTCGACCACGTTCATGATCATCTGCGGCACCGTCTGCCCGATCGTGTGACCGCCGGGCGTTCCGATCGCGAGCCACGGCCGCGCGTCGCGCATGACGATCGCCGGCACGTCGCCCGAGAGCTTGTGCCGCCCGGGGAAGGCGTCCATCGGGTTCCCCTTCGGCTCGAAGGTCGAGTAGGCGAGCGAGTTGTTGAGCCAGACGCCCGTCCCTTCGGGCATGATGCGGCTTCCGAAGACGTTGCCCAGCGTCTGCGTGGCGGTGACGACGTTCCCCCACCGGTCGGCGACGACGAAGTGCGTGGTGTGCGTGCCCGCCGCCGTGCCCGGCGCCGCGAAGCGCGACGCCCGCGCCGTATCGAGCTCGGTGACCGCGTGGCCGAGGTACGCCGGCGAGAGGATCTCCCCCAGGGGTGGCGGGCTGACCTCCGGGTCGCCGGCGTAGCGCAGGCGCATCCAGTAGCCGAGCTTCGTCACCTCCGCGTACCGGTGCAGGTAGGCGGTGCTGTTGTGGCCGAGCGCGCGCACGTCGAATCGGCTCATCATGCCGAGCCGGGCCAGCGCGTCGAACGAGTTGGCGGGCGGCGCGGCCGTGTAGACGCGGTACCCCCGGTAGTCGATGCTGATCGGATCGTACCACTCGGCGCGGTCGCGCTGGAGGTCCTCGAGGGTCAGGAACCCGCCCGCGCGGAACATCGCGGAGTCGATCGCCGCACCCAGCGGGCCGCCGTACACCGCCCCGGCCCCCTGCTCGGCGATCAGGCGCAAGGACCCGGCGAGGTCGTGCTGCACGAGCGTGTCGCCGGCGCGCAGCGGGCCGCCGTTACGCCCGTAGATGGCCTTGGCGTGCGCGGGAAAGCTGTCGTACGCGGCGGCGATGAACTCCGCCTGCCGCTGGCTCACCGCGTAGCCGTCGTCGGCGGCGCGGATGGCGGCGTCGAACAGGGCGCGCCACGGGCGGCTGCCGTACTCGCGCGAGAGCGCCTCCCAGGCGTGCACGTTGCCCGGCGTGGAGACGGCCTTGGCGCCGTGGCGGTTCTCGAGGTACCCGGGCGTGGGTGCGCGGAAGGCGTCGGAGTTGACGGCGGCCGGGATGCGGCTGCTCGCGTTGAGGAACCTGACGCGCCGCTCCTGCGCGTCGTAGATCAGGATCGTGCCGTAGCCGCCGATGCCGGACATCATCGGCTCGACGACGTTGAGCGTCGCCGCGACGGCGATGGCCGCGTCGAAGGCGTTGCCGCCGCCGGCGAGCACGTCGAGCCCGGCCTGCGTCGCCATCGGGTGCGCGGTGCTCACCATGCCCGACGTGCCGACGCCGGGCGCGCCCGCCTGCGCCGCCGCGGCGCCGGGGTGCGCCGCGGCGGCGCAGGCGAGCGACAGCGCGGTGAGCCACGCGCCTCCGGTGCCCGTTGTCCTCATCCGACCTCCACTGGTGAGCGGCCGCGCCCGTCTCCGGCGGCGCGGCGCGCGCCTAACGCCAACGCCGCCGGCCGCACACCGTTCAATTTAACGGCCGGCACCGGGTCCGGGCGAGCGCGACCGCGGCCGGCGGTCGCCGCGGGGCCGCGCGGCGCGCTCAGAACAGCTCGAGCAGCGCATCGCTCCAGGGCACGCGCGCGTCGGCGCGCCACGCTCCGCCCGGCGGCGGGAAGTTCGTGCGGCAGTAGCCGCGGCGGGCGGCGAAGTCGAGCACGGCGTGGGCGTAGTCGTTGATCAGGAGTGCGGCCTTGAGCCCGTCGGCGGACCAGATCACGCGCGCCACCGACGGCACCTCGCGGTCGACGACGTTGCGCACGTTGTAGATGTGCACGGCGTCGAGGATCTCGAGCTCGCCGCCCGCCCGGCGCTCGACCGCGTAGAAGTACCCGGTCTCGCCGTCGTCCTCGAACACGGCGCTGAAGGCGCTCGCCGGCGAGTCCGACCCGACCCACGTCTCGTCGCCGGGGAGAAATGCCTCCTCCGTCACGCGGCCTCCCGCCGGGCACACTTCACGTTAGGCCCGCAGCCGGCGGGCGCGCGGAACCGAACCGGCACCGGCCCGGCGGTCACCGGATGGCGACCAGCTCGAGGGCGAAGGTCAGGTCCTCGCCGGCCAGCGGGTGGTTGCCGTCGAGCACCACGCGCTGCTCGTCGACCTCCCGAACCGTCACGACGAAGCCCTGGTCGCCGCGGCTCACTTGGAGCTGCTCCCCCACGGCGGGCTGGACGTGGGGCGGGAACTGCGTCCGCGGCAGCTCGAGCCGCATGTCGCTGCGGCGCGGCCCGTACGCCTCCGCGGCCGGGATGGTGACCGTCTTCTCGTCGCCCACCCCCATGCCGGTGACCGCGCCGTCGAAGCCGGGGATCACCTGCCCCGCGCCGAGCGTGAACTCGAGGGGCTTTCGCCCGCGGGAGGAGTCGAACACCGTCCCGTCGCTGAGGGTGCCGGTGTAGTGGACGCGGACGGTGTCCCCCGGCCTCGCCTGCTGCATGCTGTCTCCTGGTGCGATGGGGGCCGGTTCAGTCGGCCTTCCTCGTCTCCGCCTGCACGCGCGCGACCCACGCGTTCATGCGCCGCTCGAGCACGTCCATCGGCAGCGCGCCAGCGCCGAGGACCTCGTCGTGGAACGCGCGAATGTCGAACTTGTCGCCGAGCGCGGCGTGCGCCTCCTCGCGGAGCCGAAGGATCGTGAGCTGGCCGACCTTGTACGCCAGCGCCTGCCCCGGCCACGCGATGTAGCGGTCGGTCTCGGCCTGGATGTTCGCCTCGTTCGAGCTCGAGTGGTCGCGCATGTACCGCACCACCTGGTCGCGCGTCCACCGCTTGCCGTGGATGCCGGTGTCGACCACGAGCCGGATGGCGCGCCAGATCTCGTCGTCCAGGCGGCCGTAGTCGTTGTACGGGTTCCGGTAGAAGCCGACCTCCTTGCCGAGCCGCTCCGAGTACAGCGCCCACCCTTCGACGAACACCGTGTAATTCGCCTGCTGGCGGAAGGGCGGCAGCTCCGGCAGCTCCTGGGCGATCGAGATCTGCATGTGGTGGCCGGGCACGCCCTCGTGATATGCCGTGGACTCGTTCGTGATCGTCAACTGGTTGGCGAAGTCGTAGGTGTTGACGAACACCTGGCCCGGCCGCGAGCCGTCGGGTGTCCCCTGGTTGTACTGCGCGCCCGACGCCTGCTTCTCCCGGAACGGCTCCACGGGCTTGATCTCGACCTTCGCCTTCGGCAGCCGCCCGAACAGCTTCGGCAGCTGCGCCCACATCTGGTCCGTGTAGCGGCGGTACTCGTCGAGGATCTGCTGGCGCGACGTGGGGTGCAGGCTCGGGATCCTCTGGATCGAGTCGCGGAACGTCTTGAGGTCGCGGAACCCCAGCGTCCTGGCGATCGCCAACTGCTCGGCCTCGATGCGCGCAACCTCACGCAGGCCGAGCTCGTGGATCTCGTCGGCCGTCATGTCGGTCGTGGTCATGCGACGGACGGCGAATGCGTAGCGCTCCGCGCCGTTCGGGAGCGCCCAGATGCCGATGTCCGTGCGCCCCTGCGGCGCGTACTCGTCGCGCACGAACGTGGTGAACTTGGCGTACGTCGGCAGGACGTCGTCGCGCACCGCGGCGAGCACGGCGTCCCGGAGACGCTGCTGGTCGGCCGCCGAGAACTCCGTCGGGAACCTCGTGGTGGGCTGGGCGAAGGGCGTCTCCTCGGGCTTCTGCTTCGCGATGGTGCCCGCCTGCTCGGCGACCTGAACGAGGAGGATCTTCGGCGGCATCAGCTTGTCCGCCATCCCCTTGCGCATCTGCACCATGGTCTCGTCGAAGACGCGGGGCACCTGCTTCAGTCGGGCGACGTAGTCCTCGTAGTCCTTGACGGTCGAGAAGGGGAGCGACGTTACGAGTTGCGGCAGGTCGATGTGGAGGCCGCCGAACTGGCTGACCGGCATCTCCCACCCCTTGTACGGCACGCGCTCGAGCCGCTCGCGGAGGTTCCGCACCATCAGGTCGCGGTTGAGCTTCTCCTGCTCGGGAAAGCCGGTGGTGTCGACGGCCTCGAACCGCGCGAGGAATCGGCGCGTCTCCTCGATGTCGCGGTCGATCTCCGCCGGCGAGAAGTCAGTGAGCCGGTCGTTGTAGCGCTTGTCGCCGAGGATGGACGCGAACTCCGGGTTCGTGCGCAGCACGTACTCCCACTGCTCGCCGAGCAGCGCGTGCAGCGCGGCGACGCGCGCCTGGACCGACGCCGGCTGCGCGGGCTGTGCGGGCTGTGCGGGCTGTGCGGGCTGTGCGGG